>Ga0105107_10002520_pt1 | contig 12071 bp, 9 predicted proteins | sample PPLLaktember2015_6_FD_79335 | JGI IMG/M metagenome (GOLD analysis project Ga0105107, IMG submission 79335) | Freshwater sediment microbial communities from Prairie Pothole Lake near Jamestown, North Dakota, USA - PPLs Lake P8 Core (1) Depth... | ecosystem: Environmental > Aquatic > Freshwater >... | reverse complement strand
TATTCTGCTGCGAAAAATAACTTTCCCCGACAGGTATATTGAATTTAATCTCCCGGATTTCAAGAAGGGTTTTATTTTCCGGTTCTTCTTCCGGGACAAGTTCAATTTTTGAAGTTATTGTTCTTCCATCCATAATTTTGATGTCCGAACCTGTTTCAGTCCTTACCAGGTAACCATCTTCATCGTACAATTCTGCTTTTAACACAAGAAAATCCTTCTTGTCAACCCACCTGATCTGCTTACCCCAGACAATGGATGCATTTTCTCTGGCAGTCATATTAATTTTATAGCATAAACGTCCTCCAATGTTCTCTTCTCCGACAATTTCATGGATATAGTCATTTACCACTGAAGATTCCCTCAAAATATCATCGTTCGTGTAATCCGACCCCATCCAGCCCTGCGACATCATTGACGGAGGCAGCTTTATGAGCCTGTTTATTGAAGGATTCCAGCTCCACATTTCAGAACCCCTCTTCAGAAAAGTTTGCCCAGCTTCTTTTGCCGGGGCAGTTATCAGTGTCAGCGCATTATCCCTTCCAAGGGTCCAGGTCTTAAATTCAATTGTCCTCTGCCATTCAGGCCTGATAACTTTCATTGACATAACACTGTAACTGCTTTTCTCTCCATTGAATTTCTCGTCAGCTTTTCTGACAATATCAGTTGCTGACAGGCTTTGGGCATTAATCTCCGTGAAATTTATCATCGGCAGAAACAGAATCAGTTTTATTACATGTATTCTTTTCATGATATTTCATTTATAAACCTCGATTATTTTTTCAATCGTTTTCTCAAAATAGGCATCATCGTCCTCATCCATATAGACATAAGTAATTGCGAATCCTTTTAATGTAAGCAGGAACATATTCATTTCAAAATATGGATCATAATTATCACTACGTGTCTCTTTTTTCCTGACAAAATATTCAGTTATTAACTTCATAATATTTGAAATGAAATTCCCGTTTTTCAGTTCTTTGCCTGAGGTCACCATCGATTCGGTTGCAAGGAATGAATTCATGAACTGTTCACGCACTTCATTTTGCATAAGGACCTGGAAAAAGAGTCTCCAAAAAGTCTGTTTTTCATTAAGGCTTCTGCTGATCCTACGGATAAAGAATTCGAATTCCTCTTCGCTCAGATATCCATCTCTGTTCAGGTCGAAATAATTATAGATTTCAGAGACTGATTTATCGATGATTTCTGAAAGGAGGTCTTCTTTGCTTTTAAAATAATTATACATCAGACCTTTTGAAGTTCCGGCATGTTTTGCAATATTGTTTATAGTTGTGGCATGGAATCCCTTATTTGCAAAGAGATATAGTGCCATATCCATTATAAGAGCTTTTTTTTCTTCTCTTATATCATCAAACTGTTTTGGAGTTCTTGGTGCCATAATATTTTTGACTGAACGTTCAGTCAATAGAAACTGCCTATAAAAACCGTTTTTGACTGAACGTTCAGTCAAAGTTAAAAACGACCCCTGAAAAAAACAAATTTCTTTCAGGATTATTTATGGTTTTTAAATCCATTTCTCATAATCGCTTTCAGTTGTCAGTTTAAGATTGCTCTGCAGGACGAAACATTCCTTCCCTGTCATCGTACAACTGAGTTATTGTTTGCCAACAAATATTCAACAACTTACAACATCCCAGGTTTTTCTTCCGTTATCCGAAAACTGTATTTTGAAATCCGCACTTTAATTATTAAGAAAAGAATTTCTATCTTTATCAGTTGTACCTAAAACAATTATGCAATGGCAAGTCTTAAGCTTCTGCTCGGAATGATCCCAACCACTGCCAAAATCGAGCTGGCAGAAAAAGCTTTAATAACTGAATTCGAAAAACTTATCGCATTTACGGAATCAGACACTCTTAAAAAGTATACTGAGCTTAAGGATTTAATAAGTTCATCCGATTTTGCACATAGAAGAAAAGAGATAGAAACGCTCAGCTATAAGAATTCCGAGGAATATTCACGGGAAAAAGAATTCCTTTCATTGCAGAAAGCAAAGGATATTGTCCTTTACTTCAGGACCATTGCCGGAACAACACTTAAAAGATTCAGGGAACTTGACGGTTCCGGGAAGATCACAAATTTTGAATCTCTCGAGAGGCTTGTGAAATCACTTGAATTCAGGGAAAAAATGAAAACAAAAGAGTTTAAGGGATCAGCTGATTATAACAAGCTTCAGGAATATAACAGACTGAAAGGAAGCACGGAGATCAAGGAGTACTTTACCTTCAAAAAATCAAAGGAATACGCTAACTTCCTGAATACTGACGGCTCTGCAAGATTAGCCCGCTACAACGAACTTAAGGATTATGTAAGCACCAATGAATTCAAGGAAAGAAAAGCCTACTTTCTCGATAAGAAAAGATTCGAGAAAACAGAAATGTTCAAACAGGTGCAGGAGTTCGACAAGCTTAAGAAAAACGAGGATATATTGTGGTACTTCAAAATAAAGGACTCAAATAAATTCGATATCCTTAAAAACCGCCAGCTTACATTCAACGATGAATTTGAGGGAAATCAACTTGACACAAATAAATGGCTTACAAATTATTATTACGGTGATAAGCTTTTACATGACAGGTATTCGGTAGGAACTGACCTTCAGGCTTATACTGAAAAAGAGAATTTTGAAGTCCGCAATTCTCTTCTGAAAATCATTACCAAACCACAGAAAATCCAGGGCAAGATGTGGACCGCCGGTGGATTTAAGGTGCATAATTTCGATTATACTTCCGGAATTATAAATACGGGTAAAAGCTTCCGCCAGAAATACGGGATATTCACGGCTAAAGTCAAGCTCGGTAACCCGGGCACCAAATGCGCCTTCTGGATGCTTGCCGATAAGATCACTCCGCATATCGATATTTGCCGGGCATCCGACGGGAAAGTGATGTTCGATTATTTCGCAAACCCGGACAAAAGAAAGAAATCCTCCATAGGATCAAAATATGCAAATGATTTTTTCATTTATACACTTGAATGGACCCCTGATAAACTGGTCTGGAAAATTAATGATACCGTTGCATTTACATGTACATCAGATGTTCCGCAGGAACTAATGTATGTAATCTTCTCAGGAGGTCTCGATAAACCTGTCAACAGCATGACCTCAATGGAGATCGACTGGGTGAGGGTGTATCAGCCGAAGTGACCCCCATCCTCCATTCAGGGGATGGCCACGCTGAATCGTGGCCGGGGGTATTATGTAACTTTTTACATTTTTCTCCGTCTTTGTATTGTAATCCGGATTATGACAGTAAAAGAGTATAACCGATCTGTTGATGAGTATGCCGATTCTGTATACCGCTTTATCCGGGCTGACCTTAAGGATGAAGAGCGGGCAAATGATATCGTACAGGACAGCTACGAAAAGTTGTGGAGGAATGTGTCTGAAATAGATTTTGCAGTTGTAAAGTCCTGGCTCTTCACTACAGCCTATCACACAATGATCGACATCATACGCAGGGAAAAAAGAATTACCAGACTGGAAGAATCACTCAAAACGGATCTGATTTATGAATCACAGTATTCCGACCTGAATGAGATCCTTCACGCAGCCCTCGACCGTCTTCCGGAACTACAAAAGTCTGCAGTCCTGCTTCGCGATTATGAAGGATACAGTTACCAGGAGATAGGTGAAATAACAGGAATGAGTGAATCGCAGGTCAAAATAAACATTTACAGGGGAAGAGTTGCCCTCAGAAATTACATAGGTAAAATAGAAACTGTTCTTTAATAATGAAACCCGACAGGTCAAATTATGAAATATGGCTCTCAGAGTGGCTCGAGGGACAACTTACCGGTCAGGAAGCTGAACAGTTCAGAAAATTCATGGCTGAGAATCCCGATTTGAAAGAAGAGATTGAAAATCTGTCTGCCTTTTACCTTGTACCGGGAAGTATACCCTGCCCCCATAAGAGCCGGTTAAAGAAAACAGCTGCAGATCTTCCGCTGGCACAGGTTGAATACCTTTCTGTTGCATATCTCGAAAGAGACATTACTCCGGAACAAAAAGATGACCTTATGGAGAAAATCCATCAGGATAGTGAATCAGGAATATTGTTCGATTCAGTGCAAAAAATTAAACTGGTTCCACCAACGGTTGAATACAGGAATAAAGCTCAACTTAAGAAATCTTTGCCTGTCGTAAGGGTAATCAGGCTCTCACTAATCGGTCTGAGTGCAGCGGCAACGATCGCACTGATAATCCTCAGCTTTATTGCAGGTCCCAGGCTCCTCCGGGGTAATAAGGAAGATATTGCAGTGAACAATATAACACCTGTTGAACCTTTTATTGTAAAGACACAGGTAATAAAGTCTCAGTCTGATCAAATACCTGATCCGGAAATTCTGTCTGAAGCTCCTGTGATTTCTGTTCCGGAGGTCATCGCTCCATTAACCGGAAATTCTTCCCTCATTGCAGCAGCTGCTGATTCTTCTTCAGTTTTAAGTCCGTTCCCTGATCTGCGGATTTACTCTCTCCCCCGTTTCAATATTGATCTGAATGCTGAAATTTCTAAATATTCACTGGTTGCTTCAACAATTGATATTAAAGAAGCGTCTTATGAGGATGAGAGAAACAGGTTGAGTAAATTCATTGCAAGAACATTCCGCGAAAGAATCCTGAAAGAGGAGCCGGGAAGCGACGCACCTGTGAAATCATACGAAATAGCAGCAGCCGGTATCGATGGCCTTAACTGGTTATTCGGTTGGGAAATGTCACTTACGGCAATTAACAATGAGGAGGGGGATCTGAAATCAATATATTTCAGTTCCAGAAACCTTAAATTCAATGCTCCCGTGAAAAAAACTGACACTTCAGAGTAACTTTCAGGAACATTCCGCCGTCACAGCACAAGAAAAAGATAAAACAATTATTAAAAATGAAAAAGATTGGAATAACAATGTTGCTTGCGGCAGCAATGATGCAGGGATTCAGCCAGGAATCCGCTGCAAAAAAAATAATCCCGGTTCCTGAGCCTGTTCCTGAGGATTCCAGTGAAATTATGAAAGTCGTGGTAGGCCAGGATCGCCTGATAATAGAAGACGGAAAGGAAACACTGAAAGTTAAAATGGGCAACAGGGGACTCACAATTCTGGAATCTCTTGAAAGTGGTGAACCGAAAATTCAGTTTGAAAAATATGAAGAAGAATCTGAGGAGGATGAGACATTCAGTTCGAGCTATAATGATGACCAGGACGATGACCGGGCTGACAGAAGAAGTCGTTTCAGAGGGCACTGGGCAGGTATTGAATTCGGTTTTAATAATTTTTCGACATCCGACTACAGCCTGAACCTTCCTGAAAGCATCAGTTATATGTTGCTACACTCGGGGAAATCTCACAACTTCAACATTAATTTCTCCCAGGTAAGTCTGGGACTTGCCCGGCGAATCGGGATTGTAACCGGGCTGGGGATCAACTGGAACAATTACAGATTTGACGGAAATAACAATATAATGAAAGCAGAATCCGGAATGATAGAAGAGCTTGATCCCGGAGTTCCGCTTAAAAAATCAAAATTTTCAACACTTTATCTTCACCTTCCCCTGTTGCTGGAATTCCAGATACCTGCCGATCACAACCATATTAATATAGCAGCGGGACCTATAGGTGCAGTCAAATTATCCTCAAATACAAAATTGGTTTATGAGGACGGGGATAAAGTCAAATCAGATGCCGACTTAAGTCTGAACATGCTCAGGTATGGTGCTACGGCACGTGTTGGTTTTGAGAATTTACAGATTACCGGTACATACTATCTCACTCCTCTTTTTAAAACAGGCAAAGGACCAGGCGGGATCGATCTTTTTCCGTTCGAAATTGGCCTTGCATTTACAATCGACTGACATATTTTGATTCCCTTGATTTATTTGATGCAGAGACGGGCAAATTGCCCGTCTCTTCGTTTTTTGTTTCTATCCGGTTACCGTTTATCTTTGTATTACAAATAAATTTCAAATTATGTCAGGCGATTTTTTATCACCACGGGAATTAAGAAGATACAGGAAACAGATAATGATTCCCGAAATCGGTATTGAGGGACAGGAAAAAATCAGAAAATCGTCTGTTCTCGTTGTCGGTGCCGGAGGATTGGGATGCCCTGTCCTTCAGTACCTTGTTGTCGCCGGTGTTGGCAAAGTCGGTATCGTTGAATTTGACACTGTTGAGGAGGAGAATCTGCAGCGACAGATCTTATACGGGTCAAATGACCTGGGCAAGCTTAAATCCGTAATAGCAAAATCGAGGCTTGAACAGCTGAATTCACTTGTACAGTTTGAAATTTTCAATCTCAGGCTGGATGCCTCAAATGCAACCGGAATAATCAGAAATTATGATATTATAGTTGACGCAACCGATAATTTGAAAACAAGATATATCATTAACGATTCGTGCATAATCCTTAATAAACCGATGGTACACGGTGCTATTTATAAATTCGAGGGGGAGGTATCCGTATTTAACTATTCCGGTGGTACCACCTACAGATGTTTCAATCCTCCTCCGGACTCAGCTGATTTTAAAAATCCCGCCCCTGCTGATGTGGGACTTATGGGAGTACTGGCAGGAATTACAGGAACCCTGATGGCAAATGAAGTTTTAAAGATCATCACCGGAACCGGCACAATTTTAAGTGGTAAAATATTGATATTTAATATTTTAAATCATTCGTTCCGCAAACTGAGAATTAAGAATATTCCCGAAAACCATAATATAAGTGAATTAAGCGGTTTGCCGGAAATAAATAACTAAAGCAATCCAAATGAAACTTTTACTTATTAGCAATTCCACCAATCCCGGTGAACCATATCTGGATTATCCAAAGAATAAAATACGGGAGTTCCTGGGACCGAAATCTGTAAAAGCTTTGTTCATTCCTTATGCTGCCGTTACTTTTTCTTATGACACATATGAAGAAAAGGTGGCTGAGAGATTTCGTGAAGTTGGCCATGACATAGTTTCAATACATCACTTCAAAGATCCCGTGCAGGCTGTAAGAGATGCTTCGGCAATAGCAGTGGGAGGCGGAAACACATGGAAACTTCTGAAGAGCATCAGGGAGAACGGACTCGTAGAGGAAGTCAGGGAGAAAGTATTTGCAGGAACGCCTTATATTGGTTGGAGTGCAGGTTCAAATGTAGCCTGTCCGACAATTATGACAACCAACGACATGCCTGTTGTGGAACCCGGTTCATTCAGTGCTTTCGACCTCGTTCCCTTCCAGATAAATCCACATTATCTGGATGTGAATCCGGCAGGACATGCCGGCGAAACACGTGAACAGCGGATTGAAGAATTCATTGAAGTCAACCAGGATGTTTATGTTGCCGGTTTACGTGAAGGAACAATGCTGATAGTAAATGACACTAAGATGTACCTGTCCGGACCCCGCAAGACAAGAATATTCAGAAAGGGCTCACTGCCAGCCGAGATGGGTACAGACGATGATCTCTCATTCCTGCTGATCAGGTAACAATATTCAGATTCATCCAAATAAATTAACTTTGCTCACCGTTATCAGGACAAAAATCTGCGATCCCGGTAAGTGAATGAAGTTATATTTAAAGATACTTAGAACAGGTACTATCCTGATCATTCTGATTATAGTGGCAATGTTCTTTGCCTCATTACTGGTGCGGGATAAGGTTGCCGGCATCATACTTAAATCCCTTAACAAGGATATATCAACCAAATTTGAAATAGGTTCTGTTAACCTTTCGTTCCTGAAAAGATTTCCTAAAGCCACCCTTGACCTTAAGGATGTACTTGTTCATTCATCACCCGGGCTGGATAGCGCCTGCTTCGGCGGTGCACACACCGATACACTGTTGTCCGCCGTTTCAGTATCGCTCGATTTCAGCCTGCTGAATATTATAAATGGCATTTACTTTATTGAAAGAATTGGCGTAAAAGAAGGGGCTCTGAAATTGCTGACCGATACATCAGGCGTAGTAAATTACAATATTACCTCAGGCGATTCAGGTCAGGCAGGCAATATTCTGACAATAAATCTTGACGGAGTTGACGTTCAGGATATTCAGGCAGTTTATGACAACCGGGCAACACAATTGGTAATAGGAGGAATAATAGAAAAAGGACGCCTGAAAAGTAAAATCTCAGGGAATGATATTGATTTTACGGCAAAAGGGGATCTGAAGATCGACCAGTTTAAACTTTATAATTTCAGCATTGCTAAAAGTGTTGAAACAGAAGTGAATGTCACCCTTCAAAGTACCCCTGACGGAGTCCGTTTCGAAAAAAGCACTCTCGTTTTTGATGACAGCAAATACGGGCTGATCGGTTCTGTTTCATCGGATGATATCCTTGATCTTGAAGTCACCGGAGAAAATATTGATATTTCAGGTATTAAAAGCTATCTCCCTGAAAATGTTGCCGGTAAGCTTGCTTCATATAATCCGGCCGGAATCCTGAATGTTGAGAGCAGCATCAGAGGCCCGCTCACCCGCATCTCCAATCCCGGAATAGAAATAAAATTCTCAGTGGAGAAAGGATCGGTTTCACACAGTAACTCCTCACTGGCCATCAGGAATATGTCATTCACCGGATTATTCACCAACGGCTCAATGATGAAACCGGAAACAAGTTCCCTGACGTTCAGTAATTTTAAAGGGACTCTCGGATCGTCTGCCTACACCGGATCACTGAAGCTTTCAGATTTTAAAACATTAAGAGGAGCACTTCAGCTTGAAGGGAAGCTCATTCCGTCAGAACTGAAGCAGTTCTTTGGTTTACGGTTTATTTCCAGAGCCGAAGGCTTTGCCGACCTGGTTCTTAAAATGGAGGGAGTAATCCCGAAAAAAGAGAAATATACATTTGCTGATTTTCTTGCTTTAAATCCGGTTGCTGATCTGAATCTGCAATCTTTCGGAATAGGATTAAATAACGATAAGATCGTGGTTAATGAAATATCCGGCAATCTGTCGGTTTCAGAGACGGTTACTGCCAGGGACCTGCATCTGAAATTTAAGGATCAGAATATAATTCTTAACGGAACATTTGTGAATCTGCCAGACTGGTTATCAGGTGCCCCAGTAACCATGAGCGCTTCAGCCAGCATTGAATGTGACAATATTGTTGCAGAATCTTTTCTGCCCGATGCATCAAAAACAGATACATCATTTGCAGGTAAGAAAGCTCTGATGCTTCCAGGGGATATGATCCTTGATGTGGACTTTAATATAGGCAACTTTCGCTATAAAACGTTCACCGCCGAAAACATAAGCGGGTCGTTCAGCTACGAACCAAAGATCATGAATTTTAAAAACCTGAAATTAAAGTCACTGGATGGAGTGATCTCAGGTGATGGTTTTTTCGTGCAGAATGCCGGCAAGGCATATTTTGGCAGAGGCAGTTTCGTGGTTGAAGAGATCAATATCAATAAAACATTTACTGTTTTTAAGAATTTCGGGCAGGATTTTCTGAAAGCTGAAAATCTTAAAGGAACTGTTTCCGGGTCGTTGTCAGTCCTTATTCCCATGGATTCCCTGATGCATCCTGTCATTAAATCAATTACCGCCGAGGGGAAGTACCTTATCAAAGACGGAGCTCTGTTAAACTTTGAACCGGTCAGGGCGCTTTCAAAATTTATTGAAGTCTCTGAACTTGAGAATATCAGCTTTGAGGAACTTGAGAATGATTTTTTCATAAGAAATAACTTTCTTTACATGCCACAGATGGATGTAAAATCCTCAGCTGCAGATCTTTCTGTAAATGGAAGGCACGGTTTTGACAATGAATATGAATACCATGTTAAAGTTCTTCTGTCGCAGATCCTCAGTAAAAAAATCAGAAATCCGAAACCTAACACAACAGAGTTCGGAGCAGTAAAAGATGACGGCCTGGGTCGTACCTCACTCCTGCTAAAGGTTGAGAACATAGGGAAGAATGTCAGGGTCGGATATGACCTGAAGGCTGCAGGAAATCAGATTAAAACCGAGATAAAGGCAGAGAGGCAAACTCTTAAAACAATACTTAATGAAGAGTACGGATGGTTCAGGGGTGACTCTGCAGTCAGTGAGAAGCCGGCTGGAGGCTCACCACGGTTCAGAATATCCTGGGATGAGGCCGATACTTCAAAAGTAAAGAAGGAAGCCCCTGCTCCTGAAAAAGAAGAAAACCTGATAAAAAATCTGTTGAAGAAAAAATAATCCGATTGAACACTTATCGCAATAAGACTTTGTGGATGCTATTCCTTTTCCTGTTTGCAATATTTACAGGGCTGGGATCCCTTGTTTATACCCGTTACCTTGTGAAGATTCTGAAGGAGGAGGAAAGGAAAAAGGTTGAACTGTGGGCAGAGGCAACAAGGCTCATATCCCTGCCGGAGTCCGGCCAGGAGGATATTGAATTCCTTTATTCAATTATCGAAAACAACAATACCATCCCTGTAATACTGACAGATGAAGCTGACAGCATAATCAGTTCGGGGAATTTTGATCCGGTACATATGCGCGATCCGGTCTTTATGAATTCACAACTCGGGAAAATTAAGAAAAACCGCGCTCCCATAGTTATAGATCTCGGGGATGGTTATAAAAATCAGATCTACTATAAAGACAGCATAATATTAACCCAACTTAATTATTACCCGTACGTTCAGATGGGAATAATTGTGCTCTTTATCCTTGTTGCATACCTGGCTTTCAGGTCATCCAGGAAAGCAGAAAATAATCAGGTTTGGGTAAGCATGTCTAAAGAGACGGCACACCAACTGGGAACCCCGACATCGTCACTTGCCGGCTGGGTCGAAATATTGAATCACAAATACCCGGAGATACCACTGACCAGGGAGATTGCCCTTGATGTTGAACGTCTTGAAAAAATTACCGAAAGATTTTCAAGGATCGGAGCCAGACCGGTAATGACTGATGAAAATATTGCAGTAATTATTTTACGGACAATTGAATACCTTAAATCAAGGACTTCATCCAAGGTAAGTTTCATTTTCGACTTCGACACGACTAAAGCTATAATCTTCCCATTAAACCCCCCGCTATTTGAATGGGTTGTTGAGAATCTCTCAAAAAATGCGATTGATGCAATGGAAGGGAATGGCAAAATAACATATCGCATTTCTGAGAATGAAAAATGCCTCATGGTCGATATTACAGATACAGGAAAAGGGATCCCCAAGCGTGCCTTCAAAAAAATCTTCAGCCCGGGTTATACAACCAAGCAGCGTGGATGGGGATTAGGCCTTTCTCTGACAAAAAGGATAATAGAAGAGTTCCATAAGGGACGAATCTATGTGAAACATTCAGAGATTGGTAAGGGATCTTCCATTAGAATAGTATTGAATAAGTAAAGTCAGCCGGATACCGGCATTACACTTTAGTTCACAAAATGAACAGAAAAGATATTGAAATCACAGCACCTGCGGGATCGTATGAATCGCTGATGGCGGCAATTCAGGGCGGTGCTGATTCTGTTTATTTTGGCGCCGGTCAGCTGAATATGAGAGCTGCATCCGCAAATAATTTCACCCTCAGCGACCTCCGTAAAATTGCAGGGATATGCAGGGAGAACGGACTTAAAAGCTACCTCACACTGAACGTCGTGATATACGATAACGAGAGGGAACAGATGCAACAAATCGTTGATACTGCAGTCGAGAGCGGAATTTCAGCAATAATTGCATCAGATATCGCTGCTATTGATTATGCTTTCAGATCAGGGATTGAAGTTCATCTCTCAACGCAACTTAATATTTCCAACACAGAAGCACTGAAGTTCTATTCCAGATATGCCGATGTTGTGGTGCTGGCACGGGAGCTGAACCTTGATCAGGTCAAACAGATCCATTCGGCAATACCTGAACAGAATATTAGAGGCCCGAAAGGGGAACTTGTTAAGATTGAGATGTTTGCTCATGGTGCTCTATGCATGGCCATTTCCGGTAAATGTTATATGAGTTTGCACGAGAATAATAAATCAGCCAACCGTGGAGTCTGTTACCAGACCTGCCGCAAATCGTATATTGTCACTGAAAAGGAGTCGGGCTACCAGCTGGAAATCGATAATGAATATATTATGTC
>Ga0105107_10002518_pt1 | contig 12071 bp, 12 predicted proteins | sample PPLLaktember2015_6_FD_79335 | JGI IMG/M metagenome (GOLD analysis project Ga0105107, IMG submission 79335) | Freshwater sediment microbial communities from Prairie Pothole Lake near Jamestown, North Dakota, USA - PPLs Lake P8 Core (1) Depth... | ecosystem: Environmental > Aquatic > Freshwater >... | reverse complement strand
TTTTAAGGAGGCTGTAATGCCCGTTAAGGGATGGATTGAAGTCAGCGATCGATATTGTAAAGGCTGCGACCTGTGTGTCAACGCTTGCCCGCAACACGTGCTGGCCTTAGATATGGAGCATTTGACTTCCAAGGGCTATCACCCGGCATATCTGGTCGATTTGGATGGTTGCACGGGCTGTGCGATCTGTGCTGTGGTCTGCCCGGAAGCCGCCATCACAGTATACCGGGATGCGCCTGTGCGTTCTGCGGCTGGGTCTGCGTAGGAAGGTGAATAGTGGCTAAGGAATTATTAAAAGGCAATGTAGCCATGGCAGAAGCAGCCATTCGAGCGGGCGTGGAGGCTTATTTTGGCTATCCCATCACCCCGCAGACGGAGCTGCTGGAGTGGATGGCGGCGCGCATGCCCGAGCTGGGGCGCACCTTCCTGCAGGCGGAAAGCGAAGTTGCCGCCATCAATATGGTCTATGGCGCAGCCTGTACCGGGGCACGGGTGATGAGCTCCTCTTCCAGCCCTGGGGTTAGCTTAATGATGGAAGGCCTATCCTATATCGCTGGGACTGAGCTGCCGGTCGTGTTGGTGGATGTAGTGCGCGGCGGCCCGGGACTGGGCAATATTGCTCCCTCTCAGGGCGATTATTATCAGATCGTCAAGGGCGGCGGGCATGGGGATTATTTCCCCATTGTGCTGGCGCCCTCCAACGTGCAGGAAGCCATCGATTTGATGGTCTTATCTTTCGACCTGGCAGAAAAATACCGCTCATTGGTATTCGTCATGGCGGATGGCAACGTGGGTCAGATCATGGAGCCGGCTGAGCTGCCACCATTCCAGCCGCTCAAGACCCAATACCCGGATTGGGCGGTGCGCGGGGCTGAAAATCGCGAGAAGCATATTTTGTCCTCGATTTATATCAAGCCAGAGGACGAGGAAGTCACCAACTACCGCTTGCTCGAACGCTGGCATGAGATTGAATCCAATGAGCTGCGTTATAAAGAATATTTCCTGGACGATGCTGAAATTGTGGTGATCGGTTTTGGGACTGCCGGACGGGTGGCCTTTTCGGCGGTGCGCGCCGCCCGCGCCCAGGGCATCCGAGTGGGTTTATTACGTCCCATCACCCTGCGCCCATTTCCCTCAGCCCAGATCGCCGAGCTATCAAAAACCGCCAAAGCTCTGCTGGTAGTCGAGATGAATTCCGGGCAGATGTTGGACGATGTCCAACTGGCTGTGGCTGGCCACGCCCCCGTCGATTTTTATGGTCGCATGGGCGGCATGGTGCCTTACCAGGATGAGATCCTGGCGGAAATTGTGCGTATGGCAGGAGAAGACATCCCGCTGGAGGGTGATCCCCGCCGACGCTGGGCGCAGCGCGTAAATTACGGCCGCAATGGAATTAAATAAAGGAGAACTAACGGACATGGTAACCACAGCTCCAACTCGTTTAGTCTACCAGCGCCCCACAACCCTGTCTGATACCCCTAATAGCTACTGCCCGGGTTGTACGCATGGGGTTGCCCATCGCCTGGTTGCAGAAGTATTGGATGAAATGGACGTACGCGGGCGCACGATTGGCGTTGCACCGGTAGGCTGCTCTGTTTTTGCTTATAACTATTTTGATTTTGATTTCGTCGAAGCTGCCCACGGGCGTGCCCCGGCCATGGCAACCGGGATCAAACGCGTGCTTCCTGACCGGATTGTGTTTACCTATCAGGGAGATGGCGATATGGCCTCCATCGGTATGGGCGAGATCATGCATGCCGCCGGGCGGGGTGAAAATATCACCGTGATATTTATCAATAATGCCATTTATGGCATGACCGGCGGGCAGATGGCTCCTACCACTCTGCCTGGACAAAAGACGACTTCCTCGCCCACCGGGCGGGATGTGGAAGTGGCTGGTTTCCCTCTGCATATGGCCGAGCTGCTGTCCAACATGGAAGGCTCTGGCTATGTGGTGCGCCGCAGCCTGCATGACCCTAAAAACATCCGCCTGGCGAAAAAAGCCATTCGTACTGCTTTTGAGGCGCAGGTGCGCGGCCTGGGCTTCTCCATGGTCGAGCTGCTCTCCTCCTGCCCCACCAACTGGGGGCTGACGCCTAAAGATGCCCTGACCTGGATCGAAGAACGTATGGTCCCCGTATATCCGCTGGGCGATTACAAGGTTTCGCCAAGCCTGGCGAACCTGCGATTTTAGAGGATGTGACTCATCATGCAAACTGAAATCATAATTTCTGGGTTTGGCGGGCAGGGCGCCCTGTTTGCCGGGCAGCTCATGGCGTATGCGGCGATGGATTCGGGTTTTCACGTCACCTGGATCCCGTCTTACGGGCCGGAGATGCGCACGGCACAGCTAATTGCACGGTGATCATCGCCGATGAAGAGATCGGCGCGCCGACCGTGCGCAACCCGCGCGCTGTTCTGGCGCTGAATCTGCCCTCTTTGGACAAGTATGAGCCTCTTGTATTTCCTGGCGGAGTCCTGGTAGCAAATGCTTCCCTGGTCAACCGCCCGATCAACCGCACCGATATTGTGTCTGTGCTCATACCTGCCAATGATATCGCTGAAGAGATTGGCGATAAACGCTTGTTGAATATGGTCATGTTAGGCGCCTTGTTGGGCAAGCTGCCTGTCTTGCCTCTGGAAGTGATCGAAAAAACATTAAAAGCACATATCCCTGAACGCCACCAACGCTTGCTGCCTGCGAATTATGCTGCCCTGAAGCGCGGTATGGAATTTGCGCAGCAGGTGCCCACCGCCGCAGTTCCTTGATCGATTTTGTACTTGATCTGGGCAGCCTTTAACTGCCCAGATCAACCATTTAATTCTGCGGCTGCCATTGTCCCCCAATTTTCCAGAACTATGCAACTCCTCCGATAAAAACCTGGTTTTTGGAGCAAATTCAGCAGCCAGGTGGTAAAATACCGCGGGATGCGCGCCGCACAGGTTGCGGCGCATCTTTGCGCTTAGCGCATAGATATGAGGAGAACGTATGCACAGAAATCTTACCTGGTCCAGGCTACTTGGCAGTTTGCTCCTTCTGGTGTTGTTGGTCGGATGTGCGGGTGAGACGCCCCCACCCCCCACTGCCACACAACCCCTGCCCAGTGCAACCTTGTCGCCTCCAACGGCTACCTACACCCAAACGCCAACGGAGACATTGATCCCAACGTCTACATTTACTGAGACTCCGCTGCCGACAGACACCCTGACACCGACGCCGAGCGATACTCCGACTGCCACCCTCCCACCACCCACCCCTTCCGGAGAGGATGCGATTTATATTTACTACATCCAGCTTGATACGGATGGTCCGGTCGGTTGTGGCGACTCGGCCATCAAAATTAACACAGGCCAGTGGCGCACGGGGGATATCGCCCAGGATACGGCTACTGCGCTGAAGCGCCTGTTTGCTTCGCGCTACCAGTATTACGGCAACCTGTACAATGGCATTTATGCATCAAATATAAGCGTTGACAGCGTAACCTTCAAGTCATTTACTGGCGATATTTCGATCCGTCTATCCGGCACCTATGGGCGCACGGATGATCGCTGCGACAACTCTCGTTCGCGAGCGCAGATCTGGTCTACGATTCGCCAGTTTTCAGATGTAAAAACAATTGATATCCTGCTCAATGGGAATTTGTTGGGTGATATCCTGGCCAACGACCATTAAACGGCCGCCCAGTATCCAAGCTAATATGGAGAGTAAGCTATGTCCCGCCGTCTAACATTGTTTTTCCTGGCCTTTGCCTTGTTATTAAGCGCCTGTAACTCTGAAACGCCACAGCCAACGCCTCTGCCAACGGAAACCAGTCTCCTGCCCAGCGCAACCTTACCCCCACCCACACAAACGCCCGCGCCGACTGCCACAATGGAGCCGACCGCCACCGAGACGCTCGTCCCTAGCGCAACCCTTACCCCGCAGCCCAGCCCGACCGAGACTGCCACCCCTACCGATACCCTGACGCCCCTGCCCACGCGCTCAGTAAGCTTCCCGTCTGTGCCTTTTGTTAAGGATCCAATTTATGCTTACTATATCCTGGAACAAACGGCCATTGCGGATGGCTGCCAGCCTCCTTTTGGGGTAAGTATTGGCGTCTCGCGTTCCGGTGACATTGCCAAAGATGTAAAACTGGCTTTGCAGAGCTTGTTGGCGGTCAAGACCGAGTATTATGGCACGTTGTACAATCCACTTTATCGTTCCAACATCAAAGTTCAGAGCGTCAAGTTTAACCGCAGCAATGGTCTGATCACGGTAGAACTTTCTGGGACTTACAAGCCGACTGGCGATCCCTGTGATAACACTGGGGTTAAAAGCCAGGTTTGGGGTACCATTCGCCAGTTCAATGCCATCAAGATGACAAATATTTATTTAAACGATATCCCCTTTGGGGACCGTGTGTCGAACGATAAATAACGTCTTTGTTAGATTCGTCATTACTTCCAGTTTTCTTGCGCTCTGTCCATCACGATGGCTCGCCGCGCTATGTGCGCTGCCCAGCAGGAGAGGACCCGCGCCTGGGCGATGAGGTTATACTGCGTCTGCGGGCAGCCCCCGATGCGCCCTTGGAGAGGGTTTTCTTGCGTTTGTGCCCGGATGGCGAGCAGTTATTCTTGGAGCTGCAAGCTGAGCCGTTCTCTGCTGGAAGTGCTTGCCGTTGGTGGCAGGTCAAGCTGCGCCTTAGCATGCCGCTCACTTACTACCGCTTCCTGCTTTTTACGCCGCAGGGTGCCTGGTGGCTCACAGCAGGCGGATTGAAGCGCCATACACCTAACGATAGCGAGGACTTTCGTCTGCTGGCAGGCTACCAAGCTTCGGAATGGGCGCGCGAGTCTGTGTTTTACCAGGTCTTCCCCGACCGTTTCTATGACGGAAACCCACATAATAATGTCCGTAGCGGCGAGTATACCTATGGGGGTGTGCCTGCCCTTGCCAGCGCGTGGGGCCAACCGCCTCTGACCAACTGGCCTCAGTCGATGGTGGAATTCTTCGGGGGTGATCTGCAAGGAATTGAGCAGAAGCTGGATTACATTGCTGAATTAGGGGCCAATGCCCTGTACATCAACCCAATTTTCAGCGCCTTTAGTAACCACCGCTATGATGTTACGGATTACACACGCGTGGATGCGCACCTGGGCGGCGACCAGGCTCTGGTTGGGCTGCGTCAGGCTACTGAGCACGCTGGCATGCGCCTGATGCTGGATGTTGTCCCTAATCATTGTGGGGTGTTGCATCCCTGGTTCCAGGCTGCTGTTCAGGACTCGTCTGCCCCAAGTGCAGACTACTTCACATTTAGAGAGCATCCACATGCGTATGAGTCCTGGCTTGGTGTGCGTAGCCTGCCTAAATTCAACTACCGTAGCCAGGGCTTGCGCGATGCAATGTTCGGCCCTGGGAAATCTGTCCTGCGCCACTGGTTGCAACCGCCTTTTTCAATTGACGGCTGGCGGTTGGATGTCGCCAATATGCTTGCTAGACAGGGCGCTGACCAGCTTGGACTGGAGGTGGGTCGCCAGATCCGTCTGGCGGTGAAAGACGAAAATCCGCAGGCATATCTGTTGGGTGAAAACTTTTTTGACGCCAGCTCGCAATTGCAGGGCGATCTTTGGGACGCAGCTATGAACTACAGTGGTTTTACCTTCCCGCTGCTCTACTGGCTGACTGGTTTCAATATTGACCAGCATGGTGAGCCCAAGCACCTGGCTTCTCCTGTACAGTGGCCCACTCCGGCGCTGGTGGATAGCTGGCAGGCCTTCCGCGCTGCAATCCCTTGGGCGATAGCCCGCCAGCAGTTCAACCTGCTCGGCAGTCATGATACACCGCGCATTCTGGCGTTGCTGGAGGGTGATAAAGCTCGACTGCGCCTGGCGGTTGGATTGCTGATGACCTATCCGGGTGTGCCGAGTGTCTATTACGGCGATGAAGTCGGGCTGGCAGGAGATAACCGCGCCTGCATGCCCTGGGAGCCCACAGCATGGGACAACGATCTGCGCGCTTATTATCGTACACTGATCGATTTGCGGCGCAATTCTCCAGCCTTGGTGCAGGGCGGATTTCAGGTTTTGTATGCTGGGGAGCATCTGCTGGCGTTTCTGCGTGACGCGGAGGAGGAACAAATCGTGGTAGTCGCACAGCGAGGCCCTGTCCAATCTTCTGAGATGGAGCTGGAGGTCGCCCATGGTGGCCTGGCGGATGGCCTGCGTCTGAAGGAAGTGCTCAGCGGGCGGTCGGCAGTGGTTGAGGGAGGGCGTTTACGCTTACCATCCATGCCGGTAGGAATTACTCTCTGGCGCACGCTGCCGGGAGGATAAGTGCGCTGGATCTTAGATATGGATTCTAAAAATTTCCGCGCCACCGCCATCGTCATGCTCAGCCTGGGGATCGCTATGGCGACTGGTTTTTCACGCCAGAGCGCATTGGCTGCCACTCTGGGAGCAGGGCGAGTTACGGACATTTTCCTGGTTGCCTTTGCGTTACCAGAGTTTGTTTTTGTTGCCTTACCCGTAATCTTATCCCCGGTGGTGATCCCATTGTTCATGCAGGTGCGCCGTCAAAACGGGGAGGCTCTTGCCTGGCGAGTAGCCTGGCGCCTGGCGATCTGGCTCCTCACCGCTACACTGATTTTGGGTTTGTTGGCAGCCTGGGCAGCTCCCTTGCTGATCACCTGGCTCTCCCCGGGTTTTGACATCCTTGAGCGCCAACAGGCGGTTGTTGTGTTTTATTGGATGCTGCCAGGCCTGCTCTTTATGGGGATATCCACCCTGGTCGGCGCTCTATTACAGGTTTACCGCCGTTTCGCACGCCCGGCTTTGACCACGGCGATCTACAATCTGGTTTTTATTGCCAGCTTGCTGGCCTTGCCCTTAGATGACCCATTACAACGCGCCGGTTTAGGCGTGACCCTGGGGGCAATCGCCGCTCTGATTTTCCAGCTGCCACTGTTGGTGCAGGTGCGCGCGCGAGCTAACCTGTCACTCGATGTTTCCACTGGCGCAATTACTGACACGCCTGTTGATTTGCGACCCGCCTTAATCTTATTCGGCTGGATGAGCGCTGGTTATGGCATCCACCACTTGATTTTATTTATCGACCGGGCCATGGCAACTGCCCAGGGCGCCGGCAGTGCTGCCGTGCTCAACTATGGCTATCACCTGGCGCTGACTGTAGGGCAGCTAAGCGGACTGGCAGTTTCTACAGTCTTGTTCCCCACCCTCTCAGAGCAGATTGAAGCGGGTGATTCTGCTGCTGCAAGGCGTACCCTCAGCCAGGCACTAGGTCTGGTATTGGCTCTGGCTCTACCAGCAGGCCTGGGAGTGATTATTCTACGCCAGCCGGTAGTGCAGGTGCTGCTTGAACATGGCGTTTTTACCTCCCGGGATACTCAGGCTGTTGGCTTATCTTTGGCGATTTATACGCTGGCGGTGATTACAGACGCCCTTTGCCAGCCTTTGTGGCGTTTGGTCTATGCCTGGAGAGATGGACGTCTGGTGTTGGCAGTCAATGGCGCTCAAACCCTGATTCGCCTGGCAGCTAATCTGATTCTGGTGGGGGTTATTGGGTATAATGGTCTCGCTGTTTCAGCGGTAATTGGTTTGAGCATACAGTTACTGATCCTGATGGCTCTGGCGCGCAGGCGCCTGGGCTGGCAGATCAGTCGAGCGGGCTGGAGCCGGGCGATTAGAATTACCCTGGCTGCGAGCCTGGCTGCTCTGGCGACATTTGGAGTACTGCAGGGGCTGGCTAAATTTCTGGCTCAGCCATCACCCTGGTTAATCTTACTGGTAGGGGGTTTTGCGCTCCTGCTGCTCTATGGAGCATTTCTGGCTGGCTTTCTGCGCCGCCCCCTCCAGGATGAGGAAGGATTTTTTCATTGGTAATGAACGACTCCCCATCTAATCCTCAAGCGCGTCTGGCGCTCTGGCTGGATCGCATTTTGGCAGCTGGTGTGTTGGTGTTTTTGTTATTGCTTCCATTTCATTTGGTAATCAAACAATTCCTGGCCGAACCTATTGGTACATACTGGAAAGAAGCCTTGCTGGGGCTGCTGGTGCTGGTTTGGGGAGTGCGCTCGCTACTCGCCAGGCGTTTATTGCTTACTGGCACCTTGTTGGATTGGGCTGCCCTGGCTTATGCCGCCCTGATTATCTTGCGCCTGGTATTGGATCGCAGTGGAGCTGTGGGGTTATGGGGGGCGTATATGTCGATTATGTACCTGCCTTTGTTGTGGCTGGTCCCCCACGCTTTGCGCTTTTACCCCCGTGGAGTGAAAATACTCGCCATCGGCCTCGCCGTGGTGGGTGGGCTGCTTGCCCTGGGCGGGGTGATTGAATTCTTGCTCAATCGGGCGCTTTTCCCGTCGGGTGAGATCACCCTGCGCCAGGGATTTCCAGATGTGTTTGTTTATGGCACAAAATTACGCCGGGTTTATTTTGTGCTCGATTCACCCACTGTCCTGGCGAATGTATTAGCGTTACTGCTGCCCTTTGCTCTTGTGCTGGCTTTACAGGCGCGCCGGTTATGGGAAACGATCCTGTATGCTGCGATAGCGGTGCTCATGTTTGCCAGTATCTTGTTTACATTCAGCCGTGGGATATGGGCTGCCCTTGCGATTACGGTTTTGGCCCTGGCTGTGTTCAAATTTTTTGCCGAACGCAATCGCAAATTCCTGTTGGGTATGGCGGGGCTGGCTGGCGTTGCGCTGGTCATCGCATTAGCGGTATTACTTAGCCAGCCTGTGAGCCAATCCAACCAATATAGCCTCGAATTAATCCAGACTGAATATCGAGCGCTGCAGATTGTGAATTCTATTGCGCTGATGGACGTACAACCGCTGGTCGGGGAGCCTGAACGTCAAGAATGGCTATTGTTTGATCCGATTGACAATCTGGAAGATTGGCGCAAGGTAATTTATACCCACCCCGAGCCTGACCAGCCAGCCCAGGTTATCTACCGTCTGGAACTACCGGAATCAGCCGCGCTGCGTTTTTCGATCGCTCTCTCCCCAGAGGTTTGGACTCCTGAAAAAGGAGATGGTGTTAACTTCCAAATCTTTATAAAAGAATCAGAAACCGCTCAGGCCGGCGATTTTGTTTTTCAGCGCTATTTAAATCCGAAAATTAATCCCTCCGACCGCCGCTGGCGAAACTATGTGCTGGATCTGTCCTCCTGGGCGGGGAAAACGATTGACTTATATCTGATTGCTGAGGCAGGGCCAGACCAAAATAATGCCTACGATTGGGCGGGTTGGGCTGATCTGGAGCTGGGTAGCCTGGCACAAAGCTACCTGGAAGCTAATCGTCCAGCGCCGCAGAATCCAGTGGCTACTCATCTGGCGTCCTTCACGAATTGGGCTCAAGACGAGACCAACCGCGACCGTCTGGCAGCCTGGAACCTGGGTTTGGCTGCCTGGCGTGAGAATCCGTTGTGGGGCAAAGGTCTGGGTGTTACCGGCGCGGCTTCTTTCCGCAGTATGCCCGAAACCGCTCTGGCCACAGAAAGCCAGGTGTTAAAAGCCCTGGTTGAGCTTGGCATTCCCGGTTTGCTGCTGTGGGGATTTTTGTGGGTTGCTATTGGAAGCCTGGTTCTCCGGGTTTATCGCTCAGAAGACACGCCCGAGCGCAAGCTCTTTATCCTGGGGTTGATGGGTAGCTTGCTAATTATCTTCATTGAAGGACTGGTCTATCAAAACCTGGAAGTCAAGCAAGTAAATGCTTATTTTTGGACTATTGTAGGGCTGGTGACAGTTTTTGTTCACCAGCCGCGCTAAAACAAATATGCAGCCCTTCGAAGCTATGTGTTTCGTCTGGCTATTGGACTATATTAGGTAGATGGACTCCACGCGCTTCGTCTCCGTCATCATTGTCACCTGGAACCATGCTTCTGATTTGCCTGCCTGCCTGGAAGCGCTGGCAGCGCAAACGTACCCGGATTTGGAAGTGATTGTCGTTGATAACGCCTCCCAAGATGGTAGTGCGACCTGGGTGCGCGCTCATTATCCACTGGTTCGCATGCTAGAACAGACTCAAAACCTGGGATTTGCAGCGGGTTTTAACCGTGGCGTTGCCCTTGCCCGGGGAGAATGGGTACTCTCGGTTAATCCTGACTTGACGCCTGCGCCTGATTTTGTCCGCCAGCTTGTGCAGGCTGCCAGCGCCGGCCCACGCCTGGGTATGGCTGCCCCGAAGCTGTTGCGTGCAGATAATCGGCAGCGTCTGGATTCGACCGGATTGTTCCTGGATCGCCGCCGGCGACCGTATGATCGCGGCCAGATGCAGGTGGATGACGGTCAGTACGATTCAGCCCTGGATGTATTTGGCGCTTGTGGGGCAGCCGCGCTCTATCGCAGAGCCATGCTGGAAGATATTTCCGTGCGGGGTGAATTCTTCGATGAGGATTTTTTTGCCTATGGTGAGGACGCTGACCTTTCCTGGCGCGCCCGGTTGCGCGGCTGGTGCTGTTGTTATGCCCCCCAGGCGGTAGCTTACCATGTGCGCGGCTGGGGCGATACCTTGCGCAAACGACCTGATCCCAATTCGATGGGACCGCGCCTGGCGCTGCGCAATCGCTATTTGATGAGCATTAAAAATGATCGTTTCGCTTATTGGTTGCGTGATTTTCCCTTGATCTTGCTGGCTGAGCTACCCCGCCTGGGATATATGCTGCTTGTCCGACCGGCAGCGCTGCTGGGTCTGGTAGATCTGCTGCGCCTGGCTCCGGCTGCGCTGCGCAAACGGCGCATAATTCGCGCTTCCCAGACGGTTCCAGATGTCGAATTGCGCCACTGGTTTACGCGGAGGTGGGATGCCTGAGTCTGGCGCTGCCTTGCGTGTGTTGTTTGTTTACTATGAGCCAGGTCCCTCCGGGCAGACGGAGCATGTGCTGACGCTCGCTCAGCGCCTGGATCGAGCTAGATTTGAAGTCACTGTTGTTTTGCCTGATCTATTGAAGAGCCAGGTAGCGCACTTTGAAGCTGCTGGAGCGCGGGTGGTAATTTTGCCGATCCGCAAACTGATCTGGCCTTTTTCGGCGCTCAGCGGTTTATGGCGCCTTATCCGCCAGGGCGATTATGATATTATTCATGTGCACTCACAGGAAGCTGGTATGGTCGCCCGCCCTCTAGCGCGCCTGGCAGGCGGGCGCGGACTTTTCTACACCCCCCAGTGCATAAATATTCGCAGTATGCGCTGGTTTGGCGCTTATCGACTGGTTGAGCGTATCCTGGCGAGCATCACCGACCGCATAATCTCCGTCAATGAAGCAGACCGTTTGACTATGATGGCACGTGGCATTCCAGCTGCAAAGATTGTTACGGTGTACAATGGGCTCGACTTAAACAGGTTTGATGACTTGGACGATTCATCTACGGCAGAACAGCCCCTGGTGATGCAAGTTGGTCGCTTGAGTGAACAAAAAGCACCTTTGGATTTTGTGGAAGGCGCTCGTCTCATTCTTCAGCGGCGGCCGGATACCCGCTTTATGCTGGTGGGGGATGGCCCATTACTAAACCAGGTTCAGTATCAGATTCGCAGTGCTGGGTTACAGGAGCATGTGACTGCAACGGGTGCGCAGCCAAATGCCTATCGCCTGATCCAGGCAGCAGATATCGTTACGCTGACCTCGCGCTGGGAAGGCAGCCCCTATTCGTTATTGGAAGCCATGGCCTGGGCCAAGCCGGTGGTTGCCACCTCCGTGAATGGGTGTCCTGAGCTGGTATTGGATGGCGAAACGGGTTACCTGGCGCCCAGCGGTCAACCCCAAGTCTGGGCTGAGCGGGTGCTGCGCTTGCTGGACGATCCGCAGGCAGCCCAACAAATGGGAAAGAAGGGTCGCCAGCATCTGGAGGCGAATTTTTCATTACCCCAGATGGTAGCCAAGATCACTGCCCTTTATGAGCAGTTCGTCTTATAATCATTAGGGATCATGCCGTCGGTGGATGGATGGGGGGACACCCTGACATGTTCTTGAACAATTAACTTCTAATCGGTTTACTTTGTTAGAATATGGAAATGAGATAATTTACTTGGTAGGTAGAGGTAACGAATGAAAAAGCTGAAAATCATGACCCTGAATG
>Ga0105107_10002517_pt1 | contig 12076 bp, 12 predicted proteins | sample PPLLaktember2015_6_FD_79335 | JGI IMG/M metagenome (GOLD analysis project Ga0105107, IMG submission 79335) | Freshwater sediment microbial communities from Prairie Pothole Lake near Jamestown, North Dakota, USA - PPLs Lake P8 Core (1) Depth... | ecosystem: Environmental > Aquatic > Freshwater >... | reverse complement strand
GTCAACGCGGAGGAAAGATGATGGACGTGTAACAGCCGGCCCAGGCCCGACGGGGACAAGGCACACGTCATGCTGGAGGAGAAGGGACTTCGGTACCGGATACACGACGAGATCGACGCGCGGCCCACGGTGTGCAGCGCGGCGTAAAAGTGCTCGCATCCGAACAGGCCTCTGCGCCGCACGACCTCAAGTCCCAGGACACATGTTCGGAAAAACCCGGTTTCAGCGCCGCTGAGACCCTTCGTGAAATAGAGTAAAATCGGCGGCTCTTTCCGGCAGAGCAGGCGCAGATCGCTTGCTTTGCCGTTGCTTTTTTCACACGATCCAATAGTTGCACCGCAGCGTACAAGGAACGCCCTATGAACCAGACCGCTACCGCGGCTCACGTCGCACCCGCCTTGGAAGCCCCCGCCTACGTCGAGAACCAGAAGCTCAAGACCTGGGTCGCCGAGGTCGCTGCGCTCACCAAACCCGACAGGATTTACTGGTGCGACGGCTCGCAGGAAGAGTACGACCGCCTCAACCGGGAAATGGTCGACTCCGGAATGCTGATCGAGCTGAATGAGTCGAAACGGCCCGGCTGCTTTCTCGCGCGTTCCGATCCCGATGACGTCGCGCGCATGGAGGACCGGACCTTCGTGTGCAGCCGTAACAAGGAAGACGCGGGCCCCAACAACAACTGGGTCGAGCCTTCCGAAATGCGAGCGACGCTCAACGCGCTTTTCGACGGCTGCATGCGCGGACGCACGATGTACGTGATTCCCTACAGCATGGGTCCGCTCGGCTCGCACATCGCGCACATCGGCGTCGAGCTCACCGATTCGCCGTACGTGGTGGTGAGCATGCGCATCATGACGCGCATCGGCAAGCCGGTGCTGGACGTGCTCGGTGCCGACGGTTATTTCGTCCCCTGCCTGCACTCGGTGGGAGCGCCGCTCGCACCGGGCGAGAAGGACGTGCGCTGGCCCAGCAACAAAGAGCATAAGTACATAGTTCATTTCCCGGACGACAAATCGATCTGGTCGTTCGGCAGCGGCTACGGCGGCAACGCGCTCCTCGGGAAGAAGTGTTTTGCGCTGCGCATCGCCTCGATCATGGCGCGCGAGCAGGGGTGGCTGGCGGAGCACATGCTGATCCTGGGTATCGAGCCGCCCGGCGGTAAGAAACATTACATCGCGGCCGCGTTTCCGAGCGCGTGCGGCAAGACCAACCTCGCGATGCTGATTCCGCCGAAGACGCTGAAAGGCTGGAAAGTGACGACGATCGGCGAGGACATCGCATGGATCAAACCGGGTAAGGACGGACGGCTCTACGCGATCAATCCGGAAGCGGGGGCATTCGGCGTGGCGCCGGGAACCTCCGAGGAGACCAACGCGAACTGTCTCGCCGCGCTGCACTCGAACACGATATTCACCAACGTCGCGCTGACTCCCGACGGCGACGTCTGGTGGGAAGGCCTCACCAAGCAGCCGCCCAGCGACCTCATCGACTGGCAAGGCAATCCGTGGAAACCCGGAAGCGGCAAACCGGCGGCGCACCCGAACTCACGCTTCACCGTAGATCTGAGGCAGATCCCGTCGCTCGACCCGGAGTGGGAGAATCCGGAAGGCGTGCCGATCAGCGCTTTCCTGTTCGGGGGGCGCCGTACCACGACCGTGCCACTCGTCGCGGAAGCCTACGATTGGACGCACGGCGTCTACATGGCGGCGACGATGGCCTCCGAGACGACCGCGGCCATCGTGGGCAAAGTCGGCGTCGTGCGGCGCGATCCGTTCGCGATGCTGCCGTTCTGCGGCTACCACTTCGGCGATTACTTCAAGCATTGGCTCGAGCTCGGCCGCGCGATCAAGACGCCGCCGAAGGTGTTCAGCGTGAACTGGTTCAGGCGCGACGAGAACGGCAAGTTCATCTGGCCGGGCTACGGGGAGAACATGCGCGTGCTGAAATGGGTGGTCGAGCGCTGCGAAGGCAAAGCCGGCGCGAAAGACACGCCCATCGGGCGCATGCCGCGCTACGAGGACCTCTATCTGGAAGGCCTCGATGTCTCGCGCGAGACCTACGAGAAGCTCACCAACGTCGATACCACTGCGTGGCGCGACGAAGCGAAAGACCATGCGCGCCTGTTCGAAGACCTGAAGAGCCGGCTGCCGAAGGAGCTTGCGCAGAGACGCGACGAGCTCGAGCGCGCGTTGGGCTGATCGAACGCGAGATGCGGCCGTAGGCAAAGGGCACCTGCGGGTGCCCTTTGTTTTTCGAGGCCGCCGGCCACGAGCGGCTCACAGGTCTTTTTCAGCTCCCGGCTCGGCGTATCGGCCTTTGTAGAAGACGAGAGGCACGCAATCGCGGCAGGCGTAGCGCAACACGTGGCCGATGAAGATCACGTGGTCCCCGCTGTAGTATCGCGTCTCGTTGCGGCACTCGAGCTGCGCGGCCGCGTCCTCGATCAGCGGCACGCCGCTCGCGCCAGGCCGGTACGCGACGCCCTCGAACTTTTTCGCCACCGATTGCGCGAAGCGCCGCGCCAGCGCCGCCTGTTCCGCGGCGAGTACGTTGATCGCGAAGCAGGGCGCCTGCAGGAAGTTCGATAGATTGGGCGAGCGCAGCGACAGGCTCCACAGCACGAGCGGCGGCGAGAGCGAGACCGAGCTGAACGAATTGCAGGTGAGGCCTACTGGCGAACCGTCGGTCCCGACCGTGGTGACGATGGTCACGCCCGTGACGAAAGTCCCGAGCGCGTCGCGCAGGGCGCGCGGCTCGAACGGCTCGCTCGTTTGGCCGGAACCGCCAGCCATTACAGCGTCGGTATGTCCGGCGCGATGCCGAGCATGAACTTTCCGGCTTTGGAGGCGGCCACATCCCATGCGAGCACGTAGTGGCTCTGCGCGGCATGGATATCCCGGAACGCGCGCTGCATCGTCTTTTCCTCGTAGAGGTACTCGCCGCCGCCGGCTTCGAAAAGCAGGTCGACTGCGCGCGTGCACAGCCGCGCCGCATAAGCGCCGTCGCGCCGCAGCCTGATCTTTTCAGCATCGGCGAGTACGCGCGATTCGGCCGCCGCCGTCATTGCGCGCTCACAGTTCGAGTAGAGCAGGAGCTCCGCGGCCTCGACCGCCGCTGCGGCCTCGCCCAGCCGCACCTGCGTGGTCGCGTGGTCGGCGAGCAGCGTCGTCGAATAGGACGTGACGCGGTGGCGCGTGTCCTCCGTGAACTGGTCCACCGCGCCCTGGGCGATTCCGAGCGCGGTCGCTGCGACCACGTAGGGGAACATGTCGAACACCGGCAGGCGATAGAGCGGCCCGGTGTTGACTGCGGCCCCCGGGGCCGCGCAGCCTTTCATGAGATCGACCGCGAGCGCGCGATGCTCGGGCACGAAGACATCGGTCACTTCGACATCGTTGCTGCCGGTGGCGCGCAGCCCGGCTGCGTGCCAGGTGTCGATGATCCGGTAGTCCGCGGCCGGCAGCAGGAAGACCCGGTAATCCGGAAGCTCGCCGTCGGCCGATGCGATGCCGCCCAGCATGGTCCAGGTGCACGCGTCGATGCCGCTGGAAAACTTCCAGCGCCCGCTCAACCGGAATCCCCCGGCCACTTTGGTCGCGCGCCCCGGCGGAAACATGAGCGCCGAGCCGATGAGGGCGGCGGAGTCGGCCCGCCACACGTCGTCCTGGGCTTCCCGTGGCCACAGCGCCAGCATGAAGTCGTGATTGGCGATATTGGCGGTGACCCACGCCGTCGACCCGCAGCCGCGCGCGAGGATCGCGGTGACGCGCACGATCGCCTCGTACGGCAGCTCCAGCCCGCCGACGCGCCGCGGCTGCAGCAGGCGGAAGAGCCCGTTCGCGTGCAGGTCGCGGATCGTCTCGTCGGGCAGGCGCCGCAGCGCTTCGGAGGCGCGGGCGCGCGATGCCAGCACGGGCACGAGTCGCGTCGCGCGATCGATTACGTCCGCATAGGTCGATGCCGGCTGTGCGTTCACTTGCGGTCTCCTCCGGCGAACGATAGGCCATGAATTCGCGGATGGCAATGCGCTATGATCGTGAAACAGAACCTACGACGCGCCGAAGCGTCTGGAGGAGGTGGAATGCCGAAGGCGACCGGGGCACGCGTGCTCGCCGAAATGCTGCGCTAGGTATGGGGTCGTATCGTTCGGCGTACAACATCGCCGACCTGCGAGAAATCGCCCGCAAGCGCTTGCCCAGAGGGGTTTTCGAGTTCGTCGACCGCGGTACCGAAGACGAAGTCTCGCTGCGCCACAATCTCGAAGCGCTGCGCAATATCCGGTTCAGGCCCCGCACGCTCGTCGACGTATCGGCGCGCAGCCAGGCGATGGAGCTCTTCGGGAAACGGCACGCAATGCCGATCGCGATCGCGCCGACGGGTTCTGCGGGGCTGACGTGGTACGAGGGTGAGATCGCGCTCGCGAAGGCGGCGGCTCAAGCCGGCATCCCGTTCACGCTCGCCACCGGCTCCATGACGGCGATGGAAAAAGTGGCCGCGGAAGCAGGTGGAACGCTGTGGTTCCAGCTCTACATGTGGCCCGACCGGTCGCTTTCGCACAAGCTCGTGGACCGTGCGCGGGCGGCAGGTTTCGAAGGCCTCGTCGTGACCGTCGACAGTCCCGTGCCGCCGAGCCGCGAGTACAACCTGCACAACGCCTTTACGCTGCCTTTTTCGATCACCCGGCGTAACGCGGCCGACATGCTCACGCACCCACGCTGGCTACTGACGGTGCTCTCGCGCTACCTCCTCACCACCGGCATGCCGCGCTACCAGAACTATCCCACCGAAATGAAGCAGAAGATCACCGCGCTGCCCATGGGGCGCTCGATGGCGCTCAACGACTCGCTCACGTGGAACGACCTGCGCGAGCTGCGCAGGCTGTGGCCGCACCGCCTGATGGCGAAAGGCGTGCTGACCGCGGAGGACGCGAAGCTCGCCGCCGATTGCGGCGTCGATGCGGTGATCGTGTCCAATCACGGCGGACGCGTGGTCGACGGCACGCGCGCGCCGATCGAGGTGCTGCCCGAAGTCGTCGACGCCGTCGGCAAACGCGTGGAAGTCATCGTGGACAGCGGTTTCAGGCGCGGCACCGATGTCGTCAAGGCGCTGGCGCTTGGCGCGCGCGCGGTCTTCATCGGACGCGCGACGCTGTATGGCACGGCCGCGGGCGGACAAGCGGGCGCGGCGCGCGCGATCGCATTGCTGCGCGAGGAGATCGACCGCACGCTCGCGCTCCTGGGCTGCACCGATGTGTCCGGCATCGCGCGCGATTGCCTGGTAGACCCGGACTGAGAACGACCTGCTCTCGGGCGAGCGCATCCTCGTCACCGATGCGGGAGGGCACCTGCTCGAGCCCGGGGACGTGTGCATCCAGGTTGGGAGCTGGCACGCGTGGTCGGAAACGGCCCAAGGCAGCCAGATGGCTTTCGTGATGATGGCCGGTCGCTTCGACGAGGAAGCGGGCACATGAGCGGCGGGAGAGGATTGCGCCGCATCGTCGTCGTGGACGACAACGACCGATCGCGCGCGACCGCCGACGGCCCGACACCCGACGTTCGCACCGATCCGGCCCGCCCCGGCTTCGTATCGGCGCGCATGTGGGTGAGCGATGCGACGCCGGTGCGCCTGAAGAATCGGCGCGAATCGCTGCGCCTGCCGCACACCCTGGAGCCGCCGCCGCGAGGCTCGGTCTGCCGCGTCGTCACTTTCCCGCCCGACGCTTCGTGGGCGGGCAGCGTGGGGCAGAAGGAAGTGCGGGCGTATTTCGACGCGATGGGATCGCCGGGTGCATCGACGTGGTCACGCGACGTGCCGCATCCTTACATGCAGAAAACGCGCACCCTCGATTTCGGTGTCGTGATCGAAGGCGAGATCACCCTCGTGCTCGATACCGAAGAGGTCGCGCTCAAAGCGGGGGACACGGTGGTCCAGCGCGGCACCAACCACGCGTGGAGCAACCGCTCGGGCAAACCCTGCGTGATCGCCTTTTCCTCCCACGACGCTGTGTAGCCGTCATTCCAGCCTCGCCCGCGCCGCGGGCGCGGGCCGCAACCCATGGTCACGATCAAAATGGATCGCGGCTTTCGCCACGATGACGCCGGCGCGCGCCCGCGGCGTCAGCCGCGGTAGGCCACAACGCGCTGCCGTTGCTCGCCGAGCTTCGCGATCCCCAGGGTCACGATGTCCCCGGGCTTGAGCCAAACCGGCTCGGGCTTCTTGCCCATGCCGACGCCCGGCGGGGTGCCGGTGCAGATCATGTCTCCTGGCAGCAGCGTCATGTAGTGGCTGCAGTAGGACACGAGCTTTTTCACGCCGAAGATCATGGTGCGCGTGTTGCCGCTTTGCATGCGCTTGCCGTTCACGTCGAGCCACATGTCGAGATCCTGCGGGTCGCCGACTTCGTCGCTCGTGACGAGCCACGGTCCGAGCGGACCGAACGTATCGCACCCTTTTCCTTTATCCCACTGCGAGGACTGGAGCTGGAACGCCCGCTCGGAAACGTCGTTCGCGAGGCAGTATCCCGCCACGTAATCGAGCGCGCGCTCCTCGGACACGTACTGGGTCTTGCGCCCGATCACGATCGTCAACTCGACTTCCCAGTCGAGCTTGGTCGAGTTCTTGGGTTGTATCGTGTCGTCGTTCGGCCCGCAGATCGACGAGAGCGCCTTCATGAAAATGATCGGCTCGGTGGGCACCGCCATGTTGGCTTCTTTCGCATGGTCGGAATAGTTGAGGCCGATCGCGACGTATTTGGAGATGCCACTGACCGGCACGCCCATGCGGGGATTGCCATCGACCAGCGGCAGCGAATCGGCCTTGGCGGCGGCGAGCTTCTTCAGCGACTCGGGTGAGAGCGCATCGGGATCGATGTCTTTCACGACTTTCGACAGGTCGCGGAGCTTGCCGGCCGAATCGATCATGCCCGGCTTTTCCTGCCCGGGATTGCCATAGCGACAGAGTTTCATGCGGCTTTCCTTTTCAAAGTCCTGCGCGGCTCTTGCCTTTGACCGCGCGGTTGACGACGTTGACCGGCCATTGCCCGGTGAGCACGCGCCGCACTTCGCCCGGCGCGCCCGCCTGCAGGCCGACCATCGCCGTCTCGCTGTACCACGCGACGTGGGGATTCACGATGACGTTGTCGCGCTCTCGCAGCGCGTGCGGATTCGGCAGCGGCTCCGGATCGGTCGTGTCGAGCGCGGCGCCGGCGATCCTGCCCGCATCCAGCGCGCGCACCAGCGCTTCGGTGTCCACGATCGGCCCGCGGGCGCAGTTGATGAGCCACGCGCTTTTCTTCATCTTGCCGAGCGCGTCGTCGTTGATCATCTTGCGCGTCTGGGGCACGAGCGGCGGATGTATCGAAACGAAATCGGAATCGCGAAGCACCGTGTCGAGGTCGGCGGCCTTGCCCGGCGCATCGAACTCGCCGTCCTTCACGTACGGGTCGCTGTAGAGGACGTTCATGCCGAATGCGGCGGCGCGCACCGCGACCTGGCGCGCGATGTTGCCGAATCCGACGAGCCCGAGCGTTGCGCCCGCGAGCCTGAACATCGGCTTCCCGGGCGGCACTTCCCAGCGGCCGTTGCGCACCAGGCGGTCGTAGAACACGACTTTGCGCGCGCAGGCGAGGAGCAGCGCCATGGTGTGCTCGGCGACTTCCTCGATGCAGTACGTCGGATTGTTGGTCACGATGATGCCTGCGGCGGTCGCCGCGTCGAGGTCTATCGTGTCGACGCCGATGCCGTAGCGCGCGATGATCTTGCACCTGGGCATGCGCGCCATCACCTCTGCCGTGATCGGCCCGGCGTAGGTATTGAGGAGCGCGTCACAATCGGCGGCCTCCGCAATGAACTCGTCGGGCTTCTTGGTCTGCAGCGGGACGAGCTCGGCCAGCCCGGCGAGCGTCTTCTTTTCGACGTCGAGCGATTCCCAGACGTAATCGGTCAGCACCACTTTCGCTTTATCGGTCATAGATTTCCCTGTTCCAGCAATTCGGCGGCTGCCGGCCTTCGGTCACCGCGACGATGTTGTCGACCACGACGTTCGCCATGGCCGCCCGCAGCTCGCCGACCGCGCTGCCCACGTGCGGCGTCATGACCACGTTGGGCATCTCGAGGAGCCGGGGATGCGGGCGCGGCTCGTGCTCGAAGACGTCGAGCCCGGCGCCTGCGATGCGGCGTTCCTCGAGAGCGCGCACGAGCGCTTCCTCGTCGACGAGAGGTCCGCGCGCGGAGTTGACGAGATAGGCGCTTTTCTTCATGAGCGCGAGCTCGCGTTCCCCGATGAGATGGCGCGTTTCCGGCGTCAGCCTCGCATGCAGCGATACGAAATCGGATTGTGCGAGGAGCTGATCGAGCGGCATCCAGGTGAGCCCCAGCGCAGCTTCATCGGCGGCCGGGATGCGCTGAGGGTCGTAATAGGCGACGCGCATCGAAAAGCCTCGCGCGCGCTCCGCGGCTGCGCGTCCCACGCCGCCCATGCCGATCAGGCCCAGCGTCTTGCGTGAGACTCCGCCGCCTTCCATGTACGCGGATTGCGATCCCGGGAAGACGCCCGAGCGCATCAGGCGGTCGCCTTCGGCGACGCGCCGGGCTACCGCGAAGATGAGCGCCCACGCGAGGTCCGCGGTCGCATCGTTCAGGAGCGCTGCAGGGATGACGGTCACGGGTATCCGCAGCGCACTCGCGGCGGCCGTATCGATGTCCGCAGGGGTTATCGTCATCGAGGCGATCGCCCGCAGGCTCGGGTTCGCCGCAATCACTTCCGCATCGACGTGGTCCTGCAGCAGGCAGAACAGGATGTCGCACTTGCGCACGGCCTCGAGCAGCTCTTTCTTCCCGAGTATGCGCAGCGGATCGCGATTCAAGTCGACTTCCGCGAACGCCTGCAGGCGCTCGATCGCCGACGGATGGATCGGCTGGGTGACGAAAACGCGGGGACGCATCAGCTCTTGGCGCTTTTGCAGATCACGCAAGCGTAATCTTCCAGGGCCTCGCGGGTCACGCCGACCGCGCCGTGCTGCCGCCGGTTGTATTCCTCGGACTCGAGCTCGGTGCGGAACGAATCGTTCAGGCGGTTGATCATGTTGAACATCGCGCACGCGAGCGAGATCTCGACGATCTCCGCCTCGTCAAACAGGCCGCGGAGCTCCCGCCACACCCCGTCGTCGCTCTTCGCCGTATTGAGCGTCATCGCTTCGGACCACGCGAGCACCGCTTTTTCCCGTGCGTCGAAAAGCGGGCTCGCGCGATAGTCCGCCTGGACCGCCTCCAGCTCCGCGTCGGTGAGTCCCAGTGCTTGACCAAGCACCCGGTTGTGCTCCGTTCAGTATCGACACCCGTTGAGGGTGGAAGTCTTGAGCACGGCGAGGTTGCGCAACCTCGCCGGGGTCACCGCCCCCGCATGCGGCTGACGGACCGCCGCGACCAGCGGCAGAAACCAGCGCGCGAGATACGGCGAGTGCGCGAGGATTCGAAGGAGATTGGCGGTGCGCCCGAGGAGCCGGTTGGACGCGTCGAAAACGTCTTTCACCGCGCCGGCAGCTTCCTCGTCCGATATTCCACGCAGGCGTTGGCTCATGGCTACACCTGCGCCGCGGCGGCGTGCATCCAGCGCACGACGCCGGCGACGCCGTCGACCGCGATCATCGCGCCGTCGGGGATCTTCTGTGTCGCCTGGTGCACGCCGAGCACCATCGGTATTCCGCGCTCGCGCGCGAGCGAGGCGAGGTGCGAAGTGCTGCCGCCGCGCTCGGCGACGACGCCTGCGACGCGGTTGAGGATGTGCGCGAGCGCAGGGCCCGCCGACTTGGTCACCAGCACGTCACCCTGCGTGACCGTGGTCAGCTCGCATTCGCAGTTCACGATGCGCGCGCGTCCCGAGCCCCAGCCCACGCCGGCGGGATGGCCGGTGAGGCGCGGATGGTGCATCCAGATCTCGTCCGGGGCTTCCGCGGCCTGCATGTGCAGCGGCCGCGCCTGGAGCATCCTGAAGCCCGCTTCGTCGAGCGCCCATTCGATCTCCACCGGCATTTTCATGAACTGCTCGGTGCGTCTCAGGAGCGCGGCGAGCGCTTCGATCTGCGCGCGATTCAGACAGGGTTTCTCCATGAGCGCCTGCGGGACGATCTGGGCGATGGGCTCGCCTTTGTGGACGCAGCCGACGCGGTGATCCTTGCGGCCGGCCGAGACGTGCGTGACCTTGCCTTCGCGGGTGAGCTCGTAGCGGTCGGGAGTCACTTCGCCTTGCGCGATCGCCGAGCCCAGGCCCCAGGTCGCGGAGAGCAGCATGCCGCCGTCGGCGGTCTCGCTCAATCCGCCGCCCGAAGCGATCGCGAAGACGAGCGGCTGGATGAGTATCGCCATGGCGGTATCGGCGGGATCCGCGCCGTGGGTCGCCATGTAGCGCAGCGCACGGGTCGACCACAGCGCCGCCCAGCACGATTTAACGGCGGTCACGAAATCCTCTTCGCTTTCGACGCCGACGAAGCTTTCGAACTGCCCGGCGAAGCTCGAACCGAAGCGATCTTCGACCAGCGCCGAAGAGCGCACCACCATGAGCGCGCCGGTCTTTTCGATCAGCGCGCGGCGCGCTTCGAGGAGCGGCTCGAGGATCTCGGCAACGATCGCCTTGTCCATGAGGCCGAGCTTCATGTTGAGCGCATGACGGCGCGCCTGCGGACCGTCGTCGGCGCCGAAGACTCCGCGCGCGGTGGCTTCGAGCCCGAGGGCTCGCACCTGCAGGCGGTAAGCCTCCGCGGACAGGCAATAACCCTCCGGTATGGGCAGACCCGCCTGTCCCAGGGCCGCGAGGTTGGCTGCCTTGGGCCCGAAGATGTCGGCGTTGGTGGCTTCCGGCGAGGAGCTGGGAACGATCAATGTGGTCATTTGCGCTTTCAGTTCGAGATGACGATACGCAGCACGCCGCCCGGGTTCGCTTCGTAGGCCTGGAAAGCTTCGGGTGCTTCTTTCAGAGGATAAGTCGCGCTCACGAAGTCCGACACGTCGATTTTCCCGGACGCCACGAGCTCGATCGAAGGCTGCATGTCGGCGGGGGTGAGGGCGCGCGAGCCGATGATGCTCACTTCCTTGTAGTACAGCGGGAAAGTCGTAAAACCGTCGCAGCACTCGTGGCTCACCGCGTAAGGGGAGAAACGGCCGCCCGGTCGCAGCATGTTCAAGCCGGCTCCGAGCGTTGCGGCGCCGCCCGCGGTGTCGATGACGACGTCCGCCCCGGCGCCGCCCGTGAGCCGCAGCACTTCGTCGACCGCTTTTTCAGCCGCGACGTCGAGGGCGTGGTGCGCGCCCATGCGCTCGGCCATGTCGAGCTTCCAGCGCGTGCGCGAAATCGCGATGACGGGATTCGCTCCGGCCAGCACCGCGAGACGCGTGTGCAGAAGGCCCGTCGTGCCCTGGCCGATGACGACGACCGATTCGCCGGCTGCGAGCGCGAGGCGCTCCTGCGCATGCCGCACCGTGGCGAGCGTCTCTATGAGGGTTGCGTTGGCGAGCGGCAGGTCCAAGGGCAGCGCATGCACGTATTTCGACTTCAGTTTCACCAATTCGCTCATGGAGCCGTCGACCTCGCGCCCGAAAAGGCCCGCGTTGCGGCACAGGTGCTCCGCCCCACGACGGCACGAATCGCAGTGCCCGCAGGAAATGATCGGATTGATGATCACGGGTCCGCCTTGCGTCATGCCGCTCACGCCGGGCCCCACGCTTTCGATGCGGCCCGTCGCTTCGTGCCCCATGACCACCGGATAGCGCACGCCGGGATGGTCACCGGTATAGATGCCGAGGTCGGTGTGACACACCGCGGTGGCGGCGACACGCACGACGACCTCCCCCGGCCCGGCTACCGGCAGCGGCCGCTCGACGAGCTCGAAATGGCGGGGGCGCTCGAGGAGCGCGGTGCGGCTGTATTCGGAGCCCATCTCAAAAACCTCCCTCACCCCTACCCCTCTCCCGAAGGGAGAGGGGTTCGTTCTCCGCCCTCCGGGAGGTTCGAAGAACCTCCCTCTCCCGAAGGGAGAGGGGTTCGTTCTCCGCCCTCCGGGAGGTTCGAAGAACCTCCCTCTCCC
>Ga0105107_10002516_pt1 | contig 12076 bp, 14 predicted proteins | sample PPLLaktember2015_6_FD_79335 | JGI IMG/M metagenome (GOLD analysis project Ga0105107, IMG submission 79335) | Freshwater sediment microbial communities from Prairie Pothole Lake near Jamestown, North Dakota, USA - PPLs Lake P8 Core (1) Depth... | ecosystem: Environmental > Aquatic > Freshwater >... | reverse complement strand
TGTGAATACGTATAAGGTGACTCTAGTGGCAGCATTTATTCCATTGGTCGCAGGGCTCTATTGGAAGAGGGCCACGACACAGGGCGCTCTCTATGCCATCATCGCTGGTCTCACGAGCTGGTTAGTGTTGGAGTTCTTGAGTCAGCCAACCGACGTCTGGCCGCCCCAGCTCATTGGATTTCTGATGGCGGGAATCGGCATGCTGGTGGGGTCGCTATGGCCTTTACAGGTGCGTGAATCGAAAAAGACCAACGGGAGGGTAGTTGGCGAGTGAGTGCGGTGTCCGGTTTAGTTCTAGGCTCAACGCCATGATCCACTCTTCAGGTTCATCGTTTCGGGAGGCTAATGATCGAGAACGAAACGTACGGCCCGACGCACTTCTCGCGGTGTGAAGGGCTTCTGAATCACACGTCGGGCACCAAAGAGCTTGGCGACGTTGAGGAAGTTCTGATCACCGGTTTCGCCGGTGATGGCGATAACGCGAGCGTCTAGGAACTCTTGAGTCAGGGCGAGGGTGACTTCCATCCCGTCTCGCTCCGGCATCATGATGTCCGTGATGACAAGATCTGCAGGTGCGTCTCGATAGAGCCTCAGGCCGATCTCACCGTTCGAGGCTTCGCGAATCTGATGACCATCTTCTTCAAGGATGCGACGTAACAAGGCTCGAATCGGGGCGTCATCATCGACGATCAAAATGGAAGCCATCTATTCCCTCGTTAGATCCAAGAGTATATAGAGCAGCACTCATATGACTCTCAATTTAGGCTGCACGCAGAATGACTGTTTGAGATTCCGGGATAAGGTCGTTCTTCCTAGATTCGTGCTCGCTATTGTGAATTGCCAGTGCCTGTTGTCTTCGAGCATGGCGATGTTGCTCGATGACCGGGTCATGAACATTCCCGCAGTTCATGCAACGGTATCCGTTCGCCCACATGTGTCCAATAGTGCCGTCGAAATCCAGGAAGTGATCCCGGACCATGAGACCGTGGCAGCGTGAACAACTCATATTATTTCTCCCGGGTTGCAGGTTGTAGGATTCGTGCTCGTTGATGGAAAGATATCTCATGAGTATGTGGTCGGTTAGAGCTCGGACGGGGTAACACGCCGCACTGGCTGCTAAGAATCTTGGTGGGACCTTGCAAGGCCGAAGCGAGGGGCAGGGCCGAGGCGCCGCCTTCGTATTGGACCTGCCGTTCATTCCGATTGAGGTTCCGGCATGACGCCGCAATCGACAGAACGGAATCGACGGATCCTCATCATCCACGACAATCGGACGATCCACGAAGATTTTCAGAAAATTCTCGTCTCCCAGTCCGCTCTTGCCGGTTTACAACAGGCGCGCGCGGCACTGTTTAAGCGTGGAACGGGTGATCCGCCGGCGGCGGATCCCTTTCAGTGGGATTTCGCCGACCAGGGACAGCAAGGCTATGACAAGATCGTCTCGGCACGCACACACAATCGCCCCTAAGCTGTGGCTATTGTCGACATGCGGATGCCCCCCCTGGATGGGATGGGCTTGTCACCATCGAGCATATCCTGAAAGTAGATCCTGAGATCCAAATCGTCATTTGCACTGCCCATTCAGACTATTCATGGGGACAACTAACCGAGCGATTGGGTAAGAGCGACCGCGTGCTCTTCCTGAGAAAGCTGTTCGATTCGATAGAAGTCCAGCAGATCGCCAGCGCCCTCACCACAAAATGGGAGTTGGGGCGAACCGTCAATCTCCGTACGGCTGAATTGCAGCGCCGAAATGAGGAGCTGGAGCAGTCGGTCCATGCATTAGCAGTAGCCAAGCTTAGCAGCCGACAGCGCCAACCAAGCCAAGTCGGAATTCCTCGCGCACATGAGCCATGAAATTCGCACGCCGTTGAACGGCATGATCGGGATGGTGGAGTTATTGCTGTCCAGCGACTTATCGGACAAACTTGCCGATGACGATCCAGTTAATCGAGAGGTGTTGCTCGGCATGCTCGAGGTATGTGGAGAATCGGCTGTAGCGGTCGAGACTGGACGGCAGGCACTGGATGCGCTGCGTGGAACAAGCTTCGACCTAGTATTTATGGATTGTGAGATGCCGGAAATGGACGGTATTACTGCGACCAGAGAGATCCGCCGGCACGCCATGACTCGATCTGATGGGACCCAGATTCGTATCGTTGCGCTGACGGCCCATGCCTTAGATACTCACCGAATCTCGTGTGCTGCTGCCGGGATGGACGATTACATCTCAAAACCTGTCTCACTTGAGCAAATTGCCCAAGCCCTCAAGCGGTGGATGCCCATCGTGTCTTCCCGCGCTGCCTAAGTCGTCTTCGCCGTCCCTAACATTTCAAAGCGCTGACCTCCACCGGGTCTCGCTTATCCAGTTCACTTGTTCGATAACTCCAGGTAAGCTGTGGGCATGTCAGCCCATACATCATCCCAGCCCGTCTTCTCGGTGCGACGCCTTGTGATGCTGTTCCTCATCGTCTGTGGGGTCGCACTCGCCTTACTGGCAGGATACGGATTTGTCCTCTCTACGAGTTTGGCCCTGCCGAAGAGCGACGAGCATCCACCGTTGCTGATCTACGGAGCACCGTTTTTTCTCACGCCGGGGCTTCATCCCGTAGATGAGGGTTTGTTCGACCGTCTGCATCGTTTGGAGTATCGACCGGCCACCGCCAAGCCGAAGGTTGCGGGTGAGTATTTTGCGACGAAAAACTCGATTGAGATTTTGTTGCATGCGCAAGAAGAGCATCGGCTTCCTGCTCGGTTAGTCAAACTGGCTTTGACGGACGGTATTGTAACCGAGGTCCTATCCGGCACTGATGGACGACCAGTCTCACTCGTGGCGCTCGAACCGGTCGTGATCAGTGGCGTACGGGCTGGGACGAAGCAGCTTCGGGAATGGATTCCACTGGATCATGTCCCTCCCATCTTGATTCAGACGCTCCTGGCCATCGAAGATCGACGCTTTTTTTCTCATTTTGGAGTTGACCCGATCGCTATCGGACGAGCGCTGTGGACCAATATCACTCGGGGGGCAGTTGTACAGGGTGGCAGTACACTGACCCAGCAATTGGCGAAAAATCTCTTCTACTCTCCCAAACGCACGATATGGCGGAAATTTAAGGAGCTGGTGGCTTCGCTGGCGCTTGAGTTCAAGTACCGCAAGCAAGATATTTTGGAAAGCTATGTCAACGAGATCTATCTGGGCCAAGCCGGTCCCGTGTCGATCTACGGTGTGGGGGAGGCGGCCCATCGGTACTTCGGCAGATCACTCGACCGATTGTCGATCGAGGAAATTGCGCTGATCGTTGGATTGATCAAAGGTCCCAATATCTATTCGCCGGTGAAAAACATTGAGCTGGCGACCAAGCGTCGGGATGTGGTGCTTCACCGTTTGCAAGAAGAAAGAATCTTAACAGAGGAATCGTTGAAAGCAGCCTTGGCTCGTCCAGTGAAGGTGATGTTGACTGATGACGCCCTCACCGATGCCCCATACTTTGTCGACTTCCTGCTCAAAGAAATCGAACAAGGGACCGGAGTGGTCACCCCCGAAGGGTCACGAATCTATTCGACGCTCGATTCCAGAGCGCAGCAGATTGCCGCGCAGGTCTTACATGAAGGACTCATAAAGCTCGAGAAGAACTATCCCGCGTTGGCCGACGCTGAGCCGCCGGTTCAAGGAGCTGTCGTCGTATTGGATGTGAAGCATGGGCATGTGCTGGCGATGGTTGGCGGACGCGATTATCGAGTGAGCCAGTTCAATCGTGCGGTGCAGGCGCATCGATCAGCGGGCTCCCTTTTTAAACCGTTTGTGTATTTGGCCGGCTTTGAGGCGGCTCGAGACCAAGGGGCGGCTGGTCTCACGCCGGCGACATTGCTGGCAGATGAACCAGTGACCTTGGAATCAGGTACGGGTCAGTGGTCGCCACAAAATTATGACCGACAGTATCGAGGGCAGGTAACGGTTCGAACGGCGCTCGAGCAGTCTTTGAATGTTCCGGTCGTCCGAACAGCCCACCGAACTGGGATGCCGGCGCTCACTCGCCAGCTCCAAGCCTTTGGAATTACCACTCCCCTGGCAAATAACCTCTCCCTAGCGCTTGGCAGTTCTACGGTCTCGTTACTGGAGATCACAGCTGCGTATGCCGGGCTTGCTAATGGAGGGGTCGTGATCCGTCCCGTGGCGCTGTCCAACATGACGCGTGAAGGGGGAGAGACAATCTGGAGTCCACCCCTGGATCGAAGTCAGGCGGCTACTCCGCAGGGGGCGTTCCTTGTCACATCTCTCCTAAAAGGGGTGGTGGATCGAGGAACTGCTTCCAAGGCCAGAGCCTTAGGGGTGAAGGGACCGGTCGCAGGTAAGACTGGGACAACGGATGGATCCCGAGATGCCTGGTTTGTCGGATACTCGCCGGATATCGCCATTGGTGTGTGGGTCGGGTTTGATGATGAGCGACCTCTCAAACTGACCGGTGCGCAGGCTGCCTTGCCCATTTGGAGCGAGCTGGCCCTTCGGCTCATTCCGGGGGACCTTCCCGATTTTGAAGTACCCCGTGGGGTCGTTCAGCGCCGGATTGATCCAAGGACGGGTCAGCTTGCGACCTCACGATGCCCGGAGAACAAGTCAGAGTATTTTATTACAGGGACGGAGCCCAAGACCTACTGCGAGGTCCATGGAGGTGGGCTTTGGGAACGATTGAAGCAGACGTTTGACTTTTCCTCCTAGATGCGTTTTCACCAAGCCGTGGTGCTGGATTCCACAAACTGTTAGGCGTATCTCTGGTCCTCAGGTAACCTTGGGGGAGACTGGCCTGCACAGAGGAGTTCCCCATGAAAAAGACTGGTTATGCAGACGACGGCAACATTACGCTGTTGGCAAAGGGAGTCGAACTAAAGGGTGAAATCAAGGTGGAGGGCACAGTACGCATCGATGGACGTCTGGAGGGTGATGTTCACACGAAGGGCGAAGTGATTGTCGGCGAAGATGGCGTGGTGAAGGGATCCATCCATGCTGATTCGCTGATCAGTAGCGGACGCATCAAAGCCACGGTGACGGTCACGGGGAAAATCCAGCTTCTCAAGACCGCTATTCTGATCGGTGAGGTGCATTGCCCCACAATGTTGATGGAAGAAGGGGCTAAATTTCAGGGCGTGAGTGATATGGGTGTCACGGGATGGCCTGAGGAAGCACCGAAGCTGCCCAGTAATGTTCGTGATATGAACGCCCATCGTGGGAAAGCCGTCGCATTGATCGGAAGAGAGGCCGACCTATAGGCGAACTGCAAATTGTTGCTTCATAGTCCGTGTCCCATTCTATGGCCCCTCCGTTCCTCCCAAGTCTTCCACCCATGACAGAGATTCCTGGATCTGCTATCTACTCGGTACCTCTTAAGGGAACGCCACGTCATTTATGACTCGACAGCAGACCTTCTCCATCGTGTTCTTCGCCCTGTTGGTCTTGTTGCTCTACCAGATCGGGCTGATGTTTGAGCCGTTTGTGTTTTCGGCTCTCTGGGCCGGGCTGCTTGCCCACTGGGCCTTTCCCCTGCATCTTCGTCTGACGAGACTATTCGGCGGGAAGGAAATGCCTTCCGCCGCAATACTGACTGCTGGTGCGTTAGCAATCGTGGTCGTACCGTTGGTCGTGATGGGGGGCATGTTGGTCCGTGAGGCTGGTGTGGCGGAGCATGAGATCCGCGTCTGGATTTCATCAGGAGGACTTCAAAAACTCCCCGACCAATTGGCGACCGTTCCCGTCATCGGCGGCTGGTTGAAGTCGGCTGTATCAGGTACCGCCACGCCAGCCTTGTCCTTGGAACAATCAGTCATGACCGGAGTGAAGGCGCTCAGCCAATTTCTAGTCGGTGGGATGGGGGGCTTGCTGAAGAATACCTTCGCGCTCATCACCAATTTCTTCATGATGCTGTTGATATTGTTTTTTCTCTTCAAAGATGGTCGGCAGTGGCTCTCCGTCCTATACGATTTGATTCCGATGGAGGAGTCTCACAAGTCCAAAATCCTCGTTCGATTGGACCAAACAATTCGAGCCGTGGTGAAAGGGGTGCTGGTGACGGCGATTGTGCAGGGAGTGCTGGCTGGTATAGCCTATGTGGTCCTCGGTGTGCCGTTTCCAATGGGACTCACGGCGCTGACCATCGTCTTAGCCCCGATCCCGTTCGGCGGAACGGGTTTGGTTTGGTTGCCCGTGGTGCTCTATCTATTCTTGGTGGGGATGACCGGAAAAGCACTGGCCATGTTGGTGTGGGGAATTGGTGTCGTCTCAATGGTTGATCAATTTCTTCGACCATGGTTGATCGGTCAAGATGTACAGATTCCCGTGTTGCTGCTGGTCTTGAGCGTGTTAGGAGGTTTAGCCCTCTACGGATTGCTCGGCCTGTTCATCGGCCCCATTCTCGTCAGTTTGTTGATGACCGCCGTGCAGATCTATCGAGAAGAATATCATCTCAAGCAGCTGGAGGTCTCGGCGAGTCCGCCCGCGCCTTCATAACGGTTTCGTGGCATGCCACGGTCGTTCGCACACCTGCGTGACTTCCAGTCGACAGCTGACACATCACGATCGCGCCTACTACTATTCGAGCGGAATGGTGATCGCAATCCCACCCATCACATCGTTCAACTTAAAATTCTGTTTCGGACTCAGTGGATGACTGTTATGACAGGTGACGCAGGCGGACGAGACGGCACGGTCTGAATAGATGGCCTGGAAATACTGTTTCTTGCCGCTTGAAACAATCCCTGTGACCGGCCGATCGGGCTTTCGCCTGAGAACGTCCAATGCTTTTCGCTCAAACTCTGTGGCAGGCGCATTACGCTGGTAGATCGGGGAAAATCCGATCAGCCGGTAACGGATTCCGCTCCCGCTTTCAGCAACTAGCCGGCCGGAGTGTTGAAGAAACTGGGCCGGTAAGGGCAGCGTGTTCTCCTGCTCCCACTGTTCCGTCGAAGCCAGAATGCCCTTTTCCTGGAGCCGGTTGACGATGTGCGAGGTGTAAAAAGTGCGATCTGCTTCGAGGATGGCATGAATGTAGTCGGCGACCTTTTCCGGCGCGATGCCGACTGGAGTGGGGTTCTCCTTGGCGGCATGGAGCGTTGCCACGGTCCAAAATTCTCCTAAGAGGAATGCGATGGTTATGACTTGGAATGCGAAACGGAGGTGGTCCATGGGCCTCCTGTAGATGACGTTGAGGTATTGATCGGGAGCATGAGGTGGCATGCTGTGCCTCGATCTTCGACGCACTCAATGCGGATATCGCCTCCGAACTTTCGAGCAATGCGCCTGGCGACGGTCAATCCCAGGCCTGAACCCTCTCCCTGCTCCTTCGTCGTAAAAAACGGGTCGAAGACTTTTGAAAGGTGTTGTTTGGAGATTCCCGGCCCCGAATCGGCGATGGTGGTGGTCACCGTATGGTCTGACACGACAGTCGACAATGTGAGCGTCCCCGTGCCCTTCATGGCATGGGCGGCATTGGTCAACAGATTCACGAACGCTTGCCGAAGTTGATCTGGGAGCACTGATACCGGGGTCTTGCCCGCGTAGCTCTTGTGGATCACGACATCCTTCATGTCAACGCTGGTTTGTGCTGTGGCCAGCGCTTTGTCCAAGACGTCCTCTACGGGCACCGACACCGGCGTATCAGAGGCTTCACGATCGGTGACTCCGGTAAAATCTCGAATGATGGTGGCCATGCGACGGCCATGAGCCACAATGTCTTGAGCGCAACTCTTGATATGCTCCAAGTCCTGTTCATCCTGGAGGATTTCTCCCAACCCAATGATCCCGAACAACGGATTATTGAGTTCATGCCCGATTCCAGCGGTTAGTACTCCGAGGCTTCCCATCTTTTCCGCCTGGACTAGCTTGTCTTGCAGCCTGCTCTCGTCCGTGATGTCGCGAAGCACCAGCCCGATACTGTCTTCTTCGCCTGGTTTCGTGGGCAATCGGAACCATTGGTAATGGTAGATACGTGATCCAATGGTGAGCTCGGATCGATGACCGGCTGGTTCATGATCTGTACGAGGTCGCAAGGGGTCTCTTGGTACCGTTTGGCGCTCGATATTTGGCAGGGTGGCTGCTGTATTGCCGTTCATCTTAAATTCTGCTTGAAGCTGTTTCTGATCGTCCTGGTCGAGTGACAGAATCGAAAACAGCGACGCATTCAACAACGGTGTTTGGATTGTGAACGCGTCACGGGCTGCCTGATTGATATAGCGCACGACGTGGTGGGCATCGATCAAGAGAATGGGAGTTGGAACAGCGTCCAAAATCTGATCCGTGGACTGCTGCAGGACTTGGACTTCTTGAGTTTTCAACTTGACCTGGTCGGTCAGCCCTGCAAATGCGGCTTTCAATTGCGCGTTCATGCGAGTGAATTCTCTCGCAAGGTCTTCCAGCTCATCGCCGGTGTTGATCTGGATCGGCGTCTGTAGCTCGCCCCGCCCGATTGCTTGTGCCGCCTGTTGCAGCTGCCTGACTGGGGTGACGATGCGACCCGCTGCGACGTAGCCGAGCGAGACCAGCAGCATGATGGCGACAGCTCCGAATACCATCACCCAGGTGAGCAGATGTTGGATCGGTGCGAACAGTTCATCGGACGATTGCCAAACGAACGTGTGCCACGATCCATTGTCGATTGAGCCGTTGGTTGCCCGGCTGGTTTCCGGCAGAGGGGCAAATCCGATGACAGACGTCGATTGCCCGCCGTGGCCGTCGCTGGAGGCCTCCACCCAGCCAGGGTGTTGGGGGGTCACGAGTGGAGTCAAGTTTCGATCGGATAATGGAACGCCTGTTGGAAGAATAGGGCAGCTGATGACGATGCCTCTACTGTCGATCAGCATGACATGGCCGGTCTTGCCGAATCGAATGGCATGGGTTGAGGGGGAAAAGAATTCCTTGGCATCGATGACATGGTGCAGCACGCCGACGGCTTCGTAGCGCAAGCTATCCATGATGGGGAGTGAGATTGTGAACACATAGGTGTTCATCTGGTCGTCAAAGTGGATGTCTTCGATGTAGAGTTTCCCCACCGCTTTATTGAAAGCCCCTTTCCACCAAGGGGCATCGTGGTGTCTGAATGCCGGGTGGTCAGTCATGGTGGCGACGAGTGCTCCTTGCACATCGGTCAGAAACAGCATCTTCGTCGATGCACGGACAACCTGTGGCAGCAATTGGCCCGGTGCGCTGTACACTCCGGCATAGTATTCGTGGAGTAGTGCGCTCAGCGTATTTCCTGTCAACGATGTCATCGCAGCAGGGTCTCGCCTTTTCCAGCGCTGTTCGAGGTCTGTGGCAGCTGCGGTCGAACGTTTTGGATCGCGTAAGGCATCTCGACGACGTTCTAGCTCCCGAATGATCGTCGGATCATGGGCGATACGGGCAGTGTGCGAGATTTCTTCAACCACGAGGAGATCAAGTTTGCGAGCCGCTTCCGTCGCCAGTGCTTCGAAGCTTTCTCCGCTAATCTCTCGGATTTCTTGAGACCCCTGCCAGAAGGCCATCCCTAAACCGACGACGAGGGGAACAATTCCGACCAGAAGCATGGACAGTATGACTTTAGTCTTGAGCCCCCATCTGGCGCCTGACGGTGAGGATGTGGGTGTAGTTGTCATGGTTCCGTCCGAGGGGTGCCCTCAGCAATCGACGGGTCACCGGGGAATGTGAGGGTAAAGATTGAACCATGACCGACGTGACTCTCGACTCCAATAGTGCCGTGCATGTGCTGGATCACATTCTTGATATTGTAAAGACCCAGTCCCGTTCCCTTCCCCGGTGGCTTCGTGGTGTAGAACGGTTCAAAAATTCGAGTCAAGACTTCCGGTGCGATGCCGCAGCCGGTGTCTGAAACACGAACCTGTGTTGCGCCGGCTACAGCGGTAGTTTCTAGCGTCAGAGTGCCGTGATGTTCCATCGCCTGAACCGCGTTGGTGATCAGGTTCACGAACACGTGGAGGAGTTTATCAGGGTTTCCCTTCACGACGACGTCAGGTTGATAGCGCTTGTGAATCTCAATGTCTTGCAGTGCCACGGCATAGCGGGCGATCTTCAGGGCTTCATCGAGCTTGCTATTGATGTTGACGAGGCCGTCTTGCTGTAAGGACGCGCGACGAGAGTAAGAGGTAAGGTCCCGGCAAATAGCGGTCGTCCGTTTCACGGCTTCAATAATATCCAAGGCTTGGGCATGCACGGTTTTGAGGTCCGTTTCGTCAGCCAGATTTTCAGCCATGCCGAGAATCAGCTGGAGGGGATTGTTCATGTCATGAGCGATGCCGGCTGCAAACGAGCCCAAGCCGGCGAGTTTCTCTGCATGGAGCAACTCGGTTTGCAACGTCGATTCATGTTGGACAAGCAGCCAGAGAAGCCGCGACGCTTGTCCACTTACAATCGCCGTCCCTGTCGGCCCGTGTTGCTGAAGCACGGTTTCTACTGATGGATCACCGGTCACGTCCATCACAACGTTGAGTGTGTGGTCCCTGAGCAGATCGGCAATCACTCCATACACCGGTACGTTCAGCTCTTTGGCTCGCTTGAGTCCTGGTGCTGAGGCATCCTTGTCGGTAATTCCGACAATCTCAATAGCCCGAATCTGATGGAGCACCTCAAGAAGTGCGGTTCCCCCACGGCCGGCTCCGATGATCGCGACTCTCATCGGAAGCACGGCGGGTGCTGATGTGCTCCGCTGGGTTTCCACGCTCGAATGAGCGATGGTCGGAGAGGTGGTCGTGGTACCTATTCCATCCGATGGTGGTCTGTCCATCATAGGCGCGCTAATTCTCGTTGTTCCATGGCACGACCGACGGCAGCCTTCAATATCTCACCCTCCACCGGCTTCACGAGATAGTCCACGACGCCCTGCCGAAGTAGCGATGTGGCCATGTCAGTGTCCGGGAACCCGGTCAGAACAATTAACGGCACACGCGGATAGTTCTCACGAAAGTAGGCGATTGCTTCGATCCCGTTCACTTTCGGCATCCGGATGTCGCAGACCATGACATCCAGTAGGAGGCGATTTTCGCCCGAGTTGATTATTTCAATGGCTTTCTCCCCGTTCTCAGCTTCAAGCACATCGTACCCGGCTTTTTGCAGAGTCATCCGAACGACCTTCCGGATGTCTGGTTCGTCATCGACGATCAATACCCGACCGTTGCAACTCTCACCCCCGACAAAAAACCCTGACTTGAATTCACTCATGGCAACCTCCTTGGTGAAGACCGGAGTGCAGTGGGTTTCATCACGAGCTGAGCTGTCGCAAGGTCGATGCCGAGGTTGTAAGGCATGCGAAGATCCATTATTTCAACAGGAAGTCGAATCAAACTTGCTTCTGCATTTCACGGACTGGCTCAAAGGCACCACCAGGTTGATGAAATCCACCACCGACGGATGCTCATTGCCTTTCAGGGCACATTTCAGCTAGGGTATTGAAAACACTGCTGGAGTTGATACCTGTGATTACACCTGATGTACTGACCGAATATATTCGCAAGACCCTGCCGGACGCTGAGGTGACGGTGACTGATCGTACGGGGACTATGAATCACCTGAAGGTCGTCATTGTTTCCGAGGGGTTCGAGGGTAAAAATCTTTTAGATCGACACCGCATGATCTATCAGGCCTTAGACGCACCCATGAAGGATGGACGGATCCACGCATTAGAACTCACCGCTCGAACCAAAGAAGAGATATAGGAGGAGGCCATGGCCGACCAGATAGAAGAAGAAATTCAAAGCGAAGTGAAGGCGCATAAGATATTGATCTATGGCAAGGGGACCAAGACGATGCCGATGTGTGGGTTCACGAGGGAAACCATGCAGTTTTTTGACAAGTATGGATACCCCTACGAACTCATCGACGTCCTGTCGCAACCGGCTAAGCGCGAAGCGCTGACCAAAATCACGAATTGGCCGACGCTCCCTAAGGTGTTTATCGACGGCACTTTCTACGGCGATACCGACGTGCTTGATCCGATGGCCGCCAAGGGCGAGATCGAACCGCTGTTGAAAAAAGCATTCGGGAAGTAAGAGGGGAAGTCTCGGCTGGCGAACGGTGCGCAGGCTCGGTTTCGCTATAATG
>Ga0105107_10002515_pt1 | contig 12079 bp, 12 predicted proteins | sample PPLLaktember2015_6_FD_79335 | JGI IMG/M metagenome (GOLD analysis project Ga0105107, IMG submission 79335) | Freshwater sediment microbial communities from Prairie Pothole Lake near Jamestown, North Dakota, USA - PPLs Lake P8 Core (1) Depth... | ecosystem: Environmental > Aquatic > Freshwater >... | reverse complement strand
GAGTTCTACGGCGTGGTGGTGCCCGAAGGGCCGCTCTCGCCGCGCCTCGCGCGGCTGAAAGCCGGCGATGTCCTGCACGTCGCCTCGAACCCCGCCGGCTTCCTCGTGCTGCGCGAGGTGCCCGATTGCGAGACGTTGTGGCTCGTGGCGACCGGCACCGGCATCGCGCCGTTCCTGTCCATCCTGCGCACCGATGCGCCGTGGCAGCGGTTCCGCAATGTGGTGCTGGTGCACGCGGCGCGGTACGGGAGGGAGCTCGTCTACCAGGACACCGTTTCCGACCTTTCGAGAAAAACTGCTTTTCGCTATGTGAGCTTCGTGAGTCGCGAGCGCCATCCCGGCTCGCTCGAGGGCCGCATCCCGGCGGCCATTGCCGACGGGCGGCTGGAGAAGGCCGCCGGGGTCGCCCTGGATGCCGCGAGCTCGCACGTGATGCTGTGCGGCAACCCGCAGATGCTGACGGACGCCCAGGCGGCGCTCGGCGGACTCGGCATGCGCAAGCACCGGCGGCGCAATCCCGGCCACATCACCGTGGAGAGCTTCTGGTGAGGCTCGCGGCAGCGCTCGTCCTCGTTGCGCTGCTTTCCGCATGCAGCATGGTGCGGCTCGCCTACGACAATGCGGACTCGTACCTGCGCTGGCGCCTGACGAGCTACCTCGACCTTCACGGCGAGGCTTCCGAGGAGCTCGACGCGGCGATCGAGCGCTTCCTCGGCTGGCACCGCGCGCAGGCGCTGCCGCAGTACGCACGGCTCGCGGAGGAGGCCGCGCTGCGCGTCGCCCGCGGCGTATCGCCCGACGACCTCGTTTGGGGGTACGATTCCCTCAGGGCGCAGGCACGGGAGAGCCTGCGCGCTGGCGCGGGGGAGCTCGCGCCGCTGCTCAAGCGCCTCGACGCGGGCCAGCTCGCGCACATCGAGGCGCGCTTCGTGGAAGACAACCGCCGCTTCGAGCGGGAATTCCTGCGGGGCTCCGAGGCCGAGCGCCGGGAGCGCCGCGCGCGCCGCATCGCCGAGCGACTGGAGGTTTGGGTGGGGAGGCTCTCGCAGTCCCAGCTGGAGCGCGTAAGGGAGTATTCCGGCAGCGCGCCGCTTCTCGCGGAGATGCGCGGCCGGGAGAACCTGCGCCTGCAGGCCGCGCTGCTCGAGCTGCTGCGCGCCCCCGCGACGCTCGAGGAGCGCCTGCCCGAGTTCGCCGCGCGATGGGACCGCCAGCGCGATCCCGCCTACATCGCTGCGCTCGGCTCCGCCCGGGAGCGGCTTTTCGCCCTGCTGCTCGACCTCGAGCGCTCGCTCGAGCCCCAGCAGCGCGCGCGCGCGGTGGCGGAGCTGCGCCGCTACGCCGGCGAGTTCGAGCGCCTCGCGGAGCAAGTGCAATGAGCGAGCCCTCGCCGCTGCGCGCCGTGGGAGGCGCGGTCGAGTCGCCGCCCGCCGGCTACGCCGGGCGCACCCGCTATACCCAGCTCGAGTACGAGGCGCTGCTCGCCAACGCCTCGATCGGCATCGCCTTCACGCGCGAGCGGCGCTTCTTCCTCTGCAACCCCAAGTTCGCGGAGATGTTCGGCTGGGACCCGGAGGAGCTGATCGGCCAATCCGGCGAGGTGGTGTATCCCAGCCGCGAGAGCTACGCGGCGCTGGGAAAGATCGCCGTGCCGATCCTCGGCGCCGGGCGCCAGCTCGACCTCGAGTGGGAGGTGCGCCGCAAGGACGGCACGACCTTCTTCGCGCGCATGATCGCCAAGGCGATCGACGAGAAGAACCCGCAGCAGGCCGGAACGGTGTGGATCGTCGAGGACGTCACCGACCAGCGCCGCGCCGAGGACGAGCTGCAGCGCGTGCTCGCCGAGCAGCAGGCGCTGCTCGACAACGTCTCGGTGGGCATCGCCTTCCGCCGCGACCGCAAGACGGTTCGCGCCAACCGCCGCTACGAGGAGATGTTCGGCTACGGCCCGGGGGAGGCGGTCGGCACCTCCACGCGGGACATCTACTTCACCGACGAGGAGTTCCGGCAGGCGGCGCGCGTGTACCCGGACCTCGACGAGGGAAAGACCCACGTGAGGGAGCAGTGGCTGCGCCGTCAGGACGGCTCCGGCTTCTGGTGCCGCATCACGGGCCGCGCGGTGAAGCCGGGCGACCCCGCGCGCGGCTACGTCTGGCTCGTCGTGGACATCACGCACGAGCGCGAGGCCGAGGAGCGCCTGCAGCGCGCGGCGGCCGAGCAGGAGCTCATCTTCGACAACGCGACCGTCGGCATCGCCTTCGTGCGCAACCGCGTCATCCAGCGCTGCAACCGCTATCTCGAGGACATGGTGGGCGCCGGGCCCGGCGAGCTCATCGGCGAGAGCTCGGCGGCGCTCTTCCACGACGAGAAGGAATGGCGCGAGGCCGGGCGGCTCGCCTACGAGAGCACCGCGCCCGGCGAGCGCCACGACAGCGAATGGCGCTTCAAGCGGCGCGACGGCTCGACTTTCCCGTGCCGCACGCGCGGGCGGCGCATCGACGCCGGGGAGGCCGAGCAGGAGTGGATCTGGAGCTTCGAGGACGTCACCGCCGAGCGCGAGGCCGACTCGCGCGTGCAGCGCGCGCTCGGCGAGCTCGAGCGCATGGTGGCCGAGCGCACCGCCGCGCTGCAGGACGCGCAGGCGCGCGCCCAGCACCTCGCCGACCACGACGCGCTCACGGGCCTGCCCAACCGCCGGCTGCTCGAGGACCGGCTTACGCAGGCGCTCGCGCTGGGGCACAGGAACCGCCAGCAGACCGCGGTGATGTTCGTCGACCTCGACCGCTTCAAGACCATCAACGATTCCCTGGGGCACGCGGTGGGCGACGCGCTGCTCAAGGAGGTGGCGAGGCGCCTGGTGGCCCAGCTGCGCGTGGGCGACACGATCTGCCGCATCGGTGGCGACGAGTTCGTGCTGGTGCTGCCCGAGATCAAGCGCTCCTCCGACGCCGCCCCGATCGCGCAGAAGGTGATCGACCAGCTCTCCGCGCCGATGATCATCGAGGAGCGCGAGCTCATCGTCACGCCCTCCGTCGGCATCGCGGTGTTCCCCGACGACGGCCGCGACGCCGAGACCCTCATCCGCAACGCCGACGCGGCGATGTACCACGCCAAGGAGCTGGGGCGCGCGAACTACCAGTTCTTCACCGAGCAGATGAACCAGGCCGCGTCCCGGCGCCTCGCGCTGGAGAGCGACCTGCGCCGCGCGCTCGGGCGCGGCGAGCTGCGCGTGCACTACCAGCGCATCGCCGAGACCGCCGGCGGGCGCGTCGCCGCGCACGAGGCGCTGGTGCGCTGGCAGCACCCGGAGCGGGGCCTGGTGATGCCCGCCGAGTTCATCCAGCTCGCCGAGGAGACCGGGCTCATCCTGAAGATCGGCGAGTGGGTGCTGCAGGAAGCCTGCCGATGGGCCACGTTCATCGGCGCGGAACGCGGCCTGCAGGTCACCGTGAACCTTTCGCCGCGGCAGTTCAACGACCCGCGCCTGCCCGAGCTGGTGGCGCGCGCGCTGCGCGAGACCGGGCTGCCGCCGCGCCTGCTCGAGCTCGAGATCACCGAGAGCACCGCCATGCGCGAGACCGACGCCACGCTCGGCACGCTCGGGCGCCTGAAGCAGCTCGGCGTGTCGATCGCCATCGACGACTTCGGCACCGGCTACTCGAGCCTCGCGTACCTGAAGCGCTTCCCGGTCGACAAGGTGAAGATCGACCGCGCTTTCGTCGCCGACGTGCCGGGCGACCGGGACCAGGGCGCCATCGTCTCCGCCATCGTGGCCCTCGCCCACGCGCTGGGCATCCGCGTCATCGCCGAGGGCGTGGAAAGCGAGGCGCAGCGCGCCTTCCTCGAGCGCTGCGGCTGCGACTTCGTGCAGGGCTTCCTCACCGGGCATCCCGCGGATCCCGACACCGCCGCCAAAGAGTACGTCTAGGCAGTACGTCCAGGCCCGCCCTCCACTTCTCGCACGCGAACGGCTTCCCGGCGCGCACCTACGGCGCGATGCTCGGGCCGCTCGGCGAGCGCTATCGCCTGTCGTGGATCGAGGCCATCGGCACCGATCCGCACTATCCGGTCACGGAGGGATGGCCCCATCTCGTCCGCCAGACCATCGATTTTCTCGAGAAGAGATTCCAGGGAGAACCGGTCCATGCCGTGGGCCATTCGCTCGGGGGCTACCTGAGCCTGCTCGCGGCGGCGCGCCGGCCGGAGCTCTTCCGCGCCATCGTGCTGCTCGACGCGCCGGTGCTCGGGCCGGTGCGCGGCCTGCTCCTGCGCGCCACCAAGCGCCTGGGCATGGTCGATCGCGTCACGCCGGCCGGCGCGAGCCGCGACCGGCGCAGCCGCTGGGAGAGCCGCGAGGAGGCGCGCGCGCACTTCCGCACCCGGCGGCTGTTCCGGCACTTCGCCGGGGAATGCCTCGACGACTACGTCGAGCACGGGCTGATCCCGGAGTGAGGACGCCTCCGGCTGCGCATCGATCCGGCGGTGGAGGCCGAGATCTATCGCACCTTCCCCCACAGCATGCCGCGCCGGCCGCCGGTGCCGGCGGGCTTCATCGGCGGCGCCGATTCCGACGTGGTCCGGCGCATGGGGCTGCGCGGCATGCGGGGGAAGTTCGCCATGCGCAGGGTGCCGGGCGGGCACCTCTTCCCGCTCGAGCGCCCGCGGGAGGCGGCGCAGGCGGTTCTCGAGCTTATCGAGGAGCTACGTTGACCGGCCGCGCTTCTCGCGCAGCAGCTCCTCGATGCCCTTGATGTTGATCTCGACGCCGGTCATGTTGGGATTGACCTCGAGCGCGCGCCGGTACCAGCGCAGCGCCTCGTCGTACTGCTCGAGCTGCAGGTGGATCTCGCCCATCCCCGAGAGCGCGCCGAAGTGCAGCGGATTGCGCCGCAGCACCTCTCCGCAGTCGGCGATCGACTCCTCGAAGAGGCCGGCGAGGTAGTACACCGTCGCGCGCCGGTTCCAGGCCTCCGCGAAATCGGGTTTCGTCTTGATTACGGAAGTAAAAGTCTCGATGGCCTGCGCGTGCTGTCCCGCCTGCATCTGCTCGGTGCCGCGCGCCATGAGCGCGTCGATCGCGGGGTCGCCGGAGCGGGCCCACAGCAGCCACAGGCCCCGCTCGGCGAAGCCGCGCACGAAAGGGCTCTCGTCGCGCAGCCGCTCGTGCAGCAGCCCGGCGTCCACCATGGCGCCGTGGTTCGCGATCCACACGACCGCTTCGGCGCGCGTCGCCGCGTCGGCGTGGCGCAGGCCCGCGAGCGCCTCCGCCCGGGTGTGGGGCGCTCTCGCGGACTGAGGGAATGCCGCGCCCGGCGCGGCTGTTAGCGCCATCGCCAGTAGTAAGATTCCCCAAGCCGAGGACACCCGCATGCGAGCCCTTCTCCTGCTTTTGATCATATCCTTTTCCGCCCACGCGGCCGACTCGCCCTCGCCCGCGGAGCCGAAAGACCCTCTCATCGAGCGCTACCAGGAGGCGGCGGCGAAGCAGGACTGGCCGGCCGCGGCGACCGTGCTGCGCGAGGCGGTGGCCAAGGACCCCGGCAACGCCCGCTACCACAACCTGTACGCCTACTCGGTGCGCCGCGGGGCGAGCCCCGACATGAGCCTCGTGTTCAAGCACTACAACGAGGCGCTGCGCATCGACCCCGAGCACCGCGGCGCGCACGAGTACATCGGCGAGGCCTACCTCATGGTCGGCAACCTCGACAAGGCGAAGGAGCACCTGAAAGTGCTCGACCGCCTGTGCTTCTTCCCCTGCGACGAGTACACGCAGCTCAAGCAGGCGATCGCGCAGCACGAGAAGAAGTGAGGGCCTGGCAGCTCGAGCGCTGGTCGATCGACAGCCTGCGCATCGTCGATCGGCCGCGCCCGAGCGCGGGGCCCGGCCAGGTGCTGCTGCGAATGAAGGCGGCATCGCTCAACTACCGCGACCTCGTCGTGCCGCGGCGCGGCTATGGGCCGCAGACCGGCGAGCTGCCGCTCGTGCCGGTGTCCGACGGCGTGGGAGAGGTGGTCGAGGCGGGCCCGGGCGTCACCGGGATCTCGGTGGGAGAGCGGATCTGTCCCTTCTTCTTCGACCGCGGCAGGAGCCGGGGCGGGCCGCAGGAAGGCGTGATGCAGGAGTTCCTGCTCGTCGACGAGAAGGATGCCTTCCGCGCTCCAGGGCATCTCACGGATGAAGAAGCGGCGAGCCTTCCCTGCGCCGCGCTCACGGCGTGGACGGCGGTGGTGATCGAGGGCCGCGCGAAGCCCGGCGACTCGGTCCTGGTGCAGGGCACGGGTGGCGTGTCGCTTTTCGCGCTGCAGCTCGCGAAGCTGTGCGGCGCGCGCGTGACCGTCGTGTCCGGCAGCGACGAAAAGCTCGCGCGTGCCAGGGCCCTCGGCGCCGAGGGCGGCCTCAACTACCGGACCACGCCGGAATGGGGCAAGGAGACGCGCGGCCACGACCTGGTGATCGACGTCGGCGGCGCGCAGAGCGTGCCGCAATCGCTGCGCGCGGTGCGCGCGCGCGGCACCATCTGCCTCATCGGCGTTGCCTCGGGGCAGAACATCGAGCTGCCGCTCGGCCCGATCGTCACGCGCCACGTCCGGCTGCAGGGCATCACGGTGGGCACCGCCGAGGGGTTCGCCGACATGCTGCGCGCCATCGAGTCGCATCGCCTGAAGCCGGTCGTCGACCGGGTATTCGACTTCGAGGCGCTGCCCGGCGCGCTCGAGTACCTGGCGAGCGGCGCGCACTTCGGCAAGATCGCTCTACGCATTGCGGCTTGAGAGCCGCCGGGCAACGGCAGTGACCGCCTGCGCCATCGCCGAGGCGGCCGGCGTGAGCGGCGCGCCGGCGCGCGCGTACATGCCGATGACCGCGGCGGGAATCCCCCCGAGCTCGAATTTCTGCAGGTAGCGCTGGCCGTAGGGCTCCTCGGTCATCTGCGGGAGGAGCAGCCCGAGAGTGTCGGTTTTGGCGATCAGGGCAAGGGCAGTGGCATAGGACTCGCACTGGATGACCGGCCGCGGCAGCGGCAGGCCGGTCGCGTCGAGCGCCCGCTCCAGGACAGCGCCCGTTCCCAGCGGATGGAACATGAGCCAGGCAGCGCCGGCGAGCTCGCGCAGTGACTTCGCGCCGCGCAACGGGTGGCCGCGGCGGCCGACCACCGCGAGCTCGGCGCGAAACAGCGGCTTGAAAGCGATTGCGCCGTCGAGCTTCGCGTTCGGACTCTGGCCGACGAAAAAATCCAGCGTTTCATCGCGCACCAGCGGTACGAGGGCGGTATAGACGCCTTCGACGATGCGCACGCCCGCGTAGGGATAGCGGCGGCGGAACTGCTGGACGGCATCGGGCACGAGGATCATGCAAGCGGCGGGCGCGATGCCGAGCGCGACGCTGCCGAGCGCCCCGCCCCGGAAGGGCTCAAGATCGTCCTCGGCCTTTCTCAGCTCGGTCTGGATTACCTTCGCGCGCCCAAGGAACGCCTTGCCGGCGGGAGTCGGAGCGGCGCCGCGCGCGTTGCGCTGCAGGAGCTGCACGTGCAGTTCCGCCTCGAGCTGGCGAATGCTCTTGGTGATGGCTGGCTGCGAGACGCCGACCGCGCGCGCCGCGGCGCGCAGGCTGCCGCTATCGACAACGGCGACGAAGTCCCGGATCTGGCGCAGGCGCATATAACCCCCGGTTATCACTGTGCTCGGGCAGGCATCTTACGCGGCTGCGCGGCGCGTGCTCTACTTGCGGCCACGGGAGACATACATCATGCGACGCATCCTCGCTCTGCTTCTGACCTTCGCCGCCGGTGTCGCCGCAGCGCAGGCTTATCCTTCCCAGCCGGTGCGGATCATCGCGCCGGCCCCGCCGGGCAGCCCGGTCGACATCCGCGCGCGCTGGGCCGCGCAGCAGCTCTCGCCAGTCCTCGGACAGCCGGTGCTGGTGGACAACAAGCCCGGTGCCGGCGGCAACATCGGCGCCGCGGCGGCTGCGAAAAGCGCGCCGGACGGACACACGCTGGTGCTCGTTCACCAAGGCATCGTAGCGGTCAATCCGCATCTGTACGCCGACCCGGGCTTCGACCCGCTCAGGGACTTCGCCGCCATCACGCGCCTGGTCGACACGACCCTCGTGCTGATGGTGCCGCACGCCTCGGCGCTGAAATCAGTGGCCGACCTCGTGCGCGCCGCCCGCGAGCAGCCCGGCAAGCTGTCCTACAGCTCTTCGGGCATCGGCACGCCGCCGCATCTCGCCGCGGCGCTTTTCGTGCATCTGGCCGGCATCGAGGCAACCCACATCCCGTACAAAGGTGCTACGCCATCGCTCACCGACCTTCTCGCGGCGCGCGTGGACTTCTCGATCGATTCGCCGTCTTCGCACGGCCCGCATGTCAAGGCGGGAAGGCTGCGCCCGCTCGCAGTCAGTGGCCGCGGGCGCCTGCCCGCTTTCCCGGACGTGCCGACGATGGCAGAGGCCGGTGTCGCGGGCTACGAATACGGGGCATGGATCGGCCTGCTCGCGCCCGCGGGAACACCTCAGGCGATCGTGCAGCGGCTGAACCGGGAGCTCGTGCGAGCGGTACGCAGCGATGCCGGGCGTGAGTGGTTCGCAGCGCAGGGCGGCGTCGCCGTGGGCGACGCGCCGGAAGCGTTCGCGGCCTACATCCGCGCCGAGCATGCGAAATGGGGCCGGATCATCCGGGAGGCGGGCATCAAGGCCGAGTAACACGCTCCGCCGGCGGAAGCGGGCACGACGGGTCGCATGGTATAACCGCCCGATCATCCGCAAAGGAGAGATGCCGATGGCTTGGTCGAGGCTTCTATTGCTTTTCGCGGCTTTCGTCGCGCCGGCCGCGGCGGCGCAGGACGCGCTGCGCATCGTGCTCGGCTACCCGGCCGGGGCGACGAGCGACATCCTTTCGCGCGTGGCGGCCGAGCACATGCGCGGCACGCTCGGCCGGCCGGTGATCGTGGAGAACAAGCCCGGCGCCGGCGGCCGCATCGCCAACGACACCGTCAAGGCCGCGGCGCCCGACGGCTCGACGATTCTCATGACGCCGGTGGCGACCATGGCGATCTTCCCGCATTCCTTCGCGGGGCAGCTGCGCTACGACCCGTTCACCGATTTCGCGCCGGTGGCGCACCTCGCCAACTTCCAGCTCGGCTTCGGCGTCGCCGCCAGCGTGCCGGCGAAGTCGCTCGCCGAGTACGTCGACGCGGTGAAGAAGGACTCGAAGCTCGGCTTCTACGGGTCGGCGGCGCCGGGCAGCCTGCCGCACTTCTTCGGCGTGATGTTCGGGCGCGAGGCGGGCATCAACCTCACCCACGTGCCCTACAAGGGCACCGCCGCGGCCATGCAGGGCATCGCGGGCGGGGAGATCTCCGGCCTTTCCACGGTCGCGGCAGACATCGCGACGTTGGTCAAGTCGGGCAGGGCGCGGCTGCTCGCGGTCTCCGGCGAGAAGCGCTTCCCGCCGCTGCCGGACGTGCCGACCTTCAAGGAGGCCGGCTATCCGAGCCTCGTGGCGCTGCCGTGGTACGCGTTCTTCGCCCCGGCCGGCACGCCGAAGGAGGCGATCGACAAGCTCTCGCGCGCGGCGATCGCCGCGGTCCGCGACCCCGGGATCAACAAGAAGCTCGAAGACATGGGGCTCGAGCCCACCGGCCTCGGTCCCGCGGAGCTCGGGCGCATCCTCAAGGCCGACTACGAGAAGTGGGGCCCGGTGATCCGCGCTTCGGGGTTCAAGCCCGGCGGCTAGCTTGCGTCCGAGCTTCGTCTTCATCCTCGCCGACGACCTCGGCTACGCCGACCTCGGCTGCTACGGCGGGAGATCGGGCTGCTCGCCGGTGCTCGACCGCATGGCGCGCGAGGGCGTGCGCTTCACCGACGGCTACGCCAACTCCTCGGTGTGCTCGCCGACGCGCTTCGCGCTCGCCACCGGGCGCTGGCAGCACCGGCTGCGCGGCGCGGCCGACGAGCCGCTCTCGAGCCGCGCGCGCGGGCACGAGCAGCTCGGCCTGCCGCCTTCGCACCCCACGCTCGCCTCGCTCCTGCGCGACGCGGGCTACGCCACCGCGCTCGTCGGCAAGTGGCACCTCGGCTTCGCGCCGCACTTCGGGCCGCTGAAGAGCGGCTACCAGGAATTCTTCGGCCCGATGAGCGGCGGGGTCGACTACTTCACCCACTGCGATTCGCAGGGCACGCACGACCTCTGGGAGAACGACGAGGAAGTACGGCGCGACGGGTATCTGACCGACCTCATCAGCGAAAGGGCGGTGCAGTACGTGAAGCGGCAGAAGGGCCCGTTCCTGCTCTCGCTGCACTACACGGCGCCGCACTGGCCCTGGGAGCGGCGCGAGGACGAGGCGGAAGCGCGCAGGCTCGAGAAGATCCACCACTTCGATGGCGGGTCGGTGCCGATCTACACCGGGATGATCCGGCAGATGGACGAGGGGATCGGGAAGGTGCTGGCGGCGGCTCCCGAGAACACCTTCGTGGTCTTTACCAGCGATAACGGAGGAGAGCGCTTCTCCGACAGCTGGCCGCTCATGGGCAAGAAGATGGACCTCCTCGAGGGCGGCATCCGCGTGCCTTACATCGCGCGCTGGCCGGGGTGCATCGCCGCCGGAAAGACGAGCGCGCAGCTCGCCATCACCATGGACTGGGTCGCGACATTCCTCGAGGCGGCCGGCGTCGCGCCGCATCCGCAGTACCCGCTCGACGGCATCAGCCTCGTCAAGTGTCTCGAGCGGCCGGAAAGCACTGTGCAAAGAAACCTGTTCTGGCGACAGAAATTCCGCGAGCAGAAGGCCGTCCGGTCGGGCGCGTGGAAATGGCTCTCGATCGAGGGGAACGAGTTTCTCTTCGATCTCTCGAAGGACCAGCGCGAGCGCGCCAACCTGGTCCGGCGATTCCCGGAGAAGCTCAGGGAGCTGAAAGCGCTTTATTCCGCCTGGGAGGCGAGCATGCCGCCGATCCCGGAGGACGCCCGGGTGTCCTTCATCGGCGGCCCCGCGGACCTGGCGCAGCCCTCGTAGCGAGGACGGTCTTCATCGCCTGCAGGGCCACCGAGTGGTGGCCCGTCCGCCATGCGAGCGCGGTCCTGGCGTGCGCGATTTCCCGCGGCAGCGGCGCGATTGCCACGTCTTTCTCGCCGAGAGACGCGTGGATGACGCTGCGCGGCACGACCGCGATGCCGGTCCCGGCGGCCACGCAGGCGACGATGGCGTGATAGGACTGGAACTCCATCACGCGGTCCGGGACGATCTTGGCGCCCCCCAGCCACGCTTCGACGCGGCGGCGGTACGAGCAGCCGGCGGCGAACGCGATGAGCGTGCGGTCGCGGACATCCCGGGGGGAGCGGATGCGGCGGGAACTGCGCGCGGCGATCAGCACCAGCTCCTCGACGAACGCCGGCATGGTTTCCAGGCCCTCGCCATTGAACGGCTCGGCCACGAACGCCGCGTCGAGCTCCTGCCGGTGCAGCCTCGAGACGAGCGCTCCGGAGGTTCCGGTCAGCAGCTCGATCTGCACCTCGGGATACAGCAGGTGATAGCGCGAGAGCAGCGGCGGCAGCCGCGTTCCCGAAGTGCTCTCCAGGGCCCCGATGCGCAGCGTGCCGTGCGGCTTGCCGTCGCGCAGCATGGTTTGCGCCTCGTCCGACAGGCGCAGCAGCTGCTCGGCATAGCCGAGGAGGAGCTTGCCCTGCGGCGAGAGCGCGAGCCGCCTGCCCGTGCGCGTGAACAGCTTCGTCCCCAGCGCCTGCTCCAGCTGCTTTACCCGGGTGGTGACGTTGGAAGGAACGCGGTGCAGCTTGGCCGCGGCGCGGGTGATGCCGCCTTGCTCGACCACGGTCTTGAAGATGCGCAGGGAGGCGAGGTCCAAGTGTTCTCTTATCGAGAATGATCAATTCAGAATTATTCAGTTTTCAGCAAGGCACGGTCAACCTACAGTGCCGCCATGCCGGTCCCCCTGCACGCCATCCCGGCGCCGGCCGCGCGCGGCGCCGTCGTAGCGGCCCTGACCGGACTGGCGGCGCTCGGCGTGGCGATGGGGGTCGGACGGTTCGCGTTCACGCCGATCCTGCCGATGATGCTCGAGGAG
>Ga0105107_10002514_pt1 | contig 12079 bp, 12 predicted proteins | sample PPLLaktember2015_6_FD_79335 | JGI IMG/M metagenome (GOLD analysis project Ga0105107, IMG submission 79335) | Freshwater sediment microbial communities from Prairie Pothole Lake near Jamestown, North Dakota, USA - PPLs Lake P8 Core (1) Depth... | ecosystem: Environmental > Aquatic > Freshwater >... | reverse complement strand
TTTTGACAATCAAGTAATTGACCTGCAGTATAAGAATCAAAATTATCATCCCATTGTGCATTGGTATTTGATATAAAAAGAAATGAAACAAGAAGAGCAAACGTTAATGAGTAAAGTTTTTTAAACATAGCAACCTCTTTTATTTTTGTTAATGAATTTCTGTAGTGATTAGAAAAAGAAAAGATTTTAAGGACTTTTATTATAAAAGATCATCTTCACCTCCACCGTAGAATTAATAATTATACCCACTAAAGCTAAAAGATAGGTTTATAATAAGATATTTTTTTAAAAATGACAATATCTTTCTAAAAAAAAACTTCAAATTTAGTTTTGACTAATTTAAATCACATCTTTATTTCCTGGCGCCATGAATAAATCCCCTGTAGGGAAGAGAATGCTGAACAGTAATAAATGCATCTTTATCAATTTCTTCAACAAGGTGTATTAACCTTTTTTGATATTTCCTTGCAATAATTATAACTATTATTGATACGCCTCCTGATCCGCCTTCGGCAGGGAGAATAGTAGCTCCGTATTTTAATCCTCTTAATTTATTTGCAATCTGATCTGTGAAATGCTTCGAGATGATATTTATCTGTACATATCCCAAACCGATTTTATTTTCTATTGCTATGCCGAGAATATTTCCCAGTCCAAATCCAAGAGCATATCCAAATAAGTTTGCATAGTTATCAAGGTGTTGAAAAATAAATCTTATGGCAAATACCCAGATTAAAACCTCAATAAACCCTGCAATACCTGCAATATATTTTTTCCCCTGTACAATTAATATGGTTCTTATTGTTCCGATTGAAACATCACATACTCTCATGAGCATAATTAGAACTGCCCCAGATACAGCATCAAACATATTCTGTTTCCTGAAATATTATTACAATTAGATTAAAATTAATAAATTAGAAGCATTCTTTTTTGTTTTATTAAATTATTAAATTCATGTATGCAACTGAACGGCAGGACCTTGTAAACAAAATATCTGTAAAAGGTATTACAGATAAGGCTGTCCTGAAAGCTATCGGAGATGTTGAACGGCATAAGTTTGTGCCAGATGCAATGAAACATCATGCATATAATGACGTGGCTTTACCAATCGGATATGGACAGACTATTTCTCAGCCTTTTACTGTTGCTTTTATGACACAGGCTTTAAAAGTAAATCCCGGTGATAAAGTTTTAGAGGTAGGTACAGGGTCAGGTTACCAGGCAGCAATTTTATTTAATATGGGAATGGAAGTTTACAGCATTGAAAGAAATGTTGATATCTTTTATAAGACCAGGAAATTATTGGACGAATTAGGATTAAGAATAAATACTAAATGCGGTGATGGTACGTTAGGATGGGAAGAGTATTCTCCATATAATGGAATTATTGTAACAGCAGGTTCTCCAACTATTCCCAATTCACTTAAAAAACAATTAGCCTTGGGAGGAAGAATGGTTGTACCTGTCGGCGATAAAATTTCCCAGCGGCTAAAGATCGTAAAGAAAATCGAAGCAGATAAATTTGAAATTGAAGATATACCGGAATTTGCGTTCGTTCCTTTAATCGGTAGAGAGGGATGGAAAGATAAAGGATAAGTTCAAATTTAAATTCAAGTCTGAAGTTTCAAAAGTTATTTTAAAATAAAAATTAATCAGGGTTTTAATGAAAGATAAAATACGTATTGCATCAGGACAGGGTTTTTGGGGAGATCTTATTGATGCACCATATCACCAGGTAACAAAAGGTGAAATTGATTATCTGGTAATGGATTATCTTGCAGAAGTAACGATGTCTATTCTGCAGAAACAAAAAAATAAAAATTCGCAGTTAGGATATGCCAAAGATATCCCCGCTCTGATGAAAAGAATTTTGCCTGTTGTTAAAAAAAGAAATATAAAAGTTATAACAAACGGCGGGGGAGTAAATCCTGTAGCCTGTGCCGAGGCTGTAATACAAGTTGCAAAAGATCTTAATATAAAAGATCTAAAGATAGGCGTTGTTCTCGGTGATGATATTAAAAATAGAATTGATGAAGTAATTTCTTCCGGGTGTGAATTAAATAATATGGATACTAATGAATCCATAATTAATTTTAAAGATAAGCTTCTAAGCGCAAATGTTTATTTCGGTGCATTCCCGGTTGTTGAAGCACTTGAAAAAGGAGCAGATATAGTAATTACAGGAAGAACAACCGATACCGGTTTAACGCTTGCTCCAATGATTTGTGAATTCGGATGGAAGAGTAATGATTATGATTTACTTTCTGCCGGAACCGTAGCAGGGCATATACTTGAATGCGGTGCTCAGTCATCCGGCGGAAATTTTTTAGGTGATTGGGAATCCATTCCTGATTTAGCTGAAGTAGGCTTTCCGATTGCAGAGGCATATCCGAATGGTGAAGTTATTATTACCAAACATAACGGCACAGGAGGAAGAGTATCTTTTGAAACTGTTGCTGAGCAATTAGTATATGAAATTGGCGATCCTGTTCAATACATAACGCCAGATTGTGTTGCCGATTTTACATCGATAAAACTTGAAGACCTCGGGAATGACCGGGTGAAAGTTTTCAGCGTTAAAGGAAAACCTGAAACAGAATTTTATAAAGTCTCCTGTTCCTATGCCGATGGATATTCCGCCTCAGCATCTTTAACTTACTGCTGGCCGCAGGCATTAACAAAAGCAAAAGCTGCAGATAAGATTTTAAGAAGAAGGCTTGAACTACTAAATCTTAAGTTCGACGAAATAAGAACAGAATTTATAGGTTTTAATGCCTGCCATGGTCCTTTGTCTGTTAAAATTGATGAAGATAAAATAAATGAAATAATGTTGAGAATTGCAGTGCGCTCCCAGGATTATAATTCAGTGGAAAGATTCGGAAAAGAAATTGCTCCTCTTATTCTTACAGGACCTCCGGGTGTGACAGGTTTTGCCGGTGGAAGACCAAAGCCAAGTGAGGTCGTAGCTTACTGGCCTGCATTAATTCCAAAAAAACTTGTACAGCCGGAAGTGAAGATTTTATCTGTTTAATATATAGATAGTATTAAAACTGTATAAATACTTTATGAGTAATACAAAAACAGGATATTTCATTCTTGCAGATATTACAGGGTTTACATCGTTTGTAGCAGGCAGTGAACTTGAACATTCACAATTAATATTATCACAGATATTAAGTCATATCGTTACAAAATTTACTCCGCAGTTTAGTCTTGTTGAAATAGAAGGGGATGCCGTTTTTCTTTATGCTCCGGTTGAAAAATTTTCCCGTGGAGAAATTATTTTAGAAATGATGGAATCCACTTATTATGACTTCAGGGATACCAAAGCATCTTTCAGAAGATTAACTGTTTGTAACTGCAAAGCATGTGAAATGACTTCAGGGCTTGATCTTAAATTTATAATGCATTCGGGAGAATATATTTTAAATGATGTTGCAGGTAAGACCAAACTTCTGGGAAATTCAATTAATGTTATCCATAGACTTGTAAAAAATAAAGTAACCGATTTAACAGGATGGAATGCTTATATTTTATTTACTAAAGAATGCATGCAGAATCTGAATTTAAAACTTACTAATGTTCATTTACAAACAGAAAGCTATGAACACTTAGGGGATATTGAAACTTATAGTATTAATCTCGATGAGCAGTATAAAAAATTAATTGAAGACCGTACTGCATTTATTTCTGAAGAGAATGCGGATTATTTTGTGGAAAAGAATTATCCTGTATCACCTCCTGTACTCTGGGAATGGGTTAATAATCCTAAAAAGCGATCGCTATGGCTTGAAGTAACAGATTGGAATCCTCTTGAAAGACCTTTTGGAAGAACTCAAAAAGGTGCCACAAACCATTGTGCGAACAGTGATTTTATTGAAAACCTGCTTGATTATCGACCGTTTGATTATTATACATCTGAAATAAAAGGAGATAAACTAAAATTTAAAATGACTGGAAAATTTGATTCGATTCCTGATGGAACCCGTTTTAGGTGGTTTATAAAAATGGAGGGGAATTTACCATTATGGATTAAAAAAATATATAGCAGGTTCACTTTGAAATTTGGATTAAAGGTTAATAAAGCCTTTACAAAACTGAGTGAACTAATAGAAGAAGAAAATTCAATCAGATATGTAAGGGATATATGAAAATAAAACTGATAGATATCGCTCACGGCAGAAGCGGTGATAAAGGAGATGCCGCAAATATTGGAATCATTGCTTATGATGAAAAAGGCTATGAAATTATTCAGAAACATTTAACTGTTGAAAAAGTTAAAAAACACTTTAAGGGCATATGCTTTGGCAAAGTTGAAAGATTTGAACTGCCGAACATAAGGGCAATAAATTTCTTGCTGCATAATACACTCGGCGGCGGTGGAACAGTATCATTAAAACATGATGCACAGGGCAAAACACTTGCAGCAGCATTGTTGAGGATGGAGTTAGAAATTAATTCACCCTGAACTTGTTTCAGGGTCTTTAGTAATTTTGTACATCAATAATAATGAAGAACTACTTTGTTTATATATTATCTAGTAAAAATAAAGTTCTTTATATTGGTATGACTGAAAATTTATCGAGAAGAGTTTATGAACATAAGGAAAGATTACTTACTGGTTTTTCAAAAGAGTATAATGTTGATAAACTTGTTTATTATGAACTTCATTTTGATTTAAAGAAGGCTGTTAAAAGAGAAAAGCAATTGAAAAACTGGCACCGTGAATGGAAAATAAATCTAATTGAATCAATTAATAAGGAGTGGAAAGATTTATATCCGGAAATAAAAGATCCAATAAAAAATTTGTATTCATCAAGTTAAAAAGATGCTGAAACAAGTTCAGCATTTATGAATAAAGGATATATTATGTACGAAGAAGAATTAAAAACATTAAAAGATTATAAGATCCGAATTGATAATCTACGAGGTTATCTTTGACGTCGATAAAAAAGAATCAAAAATAAAAGAACTGCAGAATAAAACTTCTGAACCTTCCTTCTGGAATGACCAGGTTGCCGCTCAGAGAATCCTTCAGGAAATTAAATCGCTTGAATCATGGGTAAAATTATGGAGAGATGTTCATGATAAAGCAGTTTCTGCAGAAGAATATATTGAACTTGCACGAATGGAAGATGATCAGTCTCATTCAGATGAAATACTGAATGAACTAACTTCTCTTGAGAAAGCTCTTGAGAATGCCGAACTGAAAAATATGCTCAGCGGTAAGGATGATGATAAAACCTGTATCCTAACTATTCATTCAGGTGCTGGCGGAACCGAGGCACAGGATTGGGCGGAAATGCTAATGAGAATGTACCTGCGCTGGGGTGAACAGAATGGTTATACAATGAAAACCCTGGATCTGCTTGAAGGAGATGGAGCAGGAATTAAAAGTGTTTCAATTGAAGTGGAAGGCGAGTTTGCCTATGGATATTTAAAAGCAGAAAATGGAGTTCATCGCCTCGTAAGAATTTCTCCTTTCGATTCCAATAAAAGGAGGCACACATCTTTTGCATCTGTTTTTGTAATGCCTGAAGTTGATGATACAATCGAGATAGAAATTAATCCTGCAGATCTCAGGATTGATACCTATCGTTCTGGAGGCAAGGGGGGACAGAATGTTAACAAAGTTGAGACGGCTGTTCGAATTACTCATGAACCTACAGGGGTAGTTGCAGCATGCCAGACAGAAAGATCCCAGCTTCAGAACCGAAATAATGCAATGAAGATGCTTAAAGCAAAATTGTATCAGCTTGAATTGGAAAAACAAACTGCAGAACTTGATGAGATTGAAAAAAGTAAAATGAAAATTGAATGGGGAAGCCAGATCCGTTCATATGTCTTTCATCCGTATAATATGGTTAAAGATCACAGGACGGATGAAGAAACTTCAGATGTTCATAGTGTAATGGATGGAGATATAAACCGGTTTATAAAAGCATTTCTTCTTAAGTCCAGTAAAAATTAAATAAGTATATGGTTATGTAAGATGGAGTAATTTATTCCAACCTTAACCTGTTTCTTTCTGCTATCTTTCTTAATCTGGCGGGGAAATCTGTCTGTATTCCTCCAATTCCTAATTGAATAATACATTTAAGTTCTTTCCTTTTATTAACTGTTCCTCCCAAAAGTTTGGCAATATTCAAATCAGGATTTTTTTTATTATGCTCATCTCTTAATTGAACATCATACCGGATTATTCTTCTGAAAGTAGTATAATTTGCAAATGTAATTTTCCTTGGTCTGAATGCTAATGCATAATCATTTTTAAATTTGATTGCTGCTTTAACAGAGCTGTAATCCTGCGGTTCGAAAATAAATCCCAGTGGGGGTTCAATATCCAGGCAGTAAGAAAACCCGGGGAATTTTTTCTTAGCCTCTATAAGTACCTGCTCATACGTAGTTTCAATTATAAAATTATAATGAGGGTTAAACTGTTCAATTAATTTCTTTAAGTTAGATAATATTAATAATGCTGATTCAATATCATCATCAGGAGCTTTAATATCGAAGCATACATTTTTTAATTTTTTTCTATCCTTTGCCCATCTAAAGAAATCTTCTAATACAGGTTTTTCTGCATTGGCAGCACGCTGAGAGCCTCTTCTTCTTTTATAATCAAAATTTTCCATAAACTCTTTTAGAGTTAGTTCTTTTACAGGCTTTCTATACTCACTTAAAACATCCGGCGGATGTGGTTTATATTTTACCCATGGCTCAAATCCTGATTCCCTTAAAATTGCTTTAGCTTCATTAGGATTATTGTCATGCCACAAGATTACCTGGTTATCCTTAGTAATGCATAAATCAGTTTCCAGGGAATTTGCACCTTCTTCCAAAGCTGTTTCAAATGAAGGAATAGTGTTTTCAATTTCCTTTACAGGGGATCCGCGGTGTCCGCATACATAGAAAATTTCATCTCTGTCAATAAACTGCGGCTGTGGTTTACATGAACGGTGAAATTCTTTTATCCAGGTTTTAATAAGATGGAATTGTTTTATCATAAAGATGAGTAGTTTATTTTAACTTTCAAAATATATTCATTTTCCCATTGTTAAAGAAAAATTTATGTCATACCAGGTTTCAAATAATTTGTTATGATAAATTTATAGAGAGTTATCAATAATACAGTATCAACAAAAATTATTAAGTATAAATGAACAAGAAAACCAAACCTCTTAAAAAGAGAAAAGATTTTTTTGATAAGGTTTATGAAATAGTTGCAAAAATACCTTACGGTAGAGTTGCAACTTACGGTGATATTGCAGAAGCCTGCGGAATACGATCGTCTGCCAGGACAGTCGGCTGGGCATTAAATGGTGCGAAAGAGAGTGGACTTCCATGCCATCGTGTTGTAAACAGGTTTGGTGCACTCTCTGGGAAAATGCATTTCGGCAGTCACTATCTAATGGAAGAACTGCTAAGATCGGAAGGGGTTGAGTTTGATAAAGATGATTATGTAATACTTGATAAACATTTATGGAAACCCAAAAGGAGTCCTGGAAAAAGAAAACCTAAAAAATAATTTCTAAAGAATTTCTCTTACCACTCTTCTACCGAATATCTTCTTATTTTAATTGAGGAAACACCCGCATCTATATTCATGTAAATTTTTTTTACTGATGATTCAAAATTATCTGTTCTGTAAATATCATCACTAATTTCTTTGAACTCTTGGAAATCTCTGCTTGATAAAACTATATCTGAATTAATTTCACAACCTGTATTTTCAGGGATTAGTATCTCTATTGAAGCTGCCCCTCCATCAATATCAACTTTTGCAGAGTCCATTTGTTCTCCAAGCTTTATTATTAATGAAGCTGCCCCGATATCAATATTAATATCTTCTACTTTATAATTTCTTAAATCAAATTCTGCTGCGGCAGCCCCTACATCAAGATCTAATTTCCAGATAGGGTTTGAGTTTAGTTTAAGACTGATACTGTTTTTATTTTTCCTTTTTAAGAATGAAAACCCATTCCTCTCACTTATAAAATTAATTTTAACATTCCCTTCCTCATCAAGCCGTGAAAGATTAAAATCCTGTGAATATCCTTTTGTAACCGCATAAAAAAGCTGATTGGTTGTATCTTTAATTTTAAAAAGTCCTGCACCTGCTTTAAAATGCAGTGATGCATATTTACTTTCATCACTAAAATCTTCTTCAAAAATTTTTACATCCATACCAGATTCATCCATATCCTTTATATGAATACCATTATCAATATTCACAATTACATCTTCGCGGAAGTGTTCCCAGCCGGATTTAAAAGTAGAAAAAACTGCAGCTCCCAGAACGATTGCACTTAAACAAACAATCACTGATTTAATTACTTCATGTTTAACAAGGAGGGCTATTCCTGCAAGAATCAGAAACAGAGGCCAGAATTCCCATATATTAAGCCAGTAAAAATCAATAGAAGAGAAGTTATTAATAAAGACGAGAATTCCGATAGTTAAGAATAAAAATCCCCAGAACAAATTTTTAGTTTTCATTTTATTTATCCAAAATTATTTTTTCGCCGTGAGTTTAAAAGTATGGCTGCACCTGCTGCAATTAATATTAATGGCCAGAAATCACCAAAATGTATTCGTGGAATAAAATTATCAGCCAGAAAAATTATTCCCAATGCCACCAGAATTATTCCCCCGGTGTTTCTTCTCTTATCTCTCTGCCTGTCTAAATTATCATAATAATTCTTTGCATTAAAATTATTCTCCTTATTAGCTGGTTCAGATTCTGCCTTGCTTTCAGTTGGATCCCCGGTCTGGGCATTATTGGGAAATTGAACAGGTGCTTCAGGTACAATGATCCATAAGATAATGTAAGCAAGAATACCTGTTCCTCCGAGAAACAAAGTAATTACAAAAAGAACTCTGACGATTGTCGGATCAATATCAAAATATTCTGCAAGACCAGCCGCCACACCACCAAGCATCCTGTCTTTTAAGGAACGATATAATTTTTTATTCATTTTCTTCTCCTGTTCAGTTATACGTGATGTAATTATAAGGAAAATGTTATAAAAATATGACGTAATTGTTTCAATCGGTTTACATATTTGAACTGCGGAAAAATCATCGTACCAAAAGGTATGCAGTATATGCTTGTTAATTGTAAAATCTTGCTTACTTTTCTATTTTTACGGGAGTAATTCTGATTCAAATGTATTTTAAGATTTGATTTTTTGAAACAAGGAGATAATCCGGTATAGCATGAAAATAGCTCTTTGCCAGATAAATACTATAATAGGTGATATTGAGTTTAACAAATCAAAAATTCTTGATGGTTATAATAAGGCTGTTAAGGATGGAGCTGATCTTGCAATCTTCCCTGAACTTTCTTTAATCGGTTACCCTGCACTGGATCTTGTTGAGAAAAAGGAATTCCGTCTTGCATCAACTAAAGCATTATTTGAAATTGCTTCACAAACCGGGGATACTGGTTTATTATTCGGAACTATTACTGAGGATGATGATAATATTGGAACGGATATTCATAACTCTGCAATACTCTGTTATAATGGAAAACTACAGTTCATACAGCATAAATCATTAATACCTAATTACGATGTATTTGATGAGATGAGATATTTTGATTCGGCAAAGAATGTTTACGTTCACAAATTTAAAGGAGAACAATTAGGCATATCAATTTGTGAAGATATCTGGAATGATGCCGACTACTGGTACAAGCAGCGTTATATAAATGACCCTGTTAAAGAATTAATTCAGAAAGGTGCTTCGGTTATAATTAATATTTCTGCAAGTCCTTATTCATTCAGTAAAAGAGAGAACAGGAAAAGGATGCTTTCTGTTCTTTCAAAGACTGAAAAAGTTCCTCTTGCTTATGTATGCACCGTCGGGGCTCAGGCAGAACTTATTTTCGACGGCGCAAGTATGTGCTTTGATACGGAAGGAAATCTGGTGAGATTAGGAAAATCTTTTGAAGAAGACTATTTCATATTTGATACAAAAGAAGAATATAAATCTATTGAGAAGACTGAAGGAAGTTTTGAGAAAGAAACTTTAAATGCACTTATTTATGGTTTGAAAGAATATTGTATTAAAGAAAATTTTAAAAAAGTATTGCTTGGGTTAAGCGGAGGAATGGATTCCGCTCTTGTTACTTATATTGCAGTTGAAGCAATCGGAGCAGAGAATGTACGTGTTATGTTGATGCCTTCAAAATATTCCTCTGACGGAAGTATTACAGATTCTGAGAAACTTATACAAAACCTGGGAATCTCATCCTCTAATATTTCTATTCAGCCGGTTGTAAATGAAGCGCTGAATATTTTGTCTTCTATAGTAACAGAGGCACCAAGAAAAATAGTTGAAGAAAACATACAGGCAAGGATACGCGGTGTTTATTTAATGGCTGTTTCAAACCAGTTTGATTATTTAGTTTTATCTACAAGTAATAAGTCGGAAATGGCTGTCGGATATTCTACTCTTTATGGTGATATGTGCGGTGGTCTCGGTGTTATTGCAGATGTTTATAAAACAGATGTTTACAGAATTGCAAACTATATAAATAGAGACAGGAAAATAATTCCGCAGACCATATTTGATAAGGCTCCCTCGGCAGAATTGAGCCCGGGACAGAAAGATCAGGATATTCTTCCCCCTTATGAATTGCTGGATAAAATTTTGCAAATGTACCTTGAAGAGAATAAAGAAATTGATGAGATTACTTCTGTCATTGGTGAAAGAGAAACCGTGAAGAAAGTTTTGAGGATGGTGGATAAAAGTGAATTCAAAAGAAGACAGGCTGCTCCGGCATTAAGAGTTTCATCGAAAGCTTTTGGCTACGGAAGAAGATACCCTATTGTTCAGGGATGGAGGAGATAAGATGGTAAATGGAAGATGTTTGATGGAAGATGGAAGATCAGGAATTTGCTAATTAAAAAATGAAAGTATAAAAATGTTAAAGAGATTATCAATTTTATTAATATTAGTATCATTCAGCGCATATGCACAGTTTGGTTTGCAGCAGGATCATGTTAAAATAGAAAGTTATATATCATTTGATAAAGTTTACCAGGGGAGTGAATTTAAACTTGCCATAAAAGTTAATGTTGAAGATACCTGGCATATCAATTCGAATAAACCTTATGAGGATTATTTAATCCCGACTGAATTAATAATTCAATCTGATAATAAATTTAAAGCCGATGTTATCTCATATCCTGAACCTCACGATTTCAAATTTGATTTTTCTGAAACTCCTCTTTCAGTTTATGAGGGAGAAATATTTATCGGGGCATTACTCAATGTTTCTGATGATGTAACCCCCGGAGAATATGAATTAATCATTAATCTTGATTACCAGGCATGCAATGATAAATCCTGTCTTGCCCCCACTTCAGTTTCAGATACACTAACCGTTACAATTGCAGATAAGCAATCAGTGGTTAATGAAGTCAACCAGGATATCTTTAAGAACATTGATCTTTCATATTCATCTCTAACTGAAGAAACATCGTCAGAAGATAACTTCTTCTCTTCAACATTTGAAGGCAGCGGTTTATTGATCGGGTTAATTTTTGTTTTCCTTGGAGGACTTGCATTAAACCTGACTCCCTGTGTGTATCCATTAATACCAATTACAATAGGTTACTTCGGAGGACAGAGTGAAGGAAGCACCGGAAAACTTTTTTTGATGGGACTTCTGTTTCTTATTGGTATGTCTGTTACTTATTCTGTTATAGGTGTGGTAACTGCTTTAACCGGTTCGGTGTTTGGTGCACTCCTGCAAAATCCAGCTGTTATAATCGGAATTGTTTTAATCTTCCTTGTACTTTCATTAAGTATGTTCGGTGTGTATGAATTTAAGCTTCCCGATAGCTGGGTGCAGAAGGCAGGCGGTGCCAAACAAGGTTACTATGGTGCATTCTTTATGGGACTTACAATGGGAATTGTTGCAGCTCCATGTATCGGACCTTTTGTTATTGGTCTTGTTACATATGTTGCTGCAAAAGCAGACCCTTTCTTAGGATTCTTACTATTCTTTGTTCTGGCAGTTGGTTTAGGATTTCCTTATCTGTTCCTTGCTGTATTCTCCGGTAAG
>Ga0105107_10002513_pt1 | contig 12085 bp, 8 predicted proteins | sample PPLLaktember2015_6_FD_79335 | JGI IMG/M metagenome (GOLD analysis project Ga0105107, IMG submission 79335) | Freshwater sediment microbial communities from Prairie Pothole Lake near Jamestown, North Dakota, USA - PPLs Lake P8 Core (1) Depth... | ecosystem: Environmental > Aquatic > Freshwater >... | reverse complement strand
TCTCCGGAATTAGAGATTAACTATAATAATAAAAACTACAAAATTCCTGTGAAGGAATTTCATGAGAATTTATACTTCTCTCTTTCTGATTTTTTTGATGAGCTTTCGATATCTTATCATAAAGAGCAAAACAATAATATTATCAGGTCCGATTTTGAAAAAATTATTTTCCAAGCCACAGCAGGTCATCCTTTCTTAATGATTATATCTAAAATAAATAATCGCTCTAGAATTTTTCAGCTGCCTGTGTCAGTGTTTAGTTCAGGGAATAATCTTTATATTCCCATTGAATATAGTCTTGAGGCATTAACTGCCGCATTTGGAAAAGAAATATATCTAGATGAACCTCTTAAAATGTTCATAAGTAATAAAGATATTCCTGATGCGGATTTAAATACTGCGAATTACTCACCCAGAGTTGATATTTCAGGAATCTTTATTTATGAAAAAGGCGGAGGAGTTGTGGCAAGATTCTCAACTGAAAACAAAATAAATACTTATAGAAGCTATTATAATAAGGGAGAATTTAAAATAATTCTTAATAACGCCCGATTAAATTCGGAGTCAGACATTACACTCCAAACCGAGTTAGTAAGCAATGTTAAAACGATAGTAAAAGATAATAATCTTGAGGTTACTTTAATTTTAAATTTTGAACACTACTTTAGTGAAGTCATAGAAATCCCAGGGACTACAGATATTGCAGTGAGAATTAATGTTCAACCAAATCCTTCTGATTGGTTTAAAACTGAAAGTGAAAATTTTACAATTTTATATCGTGAAAGCCATTCATCTTTAATTCCTTATATTATCCGCTCAGCAGAAGGTTCCTTAAAAATTCTAATGGATCTTTTTGAATATGAACCTTCCGAGAAAATTATAATTAATACCTATGATGTAAGTGATTATGGTTTTGGGGCAACTACTACAATTCCTCAGAATTATATAAGGATTGAAATTGAACCCCTGGAACCAGGTTACGAAAATATTCCCTACAATGAAAGATTGCAATGGTTAATCAATCATGAATTGGTTCATATTGTAGTTAATGACCAGGCTTCAAGTATAGAAAATTTATCCAGAAAAATTTTTCAAAAAGTTACTCCTGAACAGTTACAACCTATTACTGTTTTCTACAGCGTTCTAACTAATTACAGCCGATATACACCAAGATGGCATCAGGAAGCGATTGCTGTATTTTTAGAAACCTGGATGAGCGGAGGCTTCGGAAGAATATTAGGTAATTTTGATGAAATGTATTTCAGGACTATGATTCTTGACAATAAAGAATTTCCTTCTGATATAAAACTGGAAGCGTTAACATCTCATAATTCTTTCCTGATAGAAACATTGTTTTATTTATATGGTGCTCGTTTCGCAGCCTGGCTTTCAATTAAATATGATGCCCAAAAACTTATTGAATGGTTTAGAATTTCATCAAATGATTTTTATCATGGATTTAAGAATAAGTTTGAAATAGTTTTTAAAAAAGATTTCAATGATGAATGGGAAAATTTTATATTAAATGAAAAAGAATTCCAGAAAAAAAATATTAATAAACTTAATTCATCGGAAACAACTTATGTAAAGAGGCTAAAAGATGAGGCATTCGGATTTGCCACACAGCCGCATTTTGATCCCGTATCGGGATCCGTTTTATTCGGTTATCATAAACCACACCATCTATCATCAATTATGCAGCTTGATCTTCAATCACTTTTAGTAAAAGATATAAGCACATTGCCTACACCCAGCCAGTACCAGGTTGCATCAACTGCTTTTGATTTTGATACAGGACTCTGTTTTTATACAACAAATAATAATCAGCTTTACAGGGACGTATGCGTTCTGAATATTGAAATAAATGAAACAAAAGTTCTTTTTAAGGATTCCAGAATTGGTAGCCTGACAGTATCGCCTGTAACTCATGAACTCTGGGGCATTAAACATTCAGGCGGAAAAGCTGCAATAATTTATTCCCCCTATCCATATAACATCCTGCAACAGTTAACTGAGTTTTCTGTGGGTGACGAGATTCAACAGTTGTCTGTAGCACCTTCGGGTAAATATCTGGCTGCTACATTATTAACTACTGCAGGGCAGCAATCAATCATACTAATACCTGTTGATAGTTTATTGGGTTCGAAAACTTTTCAATTCAAAAATATTTCCTCAAGCGGTTCGCCGGAAAACCCTTCATGGAGTTTGGATGGGAAAACTCTGTACTGGAATGCATTTACGAATGGTGTTTCGAACATTTACAGAATGAATTTTCAAAATGGATTATTTTCTGAATCAGAGCCTATAGCACTAACACATACTTTAAGAGGTTTATTCAAACCTGTGCATATAGATGATGACCTGTTATTTGCATTTGAATTTACTTCTGAAGGATTGATACCGGTAATTGTACAGGATAAACCCGCAGGGGTTCTACCGGCAATTAGTTACCTGGGGCAGGAAGTAATTAAAAAAAACTCTGAAGTTTATAATTGGTACGTAACTCCTGCACCTGAAACAAGCTCACTTCAATTTAAAGCTGATGAAGATGAGTATAACAGTCTGGGTAATTTGAAAATCCAAACATTTGTTCCCGTTATCAGCGGTTTTCAAAAACAGAAAATGCTTGGAATTTATACACATATATCTGATCCGCTACTAATTCATGACATCACAATTGAGGCGGGTTACTCTCCTTTTAATGAAAATCCGGCAGGACCTAAATGGCATTTCAAAGGAAAGTATGAATATAAAAAACAATGGGAATTGGGGATTGATCATAATGCCCCTGATTTTTATGATCTCTTCAATGAAAGGAAACGGGGTCTTATAGGTTCAAAGTTCCGTTTAGGATATACACATTATTGGATATATGATAATCCGCTTAAAGTTAAACAGCAAACTGAAATAGCATATTATACAAATCTTATTTTTATAAATGATAATCTTGTTAAAGTTTCAGAACCTGATTTTGTTGTTGCTCAAACAAATTTTTCCTCCAAAGATCTTAGAAGAACAATAGGCAGTTCAGATTTTGAATTTGGTAATGACATAGGACTCACATTAATGTTCTTCGGAACTGAAGCAGATAACAAATTCGAATATGTTGGTCAGATCTATGGTGAATGGGGACACTTTACAACTTTCCTGTATAATCATAATGTTTTTCATTTTAAACTGGCAGCAGGATATCTTAACAACAATGAAAAGTTATTTCAGGGAAGATTTTTTTTCGGAGGGTTTGGAAACAGGGCTCTCGAAAATGTTGATGTTAAACAATATAGAAATACTTTCAGGTTCCCGGGAATACCTATCTACGCTCTGGATGCAGACAGGTTTGCTAAAATAATGATAGAGAATAATCTTCCGCCTCTAAGGTTCAGTAATATTTCATTAGGCAACCATTTCCTTAGTCATATTGATTTTTCAATTTATACTCAGGCTTTATATACCAAATCTCCATTAGGTGAAAAATGGGTTGATGCCGGTGCCCAAATAAATTTAATTTTCAAACATTGGTTTAACCTTGAGTCAACTTTATCCGCAGGTATTGCAAACGCGTGGTTTGAAGGCGGTGAGGATTGGGAATGGTTTGTTTCCTTTAAATTGCTTAAAAACTAATTATTCCTTTTTTATCGGGAAAATCTACATTTTTTAAGATTTTTCTTAATAAAAACCCTATATATACCAAACTTGTTCAATGGAATGTATTTTGTTAAAAGTTATTATCTTTATATTTAAGCGTTCTATAATTGCATCTGTTTATAAAAGTCTGGAGTTATGAAGTTTTCTGAATTTAAAAAAAGTGTAGATGATTCCCTTATAAGTATCTCTCCTAATCCGGATGACTCAAGTGAAAAAGTTAAGAATCTTGAAGTTATTCTTGATATTGTTAACAGCATTAATAGATCTTTAATACTTGATGATGTATTAGAACTTGTACTTAAAAATGCTATTAATCTTACAGACTCAGACCGCGGATTTATTGTTTTAAAAACCCAATCAGGAAAATTAGAATTCAAACTCGGTCTAGACGCACATGGGAATATACTTCCTGAGAGCCTGTTTAATGTGAGCAACACGGTTGTAAAAAATGTTTTTGAGGAAGGTGAATCAAGATTTATTGAAGGCGCACAAAGCGATGCCAATAATGATCCCAGTAAAAGTATTCTTCGACTCGAACTACAAACAATACTTTGTTCACCTCTGATTACCGATGATAAAAAAATAGGCGTTATCTATGTGGATAGTAAACATCTTCACAAAATAAAAGTACGGGAGATTACGGATACATTTGAAATTTTAGCTGGTCAGGCTGCAACAGCAATTCGTAATGCTCAATTATATCATGGTCAGGTTAATGCCTATAATGCTCTGCAGGAAGCAAATACACAACTTATAAGAGCTGAACGTAAAGCATTAAAATCAAGTATTGATGCAGAGATAGGTCAGTCATTGCAGGGTCTGGTACATATTGCCCTTCTTGAAACCGAAAGTTTACTGAGAACAATTGAAAAAGCACAAAAAGAACTGGAAGGTGAAATAAAAGACAAAGATTCAATATTATTTGACAGATTGAAGTTAAAATCGAAAGTAGCCTCGGATAGTATCAGGAGTATTCAGAAGTATGCGCAGGTTCTTATGGAAACATCTGTGATGAATATGAATAAGGACAGCGGCGATCTTAACAGAACCATACATTCTGTTATAAAATACATTTCGCCGATGAAACGATTTCATTCAATTAATTTTAAAACTGATTTCAAGAAACTACCGTTGTGTAATTATGATTCAGAACAAATCCAGCATCTGCTTGTTCATCTTTTTACAAATTCAGCTGAAGCTAAAAAGGATGCCACAATAAATATTAATTCCTACTCAGATGACAATAAAGTTTATATTGAAATTGTAGATGATGGTCCCGGATTTCCTGTTGATAAAATTAAATCCTTTAATGATCTTTTAAGTCTTAAATCAGGAAGTTATGGTTTATATCTTTGCAAGAGCATAATTGATCAGCATAATGGGGCGATAGATATTTTTGAAAGCCCCAATGGTGCAGCTATAAGATTTTCTCTCCCGGTAACTTATTAATATGCAGGATTCACTTAAATACTTTAAATCTTTTTACGAACATCTTCAGTTCCCGGTACAGGTTATAAATGAAAAGGGACGGGTTGTTTATATAAATTCCTCTTTTACTTCTCAGTGGGGCTATAAGCTTGATGAGTTAAAAGAATATTCGGTTTTTGAAGATAGTGAAATAAAGAGAAATGGAATTGTTTATACTCTCAAGAAAGCTTTTGAAAAAAAAGAAAATCAGGAAATAAATAATTATTCAGATATACTTTTAAGGAATAAAGAAATTACTGTCCCGATCTTCAAAACAAACATTTTCCCTTTGGAATGTGATGGTATAAGTTATGTAGTTCTTATTCACGATGATTTAACTGAAATGATTCTTACGGAAGAAGAAGTTAAGAAAGCAAGGGATGGATATAAAGAAGCGGAAAGATTGAAAAATACTTTTCTTAATGTCCTTTCACATGAACTGCGGACTCCTTTAAATATTATTCTTGGATATGCATCAATTATTAAAGATAACCTGAAAGATAAAATCTCGCCTGAAGATATTGTTTATATTGATAATCTATACAGCGGCAGTGAAAGATTATTTAAAGGTATTACACAGATGCTTGAATTTGCCCAGCTAGATGCAGGGAACTATAAAATAAATATTGATTCTCATGATCTGAATGCCGTCTTAAAAAAATCAATAAACTTCCATCAGGATATTGCAAAAGAGAAAAAACTTGAACTAAGAAACCAGCTTTCGGAAAAACCCGTTTACGTTGATGTAGATTATCAATGCCTTGAAAATGCAGTAAACAATATCTTAAGTAATGCTATAAAATTTACTAATCAGGGATTTGTTGAAATTGAATTAAAAATTCTTCAGGATAAAGAACTGGTTATTTGTAAAATTAAAGATTCAGGTGTCGGTATCTCTTCCAATTACCTGGATCACCTGTTTCACCCTTTCAGTCAGGAGGATTTGAATATCGGAAGGCATTATGAAGGAAATGGACTGGGACTAGCCCTTGCAAAAAGATATATTGAAAAAATGGGCGGTTCTCTTTTGGTTGATAGTATTAAAGGTGTCGGATCAACATTTTCTTTTACTCTTCCCCTTTCACAGAATGCCAGGCTTAATAAAGCTCATAAAAAACAGAGTAAAAATCTAAAGCGGATCCTCATGCTCGATGATTCAAGTGAGTCCTATGATCTCTTAAAAGCATTCTTAAAAAACAAATATGAAATTGAAGCTCACAACTTCAGAGATTTTAGAATTGATCATATCGACCAGGAGGATCATGGTGTTATAATTTTTGATGTAAGCCATAATCACTGGGTACAAAGCTTATTAATTTGTCGCGATCTGAAAAAGAATGATTCCTTAAAACGTCCGCTTATTGTTATTTCCAGTGAATTTGTTGAAGAGAGAATAAAAGAATTTTATGAAGCAGGCGTTGATAAATTTATTGTAAAGCCTTTCTCCAGAAATGACCTTGTAAAAACACTTGAAGAAGTAACCACTCTCAGCTAATCAATCCTTAAATTTATATAATTGCCACCAGGGTGTTTTAGGGCTTTCATGATGCTCAAAATGATAACCAAAAAAATAACATGAAATCATTGCCCATAAATGATTTGTATTTTGTGTTCTTGCATTATGAGGTTCCATTGAATGGCTGTGAGGTTTTTTATGAGGCTGGTAAGTTCCAAAATAAAATAACTGAAGAGTTGCCAAAACAGCGGGAATTACCCAGAAGAACCAGATTGAAGATTCATTAAAAAATATTTTTAACAGATTAAATATTACTGCCATAATAAGTATTTGAAATACTGATATATATCTTAATACAAAAACTCCCCACCAGATAAAAATATTTTGAGAACCGGTATAAAAATCCGGGTCATCCTCTAATGCAGGACTCTTATGATGCCTGAAATGATTTTTAAAAAGCTTCTTAAATGATAATCCTGCAAAAAGAAATGAAGTCAACAATCCAAAAAATTTATTAATATTTTTATTTCCGGAAAGACTCCCATGCATTGCATCATGAGCTGTTATAAATAAACCCGTGAATAAGTATGCCTGAATAACAACGTGGACATAGAACAAAGGAGAATAAAAAGAGACTTCCACACCTGATAAGACATAGATAAGATGAACTCCCCATAAAAGTACTATAAAACATGCAATTAAAATACCCATATATCTTTTATCCCTAAATAAATAATGAAAGCAAGATGAAAAACATAAACTGAATTAGAAAATAATGCTCAAGAAAAACTGAACGAAGTTTTATTTTCATAATTGATGCAAGAATTGAAAAGAAGAAGGCTATTACAAACCAGGAATAATAATTTCTTAATGGAATTATATCTCCTTCCCATTTCCAATAATTTAACTTCACAGCAACAGGTTCAAGTGTAATATCAAAAATAACCCCAAGGGTTGCAGTGAGCAATGCTACCAGAATAATATTAGTTTCGGCTGACTGTGCAATACTTATTGACGCCATAATAATTATCACCCAGTTAAAACCAATAATTAAAGGAACGCCATAAAAGGAAAATCCAAGTATATTTCCATATGTGTAGCTGCCGAAAATAATTCCTGTCCTTACTCCTATAATCTCTAATATCAGAGTTATTATATAAGTAATAAAACACCAGGTATATAAATAAAGTTTCCGCTCAGTTCTTACATTGAATAAAACAATTCCACCTGTTATTAAAAGCACATAAGGTGTTAAGAGTTTCATCAATTCCTGAAGAGGAGGAAAAATATGACCTATTACTCCAACTGAATAAATTATATAAACAAAGATTATTGCTTGTTTCTGATTTATAATCTTCTTCCTTTCCAGAATAATTTATTTTTTGAAATAGAAATAACAGAATTTATACCGGTAATTAGCATTACAAAAATTTGAAAAGGATGTAAAATAACATTAGATAAAATTCTCTGTCTACTCTTTAATGATATTAATAACCTTTGAACAAAAATAATTACTAAAGGGATTATAAAATCGTCTTGAACAAAAAATAATAAAACAGGTGATATATAAAGAAGAAATAAAAATGAAATGAATAAAAGAAACAATATCGGATGAATATTAAATCCGGGGAAAAAATTTTTTGAAAAGCCATTAAATCCTTCCATAAAAGAAGTGTACATTCTGCAAAACACATCACTATCTCCAAGAACCGTTAAAACCTTACCACTATTTTTCTTAACTAGTCTGGCAAGTTCCATATCCTCAACTACTTTATCACCAATCGTTTTGTGTCCGCCGATCTTTTTATAAATATCTTTTTCCCACAGCATAAACTGTCCATTAGCCGCTGTAAATGAAACTATGCTGCTTTTATAAACCAGTTTTAGCGGGAGAAAAGTTAAAAGAAGCCAGTTCATTAAAGGGACAATAAAAAATTCACCGAATGAAGAAATTATTTGTGTAGGAAATATTGTAAGCAGAGAGCACCTGTATAAATTTAATGTTGAAACGGCTTTAGACAATGTATCGGGAGAAATTCTTACATCAGCATCTATAAATAAAAATTTATCTCCTTTTGCTTTTTGAGACAATTGATGACAAGCCCAGTTCTTTCCTTTCCAGTTTTCCGGAAGAGGCTCTCCTGATAAAAGATTTATTCGTTTATCCTTTAAATGATGCTGTTCAACAATTTTGCTTGTACCGTCTGTGGATTCATCATCAAGAACAAGAACTTCAAAATTGTTATAGGTTTGCTTCTGAATGTTCTCAAGACATTGAGAGATATTCTTTTCTTCATTTCTTGCAGCAATAAGAACAGATATAAACGGGGAATCAGAGGTTGGTTTATTGGCAAGCGATGGTGCTGAAAAGAAATTATAAACAACTATGCATGTAGTAATGAGGAGAAAGAAAGTAACGATAAAAAATAATATCATTAGAAGAATTTTATTTTCTCTTTCTGAGGTTCATCATTATCAAGCTCAAAGAGAGTATTTTCGAAAGCTTTTGTAAATATTGAATAGTCATTTACTATTAGTTTTGAGTCAATCAAATTTCCAGCTCTTGCAATAATATCTGGTTTCATTTCATTTCCAAACCGGAGCTTGAAAGCAAACGGAAGAACAAAAGTTTCGAGAGGGAGTTTTTTTAGAATAGATTTTAAGCCCTCTTTTATTTTAGGAGGTCTTTTCTCATAAGGCTCAAGTTCTCCCTGCGGATAAATAACCAAATAGTTTTCCGTTTTGGAAACTATTTCTCTGGAATATAAAAGAGTTGCAGCAATACTGACAGGGTTATCTAATTTAATAGAGAAAGCTCCGATCTTTCTGAAGAACCAATATTTTTCAAGTTGTTCTTCCAGCATAAGCAGATAAAATTTTCTATCTAAATACTTTTTCCCTACAAAATCGATTAAGAAACCATCCCACCAGCTAAAATGATTTGGCGTTATAATTAATCCTGAATTTTTGGGAATAGGTGGAAATTCATTCAAAAGGTAAAAACTATTGAAGTTTTTTTTAAGCAATCTGCTGATGTAAAAATCATAAATCAGCTGTGCCCATTTTTTATGTTCAGCTTTAATCATAATCTTTTATTATTAAATCTGCTGCATTTTTACCTGAGAGCAAAACCAAAGGGATTCCTCCTCCGGGATTAACAGATCCTCCGCAAAAATATAACCCTTTATATTTTTTTGATTTATTTGAATGTCTTAAGAAAGCAGAGAAGATAGAATTGGAAGAAGGGCCGTAAATGCTTCCTTTATAAGCACCCGTTCTGTCCTCTAAAATTTCAGGAGTTAAAATATTTTCGCTGAGAATTTTATCTTTAAGATCAATGTCTAAAATTTTTTTAATCTTCTTTAGAATATTTATTCTGGTTTTTTCTGTTTCTTTTTCCCAATCCTGTTTTTCAATTGGAGGAGTATTAATCATAATAAACCAGTTTTCACATCCATCAGGTGCATCATCCGGATTTAATTTTGATGAAATATAAATATAAATTGTAGGATCATCAGGACATATCTTTCTGACAAAAATATCATCAAACTCTTTTTTATAATCTGAAGAAAATAAAATATTGTGAATCTCCGTAAAGTCATAATTCCCCTTAACTCCCCAGTAGAACACAATTGCAGATGAAGAAAGATATTTATGGTTTATATTTGTTTTGGCATTAATAAAACTTCTATAAGTTTTTGTAGCATCGACATTTGATAAAATAATGTCATATTGTTTTACTTCATCACTTACCTGCAGACCGGATATTTTACCGTTACTATGATTAATCCTCTCAACCATATTTGTAAAGTGAAATTTCACACCACTCTTCTTTGAAAGATTATAAAGTGCTTCAGTAACAGAATATATTCCACCTTTGGCTGTATATCCTCCAAGATTGTATTCAACATGCTGGATTAAGTTAAAAGTTGCAGGTGCTTTATAGGGGCTGGAACCATTATATGTCGCATAGCGATTAAAGAGTTGAATTGTTTTTCTGTCATTAAAGAAAGATGAATTTGCTTTATGCATTGTTCTATAAAAATCAATCTGTTTAAGATTGAGAAGAGTTTTAAATGCTTTTCTATTTATATAGTTTAATATCTCCTTTGAATTCTTAAACAAAAAAATATCTGAAGTTAGTTCATAAATTCTTCTACTGTAATTGAGATAGTTAATTACGGCAAGTGAACTGTCTTTGGTTTTCAATTCAATTTCATTAGCAAATTTTTTTACATCTGAATATGCATTTATTATAGTTCCATCATCCCAAAAATATTTGCAAAGAATATCAAGTTTATTAAGCTGCAGATAAGCACTGATTTTCTCACCAGTATAATCGAAAAGATCTTTTATAATAAAAGGCATGGTAAGAAGTGACGGACCTGTATCAAATCTGAATCCTGAATTATAAAAGCTTCCTGCTTTACCGCCGGGATTCTCATTCTGTTCAAAAACATCAATTTCAAATCCTGCTTTTGCTAATCTTATTGATGCAGCCAGACCACCTAATCCTGCACCAATAATTGCTGCTTTCTTATTCATTTGATTTAGAAAATTTTATCTTGAAGAAATCATATGACATCAGCCAGAAAGAGATCAGGGAAAAAGAATAGAAAAAATCTTCAAGTGGAATTGTGATTATCCTTACCCCCCACATTTGTTCATTATTGTATTGAAGAACCGGAAGAGATGTAAGAAAATAATTTACAATAAAAAAAGGGATGAATGAGATTAGTATTGTTATCCAGTAGAAATTTGATTTTAAGATTTCCGGATAAAAAATAGAAGACAATAAAAAGAATACTGCGCAAATAAGAAGCACCACACTTGTATAATTATTATCATTGAAGTAGAATGAATATAAAACAAAAAGCAGAGCAATTAAAAAATAAAATTCATTTCTTAAATAGTAAGTTTTCTTTCTGCGATAAAACGAAACAGTTTCATAAATAAAAATTGAGGCATAAGGAACTGTTATAAAAAATAGAATTTCTTCCAAAGGAAGATTAAAAAAATAAATGCTGCCGATATAGGTTTTATTAAAGCTCCAATCACCTAAATGAACTGCGGCTGCATCCCAGGCAATATATAAAGGACTTACAGTTAAAATTGAAAAAAAAACAGCCGGTATTTTTTTGTAAAAACTTATTTTCTTTTCAAATGAGAAAAGAAGCGGAATAATTATTATTGAAATATTAAGTGCTAAATAGAAGCTCATTTGAATGTAAAGTTTGCCGTAAGCTTCATAAGTTCTTCGGTTTGCTCCTCACTAAGGCGATCGGAATTTATCATAAATTCTATTATACCTTCCTGCCTTTTAATGTTTAACTGTGAGTAATCCTTTTGTAGGAGAAGGTTAAATATAATATTCTTATCCACTTCACGTTCTCTGCCATACCCAAGTATTCCGGGAATATGATGAAGAATTGAAAATCTTAAAAATCTAATTTCAAGATTATGGGGTTCCTGCTCAATAGCCTTTGCTAAAATCTCCTGTGATGAGTTGACGTAACT
>Ga0105107_10002512_pt1 | contig 12089 bp, 5 predicted proteins | sample PPLLaktember2015_6_FD_79335 | JGI IMG/M metagenome (GOLD analysis project Ga0105107, IMG submission 79335) | Freshwater sediment microbial communities from Prairie Pothole Lake near Jamestown, North Dakota, USA - PPLs Lake P8 Core (1) Depth... | ecosystem: Environmental > Aquatic > Freshwater >... | reverse complement strand
TACGCAGCCAGCTCGAGGGCAACATCTGCCGCTGCACCGGCTACCACAACATCGTCAAGGCGATCCAGGCTGGTGCGGCGCACATGAAGCGCCCTTGATGCCGTCCGAAGGAGCTTGCCATGTACGACTTCTCCTACCATAAGCCCGCCAGTCTGGATGCCGCCGCAGCGACCCTTTCCGGGCATGACGACTTCAAGCTTCTTGCCGGCGGAATGAGCCTGATCCCCGCGCTCAAGATGCGCCTCGCCCGATACTCGGGCCTGGTCGATCTCGGCGCGATCGACGCGTTGAAGGGCATTCGCCGCGAGGCCGACGCGGTCCTCATCGGCGCCATGACGCCGCATGCGGAGGTCGCCGATTCGAGCGAGGTTGCGCGCGCCATTCCGGCACTGACCGCGCTTGCTGGCGGCATCGGCGATCCGCTGGTGCGCAATTGCGGCACGATCGGCGGCTCGATCGCCAATGCGGATCCTGCCGCGGACTACCCGGCAGGGGTCCTCGGCCTGGGCGCCACGGTGGTTACCGATCGGCGCGAGATCGCGGCCGATGCGTTTTTCGTCGGCTTGTTCGAGACTGCGCTCGAGCCGGGCGAGATCATCACGGCAGTGCGCTTTCCAGTCCCGCAGGCAGCAAGCTATTGCAAGCTGCCCCAGCCGGCGTCGCGCTTTGCGCTGGTCGGCGTGCTCGTGGCGAGGACCGCCGGCGGCGTGCGCGTCGCGGTGACGGGTGCGGGGCCCTGCGTCTTTCGTTTCGAGGCTGCCGAAGCGGCGCTCACCAAGAAGTTCGATCCGTCCGCACTCGACGGCATCACACTTCCCCCCGATGGCCTCAATGCGGATATCCATGCGAGCGCGGAATATCGCGCGAACTGCGTGCTCGTGATGACCAAGCGCGCGGTCGCGGCCGTGCGCTAGCGCCGGGCGAGGGCGAGGAGTCGTTTCATGGTTCAAGCCGCTAACAGCGCCGGCATCGGACAAGCCGTTGCGCGCAAGGAGGACCTTCGCCTCGTCACGGGGTCGGGCTGCTTCAGCGACGACGTGAATCTCCCCGGGCAGGCCTACGCCGTGTTCCTGCGCTCGCCGCACGCGCACGCGCGGCTGCGCGCGATCGAGGTCGCGAGCGCGCTCGCGGTTCCGGGCGTGATCGCCGTGCTGACCGGGCGCGACCTTCTCGCCGACGGCATCAAGCCGATCCCGCACCGGCCGTTCTCGCCGCATCCCGCGGACATCCCGCTCGAGAATACGGACGGGACGCCGATGTTCACGGCACCGCACCATCCGCTTGCGGTCGACAAGGTCCGGCACGTCGGCGAAGCGGTCGCCATGGTGATCGCGCAGTCGGTCGCGGCAGCGAAGGACGGTGCGGAGGCCGTCGAAGTCGATTACGTCGTCCTGCCCGCGGTCGCCGATACGGCCTCGGCGGCGCGACCCGATGCGCCGCGCGTGTTCGACGATGCGCGCTCGAACGTGTGCCTCGATGCGCAGACGGGCGATCGCGAGGCGACGGAGGCCGGGTTCGCACGGGCTGCGCATGTCGTGCGCTTCGAGACCTGGATTCCGCGGGTGACGGGGGTTCCGATGGAGCCGCGTGCCGCGGTGGGCGAGTACGATCCAGCCACCGGCCGTTACACCCTGCACGCGGGAACGAGCGGCGCCTGGCGCACGAAGATGGATCTCGCCGTCATGCTCGGCGTCGCCGAGGACGCGGTGCGCGTCATCACGCGCGACGTCGGCGGGCATTTCGGCACGCGCGGCATGCTCTACGGCGAGTTCGCCGTGGTCGTGTGGGCGGCCCGCCGCGTCGGCCGCGCCGTCAAGTGGACCTGCGAGCGGCAGGAGGCATTTGCGACCGACTACCAGGGCCGGGACCTCGTCGTCGAGGCGGAGCTTGCACTCGACGCGGAGGGCAATTTCCTGGCGATGCGCGGCTCGAACATCAGCAATGCCGGGGGGCACACCACGAACTTCTCACCGTTGCGCAAGGGCGTCGAGATAATGTCGACGATCTACCGCATGCCCGCAGCGCATTTCCGCGCGCGCGGGATCGTGAGCAACACCGCACCGACACGCCCGTATCGCAGCTCGGGCCGACCCGAGGTGATCTACGTGATGGAGCGACTGATCGACCTCGCCGCCCGGCAGTGCGGGTTCGATCGCGTGGAGCTGCGCCGGCGCAATCTCGTGACCGAAGCGGAGATGCCGTATACGAATCCGTTCGGAATGATCTATGGCGACGGTGCCTACCACCGGGTCATGGAGAAGGCCCTCGAGCTCGCCGACTGGTCGGGTTTCCCCGCGCGCCGGGCGCAGGCCAGGGCGCGCGGCAAGTGCCGCGGCATCGGTGTGGCCAATTACGTCGACACGGCAAGCGGCGTGCCGCGCGAGCGCGCCGAGATGACGGTGCATGCCGACGGCACGGTCGACGTCATCATCGGCACGGTGTCGACGGGGCAGGGCCACGAGACGAGCTTCGCCCAGCTCGTCACGGAGTGGCTCGGCGTTGCCTTCGACAAGGTGCGGATACTCACGGGCGACACCGAGTTCGTGAAGTTCGGCGGCGGCACGCATTCCGGGCGTGGGCTGCGGCTTGCGAGCATCGTCATCTGGGGCGCTTCGCAGCAGATCATCGAAAAGGGCAAGCGAATCGCGGCGCTGCTGCTCGAGTGCGAGCCGGGCGCGGTCGAGTTCCGCGACGGCGCCTTTCATCGGGCCGGCGGCGGGCGTTCGGTCAGCCTGGCCGACGTCGCTCGCGGTGCAGCGGAGCTCACCGAGCTTTCCGCGGATCTGCGCGGTCCGCTCGCGGCGGTGTGCGACCACACCGTCGAGGTCGCGGAGTTTCCGTATGGCTGCCAGGTCGTCGAGGTGGAGATCGATCCCGAGCTGGGGACCCTGGAGATCGTGCGCTACACCGCCGTCGACGACGTGGGACGCGCCGTCAACCCGGGAATCATCCATGGCCAGGTCCATGGCGGCATCGCGCAGGGCATGGGCCAGGCGCTACTCGAGCGATGCCATTACGACCCGGAAACGGGCCAGCTACTTTCCGGGTCGTTCATGGATTACGCGATGCCACGGGCGGACCACTTCCCGTCCTTCGACACCGAATACGTGGAAATTCCCTCGGCGACGCATCCGCTCGGCATGCGGCCCGCCGGCGAAGGAGGCACGGCGCCCGCGCTCGGCGTCATGATCAATGCCATCGCCGACGCGCTCTCGGAGTACGGCGTGAAACACGTCGAGATGCCGGCGACCCCCGAGCGCATCTGGCGTGCGATCCGCGAAGCGGGCAGGACCGACCGGTAGTGCAAGACCTGACCCCGCGGGGCGCGGAGGAGCCATGAATAAACCACTCGGCGTTGCGGTCGTTGGCGCTGGACGCATCGGAACCCTGCGCGCCCGCCTGGCAGCCAAGCACCCTTCGGTCGGCTTTGTGGCCATCTCCGATCTCGACAAGGACAGGGCGCGCTCGCTCGCGGCCCAGACGGGTGCAGACCACTATTCGAACGACAACCTCGAGGTGATTGCGCGCCCCGAGGTGAACGCGGTATTCGTCTCGACGCCCGAGGGCGAGCACGCGGCGGCAGTGTGCAAGGCCCTCGAGCTCGGCAAATCGGTGCTGGTGGAGAAGCCGATCGCGCTCTCGCTGCGCGATGCAGCCGACATCCTCGCAACGCTCGAGGCGACCGGCGGGTCGCTGCGCGTCGGCTACAGCCGGCGCTTCAAGGAGTGCTTCCTGCGAGCGAAGGAGCAGATGACGCATGCACGCCTCGGGCAAGTGGTCGGCGGCCTGGCGCGGGTATACAACTCGCGCGCCCAGGCCTTTGCGATCCTGCAGCGCGATCCGCACGCGACCCCCGTGCTCGACGTGCTCACCTATTACGTCGATCTGATGTGCTGGTTCCTCGAAGGCAACACGCCGGTGGAGGTGGTTGCGCGCGGCCAGCACGGCATCTTCAGGCAGGCGGGCTATGGCGCGCACGACGTCACCTGGGCCATCGTGACGTTCGCCGACGGTGCCGTCGTCAATCTCGGGGTGAGCTATGCGCTGCCGGCAAAGTATCCGACGCTCGGACAGTCGGATCGCGTCGAGCTGCTCGGGACCGAAGGCACGATGCTGATCGACGACGATCACATGGACCACGTGCTCTACTCCGAACGTGGCGTACCGCATGCCTATGTGCCGGATCACAGCGTCAACATGGCGTTCCTGGGCAGCACCACCGCGGGCGACTGGGCGCTGGGCGACTTCTGGGGGCCGCTCGGCAACGAGACCCGCGCGTGGCTCGACAGCTTGGTCACCGGCGCGCCGACCGCGCACGCCACCGCCGAGCAGGCGATGATGAATCTGCAGACGACGATTGCGATCGAGCGCGCGGTCGCCACCGGCAAGCCGGTGCGGCTGCCGCTCGAAGTTTGAGCAAGGATGCTGTCTCGGGGCGGTGGCGAGGGCGATACCGTGGCAGCGCTTGTTGAACCGTATGGGTGGTCATTCGGTCCGATTGGTTGACGACCCGCGACGCGAGCAAGGAGACCGCCCATGGCTGCGAAGAAGACGCCGGTAACCCAATCGAAATCGGCCACGGGCCACAAGCCGCTCGGCAGCGACGAGCTGCGCCGAATCCATGCGTGGTGGCGCGCGTGCAACTACCTCTCGGTCGGCATGATCTACCTTCGCGACAACCCGCTGCTGAAGGCGCCGCTGAAGATCGAGCACGTCAAGCATCGCCTGCTCGGCCACTGGGGTGCGAGCCCGGCGCTTTCGTTCGTGTGGGTGCATCTGAATCGCGTCATCAAGCGCGACGACCTCGACGTCATCTTCATGGCCGGGCCTGGGCACGGCGCGCCGGGCGTGCTCGGGCCCACGTATCTGGAGGGAACGTACTCCGAGATCTATCCCGACAAGAGCGAAGATGCCGAGGGCATGCGGAAGTTCTTCAAGCAGTTCTCGTTTCCTGGCCACATCGGCAGCCACGTGACGCCGGAGACCCCAGGCTCGATCCACGAGGGCGGCGAGCTCGGCTACAGCCTCTCGCACGCGTACGGTGCGGCGCTGGACAACCCCGAGCTCATCGTCGCCTGCGTCGTCGGCGACGGCGAGGCCGAAACCGGGCCGCTTGCGACCGCCTGGCACTCGAACAAGTTCATCAATCCGATTCGCGACGGGGCGGTGCTGCCGATCCTGAGCCTGAACGGCTACAAGATCGCCAACCCGACCATTCTGGCGCGGATCAGCCGCGAGGAGCTGGAGGCGCTGTTCGTGGGCTATGGCTACACGCCGTACTTCGTCGAGGGGTCCGACCCCACGCAGATGCACCAGAAAATGGCTGCGACCCTGGACGACGCGATCGGCAAGATCCGCGGCATCCAGCGCGAGGCGCGCGCGAGCGGAACCGCCGAGCGGCCGCGTTGGCCAATGATCGTACTGCGCTCGCCGAAGGGTTGGACGGGTCCAAAGGAGATCGGGGGCCACAAGGTCGAAGGTTCATGGCGATCGCACCAAGTGCCCTTCTCGGACGTGCGCGAGAACCCTGCGCATCTGAAGCTCCTGGGAGAGTGGATGCGCGGCTACCGGCCCGAGGAGCTCTTCGACCCCGCTGGCCGCCTGGTGTCCGAGCTGCGCGCGCTCGCACCTGCGGGCCTACGGCGCATGAGCGCCAACCTGCACGCGAATGGCGGCGTGCTGCGCAGGGATCTGAAGCTGCCCGATTTCCGTCGGTACGCGGTCAAGGTGCCGAAGGCGGGAAGGACGCTGCACGAGAACACGCGGCCGCTCGGCGAGTTCCTGCGCGACGTGCTGCGCGACAACCCGAACAACTTCCGTGTGTTCGGGCCGGACGAAACGGCATCGAACCGGCTGCAGGCGGTCTACGAGGCGAGCAAGAAGACCTGGATGGCGGAGTTGTATCCCGAGGATGCCGACGGCGGCGAGCTTGCCCGCGACGGACGGGTGATGGAGATGCTCTCCGAACACACCCTGATCGGATGGCTGGAAGGCTACCTGCTGACCGGCCGGCACGGCTTCTTCCACACGTACGAGGCGTTCGCCCACGTCATCGATTCGATGTTCAATCAGCACGCCAAGTGGCTCGACATCTGCAAGAACCACGTTCCCTGGCGCGCCTCGGTGGCTTCGCAGAACATCCTGCTGTCGTCGACCGTGTGGCGTCAGGACCACAACGGCTTCTCGCACCAGGACCCGGGCTTCATCGATCTGGTGACCAACAAGAGCCCGAGCGTCACGCGCATCTATCTGCCCCCGGACGCCAACACCTTGCTCGTAGTGGCCGACCAGTGCCTGCGCTCCACCGATTGCATCAACGTAATCGTCGCCGACAAGCAGAAGCATCTGCAGTTCACCGACATCGACGAGGCCATCGTGCACTGCGCCAAGGGCATCGGCATCTGGAGCCGGGCGAGCAACGACCAGGGGGTCGAGCCCGATGTGGTGATCGCCTCGTGCGGCGATGTCGCGGCCCAGGAGGCGCTGGCGGCGACCGCGATCCTGCGCGAGCACCTGCCCGACTTGAAGCTGCGCTTCGTCAACGTGGTGGATCTGTTCAAGCTGCAGCCGGCCTCCGAGCATCCCAACGGTTCGTCCGCGCGCGAGTTCGACAGCCTGTTCACGACCGACAAGCCGGTGATCTTCAACTACCACGGCTATCCGTGGCTCATCCACAAGCTCGCGTATCGCTTCACGAACCACGAGAACCTGCACGTGCGCGGCTACAAGGAGCGCGGCAACATCAACACCCCGCTCGAGCTCGCGATCCTCAACGAGACCGACCGCTTCACGCTGGTGATCGACGTCATCGACCGGGTGCCGGGCCTGGCGGCGCGGGCGGCGCATCTCAAGGAGAGGATGAAGAACGAGATCATCCTCAATCTCGCCTACGCGCACGAGCACGGCACCGATCGGGCCGAGATCGCCAACTGGGTATGGCCCTACTGAGCACCGTCCAATCCTGACTGGCCAAGGAGCGATCGTCCGATGAGCCCGACATGACGACCAGGCGCGCGCCGGGCAAGAGGACCCGCAGCCCCCGACCAAGCAGCGCCCGACAGACGCGTAGCTCCGATGCGCCCGCCCGCGCCGAACCTGTGCGCACCGGTCTCGGCGCCGGGGCGCTCAGGCGCGCGGTGTTGGACAACCTCGCGTACATGCAGGGGCGCTATCCCGATATCGCGGGCGAGCACGACTGGTACATGGCGCTAGCCTACAGCGTGCGCGATCGGATGCTCGAGCGATGGGTGCGCACCGTGCAGACGTACGCCGAGCACGACGTGAAGGTTGCCTGCTATCTTTCCGCAGAGTTCCTGATCGGCCCGCAGCTCGGCAACAACCTGGTCAATCTCGGCATCGAGGACGCCGCGCGCACGGCCATGCAGGCGCTCGGTCAGGACCTCGATGCGCTCGTCGCGCTCGAAGAGGAGCCCGGTCTGGGCAACGGCGGGCTCGGTCGTCTCGCGGCGTGCTATCTCGATTCGCTCGCCACGCTCGAGGTGCCGGCGATCGGCTACGGCATCCGCTACGAGTTCGGCATCTTCGACCAGGAGATCAAGGACGGCTGGCAGGTCGAGACGACCGACAAGTGGCTACAGAAGGGCAATCCGTGGGAGCTCGTGCGCCCCAACGTGAGCTATTGCGTCAACTTCAGCGGCCATACCGAAGCCACCACCGATGCGCAAGGGCGCCACCAGGTGCGCTGGATTCCCGGGAGCCAGGTCAAGGGCGTCGCCTGCGACACGCCGGTGCTCGGCTTTCGCGTCAACACCTGCAACACGCTGCGACTGTGGAAGAGCGAGGCGGTCGAGTCCTTCGATTTCGAGGATTTCAACGTCGGCGACTATTACGGCGCGGTCGAGCAGAAGGTCGTCTCCGAGACGCTCTCCAAGGTCCTTTATCCCAACGACGAGCCCGAGGCCGGCAAGCGCCTGCGCCTCGCGCAGCAGTATTTCTTCGTTTCCTGTTCTCTGCAGGACATGCTGCGCCTGCTCGAGATGAAGGGAGAGCCAATCGAGCGCTTGGCCGAGACGTTCGCTGCACAGATGAACGACACGCATCCCTCGGTGGCCGTGGCCGAGCTCATGCGGCTGCTCGTCGACGAGCGCGGGCTCGATTGGGAGCAGGCCTGGGACCTCACCCGGCGCACGCTCGCCTACACCAATCACACCCTGCTGCCGGAGGCGCTGGAGGCCTGGGGATTGCCGCTGTTCCAAAGCATGCTGCCGCGTCCGCTCGAGATCATCTACGAAATCAATCGCCGCTTCCTGGACGAGGTGCGGCGGCGCTACCCGGGCGACGAGGCGCGGCTGCAGCGTCTTTCGTTGATCGACGAGACCGGCGATAGGCGCGTGCGCATGGCCAACCTCGCCACGGTCGGCAGCCACGCCGTCAACGGCGTTGCCGCGCTGCACTCGGAACTGCTCAAGCGCACGGTGTTACGCGATTTCGCCGAGCTCTGGCCGGAGCGCTTCCGCAACGTCACCAACGGCGTCACCCCGCGTCGCTTCGTGGTGCTTACGAACGCCGGGCTGGCGCGCTTGCTCGACGAGACCGCCGGCAGCGGATGGGTCACCGACCTGACGCGGCTCCGGATGCTGGAGCCCCGCGCCGACGACGCCGAGTTTCACGCGCGATGGCGTGCGGTCAAACGGCACAACAAGGAGGTGCTTGCGGGCATCATCCACCACCGTACCGGCATCTTGGTCGACCCGGGGGCCATGTTCGACATCCAGGTCAAGCGCATCCACGAATACAAGCGTCAGCACCTGAATGCCCTCTACATCGTGACGCTCTACCAGCGCCTGCGCCAGAGTCCCAATCTGTCGGTCGCGCCCCGCTGCTTCGTCTTCGGAGGCAAGGCGGCACCTGGCTATCACATGGCCAAGCTCATCATCCGCCTGATCAACGGCATTGCGGAGGTCGTGAACAGCGATCCGGCCATGGAAGGGCGTCTCAGGGTGGTGTTCCTGCCGGACTTCAACGTCAAGAATGCGCATGCCGTCTATCCCGCGGCCGACCTTTCCGAACAGATATCCACCGCCGGCAAGGAGGCGTCGGGCACCGGGAACATGAAGTTCACTATCAACGGCGCGCTCACCATCGGCACGCTCGACGGCGCCAACGTCGAGATCCGGGAAGAGGTGGGCGCGGAGAACTTCTTCCTGTTCGGGCTCGGCGCCGAAGAGGTCGAGCGCGTCACGCGCGAAGGCTATCGTCCGGCCCACTACATCGATGTCTGTGCGGAGCTGCGCGAGGTGCTGGCCTTGATCGCAGATGGTCGCTTCTCGCGCGGGGACAGGCAAACGTTCCAGCCACTGCTCGCGAATCTCCAGCAGCACGATCCTTTCCTCGTCTGCGCCGACTACGCCGACTACGTCGCCTGCCAGGAGAGGGTGAGCGACGCGTGGTCGAACACTGCCGGCTGGACACGCATGTCGATCCTCAACACGGCGCGAGCGGGCAAGTTCTCGTCGGACCGGGCGATTCGGGAGTATTGCGAGACGGTCTGGCAGGTTCGTCCGGTGCCGGTGCGGTTGAAACGCTGAGAACATCCTGCTTTATCGGCGCATTCGAGCCACGATGACATACCGTACCTCGGTCGGCAGGCGTTATCCGGGCGGCGCGCACGCCGATGCAGAGGGCGTGAACTTCGCCGTCTACGGTCGCGATGCGACTGCGGTCGAGCTGCTGCTCTACGAGCGTGCCGACAGTACGGCCCCGTTCCAGGTCGTGCCGCTCGACCCGGAGATCAACCGCACTTACTTCACCTGGCATGTTTACGTGCACGATCTTCGACCGGGCGCGCATTACACGTGGCGGCTGAATGGACCCGACGATACTGCGGTTTCCGGGCACCGCTTCAATGCCAACAAGGAGCTGGTCGATCCCTGGGCCCGCGCGGTCACGACCGCCGTCTGGAGCCGCGCGCGTGCGCGCGATCCGTCGGAGCGCAGCCACCACTCGATCCGCGGGGTGGTGGCGCCTTGCGAACCCTACGACTGGGAGGGGGATCGACCGCTCAATCATGCGCTCGAAGACAGCGTCATCTACGAGCTGCACGTTGGCGGCTTCACCCGCCACCCGTCCTCCGGGGTGCGCCATCCCGGCACGTTCGCCGGGCTGCTCGAGAAGATTCCGTACCTGCAGGCGCTCGGCGTCACCGACGTGGAACTGCTGCCGGTGATGGCCTTCGACGAGCAGGACGTTCCTCCCGCCGCTGCGGCCCGCGGTCTGAGAAACTTCTGGGGCTACAGCACGCACAGCTTCTGGTCGCCGCATCCCGGCTATTGCATCAGCCCCCAACACGGCACGCACGTGCGCGAGTTCCGGGACATGGTGAAGGCGATGCACCGAGCCGGCATCGGCGTGATCCTCGACGTGGTGGTCAACCATACCGCCGAAGGCGGCAGCGACGGTCCGACGATCAACTTCAAGGGGCTCGGCAACGCGACCTTCTACCACCTGGACGCCACCGACCGTTCCCGTTATCGCGACTACACCGGCTGCGGCAACACCGTGAACTGCAATCATCCCATCGTGGTGAGCTTTCTGTGCGGCTGCCTCGAGTATTGGGTCCGAGAGCTCCACGTCGACGGCTTTCGCTTCGATCTCGCGAGCGTGCTGGCGCGTGGCGAGGATGGCACCGCCCTCGCCGCGCCGCCGATGGTGTGGGCCTTGGAGCTGTCGGAGCCGCTCACGAACACGCGCCTGATCGCCGAAGCCTGGGATGCGGGCGGTCTGTACCAGGTTGGCGCGTTTCCCGGCGTGCGGTGGGCGGAGTGGAACGGCCGCTACCGCGACCTGATGCGGCGCTTCGCGCGCGGCGATCCGGGCCTCGTCGGCGAAGTCGCCACGCGCATCGCCGGATCGAGCGATCTGTACGAACCCAACGGCGAGCTGCCCGTGAACAGCGTCAACTTCGTTACCTGTCATGACGGCTTCACGCTCTGGGATCTCGTGAGCTACAACGAAAAGCACAACGAGGCCAACGGCGATGAAAACCGCGACGGCAGCAACGACAACGTGAGCTGGAACGGAGGCATCGAAGGCGATACCGACGATCCTGCGATCCTGGCGCTGCGCCGGCGCCGCGCCAAGAACTTCCTCGCCGTGCTGCTGTTGAGTCAGGGCGTTCCGATGCTGCTCGCGGGTGACGAGGTCCTGCGCACCCAGCACGGCAACAACAACGCCTACTGTCAGGACAACGAGACGTCGTGGTTCGACTGGCGGCTGGTCGAGAAGCATGCCGGCATGCTTCGCTTCGTGCGGGCGCTGATCGGGCTGCGCCGCCGGCACCGGAGCCTGCGCCGGCGCCGTTTCCTGACGGGGCGGCCGGCACGCGGTGCGTCGGTCCCCGACATCGCCTGGCATGGCGAGCGACTCGGCGAGCCCCCATGGCACGACGGCAATGCACGGGTGCTCGCTTTCACCCTGGCCGGTGCGAGCGACGAGGAGGCGCCCCTGCACGTCATGCTGAACATGTCGGACGCGCCGGTCGCAATGGGCCTGCCGGACCCTGCGTACGGCCGCTGGGCGCTTGTACTCGATACCGCGCTCGATCCGCCGAACGACGCAGCGCCGGCCGGTGCGCCGCTCGGCATCGTTCGCGACCGCTACGAGCTCCAGGCCCGCAGCGTGGCGGTGCTGGAAGGCTTCGGCGGCGAGGCGGGCGGACCGCTCACGGGCGGCGAGCGCGCCGCCGTCCTCGTCCCGCCGTCCGCCCTGGCTCAGTTCGGGCTCCACGCGCCGCCTCCCCGTCGAAAGACTGTGCAATCGCAAGGCGCGTGCCACTATCGCCGACCGGGGAACCCCCTCTTTTACAACGGGACGGGATCGGTTACGTCAGCACACGAGCGCCGCGCGCGTGATGGTGGTGGTGTCGCGGCTGTGCCACTCGGACTGCGCGAAGGCGTCGTTGATCTTCTCGAGCGGATACGTGTGCGAGATCAGCTTCTCGAAGGGCCAGCGCGCCTTGTTGCGCACCAGGAAGTCGAGCGCCTGGGGGATCACCCACGCGTCGTACATGATCACGCCGACGATCTTCTTGGCGCCCCACACGAGCTGCGCCGGCTCCAGCTCGACCTTGG
>Ga0105107_10002510_pt1 | contig 12090 bp, 7 predicted proteins | sample PPLLaktember2015_6_FD_79335 | JGI IMG/M metagenome (GOLD analysis project Ga0105107, IMG submission 79335) | Freshwater sediment microbial communities from Prairie Pothole Lake near Jamestown, North Dakota, USA - PPLs Lake P8 Core (1) Depth... | ecosystem: Environmental > Aquatic > Freshwater >... | reverse complement strand
CTCAGGGAGATCCTTGAGAAAAAGGACAACGGCGTCGCAAAGGTCTGGGCGATCGGGCCGGCCGTCATGATGAAGTTCGTCACGCTCGCTACCAAACCCTTCAATGTCCCGACCATCGTGAGCCTCAACACGATCATGATCGACGGCACAGGCATGTGCGGAGGCTGCAGGGTACTCCTGGAGGACGGCGCGCAGTTCGTCTGTGTTGACGGCCCCGAGTTCGACGGCCACAAGGTCAACTGGGACAGCCTCCTTTCGAGGCTGTCATTCTATCGCGATGAAGAAAAAAAGGCAGTGGAGCACTATGAGCACAAATGCAGGCTCGACGGAGCTGTTGTCAAGGGGAAGGACTAATGGCAAATCTGAAACCCGCTGACCGCATGAAGATAAAAAGACATGAGATGCCTCACCAGGACCGGGTGAAGAGAAGAGGCAATTTCGAGGAAGTCGCCCTCGGATATACTCTTGATACGGCGAAGGCCGAGGCTGAACGCTGCCTGCAGTGCAAGGACCCTAAATGCATACAGGGTTGTCCTGTGGGAGTTTTGATCCCCCAGTTCATCAAGGCCCTGCGCGAAGACGACATGGTAAAAGCAGTCGAATGGATGAAGGCGAAGAACAATCTCCCCGCTGTCTGCGGAAGGGTCTGTCCCCAGGAGGTGCAGTGTGAAGGCAGCTGCACTTTGGGCAAGCAAGGGGAACCTGTCGCCATCGGAAGGCTCGAGCGTTTTGTCGGCGACTTTGAACTCAGTCAGCGTACCTGTCCGATTGTAAAGCCGCCGAAGACCGGAAAGAAGATCGCTGTTGTGGGTTCAGGTCCTGCAGGCATCACCTGTGCCGTTGATCTTGGCAGGGAGGGACATGATGTCACAATCTTTGAGTCGCTTCACGGGCCCGGCGGTGTGCTGGTTTACGGCATACCGGAGTTCAGACTGCCAAAGAGGGTTGTCCACGGGGAAATCAGCTACGCTGTCGACTGCCTCGGTATAGACATCAAGACAGACCATGTTATCGGCCGCTCCTTCACCCTTGATGAACTTCTTGCCGATTACGATGCTGTGTTCCTTGGAACAGGCGCCGGACTCCCTTCGTTTATGCGCATACCAGGCATCAACCTCAATGGTGTCATGTCAGCGAATGAGTTTCTCACCAGGGTCAATCTGATGAAGGCTTACCAGTTTCCTGAGTATGACACTCCCGTGAAGACAGGGAAAAAGGTGGCTGTCATTGGAGCGGGAAACGTTGCCATGGATGCGGCCCGGTGCAGCGCGAGGCTGCAGTCGCTGCAGGCACAGAAGACCGGCTGCGTTCCGGGAGAGGCACACATCGTCTACCGCCGCTCAAAGGATGAGGTACCGGCAAGGCAGGAAGAAGTCCGCCATGCCGAAGAAGAGGGTATTATCTTCGATTTCCTCACCAATCCGGTCGAGATCCTCGGAGATGACAAGGGAAATGTCCGGGCTCTCCGCTGCGTGCGCATGGAACTCGGCGAGCCTGACGCCTCGGGCAGAAGGAAACCGGTCGAGATCAGAGGCTCTGAGTTCGACATGGAGATAGACACGGTGATCATGGCGCTCGGCACCAGCCCCAATCCCATTGTCTTTGTTGATTCCGAAGGGCTCGAAAGGACCAAATACGGCACAGCAGTGGCTGACCAGGATACTGGCAGGACAAAAAAGAGACGTGTCTGGGCAGGCGGAGACGTCGTTACCGGAGCCGCGACAGTGATCAGCGCCATGGGTGCGGGCAAACGGGCCGCGGCAGATATCAATAAGTTCCTGAAGGGCGAGTCGACCTGGGAATAGGCAATATCCTTCAGCTTTCGTCAAATAAAAAGCCCCTGCCCGGATGAGCAGGGGCTTTCGGGTTTCTGATGCAGCTTTTTTAGAAGATTCCCAGATGCGGCTTCGCGGCCTTTTCGATTTCGCGTCTTGCCGCCATATCCATCAGCACTCTTTCGGCTCCGAATTTGCCCGGTTCATATTTTCTGAGTTTCAGCTTTTCCCTTGCGGTATCGATATACTTCAGCGCGAGGGCCAGCATCTTTTCCGGATCAGGCTCGAAGTGGAAAGCGCCCATGTACCGTTCGAACCAGACTTCGGTCATGATCCTTGTCACTTCCGCGCTCGCCTCAACAGGAGAATCTCCACCGAAGATGACCGGGACGCCTGAGGCAGCAAAATAACAGCCGATCGCGATCGCCTTCTCAGACATCCACTCAGGCGCGATACCCACAGCAGGCATACCGCCGATCTCTTCAGAGAGGCCGCCCTCAGCTGCCATGGCACTTGCGATCGTGAGAATTCTGGAATTGTCGACACAGGCGCCAAGATGAAGGATAGGAGGTATTCCGATAGCCTCGCAGACTTCACGCAATCCCGGGCCAGCATGTTCGAGCGCCATCTCGGGTGTCAGGTAACCGGCTGACCCGCACGCAGCCGAGCCGCAGCCCGTCGAGACGATAAGAATGTCATTCTTTATCAGTTCTCTGGCAAGGAAATGATGCAGCCCTGTTGAAGGCACTCTTGGGTTGTCACAGCCCGCGAGTCCGACAACACCGCGGACCCTTCCAGCGATAATGGCATCATTGAGCGGCCTGAATGAGCCCCTCCAACTGCCGCCCTGCATGTATTCAATGTATTCGTGTGAAAAGCCGCCGATAAGCGGCGCTTTTTCGGTAATATGGCTTCCTTCAGCCTTTCTGTTCGGGAAGTTGTCGACCGCGATCCTAACGATCTCTCTGGCCACTTCCTTGGCCCGGTGCTCATCGAACTCCACATGCATCGCACCCTGCATCTTTGCCTTTTCAGAGGTGGTGATCACTTTTGTATGGAATTTTTTTGATAGCTCTGCAATTGCAGGCATGATGCACTGCACATCGACGGTCATCGCGTCAATCAGCCCGGTCATGATCCCGAGTTCCTGGTTCGTAAAACCACCGGCGGTCGGAATGCCGTGCCTCATCAGCACCTCATTCGCTGTGCAGCACATCCCGCCGAGGTTGATCCCCTTTGCACCCTTTGTTTTCGCGTATTCAACCATTTCAGGCTCACCCACAACATCAACCAGTATCTCTGCAAGCAATGGTTCATGGCCGTGCACGATGAGGTTCACCTCGTCCTCTTTAAATATGCCGAAGCTCGCCTCTGCCTTTATCGGTTTCGGAGTGCCGAAGAGGATGTCGGTGACATCAGTGGATATCATACTGCCGAGCCACCCGTCGGCAAGAGCAGTCCTCAGACCCTGTGTCAGGAGATGGTCAGGATCATGGTCAACGCCGATGTTCGTACGATGCATCGCCTCGCACACCTCCCTGTCTACTCCGCGGGGGACGATTCCCCACTTTCTCCACCGTTCCTGGGTCTTCTTGGGGGCCCTTGTTATAAAATTGCCTTCCCCCTTCTGTCTTCCGAAATCTTCTATGAGTTTCGTGGCGACGTCTCTTGCCACGTCATTCACTTCCCTGCCCTCAAACTCGATATCGAGATACCCGGCAACGCGGTAGAGTTTTCTGACATCCGTTATCTTAAAGTCTTTTGCCTCGCCGTTCGCCACGGCAAGAAGGGCAAAAGCCATCCCGCGCGCATGGTCCGAATGCGCGGCCGTACCCGCCGCGATCATCCTGAGAAAGTTCCTCGCGGCAACGGTCGGAAGCGTTGCGCCGCATACACCCCGGGCCTCTTCTTCCGCGTTCTTGCCTACAAGCCTGCAGGGTCCCATATGGCACACCTTGCAGCAGGCCCCGACCGCTCCGATCGGGCAGGGTTTCATTTTCTCTGCCCTGTCGAAACAGGTCTCTATTTTTCGGGCCTCACCCCACTCTATGATCTGTTCTGCGCCGCTGGCGTCGCTTTTTATATGTTTTGACATGTGTCCTCCCATCTAAAGAAATTGGGTTAAAGTTATTCTATGCCTATATCATCGGATCCATCTCAAGAGCGGGATGGCCCGCGCTTGTAAGGAACTCAAGCAGTTTTTCCGAATCCTCCGCTACACTCTCATCAGCTATTTTATCGAGAAGATCAGGCACACCTTCCTCTGCCGCTCTCGCGTTAAAGGCCTCCCTGAGGCCCTCCTTGAGGTTCTTCGTCATCCAGACGATCCTCTTTAAGCCTCCGTCACCGAAGAGGAATTTCTTGCTCGTTATGAAGTTTCTTCCTATCCCCATAAAGCCGGGGGACTGAACACCGCCGCCGACAGAACCCGCCAGCGTGGAGAATTTCATGCCGGCAGGCGTCATGCCGGTATGACCGCGCTGCACGATCATGACCCCATTGGCCTCGGGGACGATCGCCAGTATGCATTCGAAACAGCCGCATGAAGTCATCGGATTTTCCATGACCGTATAGAGGTTCAAGGTTTCGATCGCGCCGCCTGATGCCTTCGTGAGATATTCATCAACGCCGGTGTAACGGCCGTATTTCGGGTCCAGCAGGGTCCCTTTTCCTATCGGCTGGTTGCCTCCTGTAGGATCGATCTCGAAGGCCGCCTTGCCGTCAAGCCAGTTGTAGGCGCCGCAGAGCCCCAACCGCTCGGGGGTGATAACGCAGACATGGCTCGGAGCAAACGACTGGCAGAGAAGGCAGGAATAGAAGGTGTCCACTGCCTCGTCCGTGAGGTTACCGAGCCTGTGGTCACGATCCTTGTAAGCCTTTCTCGCTTCTTCCTGCATGGCGAGCACGTCTTTTTCATCGACATAGAGCGTGACCTGAACCTTATCCACAATCGATTTAAACCGATTGTGGGTCATCGTGGCCTGGACAACGCCGATATGTTCCAGAGTAAGGCCGTCCTTCTTTGCGTTGTTGCTTATTCTTATCCAGTTGATATCACGCTGTCCCATATGCCAGAGACCCTGGGCCTCGTTCAGGTTATGGTGAATCTTTCTTTCGATGACTGATTCAAAGTCCTTCTGCATCTTTCTGCCGGCAACATCGATGACCATGCCGAGAGGCATCATTCCGCCCTTTTCAAACCGTTCCTGCCAGTTTTCGCCGACAATGATTACCTTGTTATCCTCAATTTCATCGAGTTCCCTGGTCCTTACCCATTCAAAGGCAGGGGTCCGCTGACCGCCGAACTCAATAAACATATCCTCTTTTCTTATCCGTTCGCCTTCGAATGCCGGACCGTACGCAACAGGGATCGGCGGCCTTTCGACAACGATCTTGAGTCCTCTGACCTCAATAGCCTTCTGGACGATCTTGCTGTGGTCGAATTCCTTGTCCACCTCTTCATAGGTGCAGACTCCGGTCGGATGTATGACCGGGACGTCCGTATCACAGACTGCAGGGAAGCCCATATTGATCGCGCCTGCTCCTGTGGTCCAGATAATATCATTCAGTTCTCCCAGGACCAGCGCAAACGCAAATACCCTGTCTTTTTGATATTTCAGGTGCTCTTTATAATCGCCGGCCTTTTTCCCGCCGAATATCAACGAAGCCCTGATGGCCCAGTCAAGCGCGTAAAGGGTGTGTTCCGTGTCAGGCCCGAGGGGGACAATCCTCGTCTCCCAGCCGAGTTCAACTCCCTGTCTCAGCAGCTGTTTGGTCACGCTGTTGCCATCCGGAGCATGCCCTGAAAGGAAGGTGAGGATGTTCTTTTCCTGAAGTTCCCTGACGATTTTGACCGCTGTTTCGTCATCAGGTGCCGCACCGATAATCGCGGCAAAACCCGGCATGGTGCCGTCAACAAGCTGTATGCCGAGATTACGCTGAATGGTGTCGGTAATGAACCCGTTGTAGACAAACCCTGTTTCAGGGTCTTTCACCGGTTCAAGGCCTTCTATATACCGAAGGGCGAGCAGAATCTCCTCTGCAAAAAGAGTCGCCATTCCCGAATCAAGGGCCTCGCCGAGATAAGGCTTCCATATATTTTCATCCGGCTCATCATGCAGCAGGTTCCTGGTTTTTTCCAGGGCCACCTTCATATCTCCGAGCGTCTTCACCGGAAATCCCGTCATCGCATATATCATGGGAAGATAAAATGCGGTATCAGGAAATTCAAACAAAAAATCTTCTCCATGTGCAGCTATGGCTTTTTGGAGCATCTCTTCAGCGCGATTAAACAGGTTATGTGAACCTCTTATAGCCGCTGAGGCTATTAACTTGGACATCCTGACCTCCTCTGATATGGATGAGACCTTCCGGTAATATCTTTACCTGATGTTCTCTACCCAAACTTATTACATAGATATATTTTTAAACTGTTTGCTATATAAAAGCAACTATTTTTATGCTACTCTCGTCTTTAAGAAAGCAGGCAATGCGTTTGCTTCACGCGGCCCTACCGTGACCTTCCATCCGGGCAGCTTGTCTTCTATCGAACCGCTCAGGATAGCGACGTATCCCGGCAGGATCAATTCCTTGGTTGCTATCTCCTTTTCTATCCCGCTTTCAGTGATGAATTGGGCTATCTTCGAGGCCGTGAATTTACCTGCGGCCCAGGCAGTCAAAACAGAGAGTCCTTCACAGTCCATGACCGCAAGCCGGCACGGGACCTTGCTGTTTTCGATCTCGCCGGAGACGATAAAATATGTGAGAGAGAAGTTGGTGGTAATAAGGAACGGGGATTCAGGCTTAGGCTCTCCGATAGTGTAGATCTTCTGCTCAACCTGCATCGGGACCTGAGGATCCGTATAAATATTCTGCCTCAGGGTGAAAAGCACAAGGTTTTTCCATTTCTCTATGCTGCTCAGGACGATGATCGATGCGTACTTCGCTATTCCGATACCGGCAAGGAGCATCTCATGAAGGCTGTCTTCACGCTGCATGAAATTGATTACCGGATATCCCAGCGGCTTGAAGTTCTTCTTTACAGCAGCCCTGCGAATCAGGGTATTGTGCTCGATGATATCCTTCGCCTTCCGCGCACCCGAGTCGATAACCATATCTTCGACGCCCAGACCCTTCACCTTTTCGGTCAACGTCACAAGTTCGTCAAGGCCGTTTGCAACAACACCAAGGATAGCTTTGTTGTTCTTTGCTATCGCGGTCATCGCCTCTGCGTTGGAAGCGTCTGCGCCGTAGAGAACAGGCCTTTTGCCGGCAAAGATCTTTATCGCAGCCTCTGCAGCCTGTGGATTTCCAGTATTGATGATTACCGGGACCGCAGGCGCCTTCGCCGCAACGATTTTCGCTGCAGCCTCAAGCTTCGCGGCATCGCCTGACGCATTCGTGATCATGATGGAGTCTATCCTCAGCTTCTGTCCTACCCTGTCTATTTCTGAGCTGACCACCTGCTCACAAAGGCTCGAGATCTCAGCCTCTGAAAGGGTATCTTTTACCTCTACCGCAAAAGCGCAGGGGTTTACAAACTTTTTATCATGCCTGAAGAGAACCGTCTCTTCTCCCATCTTGACCGCCTTGTCCCCTGCACCGAAGGTTATCGGTCTCACCGGAGGAGCGGATGCCTCACCGAGTATCTTCTTTGCCTCTTCAGAGACATCAGGACAGGAATCGAGAGAAGCCTGCCGCTGGGCAAGTTTCATAGCAAAGGCAAGACAGGTTGGATGCCCGCACTTCTTGCAGTTCGTTTTCGGTAAAAGCTTGAATATTTCGACGCCTGATAAAGCCATTTTTTAACCTCCAAAAATTAGGATAAGGTTCGGGTTAAGGCTTTCTCAGCCTCACCCTTAGCCCCAGCCTCAGATTAGTTCTTCAATGATTTTTTCTACTACCCCAACAGCCCTTGGATGCCTCATAATCAGGAGTTCCGCACCTGCGATGAGCAGCGCGGTTGCTGTTTCGGCTTCCCACGCAATCCCTCTTTCCTCAGCCGAACCCCACTGAGGGAGGTCTGCTTCAGACGCGGTCGTCTCCTTCACTTTCCAGACGTACATGCCGACATCGCCCAATAAAGGCTGCTGCATCGTGACATCGTTCTGGGTCAGGGCCGCAAGACGTATCCTCTCCATAACAGAATAGGTATATTCAAGGCCGTATCCGAGCGCCGAACACATCGGGTCGGTTATTACCCTTTCCTTGTCGAACCCCATCTGGCTAATAAGGATATTCAACTGCTTTGAGAGGTTTATGTCGAGTTCGGACATGGCTATTAATTTATGATTATTCGCCATCGCCGCTGCAGCGATCGTTTTATAATTGGCCTCCTGGGCCTTTCCTATGATGCAGTTTCTGTCTTTTGCAGCCTCAGCGACCGCGACCAGTATCGAAGTGTCCTTTTCAGCATGGTTGCTGCCGAGGATGATAAGAGGGACATTGACGGCAGCGAGCACATCCTTGACAGTTTTAACGGCATCTTCGGGAGAACGGTTCTCCCTGTCTGGATGGGTACCGACTAACCGAAGTGCGATAGCCTTGGCCTTAAGTTCATTCTGACAATATTTCGCCCATTTTACCGGGTCATCAGAAATACCCTCAAATGCCTTTTGCACATTCTCAGGCCAGTCTGAAGGAGGAACGTCCTGTATCTCGAACGCTATGAGCGGTTTGTTCGGTGTAGTTCCCTCAAAAGAATGGAATGGCAGAACATTCTCACCGCCAAATGCAACCGCACTGTCACCGGTCCCGATAGTGACCGGATACACCTTACCGGCGTATGTCTCTTTGGTTGGGGTAAAAGCCATATAAAACCTCCTATAATCAGTGTCGGTGTCAGTTTACAGTGTCCGTAATCACTTCAAAGCAAACACTGACACTAAGCACTGACTCTGTTTTATTTACATTTCTAAATATGAATGGGCATACAAGGTATTGCCCTTAATTACATCAAGCGTCTTTTTTATCTCTTCCATTTTTTTAGCGTCATCAATCGTTTTCCCGGCCAGAACATCGTCCAACAGTTTCTTTTCATTCAGGGCTTCGGCCATCTCATGAGCATCGGCAATTGCGGAAGTCAGCCCGGCATTCATGAGCATCAAGAAATAGTATTTATTCAATATCGGTCTTACGTGCTTAGGGCAGCCGTTGGAAATATTGCTCAGGCCTACAACGGTTTTCATCGCCGGATCGTTCATTTCCTGAAACATCTTTATTGCCTCAATGACTTTCATGGCATGGTCCTGAGAAGTTGCAATCTGAAGGACAAGCGGATCAAGATAAATATCTTCAAGCGGCACGCCGTATTCCATGGCCCTTCCCATGATTTCAGCTGCAATGGCAGCCCTTTCCTCAGCGTCAGCAGGAAGTCCGCCTTTGCCGACGGTCAGACCGATCACCTGTGAATTATACTTTGCGGCAAGCTCAAGAATCGGGAACCGTTCAGGGTCGTTTGAAGTCGAGTTGATGAGGGGCCTTCCCCACTCATTGTTATGCACCTTCAGACCTGCTTCTAAGGCGCTCGCATTTGTTGTATCAAGGCATATCGGCAGCGGCACAACCTCCTGTATGGTCGTGACCATCCACTGCATCAGATCTTCACCACCATCTTCCGCGGGGCCGATATTGGCGTCAATCATTCCGGAGCCTTCTTTCCACTGCCGGGTCGCGATCTCCTGTATCGGGCCTTTATCTTTTTTCATCATAGCCTCTCTCACCCTCTTGGCTATAATGCTTAATTTTTCTCCTATAATGAGCATCAAATACTCCTTTCCTGCATAAAATTTCTGTGATTATTTATCCGGCATAGACGCATCCTGAGAACTGACGTCAGGTCCAATTCTTCGATGACTTTTAAAAAACTATAACCTTTTTTTATAAACTTATATACTAAATTTTTTATAATTCTGAAATATTTCAAATAAAGTTAGAAAAGATAACATAAATTTATGATATTTTTGAAATTTTAATAATTTATGAAGCCATAAGCAGTATTATCCTGATAAAACATCCCCGGGAACACTGCTTCTTAAGCGTACGCACTGCGACTACAGAAACCCTCCAAAAGAATCATTTTTTCTGATTTTTGTATCTCCGCAGGCTGCTGTTTCTGAAACAGGCCCCAACTTGCAAACTTCAAACACCGAGTGCTAAACTCATGGGACCTTATTTTACACGGAGGATTCTTGGAGCTTTTCACCCTCGGAATCAAGGATTTAAATGCAATGCTGGAGCGTCATGAAGTATCCGCAAAAGATATTTCTGCTTCAGTGTATAAAAGGATAGACGCGGTCGAAGACAGGATCAGGGCCTACGTTACAGTAACGCGCGAAAAGGCGCTGGAAATGGCTGACCATGTTGACAAAGAAATAGCCGAGGGAGGCAAAAAAAGGCTTTCCGGCATCCCCATCGCCGTAAAAGACAATATGTGCACTAAGGGCATCCTCACGACCTGTTCGTCAAAGATATTGTCCAATTTCATTCCGCCCTATGAAAGTACCGTTACCTCAAGGCTCCTGGATAACGGATATGTCCTTTCAGGGAAAACAAACATGGACGAATTCGCGATGGGTTCGTCGACCGAGAACTCCGGGTTCCATACCACGCGGAATCCATGGGACATCGAGAGGATTCCCGGCGGCTCAAGCGGCGGGTCCGCAGCAGCGGTTGCGGCAGATGAATGCATCGCAGCCCTCGGGTCAGACACCGGCGGGTCGATCAGACAGCCCGCGTCCTTCTGCGGCGTGGTAGGGCTGAAGCCGACCTACGGCAGGGTTTCGAGGTACGGGCTTGTCGCCTTCGCTTCATCACTCGACCAGATAGGTCCGATAACAAAAAATGTGACTGATTCTGCCATCCTTCTGAATGTCATATCCGGAAGGGACGTTCAGGATTCAACGTCAGCTCCAATAGAAGTGCCTGATTTCACTTCAGTGCTCGGCAGAGAGATAAAGGGGCTAAGAATAGGCATTCCAAGTGAATACTTTACCGAGGGCATTGATCTCGAGGTAGAGCAGGCGGTCAAAGTTGCGATCAGGCAGCTTGAATCGCTCGGTGCAATACCAGTAGAAATTTCCCTGCCACATTCAGGCTACGCGGTTGCGGCATACTATATCCTTGCAACTTCAGAGGCCAGCTCGAATCTGGCGCGCTATGACGGCGTCAAATACGGCATCAGGGCAGAAGGCAAAGACCTCATGGACATGTATATGAGGTCAAGGGCACAGGGCTTCGGCCCTGAAGTGAAACGAAGGATAATGCTCGGGACCTACACGCTTTCCTCCGGCTACTATGACGCATATTACAGAAAGGCCCAGCAGGTGAGGACCCTTATCAAGAATGATTTTGAAAACGCCTTTAGAAACGTTGATCTGATCGTCACTCCGACATCGCCCACTGCCGCGTTTAAGACCGGCGAAAAAACTGATGATCCGCTCCAGATGTACCTTGCGGACATATTCACGATCTCGGTAAACCTTGCTGGTGTTCCGGGAATATCTGTACCGTGCGGATTCACTTCGAACAACCTGCCGATCGGTCTGCAACTGATCGGAAATCACTTTGATGAGGAATCAATATTAAAGGCTGCCTACGCCTATGAGCAATCGACTGAATGGCACAAGAGGAAACCGGCACTGTGAAATACGAAGCGGTCATAGGACTCGAAGTCCACGCCCAGATGCTCACCGATACAAAGATCTTCTGCGGCTGCTCCACAAAATTCGGCTCTGAACCGAACTCGCAGACGTGCCAGATATGCATAGGCATGCCTGGTGTGCTCCCTGTGCTGAACAAAAAGGCGCTCGCATTCGCGATCAGGACCGGTCTTGCGACGAACTGCACCATAGCATCCTACAGCCGTTTTGCAAGGAAGAATTATTTCTATCCTGATCTGCCAAAGGGCTATCAGATAAGCCAGTATGAACACCCTATCTGCGAGCACGGCCATATCGAGATCATCGTCGACGGAGCCGTCAAACAAATCGGCATCACGAGGATCCACATGGAGGAAGATGCCGGGAAGAATATCCACGAGGGCGGCGGCAACTACAGCTTTGTTGATCTCAACAGGACAGGGGTCCCCCTTATGGAGATTGTCTCAGAGCCTGACATGCGCACCCCGGCAGAGGCTGTGGAATATATGAAGAAACTCCGGGCAATCGTCAGATACCTCGGCGTCTGTGACGGTAACATGGAGCAGGGCTCTCTCAGGTGCGACGCGAACGTCTCTGTGCGGCCCGAGGGCCAGAAAGAATTCGGGACAAGAGCCGAGATCAAGAACATCAACTCCTTCAGATTTGTGGAGAAGGCG
>Ga0105107_10002509_pt1 | contig 12092 bp, 8 predicted proteins | sample PPLLaktember2015_6_FD_79335 | JGI IMG/M metagenome (GOLD analysis project Ga0105107, IMG submission 79335) | Freshwater sediment microbial communities from Prairie Pothole Lake near Jamestown, North Dakota, USA - PPLs Lake P8 Core (1) Depth... | ecosystem: Environmental > Aquatic > Freshwater >... | reverse complement strand
GATAGTGGCGTATCGGAGCACATCGACGTGCCAGGTGATTGGATTCGCCCACGAAAGCTGCCGCAGCGGCGTCGGCAGCGGCTCGACGGGATAGAACATCGAGCTCGCGAACAGCAGGACGAAGTAGAAGATCGACGTCACCGTATTGAACACGTCGTTGCCGCGAATCATCAGCGCGAAGATGGCGTAGAAGAAAAACCAGCCGGCCGTGCCGATGAACACCGCCGCGGTGAACAACGGCAGCGACTGCCAGCGGATCGGCACGTCGAGAATCAGGTCGGCGAGCACGACCGTGACAATCGCCTGGAGAATCGATACCGCCAGGTTGAACAGGCCCTTGCCCAGGAGGTACTCGGCGCGCCGCATGGGGTAGGTCAGCATCTCGTAGAAGATGCCGTTGTCGCGATCCATGAAGAACGACCACGCCGTGTTCGATGCGATGCCGAAGCTGGCCATTCCGAGCACGCCCGCCAGAAAAAACGAGTTGTAGTCGACGCCGATGCCCGGCGGCTTCATGCCCATCGCCTGCGTCATGCCGACGCCGAAGACGAGCAGGTACCCGAGCGGATAGAACAGATCCCAGAAGATGAACGTGAGATTGGTTGCCCGGATCTTTCCTTCGCGATACATGATCGCGGACAGCGCGCTCACGACGGCACCTGCCGTTCCGCCGCCGTCAGCTCGATGAAGATGTCTTCGAGGCTTGCGCCCGACACTTCGATTCTCAACACGCGTCCGAGGCGTCCGAGGTGCGCGACCAGCTCGAGCACGCGGCCTTCGTGCTCGCGCACGGTGATGAGCGCCGAATTCTGCGTCACGGCCACGCGAAGCGGGTGATAGGGGGCCACCGCCGCATCGAGCGCGTCTGGCAGCTCGTCAAACGTGACCGATATCTCGTACAGGCCTCCCGAAAGCAGCTTCAGCGTGTTGATGTCGCCGCGAGCGGCCTGACGGCCGCTGCGCATGATCAGGATGTCGTCGCACAGCTCCTCTGCCTCGCTGAGAATCTGCGTCGTCAAGACGATCGTGCGTCCTCGCGCCGACTCCTGTCGCAGCCGCCCCATGATCGCCCTCTTCAACAGGGGATCCATCCCCGTCGAGAACTCGTCGAGAAAGACCACTGGCGTGTCGATCATGAAGACCTTTGCGACCTGAACGCGCCGCTTGTACCCGCCGCTCAGATCCATCACCTTTCGGTTGGCCTCCTGCCGAAGCTCGAACTGATCGAGCACGTCCTCGATGCGGTCGCGAATAGCCTGCCTGGAGAGGCCGTGAAACCGGCCGAACGTGGCGAAGTTGTCCACGACCGACAGGAACAGATCGGCGGCGCTCTCCTGGATGACGACCGAGATCCGCTTGCGGACTTCCAGCGGATCCTCGACGGGATCGAAGCCTTCGACGGCGATGCGGCCCGATGTCGGACGCAACAACGTGGTCAACATCCTCAGGGTGGTCGTCTTGCCGGCGCCATTCGGGCCGAGCAGGCCGAAGATGGAGCCCCGCCGGACGGCGAAGCTCAGCCCGTCGACCGCACGAAGCTCGGGCTGGCCGCGGCGCTGGAACGTCCTGACGAGATCACTTACGACGATCGCGGAATCGGCCATGGATACATCGTGACGCCTAACGGAGGTTGCGAAGAAATCGGACGATGCCTTCGATCATCGTCCGCCCCTCGAAGAGCGCGGCGTCGTTGTGATCGGCATTCGGAATGACGAGCAGCGACTTGGGCTCGTTCGCCGCGTCGAACACCTGACGGCTCTCGGAGAACGGCACGATGCGATCGCTGTCGCCGGCGATGACGAGCAGCGGCGTCCGGAGGTTCGACATGCGATCGAGTGTCGCATAGCGATCGCGGAGGATCCATCCGACCGGCAACCCGTAGTGATGCCGGCCGAGGGCGGTCAGCGACGTGAAGGGCGATCGGAGAATCAGCCCGGCCGGGGGATGCTCCGACGCGAGCTCGACGGCGACAGCCGTTCCAAGAGATTCTCCAAAATAGACGAGCGCCTTCGGATCGACGTCCGAACGGCTCAATAAGTAGCTGCGTGCGGCCCGCGCGTCCATCCGCAGTCCGTTCTCGCTGGGCGATCCCGGATTATCGCCATACCCGCGGTAGTCGAAGATGAACACCGCGCTCCCGAGCCGCGCTAACGCATCGGCGAACGAGGCGCGGTGGGCCCGGTTTCCGGCGTTGCCGTTGAACACGAGAACGACCGCCTCCGGGTTGGGAGTGCGGTTGACGAACCACCCGTTCAGCGTCAGACCGTCGGTTGTCGGGAACGTCACTGCATCGACGCCCTGCAATCCCATCGACCGCGGGTCGGGGACTTGTGCGGACGGGAAGTAGATGAGCTTTCGCTGCAGAAGCCAGAGCACGGCCGCGGTTGCCAGAAGCACGCCGGCCAGCGAAATCGCGGTTCTCACCTCCTGACGAGTCTAATCTGGTAGCCGCGGGATGTTTTTCGAGTCATGGAGTCGTGTCGCGTTGAGCAAGGCTCTCGCCAGTTGTCGAATCTGATAGATTGGCACGATGGACATCCCCGCCAACGACGACGAATGGCGCGCCAGGCTCACCCCCGAGCAATATCAGGTGCTGCGGAAGCACGGCACCGAGCGAGCGGGGAGCAGCCCCCTCGACAAGGAGCACCGTCAGGGAGTCTTCCGATGCGCCGGGTGCGGTCAGGAGCTTTTTACGTCGGACACGAAGTTCGATAGCGGGACTGGCTGGCCCAGTTTCTATGCCCCGGTCGAGAACGCTGTCGAGACGTCCAGCGACCGCGCCTACGGGATGGTGCGTACGGAAGTGCACTGTTCGCGGTGCCAGGGCCATCTCGGCCATGTTTTCGAGGATGGCCCCCGCCCGACAGGGCTCCGATACTGTATGAACGGAATTTCGCTCGATTTCGAGCCCAAATGAGCCCGAATGGCAGGAAAAACCCGAAAAAAACCATTTCTCCAAGGGAACCAGGCCCCGGAAGGTGCAGTCTAAATAGGTGTGAAGAAGAATACCCAGGTAAGACTCGAATATGACGTGTGCGGCCGGTGCGGCGTCCTGTTTGATGACCAGGGCGAAAACGGCTGGTGGGTCGAGCGCGGCGTCTGGATGCACGAATGCAAGGACGATCAGCCTGCCCGAATTGTCGTTCGTAAGCTCGCGAGAGTCGCCTAAGCTCGCCTTCATCCCGCAACCAGCGCCATCGCCCGCCGACCGGTCCATAGTGTAGGACCCGCCCTACGTACGGATACGCCGGCGGGTCCACAGTGCAGGACCCGCCCTACGTACGGATACGCCGGCGGGTCCATAGTGCAGGACCCGCCCTACGTACCGATACGCCGGCGGGTCCACAGTGCAGGACCCGCCCTACGTACCGATACGCCGGCGGGTCCACAGTGCAGGACCCGCCCTACGTACGGATACGCCGGCGGGTCCATAGTGCAGGACCCGCCCTACGTACGTAGGCCGGGTCTTGCTTTGCAGACCCGGCCTCCCAGTATGATCTGCGCATGGCTGCCATCGATCTTCGCTCCGATACCGTTACCCGTCCGTCCGCGGCCATGCGCCGTGCCATGGCAGAAGCCGAGGTCGGGGACGATGTGTTTCTGGAAGACCCGACGCTGAACCGACTTCAGGACCGGGCGGCGGCGGTGTTTGGCCGGGAGGCCGCGCTGTTTGTTCCGTCCGGCTCGATGGGCAATCTCGCCTGCGTGATGGCCCAGACACGGCCGGGCCAGGAAGTCATCTGCGAGACGAACGGCCATATCTACAACTACGAGATGGGAGCCGTGTCGGCGGTTGCCGGTCTGCTTCCGCGCGTCGTGAACGGCCAGGACGGACTGCTGTCGTGGGATGTCATCGCGGCAGCGATTCGGCCGAAGGTGTACTACCGCCCGCGCACGTCACTCATCTGCCTCGAAAACACCGTCAACATGGCCGGCGGCACGGTTTACCCGACAGCACTCGTCGATGACATCTGCGATCGCGCCCACGCCCTGGACATTCACGTGCATCTCGACGGCGCGCGTGTGTTCAATGCGGCTACCTATCTCGACGAGCGCGTGGCGGACATGACCAGGAAGGTCGATTCCGTACAGTTCTGCCTGAGTAAAGGGCTCGGCGCCCCGGTTGGATCTGTCATTGTCGGCAGCCGCGACTTCGTCGAACGGTGCCGTCCCATCCGGAAGATGCTCGGCGGCGGCATGCGGCAGGCCGGCGTTCTCGCGGCGGCCGGTCTCGTTGCGCTCGAAGACGGCCCGAAGCGTTTGAAAGAGGACCACGACAACGCGAAGCTGCTGGCACAGACGCTCGCGCGCGTACCCGGCATTCTGCTCGATCCCGGGAAAGTACAAACGAACATCGTCATCTTCAGTGTGAAGCCGAGCGGTCTGACGTCTGCGGAGTTTCTCTCCCATATCGGCGCGCGCGGCGTGCTTGCCGTACCCGTCGATGCGGCCCGCGTACGAATGGTCACGCACCTCGACGTGAGCCGCCGCGACGTCGAGAATGCGGCCGAGATCGTCGCGTCCGCGCTGGGTTGTGCCGTGTAAGATCCAAGGATGCGCCGCGCCGCCCTGCTGGTTGCGCTCCTCGCCGCGGCACCTGGCGGCAGCCGGCCGTCTGCGCAGGCCGGCGATCTTGCGCTCGTCCTCGACGGCCTCGCCGAACGCACTCGACAGTACTACGATCGGTTCATCAGCATCATCTGCACCGAAACCGTTCATCAGCAGAATCTGCGATTCAACCTGACCCCGACAGGAAAGCCGCGCATCACGGTGTACGAGTTGAGCGTCTCGCGCGATCCCCGCGCGAAGGGCGAGGATGAGTTCCGGGTCGATCGGACTCTGCAGCTGGTCAACGGGCGCCCCGCGCGAAAGAATCAGCAGCCAGGATGCACCGATCCGAAGACGGGATCGCCCGAGCCGCTGGCGTTTCTTCTCGCGGCCAATCAGGGGCGCTATCGCTTCACGCTGGCCGATGACGGCGCCGGCGGGCCGGCCGGCACGCGCGCGATCGATTTCATCGAAACGCCGCCCGAGCGTGTGCGCGTGAAATGGGATGGCAGCTGCTTCGAGGCAGACGGCGGCGGACATCAGGGACGCGTGTGGTTCGACCCGATTTCCTATGACGTGATGCAGGTCGCCCTGCGGTTGTCGAAGCCCTTCCTTATTCCGCTGCGGCCCGGCCGTGTCGGGCTCGAGCCCGCTATCAGGGTGGAGCGGTCCGAGATGACCATCCGCTTCTCGCGAGTGGAGTTTCAGCAACCAGACGAGGTAGTGCTGCTGCCCGAATCCATCGAGACGCTCACCGTGTTCCGAGGAGTGGTGAGCCTGAAAACCGATCAAAAGCTCAGCAACTACCGCCGGTTCCTGACGAAATCGGAGATCCGAGCGTCGGCTTTCTAGAAACGGTTCCCGGATCCTTTTTGCGTTGGCCCTCAACTTGCTGTTCTAAGCGCCCGATGCTCCGAATGTACAAAAAGCTGACGCGTCGAACACGCATCGGGCTGCTTGCCGCCCTTCTTGGCGTATCCGCCGCCGCAATCCTCACCTTCGCCCTCTCCATTCCCATCCGATCCGAGACGCTGAAGGCGCGCGTGATTGCGCTTCTGACCGACGAGCTCGAGAGCGAAGTGACGATCGAAGCGCTGGAAGGCCGCCTGTTTCCCCGCGTGGCGGTCAGCGGCCGAGGGGTTGTGATCCGCCAGAAGGGGCGCACCGACGTGCCGCCGTTGATCGCGATCGACCGCTTCGAGATCCGCGGCTCGCTGCGCGAGCTGCTGAACATGCCGCGCCATGTCGCCGAAGTCAGGCTGCAGGGGCTCAAAGTGCACATTCCGCCAGGCGACGAGGCCGGGACGGCTGCGCATGAGAAGCGTCAGCCCTCACAAGCCGGCGGCGCCAGGCTGCAGCATGTCGTGATCGATCGCTTCGAAGCGCCAGATACGGTGATCACGCTGATTCCGAGGCGCGAGGGAAAGCCGCCGAAGGTGTTCACCGTTCACCACCTCGTGATGGACTCGCTCGGCATCAACGAAACGATTCCCTACATCGCCACGCTCACGAATCCCGTTCCGACGGGCGAGATAGAAACGTCCGGCACGTTCGGCCCGTGGAACGTGGCACACCCGGCGCGCACGCCGATTACCGGCAAGTACAGCTTCGCGAATGCCAACCTCGATACCATCGAAGGTCTGGCCGGCGTCCTGAGCTCGACGGGAGAGTTCAGCGGTCCCATCAACCGGATCGAGGTGCAGGGAACGACCGACACGCCGAAGTTTCAGGTGGACGCCGGCGGGCTGCCGGTCCCTCTGAAAACGCGCTTCACGGCGATCGTCGACGGGTCGGACGGAGACACGTACCTGCGCCAGGTGGATGCGACGTTTCTCGACACCAGTCTTACTGCCCGCGGCACGGTCGTCGGGCTCGAAGGCGTCCGCGGGCGCCGGATCGAAGTGGACGTGGAGATGCAGGACGGACGCATCGAAGATCTGCTGCGGCTCGCCGTCAACGCGGATAAACCGGTGCTGCTCGGAGCGGCGCGGCTGCAGGCCAGGCTGGTCATTCCGCCCGAGCGGAAGAAGGTCATCGACAAGCTGCAGCTTCGCGGGCAGTTTGGCCTGTCGAAAGCGACCTTCACCGATCCGAATGTGCAGTCGAAGCTGACCGGCCTCAGCCGCCGTGGTCAGGGGATGACGGACGGCGAGCAGGCCGGTGACGTCCTGTCGAACCTGAAGGGGAGCTTTGTCGTCGAGCACGCACAGGCGCGGTTTTCGAGCCTCACCTTCTCAGTCCCGGGGGCTGCTGTCCAGCTCGCAGGGCGCTACGGTCTGCGCGACGAGGCGCTCGACTTTCGAGGGCATCTGAGGATGCAGGCGACGCTGTCGCAGGTGGTCGGCGGCAAGAAGGGGTTTTTCCTGAAGGCGCTCGACCCGTTCTTCAAGAAACCCGGCGCGGGGATGGTGGTGCCGATCAAAATCACGGGCACGCGAAAGAATCCGAAGTTCAGCCACGATTTTTTTTGAGTCGAATCTAGCGGACGCGTTTGCACGCGCTAATTAACTGCGGAGCGCGCTGCGGGTGGTCGACTCTCTGAACGCGACGGACCTAGTGCGTCATCACATACACCATCACGTTGATCGCGATGGCATACCCTTCTGGCGAGAAGCGGTAGAAGTACTCGATGTCCTCGCCTTCGCGCTCCCACGTGTCGGAGATGTCGGTGTTGTGCGTCATCAGCACCATCAGCCGCCCCTTCTCGTCGAAGATGCCGCGCGTGTTCACCACAGCGCTGTCCGAGCCGCGCTCTGACGTGTCTCCGCCGTTCCGGCGCCACTGGCTGATCGCGGGCACCTGGAGGATGCGCTTCACGCTGTACACCGTCTGAAACATCGAGTGCGTGACGGGAATATCGACGATCGGAAACCGGCTCGGCGGCAATATCCGGCCGATTTCGTGCTCCCAGACGGCCCATGCCCGCGGCCCCCAGAAGTCGTCGCTCCACATGAAGCCACCCTTCAGCAGGTACTCTCGCAACCGCGCGACATCGTCCCCGCTGAAGCGCGCGGTGCCCGCGTCCTCGATGTGCACGTACGGGCACCGGTAAAGGTTGTCGTCGCCGCTGGAGCGGACGACGAAATGCTCGGGGTCGCCTTCACCGTCGATGCTGACGGCCGTCTTGGTGAGCTCGGCGAAACGAATGCTGAAGTTGATGTCGGCGCCGGGATAGTCGGTGCGCCAGCCCTGGCCTCCCGGTTCGCGCGTGAAGCTCGAGTACAGGAGGCGGCAGAAGTGGAACTGACCGTCGTTGATCGCACGCGTGGGAAAGCGGGGCGGCTCTCCGCGCCAGCCCCGCCACATGTCTCCGCCCGACCAGATTTGACTGTAAGCCGCGGATGCGGCGAATACGACCGCCAGAAGGGCGCCGATGGTGATGCGGCGGAAAGACATCTGAGCCTGTGGGTCTAGGTTCTGGGTTCTGGTTCTGGGGAACGTCGACCGAACCTAGAACCCGAGAACCTCAGAACCTGGAACTCCAGAACCTAGAACTTAGAACCTAGAACCGCAGCCCTCACTTCGCTGTGCGTGAAAGCGAACGATAGTACTCATCGACCAGATCCCGGAACCCGCGCGGCACTTCGTCGGTGGCCGTAAGGGCCGGTTGATCGCCTTGCGAGTCTTCGACCTTCCGGCGCAGGCCGAATTCGAAGCGCTTCAAACCCTCGACCACCTGCGTCTGCAGCCGTTCCAGCTCTCTGGCGTCTTTGTACACGCGGTCGTCGTCGAGCTGGCGCATCGCGCGCAGGATCTCATCAAGGTCGGTGGCGTTCACGCCGTCGTTGCGCAGCTGCTCGCGCAGGCGCTGCGCCTCGCCCGTCCAGTAGCGGGCCTGATCGCGGAACGTCCGCACCTCGCCCGGCGTGAAGACGCGCTGGCCCCAGCCGCCCCAATTGTCGCCGCCGTAATTTGCGCCGCGGCCGTTGCTGAACGGTCCGTCGCGGAACGAGCCGTTGCGGCCGTCGCCGTCGCTGCTTCCGTTCTGTCCGCCCTGTCCCTGTTGCCCGTTCTGTCCCTGCTGACCTTGTTGGCCCTGCTGGCCTTGCTGGCCCTGGCCCTGTTGCCCCTGTTGCCCCTGTTGGCCTTGCTGGCCTTGCTGACCCTGTTGTCCTTGCTGGCCTTGCTGGTTCTGCTGCCCGTCGCGGCCCTGCTGATTCTGCTGACCACCCTGGCCGTCGCGCATCTGCTGCTGCATCGAATCGAGGCCGCGCACGAGATTGCGCGCGCGGTCGAGATTGTTGGCCATGCGGTTGTTCTTGTCGCCCTGGCCCACGGCGTTCGCCGCCTCACCCAGCCTGCGCCGCAGATTGTCGATCTCGCTGCTGATGTTGCGCTCGAGGTCGGGGCTCGTCTGCCCGGTCTGCCGCATGAGGCTGCCCGAGTAGTGAATCTGCTCTTCGAGCCGGTTGTTGCGAATCCCGTCCGCGGCTTCCTGCAGCTTTTGGGAGGCTTCGCGCTCGTTCCGACGCATCTCGCCCGACATGCGATCGATCTGCTTTTCGAGCTCGTTCACCTTCGCCTCGAGCTCGTATTTCTGCTGACCCAGCTGGCGCGATTTGTCGTTCGCCCGCCCGGTGGCGTTCGACTGCGACATCGACATCGCTTCCTGCGACAGCTCGCGGTGCTCGCGGGCGATCTCTTCGGCCTGCTGCTGCGCGCTCTGCATGTCGCGCTGTCCGCGGGCTCCCTGCTCCTGCTCGAGCCGCCGCTGCGCTTCCCGCAGCTGTCCCAGCGCGGCACTGGCCTGGCCGGCGCTCGTCGGGTCTCCCGATGACGCCGCCCGCCGCATCGCGTCTGCCGCCTGCCGCATCTGCTGGGCGGCCTGCGCGAGATCGGGGCGATTGCGCTCGCGCGCGAGCCGCTCGAGTTGCCGTGCGGCCTCTTCGGCCTGTTCGGCGAGCGCGCGCTGGCTGGCGCCGCCACCCTGGCCGCCCTGTCCGGCGAGCGCCTGCTGGCGCTGGCGCTCCGCTTCCTGCTGCTGGCGCCGCGCGAGCTCGCGCAGCTTCTCCATCAGCGCATCGACCTGTTGATCGGACTGCTGCTGCTGGGCGCTCTGTGCGGTCTCGTACTGGTTCGCCAGCTTGTCCATGTCCTGCTTGAAGAGCTCTGCGAGATCCTCGGAGACCGAACCGGCGCCGCCGCCACCACCGCCGCCGCCGCGCTGCTGGCTGACCTGCTTCTCGTACTCTTCTTCCGCGCGCTGCAGCTGCTGGAGGGCGCGATTCTCCGGCGGGAGGGCCTCTGTCGCCGCCTGTGCCTGCAACTTGGCCTCGGCGGCGCGCATCTCCTCGGCTGCCTTCGGCAGCAATTCGGCTATGCGCTGGAAGGCCGGATCCGGCTCGACGAGCCGGCTGTTCATCCGGCTGACGAGTCCCTCGACCTGCTCGCGCAGTTTCGACTGCGACAGCGCGACGACGACGAGGTTCTCGCGCAGCTTCGCCGGCGTCATCGTCCTGCGATCGCGCACGATATTGTGCGTCGCGGAGATAATCTCGCGCTGCTGCTGCGAGAGCGCGTCCACCTGCATGTTGCCGCCGCCACCTCCTCCGCCACCGCCCATCGACATCGCCGAGCGGAACTGCTCGTCGAGCTTCCGGACGCGGATGAAATAGAGGTCGCTGGAAATACTTCGTCCGATGTTGTCGGTCGCGCGTGCGTAGTACGAAACAGAATCGCCCGGGGCAACCTTCAGCTCCTCGAGGTAGAACGTGTGCGCGGCCGAGACTTCGGGCAGCGCTTTCGTCGCCGAGTTGACCAGTTTCTTCGTCTGTTCGGGGCCGCCGTTGACCGAGTAGACCAGCTCGAGCTGTTTGACGCCGAAATCGTCGTCTGCGCGGGCTTCGACGGCGAGCTCTTCAATCGGCGATGCAGTCGTGTCGCGTCCCGGCTTGGCAATCGACACGCTCGGGGCCTGATCTTCGAGGACGTCGATCGTGTATTGCGGCGACGCGTTGACCAGCTTGTTCTCGGGGCCGCCCTGCAGCTCGACGCGATAGAACCCGTCCTTGGTCACCGGGATCGTTCCGGTGAACACTTCGCCATCCGCCGTGAGCGACAGCGTGTTTCCGCCGTCGAGCACCATGCGTCCGGACGGCGACTTCATCGTCGGCGTGATGCGGACGCGGACCTGTGTGCCCTGGAGCACGGCGATGTCGCCGCCGTTCTCGATCTTGCGCGGAGCGAGTCCCGTATAGGACGGGAACACGTATTCCATCTCGAGCTGCTTCACGTACGGCAGATCGGCCGCGTGCATCGTAAATACCGACGACTTCACGCCGCCGGACTCGACGTAGTAGTCGATCGAACCGGGCAGATCGAACAGCACGCCCTCGAAGATCTTCGTGTCGTTGTTGAAGACCATCGGCACGTGCTCGAACGGCGCGTTGAGCGACTTGCGGATGAGCAGCTCTGCCTTGTCGGATTCGAAGCCCTCGACGGTCGCGATGATTGTCTGATCCGATCCGCGCGGCACGGTCGCGTTGCCCGGCTTCACCGCAATTCGATACGGGCTGGCCTCGAGCACCCCGCCGGTCATCAGGAGCAGGGCCGAAGCGCCCTGGCGGAAATACGCGGGACCGAGAACGAGGACCAGGAGCGCGACGACGACGGCCGCGCCAATCGCGGCGGCGTAGCGGCGCAGGGGCTGCGCCTCGAGCCTGCGGCCGCGTTCGATGAGACTGCACTGGTCGATGGCCTGCTCGATGAGGCGTCGCGCGAGATCGGGCGAGTGCGACGCGGACCCTTTCTCGGCTTCGAGCGCGCTCAGGATGGCTGTTTCGAGAGTCGGCTCGCATTCTTCCAGGTACAACGCCACCTGTTCGTCGCTGACGCGACGCCACTGCGGCAGAACGAAGAAGTACCCCGCGAGCGCGCCGAGAATCATCACCATGCCGACACGGAAGGCGATGATCGAGCCTGGACTGAACTTGAGCGTCTCGAGGGCGTAGGCCGAGAGGAGGAGGGTGAGCAGAAAGCCGGCGACGACGAACGCGGCGCCCCGCACGGCGAGCTTCAGGCGCCAGCGTTTTCGGATGTCCCGGATGATGCTGGTCAGCTCCGATCGGTCGCCGGAAGACACTTGTTCGTAGGCCATGCCACTCTCCCAGTAGTTAAACCAATCGTAGCACCTACCCCGTAAAAAGACGGTCGAAATTCCCGCCAAAGATACGCTGTCGGACAGCCCCGTCGATCCCCAGGGAGCCGAGCGCCGCGGCCTGGGCGTCATAGACCTCGCGGTTCCATCCCCTGGGAAAAAACGAGGAATCTGTGCCGAACAACAGCCGATCGGGGCCGGCCACCGCGAGGGCCTGACGGAACACCTCCGGCAGAGTCAGGGAGGGGTGATACGCCATCCACCGGTTGGAGCTCGACGTATCGAAGTGCACGTTCGAACAGAGATCCGCAACGAGCAGAGCTTCGCGAAACAACCCCGCCCCGAAGTGCGGGATGATGAAGGGCACATCCGGGAATTCGGCCGCCAGCGCGTGGAGATCGAGGGGGTTGCCGTGGCGGACATCGAACCGGCTCGGCAGGCCGAGCTT
>Ga0105107_10002508_pt1 | contig 12099 bp, 12 predicted proteins | sample PPLLaktember2015_6_FD_79335 | JGI IMG/M metagenome (GOLD analysis project Ga0105107, IMG submission 79335) | Freshwater sediment microbial communities from Prairie Pothole Lake near Jamestown, North Dakota, USA - PPLs Lake P8 Core (1) Depth... | ecosystem: Environmental > Aquatic > Freshwater >... | reverse complement strand
TCACCACGGAGACAGAAGAGCGGAAAGGGAGCACTGAGAAAAAATAAATTCCTCTCTGTGTCCCGGGCCTCGGTGGTGAAGACGTGAGTGTATTTAAGAAACGCTGTACCTTAGCTAGTTATAGTGGTGGTGGTGGTAGCCTCATGCGACGGCATTTTGCTAAAGCCGTTAGAACAATGAAATAGCGATTACTTGCCAAATGCCGGGACATCGTTTACCCGACTCTAAGGGTAAACGATGCCGTAACACTTATCAATTACTTCTTAAAACAGCTATCCTTGGGCATGTCTAAACCTTGACGATACGGAGTCGCTCTTGCTGAAAGGTCGCCCAAACCTCTCAGATTTACAAATTCCAGTTTATCCCTACTCTCCACCCCTGCTGTTGGTCTTTCCCCCTTTCATCTTCTATAATACGTCAAAAATAGCAAGAGTCGGGATATGAATCCCCAAATCCAATTCCAACCTCATACTCAGCGGGTCAGTTTAACCCGACTTTTTGCGTCGGCTACGCGCGGGAAGAAGTCTTATCCGTTATGCTGAAGGCCAAAAGACAAAGGAAGGTTCTTCGTGATGTCTGATTTTCTGCTATGGCTGTATGTTTTCAACTCGGTCCTTCTCATAGACCATGAAATCGACTCCGCATACTGGAAGGAATGGGAGCTGTTTCGGCTTCCGGGAGGAATCACTGGTTTTCTGCTCCTTCACATTCCTCTGCTACTTGTCATTCTTTGGGGATTGATCCTGATTTCGAAGCACTCTTGTTGGGGATCTGTCTTTTCTCTGCTCCTCTGTTCGGGTGGCTTTTTTGCTTTCGCCGCTCATGCCTATTTCCTGAGAAAGGGAAGACCACATTTCAACAACTTGACTTCAAAGTGCATCCTCGTTGCCGTCCTCCTCGTATCCATCATCCAGACGATAGTGACGTTTTATGGAATCGGACAGTGACAAAACATATGATATAACCCGACGTTCCACCTGATCGCTTAAGCTTCCGGTGAACTTCACGTTAGCTGCCTGTAGATCATCGGAGATCCGGTAAGTGGGGAGATCCAGAGTCAGAAGATTGCTGTTAACAGCCACGGGGCTCATCCTCCTTGTGACCGTCGGAGCTGCATTGAGTTATGGGGTGCGGGTGGCAGCCCTTGGGACAGCATATAAGGCGAAGATGTTGTGCTCTGAGGTTTTTGTGGCCGGGCGCGATACCGATGCGGTGCTAGCAGACTTGGTTGTGGACGATTTGGCCGCGTTACGGTCTATTGATGTCTCTATTGACACTCGTTCAAAAATGACAACGGCGAGCCTGTATGGCCTTGCGGAGAGTACAGCCCGCTACCGCGATGGCTTCGGTTGTGCTTTGGCAAACGCCTCAGAGATTGCCGCTTCATGGGAGATCACCGCCAGAAAAGGACCAGCTAGGGCGAATCGTTTGCGAATCAAGGATGGCCCGTTTGTCGAGCCGGTGAAATCAGGCAGCACGGAAAACCCTGGGCTTCGGGCGGTGCTGGATGCAGCTTTTTCGGATCCTGACCCCGAACACCCACAACGGACTCGCGCCGTTGTGGTTTTACACGAAGGTCGTATCGTTGCCGAGCGATATGCCGCCGATGTCGGCCCTTCCACACCGTTACTTGGCTGGTCAATGACGAAAAGCATCATGAACGCGCTGGTCGGTATCCTGGTTAAGGATGGTTGTCTTTCCTTAAACACCTTGGTTTTATCTAATGCTTGGCGCGGTGCGGGCGACCCGCGCAGTCACATCACTCTCGAACATCTGTTGCACATGAGTAGCGGTCTGGAGTTCAGCGAAGATATGGCTGATCCGCTATCAGATGTCAGTCGCATGCTTCTGAGGGAGCACGACATGGCGGCATTTGCCTCCAACAAGTCATTGGAGGCCGAACCGGGAACTCGATGGCAGTACTCAAGTGGGACCACAAACATCCTGTCTGGATTTCTACGCAGCATTCTTGGTGACGAGGCGTACCACCAATTTCCGAAAGAGGCGTTATTCGATCGCATCGGGATGACCAGAGCGGTACTGGAAGCTGATGCATCCGGGACCTTCGTGGGATCCTCCTTCATGTACGCCACCGCCCGTGAATGGGCACGGTTTGGTCTGTTGATTTTGCAGGACGGTGTGTGGGAGGATGAGCGCATTCTGCCTGAGGGCTGGGTCCAATACACCCGCACACCTGCACCATCGGACCCGCAAGCTACCTACGGCGCGCACTTCTGGCTGAGCATTCCTAGAGAATACCGTGGAGCAGGAATCACCCTGCCTCAAGATGCCTTTCATGCTGTTGGGCATGAGGCACAATTCGTTACCATTGTACCTTCGCACAATACAGTGATTGTCCGTCTCGGAAAGACACGCTATCCACAGGCTTGGAAACATGATTTGTTTGTCAGCAACGTACTCGCGACTTTGCGTGAAGGTGGCTAGTCAGTGGGGAATCCTAAAGCAGCTAACACGGCGTTCAACCCGACTGCACACCGCCCCGACACGGCTCGTGGCGGGTGAGCCTGGCCGTTAACAACTCCGACTGCTAATCGCTTGTCGAGGAACGGCCCGAACATGGGCTCCCGCTTTCGATTTTCGATACGCATGGCTCCGGTCGGACTGCTGATATGAAAATTCAGATTTCGAAGGCATGATCAGGTCCCGGTTCAGTCTCAAAGCCTACATCCAAGGTAGAGATAGGTTTTCCCACTTCTACATCTTTTCATTGAGTTTGACCGGAAACGGACAAATAGGTTTGCACAACCACAGCGTGGGGGATAACATGTAGCCTTAAAACCGGACCGTCGAATAAGGTGGGGGCTATATGGTGAATTCGAAATGACAGCAAGTCTGATTCACAGCCGATCACAGTAGAGAAGAAAGGGATTGAGCCATGACAGAGAGCACCTCCGTTAGAGAAGTAAGACACCCGATGCTTGACCCGATTGCAGGCATGCGCCTGAAGAAAGGAAAAATCGTCACTGCTGAAGAAGCTGTGGACATTATCCGTGACGGCGACACGGTTGTGACGGCAGGGTTCATTGGGGCAGGTTTTGCGGAAGGAATTGCCATCCAGCTTGAAGAGCGATTCCTGAAGATCGGAACGCCAAGAAATTTGACGCTGGTCTATCCAGCGGGTCAAGGGGACGGGAAAACCAAGGGGCTGAACCACTTTGCCCATGAGGGCCTGGTGGGAAGAGTCATCTGTGGACATACCGGACTCACTCCACGGCTGGGCGAGTTGATCCACGCCAACAAGATTTTCGGCTACAACATCCCCACGGGAGCTCTGGTTCAACTCTTCAGAGACATCGCCGCCGGCAAGCCGGGGAACCTAACGCATGTCGGCCTCGGAACCTTTATTGATCCAAGGATTGACGGTGGTAAGCTCAATGAACTCACCAAGTCAAAGGGAGAAGATCTCGTCACATTGATAAACATCGGTGGAAAGGACTATCTCTTCTACAAGGCATTCCCCATCAATGTGGCCCTCCTGAGGGGCACCACGGCCGACCCGGACGGCAACATCACCATGGAAAAAGAGGCTCTCACCCTTGACGGCCTCTCCATGGCCATGGCTGCCAGAAACTCGAATGGTTTCGTGATCGTGCAGGTCGAAAGGATAGCCGAGCGTGGAACGCTCAATGCCCGTCAGGTAAAAATCCCGGGGATTTTGGTCGACTGCGTGGTGGTCGCCAAGCCCGAACACCACTGGCAGACCTTTGGTGAACCTTACAGCCCGGCATTCAGCTGTGAAATCAAAATGCCCATCCAGACCGTCCCTCCCATGGAAATGAGCGGCCGAAAGATCGTTGTCAGAAGGGCAGCGTTTGAGCTGAAACCGAACAGTATCGTAAACCTTGGTATCGGCATGCCCGAAGGGGTCTCAGCGGTGTCCAACGAAGAAAGAATGCTGGAATACGTCACCCTCACGGCGGAATCGGGTATGATTGGAGGGCTTCCGAGCGCGGGATTGAATTTCGGGGCCGGCATCAACATCGATGCCCTCATCGATGAGCCCTATCAGTTCGACTACTACGACGGGGGAGGCCTCGGCATCGCGTTTCTGGGTGCTGCGGAGGTGGACCAGGAAGGAAACGTGAACGTGAGCAAGTTTGGGCCGCGATTTGTAGGCCCGGGGGGATTCATCGACATCAGCCAGAATTCCAAGAAGGTCTGCTTTGTCGGAATGTTTACCGCAGGGGGACTCAAGACTTCTGTGAAAGACGGCAAGCTGCAGATTGATCAGGAGGGCAGGGAGAAGAAGTTCGTCCGACAGGTGGAGCAGAAGACCTTCAGCGGTAGGCTTGCGGCAATGAAGAAACAGTCGGTGCTCTACATCACCGAGCGCTGCGTCTTCTCCCTGTGCGACGAAGGGTTGGAGCTCATTGAAATCGCTCAGGGGATAAACCTGGAAAACCAGATCCTGCCCCTCATGGGGTTCAAGCCCATCATGCGCAAAGCGCCGAAACTCATGGACCCAAGAATATTTCAGTTGCCGCCCATGGGCCTCAAGGCCGACCTCTTGACCATCCCTCTGGAGGAGCGTTTCACGTACCAGTCGGCAGACAACGTCTTCTTTATCAATCTTGAAAACTATTATGTGAAAAGCAGTGAAGAGATTCAACGGATGAAAGAAATCGTGGAAGGAACCCTCGCTCCCCTTGGCAAAAAGGTTCACACCATCGCCAACTACGATAACTTCAACGTGTCCCCGCACCTGGTAGATGAGTATTCGGATATGGTCAAATTCGCGACGACATTCTACGAGAGCGTCACCCGATATACGACCAGCACTTTCCTGAGGATGAAGCTCGGAGATGAGCTTCAGAAGCGAGGGGTGTTGCTCCCCACATCTATGAAAGCAGAGAAGAAGCCCGAAGGGCCTTAGCCAGCGGCAGAGCTGGCAGTTAGCGAACTTGTCTGCTAAACGCGACCTTTTACGGTTGGCTCAAAATTCAAGCATGCGAAGTGCGGAACCCAAAGATCCTTGCGCGAGTCAAGACCCGGCCCATCCAGGGAAAAGCAGTCAATTACAATTCCAAGTTGGCAGTGTCACTCGAGGCAGTGGCAGGACAGCCCGAGGTGCATGAAGCCTGCGTGAGGTGAGGGTTGGGCTTGCCTTGTTGAATGCCCTTTTTTTGTTTGACCTCTTCTCTTCTTCCCTATATTCTTCTTTTGCCCTACCTGGTCTATTCGGCATTAATGTGAACCCTTAAAGCAAGGAGGCATAATATGGCAAACAGTACATACGTAATCATTGAACTGGTAGGAACGAGCAAGGAATCATGGGAAGATGCTGCAAAGAATGCCTTGAAGACAGCATCCAGGAGCGTCAAGGAGTTGCGTGTAGCAGAAGTCACAAAACTGGACATGACGCTTGATAAGGGGAAAGTCACATCTTATCGGGCAAGGATCACGGTTTCCTTCAAGTACCTCAAAGGCGATTTATAGGCTCAAAGAAATACTCGGTCAATAAAGCAGGGGGGTGTTCCTCCTGCTTTATCTTCATGGGCTTATTTTAGAAGCCCCCATGTTCTGGATCCCCTTGAGAATTGCGATCCTAAGCATGCTGAGATGGTCTCTCAGCATGAGGGAAATGCCTTCCGCGGGCGGCCACGGCTTGAAAAGCCGCACTCTTGGTGTGATAATCATTCAATATTCGTCGAGGAACCTGGTCTGATCCAAACTCGGTTGGCTGTTTGGTTGAGGTCTGAGGATCGGAGTGTAAATGAATCGGTATGATTTGGTATTTGTAGGTCATGAGTCGACTTATGAAGTTGATGCACCGGAGGGATCCGCCCGCGACTTACCGGGAGGTGCCGCCTCTTTCGGTGCCTTGGCAGCCCGCTGGTCCAAGAAGAAAATCGCACTGATTACGAGGATGGCTAAAGAGGACGCGCGTACTCTCGAACCTTTGAAAACGGATGGTATTGACGTCTATCTTCAGCCTGTTACAGCGACGACTCACCTGCGCATTGTCCACCCCACCGGGAATCTTGATGAGAGGCGGATCGTTCAGACCCAAAATGCCGGGTTTTTTGAGAGTGCTGATGTGCCGCCCATAGAGCCCTCTTTGATCCATCTTGCAGCCCTGACAGACCGCGAGTTCAGCTTAGAATTTATGCGGCAGTTGAAGCAACGCGGATTTCGCCTTTCGGTGGATATGCAAGGCTTTGTGCGCCACGTTGATACCGAGACGGGCGTCATCCAATTTAGAGATGTACCCGGCAAAAGAGAAATCATGGGTCTTGCCGATATCGTAAAGCTCGACATTGTCGAAGCGGAGGTGCTGACAGGAACCAGTGACATGGAGGAAGCCGCCAGGCTGGTGGAGGGGTGGGGAGCCTGCGAGACAATATTAACCAGTTCAGATGGAGCGTTTGCACGATACGGTGGGAAAATTTATTTCAAAAAATTTTCCAACAGAAACTCGCAGGGGAGAACCGGTCGAGGTGACACGACGATGGGAGCCTATCTGGCCAGAAGGATGGATCATCCCGTTGAGGAGTCGTTGGCGTTTGCCGTGGCCCTGGCGTCAATCAAAATGGAAACTCCTGGTCCGTTTCAGGGCCGTCTTAAAGATGTTCTCTCTAGAATGAGTGAGCCCTAATAGTCACTCTCGGCACGTTAGGCTTACCGGTTCGTGAATCATTTGAATTCCAGGTGCCTTCAGTTCGTTATGATCAGGCCGCATTAGGAGGAGCGGAAGCTCTCAGGTGATCGACTAAATTCTAATCACCCGCACACAAGCACCCATTGACACACAAATCCGAATCCCGTATAGTTCTTGTTGTGTCTTTGAGTCCAAAGGCAATTAGGACACACGTCCGTTCGTCGGCGTCAGGGGAGTGAAGGCTCCCTGATGACCTTTCGCCATCTCGGGATCGAGAAGGAGTAAATTTTGCCGAGCATTCCAGCTCCCCTGCTCCTATTCTCACCTGGGTTCATGATGTGTCCTTAGAGAGGAAGAGCCATGGCTGATAGTAAGGAAACAATCGCAACGACCTACCGCCTCAGATACAAGAAAGGCGATCAGATTTTCAAACAGAATGATTTCGGTATTTCCATCTATAAGATTGTCAGTGGTAAGGTCTTGATCTTCCGGGAATGCGAGGACCTGGAGGTGCCGATCGCCATACTCGGAAATGGCAGCATCATCGGTGAGATGATATTCTTTCTCAAGGCCACGGAGGTGCGCTCAGCTTCAGCGAGAGCTCTGGAGGATTCTGAAGTTGAGGTAAGCCATCCCAAGGAGCTTTTCAAGGAATATGAGGCAGGTGCTCCCATACTGAAGTTGATGGCGAGGCAGGCACTGAATCGCCTGAAGAGGATGAACGGATTCATCGATCGGCTAATCGTTAATGAACAAGAAAATTCTCAGGGCTTAACAAGCAGCTTGAACTTGTGGAAGAGCCATAGGCGTTTTTATCGAAAGAAAGTCAACCTTGCCTGCAAATACATTGTAAAGACTCGACTCTCGGGTTTTAATGCCACACTTGATGGAGTTATAAAAAATATAAGCATGACGGGGCTGGGTTTGGAGATTGATCCCAGGAATGAGAGCAACATCCCCCATGAGATTGGAGAAGTCTTCCAGGTTGAAACAATTCTGCCCAACGCAAGAGAGGTAAAGGTCAGTTGCACCCTGGTGCGGTCCTCGAAGGGGCGAGGATGCATCAGTTTGGGCATGACCTATGTTGAGTTGTCTGATGATACAAGAAAAACCCTTGGGTTTTTTCTTTTGCCCGCATGAGAGAGGTTAGGAGATATGCCAATCGACCCTGTGGTATACGAGTATATAGCGAGTGAAGTGGTTTGCCCGGCTAACGAGGTCATCATCGAGGAAGGGTCCAGAGGGGACTGGGTGTATGTTGTTCTTGAAGGGCACGTGAAAGTGAAGAAAAGAACACAAAAAGGGCTGGTTGTAATCGATACGCTGTCGGAGGGGGAGATTTTTGGAGAAATAGCTTTTCTCGAGGGAGAGAACGCGGATCGAAGTGCAACAGTGATGGCGGCTGAAGTTCCAGTCCGCCTCGGAATTCTGGACAAAGAACTGCTGATTAAACACTATAGCGCCATGTCACCCACCCTCAGGGCAATCATCAAGTCTCTGGCGGTCAAAGTCAGGGAGACGACTACGAGGATATGTGCAGCCCTGGTTGCGGCTAGTTGAAGCCCTAGCGGGTGTCATATGAAAGATCCCCTGGAAGAAATCGAGGGGGAAATCAAGATAGCCAGGGTCCTGAACGATGTTCGAGCAGCCGATTAGCCGAATTGCTGCAGAACTCAAAAGTGCCGGATTCCCATGATCCTGGTCAACCCCCCAGTGGTCAAACCTTGTGAGGCGCCTGCTGGGATTGCCAGACTTGCAGGCGCATTGCACCAGCACCATATCCCCTGCTCTGTCCTTGACGCAAACCTGGAAGGTCTCCTGAGCCTTCTTAAGAGAGCGCCCGCCCAGCAGGACACGTGGACCAAGGTTGCCTCCCGTCGCCTCACGGACAATCTTGAACTGTTGAGGAGCCGCGAAGGCTACGAGAACTTCGACCGCTATAAACGGGCTGTGATGGGCGTGAACCGGATGCTTGAAACGGCAGCCCGCTCCAAAGGCCTACGCCTGAACCTTGCGAATTGCACCGATCAGAAGCTCTCTCCGCTCAGAAGCGCTGATCTCATCACCGCCTGGAGAAATCCCGAAGAAAATCTTTTCTATCCTTACTTCAGTAAGCGGCTTTTGAGCCTGCTTGAAAGGGATGACACCAAGATTGTCGGCCTGTCTCTCAATTATCTGAGCCAGGCCTTGTGCGCCTTTGCAATAGCGGGTTTTTTGAAAAAAACCTCGGCTAACCTAAGAGTCATTCTTGGCGGCGGGCTGGTCACCTCGTGGATGAGCGGTCCTGACTGGAAAAACCCCTTTGAGGGGATGGTGGACCTCATGGTCTCAGGCCCCGGAGAGGATGCGCTCCTTTCCTTTGCCGGCGTAGGCGACAAGAACGCTCCTGTTATGCCGGATTACGGTAACTTTCCTCGGGAGGACTATTTTGCTCCCGGTTTCATCTTGCCCTACAGCGGATCTTCCGGATGCTACTGGGGCAAGTGTTCCTTTTGCCCTGAAAACGCCGAAGGGAACTCCTTCAGGCCGAGGGGCGTCCAAGAGGTGGTGGGGGATGTCCGGACCCTGGTTGAGACAAGGAAACCGGTTCTCGTCCACTTCCTTGACAATGCCATGAGTCCGGCCCTTCTCAAGGCCCTGACAGCGAAGCCTCCAGGCGCTCCATGGTATGGCTTTGCGCGGCTCACCAAGGAGCTCAAAGACCCGGATTTCTGTGATGCTTTGGGGGGCTCCGGTTGCCGGATGCTGAAGTTGGGATTGGAATCAGGGGACCAGGATGTTCTGGACATCCTGTGCAAGGGCATTGATCTCGCCATCGCATCAGCGGCGCTCAAGGCTCTGAAGAGAGCAGGGATCGCAACCTATGTCTATCTTCTTTTCGGCACACCTGCGGAGAGTCCCGAAGCAGCCGAGCGGACCCTTGAATTCACTGTGAAGCACAGCGATGCGATTGATTTTCTGAATCTTGCTATTTTTAGCATGCCGGCTCATGGGGCGGATGCCGACAAATTTGAAACAAACGACTTCTACGAAGGCGATCTTTCTCTTTATAGGGAGTTTGTTCATCCTCTTGGATGGGACAGATCAGCAGTGCGGCAGTTCCTGGATAAAAGGTTCAAGAGACACCCCGCGGTCGCTCCCATCTTAAGAAGAGATCCTCCCTTTTTCACCTCCAATCACGCGCCTTTCTTTTGTGCGGACGCCCAACGGGCTCCTACGAGTGGGGAGGGTATCGAAACCCGATTGATCGAGGCCGCTATCGCAGCCATTCGATCTCGACGATCTGGTCAAGAAGCTTGAAATCGGGGTCGCCCGTAACGAGTCTAGCGCTTTCTCTGAGAGCGGTTGCGGCTGCGAAGGCATCGGCATAAGCGATGGGATACTTGGCCTTGATCTCTGAGGCCTCCAAGACAAGGTCATTGGGACAGGGATAAATCCTTATGGGCAGGAGCCTCAGTTTTTCAAGGATATCCCGTGCAAAGGGGATAGTTCGAACCCGCGCACAACGATAAAAGACTTCGCCTAGATTGATGATGCTTACGAACAATTCCTCTTTGTGATCCTGGGCCAGATAAAGCAGGTCCTCTACCTGCTGAGCCCCTTTTTCATCTTGAATCCAGGCGAGAATGGCGAAGGAGTCGAGAAGTGATTTCTTTTTCACGCTTCATTTCCTCTTTTCTTTCTCGGAGCAGGTCTCTGGTCATGGAGGATTCCCCTTTCAGGGTTCCCCGAAGGGCCTTGATGGGGTCCTGAGGAAGAGGGGTGATGACCGCCTGGCCTTCGATGAGGGTGAGGGTTACCCGCTGGCCAGGCTTGATGCCCAGTTTCCTTCTGATCTCCACGGGGATCACGATCTGACCTTTGGAAGAGGTTTTTACAACGCTCATGGTTTTACCTCCAGCATCAGTTGAACGCAGGTGAAGTTTAACCGGACAAACAAGGTTTGTCAAGTGGGGCGTGGTTGGAAGCCATGGTCTATTGACTTGGAGGATCATAAAAAAATAGACTGGATGTGCACGGGCCTTTAGAGCGATCGGGCTCAGGGTATGAAAGACGGGGAGGGAGAGCCATGACCAAAGACAGAAGAGCGATTTGGGGTTGGGCCATGTACGACTGGGCCAACTCGGCCTTTGCCACGACGGTCATGGCGGGCTTCTTTCCTCTCTTCTTCAAGCGGTACTGGAGCCTTGGGACGGATGTCAACGTGAGCACGGCCCAGCTTGGATTCGGCAATTCCATTGCAGGGCTCCTCGTTGCGGTGATGGCTCCGATTCTTGGCGCCATTGCGGACAGAGGTTCAGCAAAGAAGAAGTTCATGATCTTCTTCGCCTACCTCGGTGCGATCATGAGCGCCTGTCTTTTCTGGGTTCAACAGGGGGATTGGACTTTGGCGATCCTGGTCTATGTTCTGGGCGTGGTGGGGTTCTCAGGTTCCATCGCGTTCAATGATGCCCTGCTTCCCCACATCGCTCCTGAAGAAGAGATCGACTATGTTTCGGGCCTTGGCTATGCCATGGGCTACCTGGGCGGCGGGCTGCTGTTCCTTGTCAACGTGCTGATGGTTCTGAAACCCTCGCTCTTCGGCCTTTCGGATTCTGGAGAAGCGGTCAAATACTCCTTTCTTTCCGTGGGCCTGTGGTGGGGAGGGTTTACGCTCTTTGCGATCGCCTGGGTCAAAGAAAAAAGAGCTTCCTTTTCCGATAGGAGCCGAGGCAGCGCCATCATCCAGGGTTTCAGACAGTTCATCGGAACGTTTAGGAAGGCGAGGCACCTCAAGACCGTATTCCTGTTTCTTTTTGCCTATTGGTTTTACATCGACGGGGTGGATACCATCATTCGGATGGCGGTGGACTACGGCATGTCCATCGGGTTCGAGGCAAACGATCTGATTATGGCCCTGCTCTTGGTTCAGTTCATAGGGTTTCCGGCTGCCATCCTGTTCGGCAAATTGGGCCAGCGGTGGGGAGTCCGCAAAAGCATTTATTTGGCCATCGGTGTTTACATGTTCATCACGGTCTGGGGAGTGATGATGACCCGGAAGTGGGAGTTCTATGTGCTGGCCATTTTTATCGGCTGCGTTCAGGGCGGCATCCAGGCTCTCAGCCGATCGTATTATTCAAGGCTTATTCCCAAAGAGCAGTCCGCGGAATTTTACGGGTTCTACAACATGCTCGGGAAGTTTGCCGTCATCTTCGGCCCAGCCTTAATGGGAGTGGTCGGCTTGTGTACAAAGAGAATCATGATGCCCGCTTCACCGACCGCTGAGCAGATGACCGCCATCGGCCATCTGGCTTCGCGGTGCAGCATGGCCTCTATCCTGATCCTGTTCTTGATTGGAGGTGTTCTGCTTTACTTCGTCGATGAGGACAAGGGTAGAGCTGAAGCGGCATACTTATCGCAAAAGCAGTAAGACCTTAGAGTCTTAGACTGAAACATCTGCGCACGATGCACAGATCTTTGGAGCCCGGGAGGGGGGTGTG
>Ga0105107_10002507_pt1 | contig 12100 bp, 11 predicted proteins | sample PPLLaktember2015_6_FD_79335 | JGI IMG/M metagenome (GOLD analysis project Ga0105107, IMG submission 79335) | Freshwater sediment microbial communities from Prairie Pothole Lake near Jamestown, North Dakota, USA - PPLs Lake P8 Core (1) Depth... | ecosystem: Environmental > Aquatic > Freshwater >... | reverse complement strand
TCGAGGGGCAGGATCTCGAGGCCATGCGCGGCGAGCTGCAGCTCGCGGATGATCTCGGGCCGGAGCAGCGACACGACGTACGAGCAAACGGAGTACTTGAAGCCCGGGTAGATCTCCTCGGTCACCGCGGCGCCGCCGACCACGTGACGGCGTTCGAGGACGAGGACCTTCCGGCCGGCGCGCGCCAGATACGCTGCGGCAGTGAGCCCGTTGTGCCCGGCGCCAATCACGATCGCGTCGTACATGCGGGTATCTTAGGGGGTCTGAGCTGTTGAAAACAGCTCAGACCCCCTAGAATGCACGCGTGCCTGTGCCCACGCCTTTCCACGAGCGCACCTTCCCGCTCTGCGAGAGCCTGAGCTATCGCGACTGGGCCGGCTTCTACGCGCCGAGCTCGTACGAGCCCCTCCACGAACACGAGTACAACGCGATCCGCAACGGCGCCGCGCTCATCGACGTGTCCCCGCTCTTCAAATACCTCGTCTCCGGGCCCGGTGCGGCCGCCCTCGTTGATCGCGTCATCACACGCGACGCCCAGAAGCTCTCGCAAGGCCAGGTGATCTACACCCCGTGGTGCGGCGAGGACGGCAAGGTGCTCGACGACGGAACGGTGAGCCGCCTGGCGGAGGATCGGTTCCGCTGGACGGCCGCCGAGCCGAATTTTCGCTGGATATCGAGGCAGGCAGCCGGCCTCGATGTCCGCGTCGAGGACATCTCCGAACCGATGGCGGCCCTGGCCCTGCAGGGCCCTACCTCCGCCGCCCTGTTGCTGGAGGTCGCCGAGGCAGACATCGCTGGCCTCAAGTACTTTCGCGTCACCACCGGCACGATCGCCGGACGGCCGGTCGAGATCTCCCGGACCGGATACACCGGAGACCTTGGCTACGAACTCTGGATGGATCGCGCCGACGCACTCCCGATCTGGGATGCGTTGATGCACACGGGCCGGCACTACGGACTCCGACCGACGGGCCTCCTCGCGCTCGATGTGGCGCGTGTCGAGGCCGGGCTCCTCCTCATCGACGTCGACTTCTACAGCGCCCGCAAAGCCCTGACCGCGTCGCAGCTCTACTCCCCCTTCGAGATGGGGCTCGATCGCCTGGTGGATCTCCACAAGCCCCGGTTCATCGGCCGTGCCGCCCTGGCCGCCGAGCGCCTGGCCGGCTCCCCTCGCCGGATCGTGGGCGTCGCCATCGAATGGCGCGACGTCGAACGGCTCTACGACGCCGTCGGCCTGCCGCCACTCGCCGTCGCCACCGCCTCGCGGGCTGCCGTACCTGTGTTCGCCGGCAACCGTCAGGTCGGCCGAATGACGTCGTCCACCTGGTCGCCGATCCTCAAGCAGATGATCGGCCTGGCGACGGTCGAGTCGGCGTTCTCGGGCCTCGGATCACAACTCGAGGTGGAACACACCGTCGACGCGGTCCGCCACCGGGTCGGCGCCCGCGTCGCTCAAACGCCCTTCTTCAACCCGAAGCGCAAGACGGGCGAGGTGGCTTGAGCCTTGGGGCTCGAGCTGGCCGCGAGCCCCAAGCCCCAAGCCTCAAGCCCCAAGCCTCAAGCCTCAAGCCGCGAGCCCCAAGCCGCAAACCCCAAGCCTTCCCCGCCCGCCCGGCGTCAAAACGCCGGGGAGGCAGCTCATGACTGGAAGGATTCGCGGCGCGGCGATGGGTGTGCTCGTGCTCACGGCGATGGCGGTGCCGACCGGGGCCAGCGACCCGATGGGCGTTTACTGCATCGTCGACAAGGTTGTGCTGGAGCCGGGAGACTGCCCGGATCGGGCCCAGGTCTGGGGGACGTGCGCGGTCGCGAACCGGAACGACTGGTACTTCCAGGCGCCGACGCGCGGCTATTTCTACTACGCGATCCAGGCGGGACGGGAGGATCAGACCCGGGCCGAGTGGTCCGATCTGAAGTCGGTCGCGGGAACCGGGCAGGCAGTAGGCTACGGGCGCCGGTACACACCGGCGGGCCGGCTGCGCGCCGCCGGCGAGAAACCGGCCTCGCCGGATGTGTATCCTCTTCACCTCGGAGTCATGAAGGTCGGGACCGGGCGGCTCGCACCCGAGGTGGCCGAGGTCGTGCAGCAGCTCAAGACGGCCGCGGGCGGCCGGTAGGCATCAACGGAGGCGGACATGGCGTCCGCGGTTCTTCCTCGATCGAGTCGCGTCCCGCGCCATGCGGTGTGGGACGCGTTTCTCGTCTCTCTGTCGGTGGGGCACGGCATCGTGCTCCTCGCTGCCCCTTCGATTCCGGTCATCGCGCTGCTGCTGTGGTGGAACGCCAACACCATCGCGCACAACTTCATTCATCGCCCGTTCTTCCGATCGCCGGTCGCCAATCGCGTCTTCTCGGCGTTCCTCAGCCTCGTGCTCGGTCTGCCCCAGACGATGTGGCGCGAGCGCCACCTGCTGCACCACGCCGGAGTCGAGCGGCGCGTGCGCATCAGCCGGGCAACGGTGTTCGAGATCGCGCTCGTCCTCCTGTTGTGGGGCGTCATGGTGTGGGCGGTGCCAGGCTTCTTCCTGTTCGTGTATCTGCCGGGCTGGGTCCTCGGCCTCGGTCTGTGCCAGCTCCAGGGCTACTACGAGCACGCGCGCGGCACCACGAGCCACTACGGCAGGATCTACAACACGCTCTTCTTCAATGACGGCTTCCACGTCGAGCATCACCGCCGGCCTCATCTGCACTGGTCAGAGCTGGCGCGCACCACGCCCTTGTCCGAATCGCGGAGCCGTTGGCCCCCTGTCCTGCGATGGCTGGACCAGGTCAACCTGGTGAATCTGGAGCGGCTCGTGCTCCGGTCGCGCCTCCTGCAGCGGTTCGTTCTCTCCGTGCACGAGCGCGCGTTCCGTCGGCTGGTGGCCGGTGCCGGCGACGTGCGTTCGGTCACGGTCGTGGGCGGCGGCCTGTTTCCTCGCACCGCGCTCATTCTCAGGCGCCTCATGCCGGGCGCGCACATCACGATTGTCGATGCCGATGCGAAGCACCTTGCCGCGGCGCGCGGCTTCTTCGATCGAGATGACGAGTGCGTGTCGTTCGTGCAGGCGATCTGGGTGCCCGCAACTCCGGACGCCGCGGACCTCCTCGTGCTCCCACTGGCGTTCGTCGGCGACCGGACACGCGCCTGCCGGAATCCTCCCGCCCGTGCGATGCTGGTGCACACTTGGCTGTGGGGCCGGTCCGCCTATCCACATGAACGCGGCAACACCGTCATCTCGTGGCTGCTCCTGAAGCGACTTCACCTCCTCGTTCGACCGGACGCGCCGTAAGGGCTCTGTCGCTCGTCGTGGTCCTCGTCGCCGCGAGGGCAGTCGGGCTCTGGGGCCGTGATCTGCCGTGGTCGTGGGGCATGCCCGCCGCGTACCTGTGGCACGACGTCGCTGTGGCCGTTGCGTTCTGGGCGCTCGACGCGGTGGTGCGACGGCCGCGCGTGATGTGGCTGTTGTACGCCGTCCTTGTGGTCTACGCGGCGCTGAACGTGCCCGTCGTCCGCGTGCTCTCGTCGCCGCTCACGGTGCCGATGCTTCGAGCCGCGGGCGCGCCGCTGCTCGATTCGGTGACCCACTACCTCACGGCCGGCAATCTCCTGGCGATTGGCGCGGTGCTGTCGATGGGCCTGGTGTCGCCCTGGTTCGTCCGCAGACTCGCGGTTCGTGCACGTGCGGTCGCCGGGACGTTCGCGCTCGTCCTGCTGGCGTTGGGCCCAATCGCGTCATCGCGCGTGGACACGGTCGGTCTGCACCGTAACGCCGTCACGGCGCTGCTCGCCACGTCGTGGCCGCGCGTGGCCGCACGTCACGATGAGGCCGACTGGCGGGCGAGTCCGTTCGGTCCGGACGCGGCGGATGATCTCGGCTCGCTTCACGGCGTCGCGGCCGGTCGGAACGTCGTGCTGATCCTGCTCGAGTCCACGGGAGCCGGGTATCTCTCGTTCCACGGCGCGGCCGAGGATCCCACGCCGACCGTGACCGCGCTCGCATCCCAGGGCCTCGTCTTCGAGGACGCGTACGCCGTCTATCCCGAGAGCATCAAGGGCCTGTTTGCCACACTCTGCGCCCGAGCGCCGGCCTTCGACGTGGACGCCGGCACGCACGGGCGCGCGCCCTGCGATCCGCTCCCGCGGATTCTCTCTCGCGCCGGCTACCGGACCGGCCTCTTTCATTCCGGCCGCTTCGCCTACCTCGGCATGGAGGACGTCGTCGCGCAACAGGGCTTCGACACGGCGGAGGATGCGGGCGCCATCGGCGGCAACGTGCAGTCGAGTTTCGGCGTCGACGAGCCCGCCACGGTGGCGCGCATGCTGGCGTGGATCGACGCGCAGCCCGCGTCGCGGCCATTCCTGCTGGCCTACCTGCCCGCCGCGGGGCACCACCCGTACGCGACATCGGAGGCTGGGCCGTTCGATGACAGCACGATGCTCGGGGCGTACCGCAACGCGCTTCATGAAGGTGATCGGGCGATCGGCACACTGGTCGATGGCCTTCGCGCCCGCTCCCTCGACACCCGGACCCTCTTCGTGATTGCCGGGGATCACGGCGAGGCGTTCGGCCAGCATCCCGGCAACTTCGGGCACTCGCTGTTCATCTACGAGGAGAACATCCGGGTGCCCTTCGTTATCGCCGCTCCCGGCGCTCTGACCGCTCGCCGGGTCGATCGTACGGTGAGCTCCATCGACACCACGCCGACGATTCTCGATCTCGTCGGTTTGCCGCGGTCACCGGATCACGAAGGGGTCTCGGCGCTCGATCCGCGCCGGCGCATGGCCCTCTTCTACACCGACTACGCCCTGGGGTGGCTCGGCCTGCGCGACGGCTGCTGGAAGTACATGTTCGCCCTGGAGTCGCGGCGTTCGCACCTCTTCGACCTGTGCGCGGATCCGGGAGAAACAGCGGATCGTGGCGCGGGCCACCCCGATCGGGTGGCTGCGTACCGCGAGCGCGTCGAGCGCTGGAGCAGCGCTCAACGCGAGTCTATTGTCACCCGCCGTCCGGTCACGGCGCCGCGCTGAGCGTGCTTCTACAGCATGCGGTCACCGCGGTCGTGACGGCCTGATCAGATAGAGCGACGTCTGCCGGCCGTCGACCCAGTCCCAGCCCGCGGCCAGCAGCGCCGCGTCCTCCTCCAGCGCGAAGCGCACGCGCTGGTTGTTCCATTCAGGAACGGCGTGCATCACGTTGAGTTCGATCGAGTGCCACGTGTCCGGCCGGAACACGTAGTCGCCCCGCACGGGCACGCCGCTCTGATAGTCGGTCATGCCGATCGGCGGGCCCGCGGCGTGGCCGTGGTAGCCCACGGGGTGGCAGTAGATGGATGGCGTCAGGCCTTCAGCGCGCGCCTGGGCGAGCGCTCCCGCGAGCGCCGCATTGCCGGTTCCGCCAATCTTCGCGTGCATCATCGTCAGATCCTGCAGGCGGTTGGCCGCGGCGAGTCCCGCGCGGATTCCCGGCGGCGCTTCGGTCTCACCGGGCTTCAGGACGTACGCGTGGTGCTGCGTGTCTGTCGAGAACCCGAGGTAGACGATGCCGAAGTCGGTGTGCAGCAGATCGCCCGGCTGAATCACGCGCTCCGGAGGAACCTGTCCGCCCGCGCGCTGAATGCTCACGGACGGATGGAACCACGATCCGAGGCCCATCTCGGCCACGCGCTGACGCATCCACCACACCACGTCGTCGGTCGACGTCACGCCCGGGGTGATGACCTTGTTGGAGAACGCCTCCCGGATCACCTGGTGCGCGACCGTCATCACGTGGCGATACGCCGTGGTCTCTTCTGGCAGCTTGGCCTCGAGCCATCCGACGGCGAGCATCTCGGCGCTCTTCACGCGCGGGGCGAACCTCGGGCCGATCGCACGGAGCAGGTTGTCCTTCTCGTTGGCCGTCAGGCCATCGGCGTGGTTCCACGCCTCGGATGTGTTGATCCCGATCGCCTTCGGGTTGCGTTCCTCCACGAGCTTCCGGAGACCGTCCCATTGCCCGTCGTTCGGCGTCGGTACCAGTTTGAACAGCCGGTCGTAGTCGAATCGGCCGATCGATAGCGCCTCCACGCCGGCGGCGCCGCGATCGGAGAACACGAGGATGGTGCGACGCCGCGAAGAGAACGTCGTCAACGGCGCCATCGAGCGGAACACGGGGTCGTCGTTGTACTCGCGCGACACGATGATCCACATGTCGATGCCTTCGCGGCGCATGAGGCCTGGCAGCACGCGCGCGAATCGATCGGCGATCCAGCCGTGGACGAGCGGCGCCTGTTCGCGGAGCGTCAACACGCGGTCCGTCGGGTAGGCCGGATCGGCTGCGGTCTGCGCGGCAGCCTGGCGCGTTGCGGGAGCGACCTGGTCCGCGGAGACGACGCCCCAGGCTGGCAACATCTCCAGCGCGCCAAGGGCCATGAGTGCAGCGACGATGGTGAAGCGGGTCATTCTCGTCTCCTGACGTTGAAGCGGGGCGCGGCCGGTCATTCGCCGAGCGTGTTCACGATGAACCGATCGAAAGCGTAGAGCAGGTCCTCGCGACTCGAATAGGGCCCGGGCCGGTAGCCGCGCGAGCTGATCCCGGCCTGCGCCAGCTCGCACACGTGCCAGTCCTGACGGTTCGTCATGTCCCAGAAGCTGGTCGCGTCCGACAGGTCGAACCCGGGCTTCTCTTTCTCGGACGGATGCACGAGCCATTCGCACTCGATGATCGTCCGGTCCGGCGACTGCGGCCAGAGCGTGTGCGTGAGCACGTAATCGGGATGCGGGGCGATCAGGAAATTCGGGAACACCGAGTAGTAGTACACGCGACGCCGATCGTCGGCGGAGAGACCCGGCAGCGGATCGCGCGGGCACGTGCCGTCCATGGACATCGTCTCCACGCCGTCGCTGAGGTCCATCCGGCCCCCCATGTAGGTGGGGCGCAGCGGTTCGTTCTCGCCGCTCAGGTAGTGCGACAGCTTGTTGAGCGACGGATGCAGCGTGGGGCAGTGCAGACACTCGTTGTAGTTCTGGACGATGAGCTTCCAGTTGGCGCGGACGTCGTAGGTCGCGCGATGCGCGCCAACGAGGCTTCCGATGTGCCATGGAGCGAACGTCCGCGCGACACCGCCCAGGTGGGCGGCGAGCGTGGGGCCATCCTCGGCAAGACTGACGAAGACGAAGCCCTCCCAGACGGCGGCGCGCACGGCGCCCAGCGGGAACGCTTCCGTTTGGAAGCCGGGTGATCCATCCATGTGGGGCGCGCCGACCAGCCGGCCGCTGTAGTCGTACGTCCACGCGTGGTACGGGCACTGGATGCTGCCACCGAACTGGCCCGCCTTCTCGGCGCACAGCTGCGTGCCGCGGTGCCGGCAGACGTTGTAGAACGCGCGGACGTCGTCGCCCGACTCTCTCAGGATGATGATGCTGTCGCCGCCGACCTGACGAAGCACGTAGGATCCGCGGCCTGGGATGTCCTCGAGGCGACATACGCCCACCCACATCGACCGGTGAAACACCTCGCGCTCACGATCGAACAACGACGGATCCGTGTAGTAGCGGGCCGGTAGCGTGAAGGCGGTCTCCGGAAGCGTGGCGCGCGGCTTGAACATTGTTGGGCTGCTGGACCTGACCCGCTGATAATACCCAAACCCATGACACAGCCAGGGCCCTCGTCGTCTCCTCAACTTCGCCGCGAGCTCGGCAAGTGGGATCTCACCGCCATCGGCGTCAACCAGGTCATCGGCGGGGCCGTGTTCCTCATGCCGGCCGCGCTGGCGGCCCAGATTGGCGGCTGGAGCTGGCCCGCGGTGGGGCTGGTCGGGGTGCTGGCGCTCCTCATCTCGCTGAACTTCGCGGAAGCCAGTAGCCGCTTCGAAGGCACCGGTGGGGCCTACCTGTACACCCGCGCGGCGTTCGGACGCTTCCCGAGTTTCGAGATCGGCTGGATGCTCTGGGTCACCCGCGTGACGAGTTGGGCCTCGGTCATCAATGGCCTGGCCGACGCGCTCGGGTACTACTGGCCGGGCATTCGGGTGGGTGGCGCACGGATGGCGCTCATCACGGTCGTGATTCTGGCCATCATGACGCTGAACGTCCGAGGCATTCGCCAGAGCTCCCTTGCGGTCAACGTCCTGACCATCGGCAAGCTCGCCCCGCTCGTCCTGTTCATCCTGCTCGGCCTGCCCTACATCTCGCTTGACGCCTTGCGGCCCGCGACCGAGCTCGGCATGGCGCAGATCGCCACGTCCGCCCTGTTTCTGATCTTCGCCTACGGAGGCTACGAGGTGATTCCCGTGCCCGCCGGCGAAGCCCGCGATCCACGCAAGGCCGTGCCGTTCGCGATGGTGACGACGATCCTCATCGTGGCGACCGTGATGACACTCGTGCAGATCGTCTCTCTCGGTACGCTGCCAGGCCTGGCGGCATCGCGCACGCCGCTGGCGGATGCCGCGCTCCTGTTCATCGGCGCCTGGGGCGCGCTGATGATGACGACCGGCGCCGCCATCTCGATGACCGGCAACAACGTCGGCCAGGCCTTGTCGGGATCGCGCAGTCTGTTTGCGCTGGCCGAGCAGGGCGATGTGCCGAAGGTCTTCGGCCACGTCCACACTCGCTTCCAGACGCCCGACGTCGCGATTGTCGTCACATCGCTCGTGTCCCTGGGGCTCGCGTTGTCAGGGTCGTTTGCCACCCTTGCCGCGGCCAGTGCCGTGACGCGCCTTCTCGTCTACGCCGGCACGTGCGCCTCGGTGCTCGCGCTCAGACGTCAGGGCCGCGCGCCCTTCACGATCCCCGGCGGTCCCGTCGTGCCCGTGATCGCCCTGCTCATCTCGGTCGCGATCCTGTACGGAGCCACGGCGATCCAGTTGCGCGTCGGGGTGTCCGCGCTCATCATTGGGGCCGTACTCTTCGCCATTGCCAGATTCGGAGGGAAGAAATGAATCCGCTGAAGTTCCGCCCGTTCGTGGTCGCGTCGTTCGCCGCCGCGCTCGCTGTGGCGCCGGCCCTGGCTCACGCCCAGAAGCTCGTCATTCTCGTTCGCCATGCGGAGCGAGCCGATGGAGGCGTCACGAGCCCGGCGATGACGACGCCGGCCGATCCGCTGCTGTCGGCGGCGGGTGAAGCGCGGGCCGCGAAGCTGGCCGCGATGCTGGTTGACTCTGGCGTGAACGCCATCTTCACCACCGAGTACCGGAGGACCCAGGACACCGCGAAGCCGCTTGCTGCGAAATTGGGCCTGAAGGTGCAGAGCATCGCCGCACGCCAGACGGAGGCTCTGGTGGCGAGGATCAAGAAGGACCATTCGTCGGATGTGGTGCTCGTGGTCGGGCATTCCAACTCGGTGCCCAACGTCATCAAGGCCCTGGGCGGTCCTGACGTCACCATCGCCGACGACGAGTACAGCGCGCTCTTCGTGTTCGTCCCATCGACGGGCGCGCTGACGAAGATTCGATTCTGAGGTTCGACTGGTGGATTCGACCTCCAGGCGGCGGGCCGGACGTGCAGGGCTGACCTGCGTCGCGGTGGTGGCGGTGGCCCTCGCTGGCGACGTCGGGCTCGAGAGCCAGACACGGGGCGGCTCGCGTGCCAGTCACAGCGCGGCGGCGGCCGCGGTTGACGTATGGCAACAGGACTCGCCGTCCCACGCCCTCGCGGGTGTGTGGGATGCGGAGCACGTATCGTCACCGATCTCGGCGCTGGTCGATCACGCGGAAGTGAAGCGGCGCGTCGGCGAGGTCGCGGCGAATTCCGCCGGCATATTTCGCGTGCGCGAGATCGGCCGATCGATCGAAGGTCGCGAGGTGTGGGATGTCTCGTTCGGCACAGGGCCGTTCGTCGTCCTGCTCTGGTCGCAGATGCACGGCGACGAGGCCACTGCGACGTCCGCATTGTTCGATGTGTACGAGTACGTCCGCCGGCACCGCGACGAGCCGGGCGTGCGCCAGTGGCTCAACACGCTGACCGTGCACACCGTGCCGATGCTCAACCCCGATGGCGCGGAGCGATGGCAGCGCCGCAATGCCCAGGGGCTCGACATCAATCGGGACGCACTCCTGCTGCAATCGCCAGAAGGGCAGTTGCTCAAGAACCTGCGCGATGAAGTGAAGCCGAGGGTTGGCTTCAACCTCCACAACCAGGGCTGGAACACCACGGCGGGGCGGCCGCCGCAACCGGCGTCGATCTCCCTGCTTTCGGTGGCCTTCGATGAACCGCGCACCGTCGACGAAGGGCGCACCCTCACCAAGAAGCTCGGCGCGGTCGTCCGTGATGCCCTGGAGCCGCTGGCCGGGAACCGAATCGGCAAGTACGACGACAGCTTCGAGGTTCGCGCGTTCGGCGACAACGTGACGAAGTGGGGCACGCCGGTGTTGCTCATCGAGACCGGGCCGTGGCCGGCCGCCAATCCGGACCCGCCGCTCGTGCGCCTGAACTTCGTCGCAATCGTGCGCGCCCTGTCGGCGCTCGCTGACGGATCGGTGCAGCGCGCCGATCCGGCGCGCTACGATTCGCTGCCCGAGAACGACTCGCTCGGCTTCTACTATCTGATTCGCAACGTCACGCTCCGCGTGTCGCGCACCGTGCCGCCCTTCGTGGGCGACCTCGGGATCAGCGCCACGCGGCGCGTCCGCGTGGTCGAGGGATCGCGCCGGCTGTTCCTGACGTTCTCGGTGAACGACCTCGGCGATCTGCGCACGCACGCCGGACTGTTCGAGATCGACGGCACCGGCAAGATCCTCGCGCCCCTGGCCGCAGGGGCCGAGCAAGGTTCGTTGATCACATTGGACGAGTTTGCGGGTACGATTCAGACCGCCAGCGCGGCGGAGTTGATGCTCCTGTCGCCGGCCGGTTCGGCCTACCGGGTCGAGCGGGTGTTCCGGCGTGAGGAGGAGATTCGGTAGTGTCGGGCCCAGGAGGGAACTTGGCCTCCCAATCGAGCGAATTCCCCCGGCCGGGGCCGCTCGTAACGCCCGAATTTACGGGACGGGCGGATTCAGGGCTGATGGTCCGCCGTTTGCATTTGTCCGAGGTGCCATGGGTGTGACCACGGTCTCCGGGCTTGGCTGGACCGCCAAGGCGGCTCCCGCCGCCTCTCTCGACCGCATCATCGAGAACGCTGCGGAAATCCATGGACTCTGGTCGGAACAGGTCCGGCCGGGAGACTGGATCCTGGTCCAGACCAGGAACTCCTGCTACTCGTTGTCCGCTCAGGAGGACGGCAGCTTCCTGGTGGCCGGTGGCTGGTTCGCCGCCCGCGGACGCGAGCAGGAGCCCGTGCGCGTCTGCGGCTGCACCTGGGGCGGCAGCATCATTCACACGCGCCTGGTGGCAGCCACCGGGATGTTCATCGAGTTCGACAACGGTGTCCGCACCACACGAATCGCCAACGTCCGCCTGATCCGCGGCGGCGATGGCCGCACGCACTGAACCTTCAGTCCACGTCCAGTCAGTCCACCTTGGCGATGCAGTCGATCTCCACGCGCGATCCGAGCGCCAATGCGCTCACGCCCATCGCGCTCCTGGCGGGTTTCGGTCCGGGAAAGTACGTCGCGTAGATCTCGTTCAATCGCGGCCATTCGCGCATGTCCACCAGCATCACCATGCACTTGACCACCTTGTCCATCGATGATCCGGACCGCTCGACGATGGCCTTGATGTTGTCGAGCGTCTGACGCGCCTCGGCGTCGATGCCGCCCGTCACGAGCACGGGCGCGCCGTTCTCGATGCGCGTGCCGATCTGGCCCGACACGAAGACCAGATTGCCCGTGCGCACCGCCGACGAGAACGGAAACGGCCACGGCTCCACCATGTTGATGAACTCGGGATCCGGCCGGACGGGCACCGGCGCCGATTCCGGCGGGGCCGCAGGCGGTTGGGCGCACGAGGACGCGAGCAAGAGACCGGCGACGACAAACAGGATGCGCATGGAGGCTCTCCCTGGGGATGGCGTCATTCTATGCGCTGGTCAACCCCCGAGTAGCGGGACATAATCCCCGCACTTTCCATGGCGACGACGTCCTCCGTGGTCAACACGCTCATCACGCGGCCCTTCGAGTCAGTGGCCGGGCTTGGTCTGTTGGCGATCGGGTTGCCCGTCTTCGAATACTGGGCGGCCACGACAGGTACGACGGGTACGGCAGGTAC
>Ga0105107_10002506_pt1 | contig 12101 bp, 13 predicted proteins | sample PPLLaktember2015_6_FD_79335 | JGI IMG/M metagenome (GOLD analysis project Ga0105107, IMG submission 79335) | Freshwater sediment microbial communities from Prairie Pothole Lake near Jamestown, North Dakota, USA - PPLs Lake P8 Core (1) Depth... | ecosystem: Environmental > Aquatic > Freshwater >... | reverse complement strand
TCGTGCACTGGAACCTGTGGCCCTACGACGAGCCCGAGCTGACCTGGTCGCGATCACCGATGGCGCACACGAAGGGCTCGACCACCGCGACGCTGCTCGTGCACGGGCTCGACGACACCCGCGTGCCGCCGCAGCAGGCCAAGGAGCTCTACCGCGCGTTGCGACACGCCGGGACGACGACGGAGCTCGTGCTGTATCCGCGCGAGGGCCACGGGCTGGGCGAGCGCGCCCACCAGATCGACTTCCTCGAGCGCTTCCTCGGCTGGTTCGATCGCCACCTCGCGCCGCGCGGGAGCTGATCGAGGGACTACGTGCCCACCGACGCCGGCTCGGCGGTCGTGCGCTCGCAGATCGAGCGTAGCGCCTGCCAGTCGGCGTCGGACATCGCGGGCTCGCCCTCGCGCTCGTGGTCCTTCACCGCGTCCTGGCGGCGCTCGCCGGTGGGATGCGTCGACAGGAATTCGAGCGCACCGGGCACGTCGCCGCCCTCGTCCTTCATCGTGTCGAAGAACCGCGCGAGCCCGCGCGAGTCGATGCCGGCGTCGTTGAGCAGCTGTACGCCGCGATGGTCGGCCGCGAGCTCGTCGTTGCGGCTGTACGTCGAGGTGATGATCTGCGCGGCGACGTCCTTGCCGACGTTGCCGCCGCCGGGCGTGAGCAGACCGAACACGCCGTAGCCGAGCATCTCGACGACGCCCTTGCCCGGGTGGCCCTCGATCTCGTGGGCCATCTCGTGGGCGAGCACGCCGGCGAGCTCATTCGGGTCGTGCGCCTCGGCGACGATGCGCCGGTAGATCACGATGTGATTGCCGGGAGCCGCGAACGCGTTGAGCACGTCGTCGTCGACGACGTAGACGCGGACGGGCGCAGAAAGACCGCTCTTCGCGGCGAGCCGATCGGTGAGCCGGTCGAGCGCCGCCGTGCCGGCCTCGGCATTGCAGAACTGCGCCTCGCCGCGCACTGCCTCGATCGTCTCGCGGCCGATCGGATCCAGCGCGGAGTGGGGCAGCACGCGCCCGATGGGGCCCGCGAGGAGCGGCACGGCGAGGAAGAACAGGCCGAGCGACACGGCCAGGATGGTGCCGATGCGTGCGAGTCGACGGCTGCGCGGATTCACCGGAGAGAAGCTACGGCATCCAGACCCGCCGCACCACGATCACGCGCGGTGCCGCGGCCCATCGTCGGCGCTCGAGCACGTCGCGCGCCTCCCAGTTCCACCACGGCGGGTCGAAGGCGCGCGGCTGCGGAGCCGTCCAGGTCCATTCCGCTTCGTCCTCGAGCTCCTCGCGCAGCGCCTTCGCCTCGGCCGCGCCGGCGAACCAGACGAAGACGGCGATGAGCAGCAGCATCGGGCTCAGCACGAAACCGGCGATGGCCATGAGCACGGCGACGACCTTGCCGAGACCGACCGCGATGGTCGTGGCGCGGCGCGGGCCCATGCGCATCGCGAGATACGCCCGCAGCGCGCGGCCGCCGTCCATCGGGAAGGCCGGGATCAGGTTGAACAGCGCGAGGCTGATGTTCGCGTACATCAGCGATTGTAGGAGCCCGAATGCACCACCGCCGGTGACACCGAGGAAGATGCCGAGCACGACGGCGAGGGCGACGTTCACCGCGGGCCCGGCGAGCGCGATCGCCAGCTCGGCCTTCGGCGCGCGCGGCATGCCCTCGAGGTTCGCGATGCCGCCGATCGGCGTGAGCAGGATGTTGCGCGTGTGCACGCCGTAGCGGCGGGCGACGAGCGCGTGGCCGAGCTCGTGCAGCAGCACCGAGCCGAACACCGCGAGCAGGAACACCGTGCCGAGCGCCACTGCGAGACCGCTGCCGGCTCCGTCGTACGAGGCCCAGGCCGCCCAACCCAGGAGGATGGCGAAGGTCCAGTGTACGTAGGTGTCGATGCCGGCAAACCGGCCGATCTTCAGGGAGCCTCTCATCGTCGACTCCAACCTGAGTCGCCGGACGGGCGTCGCAACGGCTGTGACGGCGTTCGCAGGCGCGTCCGGAGTTGCGCGCCGTTGCAGCCGGCGGGCGCCGGCGCACACCGGGAGGCGTAACGCGGCGGGCGCCCGCGCCGTCCCGGGATCTCGTCGTAGGATCGGGCCGCGGGCGCGCGCTGCGGCCGCGCGGATTCGCCGAACCCATGGATCGCGTCACCTCGCTCGTCGCTCTCGCTGCGCTGCTCGCCACCGCCTGCACGGGCAAGCCGACCGACACGGGCGCGAAGCGAGCCGATGCCCAGGCAAAGACGCCGACCGCTTCGGTCGCGAAGCCGGAGTTCGTGAAGGTCACCGCCGAGGGCCGCGCGTTGCCGGAGCTCGTCCGCGAGTCGAAGACGCGCGCGGACGCGGAAGGGCGGCGCCTGCTCGTGTACGTCGGCGCGACGTGGTGTGAGCCTTGTCAGGTGTTCCATCGCGCCGTCGAGGCCGGCGAGCTCGACGGTGAGCTCGCCGGGGTTCGTTTCCTCGAGTTCGATGCCGACGCCGATCGCGAGGCGCTCGTCGACGGCGGCTACGGCGGCACGCTCATCCCCCGGTTCGCGCTGCCCGGTGCCGATGGTCGCGGCACGGACGCGAAGATCGAGGGCGGAGTGAAGGGCGACGGCGCGGTGGATCACATCGTCCAGCGCCTGCGCCCGCTGCTGGCCCGCGCGGGCGCGTGATCACGGCTGCGCGCGGAAGCCCGCGATCGCGGCGTGGATCTCCGCGTCCGCGAGGATGTGATCGGTGCGCTTGGCGAGCTCGAAGACGTGCTTCACGAGCGCAGGCTCGGCCTCGATGCCGCGCGACTGCAGCCAGTACACGACGTTCGACTCGCCCGACATGAAGCCGATCTCGATCGCCTGCTCCTTGCCGAACCATCCGGCGGGCACGCCCGAGTAGACGCGATCGGCGAGGTCGCGGTCGCCCTTCTTGATCGCCTTGATCACCGCCGCCGCGTGCACGCCCGTCGCGGTGCGGAAGGCGTCGTCGCCCACGAGCGGGTATTGGCTCGGGATCGGGACGCCGAGCGCCTCGGACACCTTGCGGCACCACGGCACGAGGTTCCGCAGGTCGCGATCGGCGAGCTCGCCCACGAGCTTGAGGTTCATGAGCGTCTGATCGAGCGCGGCATTGCCGACGCGCTCGCCGACGCCGAGCGCGGTGCCGTGGATGCGGTCCGCACCGGCCTGGATCGCGGACAGGTTGTTCACCACGCCCAGGCCGCGGTCGTTGTGGCCGTGCCAGTCGATGCCCACCGACGTCGCGCCGATCGACTCGAGCAGCATGCGCGTGAACGAGACGAGGTCCATCACGCCCTCGGGCGTCGCGTGCCCGACGGTATCGCACAGGCACAGCCGCGCGACGCCGTGGTCGACGGCGGCGCGGAACAGCCGGTGCAGCGTCTGCGGCGGCGTGCGCGTGGTGTCCTCGGTGACGAACGTCATCGTGAGCCCGTGGCGGCGGCACAGGTCCGCCGCCATCACGGTGCGCTCGAGCAGCAGATCGACGTCCCAGTTCTCCGCGTACAGGCGGATCGGGCTCGATCCGAGGAACGCGTACACCGTGATCGGCCGCCCGGTCTTCTGCGAGATGTCGGCGATCGCGTCGATGTCGTGCTTGTGCGTGCGTGCTGCACAGGCGTACTCGATGCCGAGCCGTTCACGCTCGGCGAACTCGACGAGGGCGGTGACGTCGGCGATGGCACGCGGCCCGGCACCGGGCAGGCCGAGATCCACGGCATCGATGCCGAGGCTCGCGGTGAGGCGCAGGATCTCCTGCTTGTCCTCGATGCCGGGGTCGCGCACCGACGGCGACTGGATGCCGTCGCGCAGGGTCTCGTCGAAGAACGTCAGCTTCCGGTCGTGCAGCGGACTGAGCGGGCCGCGGCGGTTGCGACCGTTCCAGTCGTAGATGAGCGAGTCGGCGGCTGGGTCTTCGACGGTTGCCATGACGGCCCTCCTTCGGTCACACGTTCTCGATCACGACGGCGATGCCCTGACCGCCGCCGATGCACGCCGAGCCGACCGCGTAGCGGCCCTTGCGGCGGCGCAGCTCGTGCACGAGGTGCGTGGTGATGCGCGCCCCGGAGGCGCCCAGCGGGTGGCCGAGCGCGATGGCACCGCCGTCGACGTTCGCCTTGTCCGGATCGAAGCTGAGCTCCTTCTGGCAGGCGAGGTACTGCGGCGCGAAGGCCTCGTTGATCTCGACGAGATCGAGGTCGCGCAGCTCGACGCCGGCGCGCTCGAGCGCGCCGCGGATCGCCGGCACCGGGCCGATGCCCATGATGGTCGGATCGACGCCGGTGGCGTGCCACTGCACGAGGCGGGCGAGCGGCTGCAGGCCGTGGCGCTTCACCGCCTCCTCCGTCGCGAGCACGAGCGCGGCCGCTCCGTCGCAGATGCCCGACGCGTTGCCGGCCGTGACGACGCCGTCCTTCTTGAAGACGGGCGCGAGCTTGGCGAGGCCCTCCATCGTGGTCTCGGCGCGCGGGTGCTCGTCGGTGTCGAACGTCTCGGGGCCCTTGCGGCCCTTGAGCTCGATCGGGGCGATCTCGGCCTTGAAGCGGCCGGCGGCCTGGGCCGCGGCCCACGTCTGCTGGCTGCGCAGTGCGAACGTGTCGCACGCCGTGCGGCTGATCTCGTGCTTGGCCGCGAGGTTCTCCGCGGTGATCGCCATCGCGCAGCCGGCATACGGGTCGACCAGCGACGACCACAGCGTGTCCTCGAGCTTCGGGTCGACGCCGAACTTCGTGCCCCAGCGCAGGCCGCGGGCGGCGTGCGGCGCCTGGCTCATGTTCTCCGTGCCGCCGACGAGCACGACGTCGGCGTCGCCGACGAGGATCTCGTGCGCACCGCTGACGATCGCCTGGAAGCCGGAGCCACACAGACGGTTCACGGTGAGCGCGGGCACCGGGACCGGCACGCCGGACTTCAGGCCGATGTGGCGCGCCATGTACAGCGCGTCGGCGGAGGTCTGCGAGACGTTGCCGAACACCACGTGGTCGATCGCATCGGGCGCGACGTTGCCGGCCGCCAGGGCAGCCTTCGCCGCGACGACACCGAGATCGATCGCGCTCTGGTCCTTCAGTTTGCCGCCGAAGGTGCCGAAGGCGGTGCGCTTGGCGGAGACGATGTAGATCGTGCGAGACAGCGATTTCGCGGGCATCCCGACAAGGGTAGTGCACGGACCCGCGAAACTCCCGCGTCGCGCCGCGCTCGACGACGCCACGTAACCCATTGACTTTCCTCACTGCTTCGGCCGAACGCCGGTCGCGAACGAGTGGAGCTGCGTCACATTCACGTTGGAGCGTGCACGCTTGTGCGATTCAATCGCGTTCCCCGGTGTCGCGCGTCCACGCATCTCGTTCGTCGCGCGCGTCGAGATGGTGCCGCGTCGCGCTCACGACGATCGTGATCGGCGCCGCGCAGGACGCCGGAGCTGCCGCGCCCGCGAGCGAGAGCACGCCGCCGACCGACGACGCGCACGCACCCGCGCCGCCGAGCGAGGCACCACCGGCGAGCGAGAGCGTGCCGCCGTCGCGCGATCCGGCGCTCGACGAGCCTGCGGACCAGCCGAGCGAGCCGCCGGTCGACGCGGCACCGCCGACCGCGGGACCCGCACCCGAACCAGCGCCGACGCCCGCACCGAATCCCGCACCCGTCACGGCGAGCTCGCGCGCGGCGATCCCGATGCAGCCGGTGCTCGACGGCGAAGACGAGGACGAGGAACGTCCGCGCACGATCCGGGCGCGCGCGCGCACGCCCGGGCTCGCGAACTACCTCACCCGCGACGTCGCGACGAGCCCGCGCTTTCTCGATCACGGCATCATCGAACTGTCGCTTGCCGGCGGGTACCCGCACCGGTACCGACTCGGCGCGGCGATCGGTCTGCTCGATCACCTGACGCTCGGGGGCACGGCGCACTGGCTGCCGGGCCAGTCGCGGCCGCGGTTCGCCCCGAGGATCGCGCTCGCGTTCTATCGCTGGCGGTGGATCGAGATCGGTGCGTCGTACGACCGCTCGCTGTACCCGCCGCCCAAGGTCGACATGGATCCCGAGACGCAGTCGTTCCAGGGCGACGCGCACTGGATCTTCGCCGTCGCCTCGTTCTCGATGGCGTGGGCGTCGGGCGGGTTCGAGGTCGGTGGCGTGCGCGCGCGCGTGGCCGATCCGTCGAAGGATCCGACCGCCGACGGGCAGAACCCCGCGATCTGGCGCCACCGCCTCGCCGGCGGGCTGTTCTTCCGCGCCGGCACGCGGCGCTGGGGCTTCACGTTCACCGGTCGCGCGCCGTACGTGTTCGCCGAGGCGGCGTTCGACGTGCGCTTCGGCGCGTTCGAGCTGCGCCGTCGCGGTGGTTGGCGACCGCAGGGGATCGTGCGCGCGACCGATCGCCGCGTGCCGACGCGCCGCTGATCGCAGCCCCGGTCAGCGGCAGAGATCGCCGCGATCCTTCAGGCCCTTGTCGTCGATGCGAAACACCGGCGGCAGCTTCGGCGGTGCCTTCGCGGGCGTCGGTGCGGTGGCGGCCTTCGTCCGTGCGCCGGGCTGCTCGGCCACCGGGGGGGTCACCGACGCATCCGCCACCGACGGCGGAGCCCCGCCGGTCGTCGTCGAGCCGCTGCCCGGCGTTGCCGCGGACGGTGGAGGCGCGTCGCCGGGCTTCGCCGGTTCCTCGCCTTCCCAGCCGCCCTCGTCGTCGCCCTCCCAGCCGCCGTCGTCGTCCCAGCCGGTCGCGCCGCCGTCCGTCGTCGCGCCGCCATCGGTGGTCGCCCCGCCGTCGTCCGTCGTCTTCGCGAACTCGGGATCGAGATCGCGATCGCGATACACGATGACGACGAGGTTGTCGCGGCGCTTGCCGGGCGCACGGATCGCGGTGCGCTCGGGCAGCATCGCCGAGCCGACGCGGTGCAGGTCCTCGTGATCGAGCGACCAGAGCTTCTTGCCCTTGCTCTTGTCGGCGTTGCGCTGCCACAGCCGTGCGCCGACGAACTGCCAGTCGCTGCCGACGAGATCGAAGCGCAGCTCCTCGACGAACGACGCGTTCGCGATGACGAGCTTCTCGACGCCGTCCTTGCGATCCCAGCCCTGCTGCAGCACCTCGTGCGGCGCGGCGATGACCGGCGCACCGCCGAGCACCGCGGCGACGAGACCCTCTTCCGAGATCGCGACGCCGAGCAGCGCCTCGACGGCGCAGGGCGACGGTGGCCCGTGGTAGAAGCCGGTCGGATAGGCGTCGAGCTTGTAGCGCAGCGCGTAGCCCTCTTCGTGGAACGCGAGCGTGACGAGCTCGTTGCCCGAGATCTGCACGCTGCCGCGGAAGCGCGCCGGCGCCTGGGCGAGGAAGGCGAGGTTGCCGCGCAGCACCCGGTTCGCGATGACCTTCGCGTCGGGCACCGTCATCGCCTTCACCTGCGGCGCCGCGACCCCGAGCAGGAGCTCGGGCGTGGGTCCGGCCCCCGCCGCGTACGGCGGGGGCTGCTTGCGCACGCGACAGCCGGAGGAGGCCCCCAGCGTCGCGCACAGCACCAGCGAGACGATCGCGCGGACGAGCACGCGCGCAACCTAGCACGCCCGCCGAGGAACGCCGATCTCCGGTTCGCCCCATGCTCGCCCGCGGTCCGTCCGCGGCGACCGAACGTCGCGAGCGGACGGACCGCGGGTCCGCGCCCCGGCTGCGACCCTGAGGCATGCCGGCGCACCACGTGGCCCACGAACGCAAGGAGACCCTCGAACACGCGGTGCGAACGGCGAGCTGCCCCGGGTCCATCGCCGAGCTCTCGGCGAGCGCGCTACGGCATCGCGGTCGTCGTCCCGTCGCTGCCGGCGACCCTCAGCGTCGTCTCGCCCTCGAGCGTCAAGTACGGTCGCATCTTGTCGAACGTCTTGCGGCCGATGCCCTTCACCCGCAGGAGCTGTGCGAGCTGCCGGACCGGATGCTTCTTCACGTAGTCGACGATCCGGCCCGCGGTGGTCGGCCCGATGCCCGGCAACAGCTCCCACTGCTCGACGGTCGCCTGGTTGGGGTTGAGCCGCCCTTCGAGCTGCGGCGCCGCCATGACGAGCACGGGCACCGCGGCGTCGACGGGGCGCGACCACGCGAGCGCCGACACGAGGGAGACACAGAGCACGATGAGTTGGACGCGCAGCGATCTCATGCGCGAGCCCGTTAGCACCGCCCACGCCGAGATCGATCGCCAGCGATCTCGCGGACATCGTGCGGCCGGCCGGCCAGGCCGGCCCATCTGCGGGCCACAGCCGGCCCGGATCCGGGCCACCTGGCCACCGCACGCGGGCCGGCCCCATTTCCCCGCTGCGGCAATCGAACGACACTCGCCGCATGTCGTCCCCGATCCCGCACCACTGGCAGGTTCCGCAGGTCTTCCGCGAGCGGATGGGCACCCAGGCGGGTCGCCAGCGCTGCATGACGGCCGAAGGGCACCTGCTGCTCGTGCTGCACGACATCCCCGATCCCGAGATTCCGGAGCGCCGCGACGCGAAGCTGTTCTGGCGGATGCCCGACGGCACGTGGCACGCGAGCTCCGGCGGACCACCCGGCATCGGATCGCTGCGCGCGCACGTCGAGGGCTTCGTCGACGCCGCGACGCGACTCGAGTCGCTCGGCGACAAGGCGAAGAGCGCCGACGACTGGTTCGCGCTCGTCTACGCATCGAGCCCGATGCTGCGGACCGCTCGCAACCTGCACCGCACGCTGCAGGAGGCGCGCGAGGCCGCGAAGCTCGACAAGGCATTGATCGCGGTGCGCGACCTGGCCGGCGATGCCGAGCGTGCGTTCGAGCTGATGCACGCGCACGCGTCCGAGGGCCTCGAGTACACGATGGCGAAACGCGCCGAGGAACAGGCCCACGATGCCCAGCACATGCTCGTCGCGGCGCACCGGTTGAACATGATCGCCGCGGTGTTCCTGCCGGTCACCGCCGTGGCGACGCTGCTCGGCATGAACCTGCGTCACGGCCTCGAGGAGTGGCCGGCTCCGTGGACGTTCTGGATCACGCTCGTGCTGTCCTTCGGGCTCGGGCTCTGGATCAAGGCCTCGATGCCGCGTCCGCCCGTGCGCGCGCCCGACCAGGGCCCGCGTGCCGGCACGTCGCGAAAGGCGCCGGCGGCTGCCAAGGCCCGATGACGGGTGTCATGCGGGCCCGCCGGTGCCGTTGTATGCTGCGCCGCCCGTGCCGTACGCCCGCTTCTGCAGACCTTGGGTGCTCGTCGTCCTCGCCGTGCTGGGCCTGCCGGGCTGCAAGAAGAAGATCGGCGATGCCTGCCGCCGCAGCACCGATTGCAGCATCCGCGGCGACCGGGTCTGCGACCTGTCGCATCGCGTGAACAGTGCGGGCGTCGAGACGCCGAGCGGTTCGGGCGAGTGCACGGTCGAGGGCTGCGGCATCGACTCGTGCCCCAAGGAAGCCGAGTGCGTGAAGGTCTACGGCACCGACTTCCTCACGATCGCCTGCGATCCGCTGCGCGAGGATCTCGCGGTCGCGCTGCCGCCGACGGGCGACGACGAGTGTCCCGACGGATGCACCCTCGCGGGTCCGGACGACTTCTCGGACGTGGCGTACTGCGCGTGCGAGCCGCTGGACGACTGCGAGGCCCACGAGGTCTGCCTCGGCGAGGGCCTGTGCGCCGACGAGATCACCGCGCGCACGAGCTGTCGACGCGAGTGCAACAACGACGGCGACTGCCGCGAGGGCTACGAATGCATCCGCACCGGGGCCCGCGGGGTGTACCGCGCGCCGGACCTCGATCGCCCGGGCGAGGTCGACGACGTCGAGATCTGCATGCCGTCTCCGTGAAGCCCGTGGACGCCCTCGACGAGCTGCTCGCCGATCTGCAGGACCTCGTCGAGGCGCAGTCGAGCGCGCCCGCGCCCGCCCGCGCCGACGAGGGCAACTTCCGCTGCGTGCGGTGCGAGGGCTGCGTCGACTGCCGCTTCTGCATGGAGTGCCGCGACTGCGACGAGTGCACGTACTGCGAGGGCTGCGAGAACTGCCGCGGATGCACGCAGTGCAAGCTGTGTCGCGACTGCGATCGCACCTCGCACAGCCTGCTCAGCCGCGCGTGCGACGGGTGCTCGTACGTCACGCTGAGCGTCGGCTGCGAGGAGTGCGTGCACTGCTTCGCGTGCGTCGGGCTCTCCGGTGCGGAGTTCTGCGTGCTGAACGAGCGCTACAGCCGGCGCGACTACCAGGCCAAGCTCGCCGAGCTGAAGGCCGCCCTCGAGCCGCGCCTCGCGGAAGGCTGGCGGCCCGCGTGGTGGCGCGACGAGGACGACGACGTGCCCCGCGAGGTGGTCGAGGAGGCCGAGTCCGTGCCCGAGCCGGTCGCGGAGCCGCAGCCGGCCGACGAGGACGCGCGCGAGCCCGATGCACCCACGGGCGGTCACCGGGCCGAGGAGGCCGTGGCCCCGCGTGCGCTCGACAGCGTGCGGGTCACCAGCGCCGCGGCCCCGCGCCCGACGAGCCCCGACGATGCCCACGCGACGAGCCCCGGCGGTCCGAGCGTCACGCGGGCGCATCGGCCCCCCGCGGCACCGCCGGCGGCCGCAAGCCCGCCCGCCTCGGTGCTCACGGGTCGTCGGCCGCAGCGCGGCTGATCCGCGCGCGGACATTCGTGCGCAAGAGATCGCCGATCACGACACCCCATTCGTGCTAACGAGGGGGCCGATCATGGCACGGCGACTCGCGATCCTCGGATGCGGGACCATGGGCGAGACGATCCTCGCCGGGTCGCTGCAGGCCGGCAGCTTCGGCATCGGCGACATCGTCGCCACGGTGCGGCGGCCGGAGCACGGCCACGCGCTGCACGAGCGCCACGGCATCGAGGTCACCACCGACAACGCCGCCGCGTGCGAGCGCGCCGACGTCATCGTGGTGTCCGTGAAGCCGCAGTACATGAACGAGCTGCTGGACGACGACCGCATGCGCGCGGCCACGGCGGGCAAGCTCGTGATCAGCATCGCCGCGGGGGTGCGCGTCGGCACGCTCGGGCAGTGGCTGCCCGGCGCCGCGATCGTCCGCGCGATGCCGAACACGCCCTGTCTCGCGCGCCGAGGCATGACGGTGCTCGCGCCCGGGCCGCGCGCGACCGAGGAGCACATCGCCATCGCGCGCGAGCTGTTCTCGCCGGTCGGACGGGTGCTCGTGCTCGAGGACAAGCACATGGACGCGGTCACGAGCCTCAACGGCAGCGGGCCGGCCTTCGCGTACGTCATGCTCGAGGCGCTCGCCGACGGCGGCGTGATGATGGGGCTGCGGCGCGACGTGGCGCTCGAGATCGCCGCGCAGGTGTTCCTCGGCGCGGCGTCGATGGTGCTCGACACCGGGCTGCACCCGGCGGCGTTGAAGGATCAGGTCACGACGCCGGCGGGCTCGACCATCGCGGGGCTGCTCATCATGGAGGACGGTCGCATCCGGTCGGTGCTCGCCCGCACGATCCAGGAGGCGACGAAGGTCGCCGCGAGCCTGGGCCAGCCCACGCCGCCGCGCACCGGCGACGACGAGCACTGAACGACGGCGCAGCCGCCGACGACACCGATTGTTTGCGCTGCACGATTCGCTCACGCGATCCTGATCGCCGTTGATCCGCCTCGTTCGCAGCCTGATCGGCCTCGCATTCCTCGCCGGGCTCGTGCTGTGCGCGTTCGAGGTCCGGCTGGGCCGGCGCACCTTCGCCGAGCACGTCGATCGCATCGGCGAGACGCCGGAGGCCCGCGAGCTCCTCGACGGCACGCGCGCCAAGGTGACGCCGTTCGTCGAGGACGCGACCGACCGCATGCTCGGCGAGTACATCGAGGCGCCGACCCAGCCCGTGCCCGAGCGCCGTGCGACGACCCCCGCGGGTCCGCGGCCCGCCAGGCCGCCGCGCACCGGCACGCCGCGACCGACCTCGGCCGCTGCCACGCCCGCACGCGCGGCTGCGGTCCGTCCCGCTCGGCCGCCGACGACCGCGATCGCAGCTCCGCGGTGAACCGCTATCCTGCGGCGCGGTGCTCGGCGGCGCCCTGTGGTCGGTTCTCGTGGGCGTCGCGACGATGTCGACGAGCGTCGTCGCGCCTGCAGCCGACCCCGCACCGCCTCCGGACGCGCCGGTCGACGCACCGCCG
>Ga0105107_10002505_pt1 | contig 12103 bp, 8 predicted proteins | sample PPLLaktember2015_6_FD_79335 | JGI IMG/M metagenome (GOLD analysis project Ga0105107, IMG submission 79335) | Freshwater sediment microbial communities from Prairie Pothole Lake near Jamestown, North Dakota, USA - PPLs Lake P8 Core (1) Depth... | ecosystem: Environmental > Aquatic > Freshwater >... | reverse complement strand
TGAAAGTGATTTGCTCCCCAAAGATACCGATGCTGCCCGTGACGTACTCCGATAACCAGCGACCGAGTGTCACATTTCCACCCGTTCGTTCTTCAAAATAGGAAAGGAAATTCGTCAGACTTCGATAGCCGTCCACTTGGAGCGAGGTGAGTGAATCATACAGGTAGGGGTTACGAAATGTGATGTGTCCCAGACTTCTTCGCTGGCCCAGCTGCCCACGAATACGCCCAAGGTAGCCATACCCGCCTAAGTTACCCTGTGTGATATCGGCGATCGCCACAAGTCGATCCAACGTACTGAACCCTCCACCGATGCTGAACATGCCAGTCGGCTTTTCTTTTACACGCACATTGAGATCAACCTTATCAGGAGCGACCTGCGCCGGCAGGATTTCGACCGTCTCAAAGAAATTTAGGTTGTTCAATCGCTGAAAACTTCGTTTCAACGAAGCCGTATCGATCACATCCTGTTCGTCCACCCGAATTTCTCGACGGATGACGTTGTCTCGCGTTTTATCATTTCCATAGATATTGATCTGTCGGATCCTCATCATCTCCCCTTCCCTAATGCTGAAGATGATGCTGACCGTCCGTTCTTCATTGTTCGGATTGACGCCGGGGGCCACTTCAGCAAAGGAGTACCCCTTACTCCCATAGAGATCCGTCAGACGCGTAATCTCATCTCTGATTTTAGCCCGTTGAAAGATCTCTCCCTCTTTAATCTTCAATCCTTCTCGAAGTTCAGGTTCTTCAAACACCGTGTGCCCGCGAAACCCGATTTCACCGATGGTAAAGGGCTCACCTTCCGCAACATGATAGGTAATGGTGAACCATTTCTTGTCTTCGGTCAGCTCCACGGACGGCTGGCCGACCCGAACATTGAAGTAGCCCTTATTGAGCAATACTTCCTTGATCCGCTCCACATCGTTCGCCAGTTCGTCACGTTTCAGCACACCGGCATCGGACACCATAGACGGCAATTTCAGTTTGGTAAAGAATCCATACCAAGGAATCCATTCTCTGGTTGACATCGCAGCGAACATCTCGGCTTTCGTTGCCGCGCGAAGCCCCTCGAACATCACCGTCTTAATTTTCGCTTTATCGCCCTCTGTAATGTGGAACATCAGACGCTTTCGATCTTCATCCAACGTCTGAATAACCGGGATGACTTGCGCATTGTAATAGCCGTCATGCTGATAGAGCTGGCGTATGTTTTCAGCGCTCGCTTTCACCAGCTGCTGATCAAGAAACGTCTGGCTCTTGATGGTCGTTTTCTCCTTCAGCTTATCGTCGCTCAAGTGACTATTGCCGTCAAAAACAATCTCGGTAATGAACGGTTTCTCCTGGACAATGAAGGTGACGGCCATTCCCTCGGTGACGGACTCCGTTTCAACCTGGACGTCTTCGAAAAATCCGGTGTCGTAGAGAATTTTGATCTGACCACGCACGGTTTCCGGCGTATACAGATCGCCGGCTTTCAGCGTGAGCCGGCCAACGATGGCCGGAATTTCAATCCGTTTGACTCCACGGATGTCGATTGACGATACCGTTGGCTCAGGAACCTGGGCAAGTGCTTCACACAGGCCCCACAACACGGAGACGACTAGAGCCGCGACTACGAACGATCGACGCCTGTAAACGGCATGCAGGGTCACCGACGAGGATTCCTAGGGAGAAATGTGGAGATGGGCGGCATGATTGGACTCATCCCACAGCTCCTCACGACGCTCGACCAGCTAAACCAAACCCCTCTCATCCGCCACATTCCTGGGTGCATTGTCTATCGAAGCGCATGGAAGCCCTCACGAAAAGTTTTCGACCAAACCGATTCAGAACGGACACAAAGGCTTCCAACATACCCATGCGAAACTTCCGGATTATATTGAGGTCATCCAGTATTGTAAAGGAGTCGACGGTCCTCCGAACGCCGGACAGAAGGATGGTTGTGAATTTCGTTTCTCATCACAACAGTCGACATCATGCCACCGGCCTGGATCATCGATAAAGCTCCCGTGGATTCACTCCCACTGATAATTGCTCAGAGAACACACGCCATGAATCCCTGAGGGAGTTCGACTACGTCATTCGGTACGCGCAACACAGCTATCGGTGTTGGAACAACGCGTCAGAACCATTGATTCGATGCGATCAGTTCCCCTGTTTCTTGACATCACACAACCCATCACATAGTATCCTTCCATGTCTCGTTTCACTGTGAGAAAAGCAGTCATCCCTGCAGCTGGTCTGGGAACACGATTCCTTCCTGCCACGAAGGCCTCTCCCAAAGAGATGTTACCTTTGGTGGATAAACCCCTCATTCAATATACCGTCGAAGAAGCCGTCGCCTCGGGTATCGAAGACATCATCGTCGTCACTGGGCGCGGCAAACGAGCCATTGAGGACCACTTTGATCGATCCGTCGAATTAGAAGAAAATTTGAAAGGTACCGGGAAGAGCCAGGTCCTCCACCAAATGCGACAAATTTCGAACTTGGCCAATTTCTGTTATGTCAGGCAGGCGGAGGCGCTCGGCTTAGGGCATGCCGTCTTGTGCGCGCAACACCTGATCGGTGATGAGCCATTTGCAGTGATACTGGGAGATGAGATTATCGACGCCGATGTTCCGGCACTCGCGCAATTGATCCATGTCTATAAAAAACGGCATGGAGCGGTTCTGGGAGTCCAGGATGTCCCGAAAGCCGACGTCAGCCGATACGGGATTGTCACCCCGAAACACCTTGCGCATGGCCTCCATCGGGTTGAAGGTTTGGTTGAAAAGCCATCCCCAACGGATGCACCCTCCACCTTGGCCGTCATCGGGCGATATGTGCTTCCTCCGGAAATCTTTCCTATTCTGAGAAAGACTCGGCCCGGGAAAAATGGAGAGATCCAACTGACCGACGCGCTCAAAGAGCTTGCGAGAAAATCTCCGATGTACGCGCTAGAAGTCGAGGGGCAGCGTCATGACGCAGGAGACAAACTAGGCTTCCTGATTGCCACCGTAGAGTTCGCTTTGAAAAATCCGGCGTTAGGAGCAGAATTCCGCGACTACCTTTCGACTCGAATGCGTACCACGCCGACTAATCGACGGAGTTGATTCCATCAGTCGAGATTCGCGCTCTGTCGCAAAGATCTGTCGATATCGCTGTTCAGCTCCGTTATAGGAGTGACCAGGGCGGCCAACGCCCACGTCGACACATAATCTCGGCGGAAGACTCCGCTCCAACAAATGACTGAACGATTAGAAAAAGAGACGTCCTATGATATGCTCGGGAATCAACCTTGCAGTGGAGTCGACATCTCGTTCTTCTGCTTAACGAACAGGCACATACATGACTGACCCAAACGAGCAAGATATTCAGCCCCCTCAAAACATTGAGGTTCCAACCCAGCTTCCGCTCTTGCCGGTTCGGGATATCGTCGTCTTTCCATACATGGTGCTTCCACTCTTCGTCGGACGCGACATGTCGATTAAGGCCATCGAAGCCGCCCTCGCCGGGAATCGAATGATCTTCCTTGCAACCCAAAAGGCGCTCGACGTCGAAAATCCTTCACCTAAAGACATCCATACGATCGGCACCGTCGGCATCATCATGCGGATGCTGAAGCTGCCGGATGAGCGCATCAAGATTTTGGTTCAGGGTATCGCCAAAGCGAAAATCACCAAATACATTCAGACCGACCCCTACTACTCCGTTCGAATCGACAAGCTGATTGACGCCAAGCCCGCGGCGACGACACTTGAGGCAGAAGCTGTCATGCGCACCGTCAAAGAACAGATCGAACGGATCGTGAGCTTGGGCAAGGTTTTGATCCCCGATGTCATGGTCGTCATTGAAAACCTCGAAGAGCCGGGCCGACTGGCCGACATGGTGGCCTCAAATCTTGGGTTGAAAGTCGACGCCACTCAAGCCGTCTTGGAAATTTCCGATCCGATCCAGCGCCTTCGCCAGGTGAGCGACATCCTTGGGAAAGAGATTGAAGTCCTCTCGATGCAGCAAAAGATTCAGGCGCAAGCCAAAGGTGAGATGGACAAAACTCAACGTGAGTACTTTCTCAGAGAACAGTTGAAGGCCATTCAAAAAGAGTTGGGCGAACTTGATGAACGGGCAGAAGAAATCACGGAGTTTCGCAAACGCATCAAAGACGCCAAGATGCCTGAGAAGGTGTTGAAAGAATCCGAAAAACAGCTCAAGCGGCTTGAGAAGATGCATCCGGATACGGCCGAATCCGCGACGGTGCGAACGTACCTAGAATGGATGGTCGAATTGCCTTGGTCGAAGCGGTCAAAAGACAATCTTGAGCTGAAAGCGGCAGCCAAGGTATTGAACGACGACCACTATGATCTTGAAAAGGTCAAGGAACGGATTCTCGAATATCTAGCCGTCCGAAAGCTGAAAGAAAAAATGAAGGGCCCGATCCTCTGTTTCGTGGGCCCGCCTGGCGTCGGCAAGACCTCGTTAGGCAAGTCGATTGCCCGTGCATTGGGTCGGGAATTTGTGCGTATTAGCTTAGGGGGCGTCCGCGACGAGGCAGAAATCCGCGGACACCGTCGAACCTATGTAGGCGCGTTACCCGGGCGCATCATCCAGGGGATGAAGCAAGCCGGCACCAGCAATCCGGTATTCATGCTCGATGAGGTGGACAAAGTTGGAATGGACTTTCGAGGCGATCCCTCCGCTGCCTTGCTGGAGGTTCTTGACCCGGAACAAAACAGCGCATTCACCGACCATTATCTCGGAGTTCCCTTCGACCTGACCGAAGTCATGTTCATCACCACGGCCAACTTAATCGATCCCATCCTGCCCGCGCTCCGTGATCGCATGGAGGTCATTGAAATTCCTGGCTACACGGAAGAGGAGAAGCTCGGCATTGCGCAGAAATACCTCATTCCACGTCAGCTCGAAGAACACGGTATCACGAACAAACATGTCCGGCTGACAGAAGCGGCGATCAGACAGATTATTTCTCACTACACCAGGGAAGCCGGGGTACGAAACCTTGAACGTGAAATTGCCAATGTCATGCGCAAAGTGGCGAAGAAAGTCGCGGAGGGCAAAGGCCAGGGGTTTCCCATCGACCAATCCAATCTCAATAAATATTTGGGGGTGTCGAAGTATGTGCCGGAAGCGGAACTCGAGAAAGATGAGATTGGAGTGGCAACCGGCCTAGCCTGGACCGAATCGGGCGGCGACGTCCTGTACATCGAGGCGACGGTGATGAAGGGTAAAGGCCAATTGACTCTCACCGGGCACCTCGGAGATGTGATGAAGGAATCCGCTCAGGCCGCCCTCAGCTACGTCCGGTCACGAGAGAAGACCTTAAACTTGAATCCTGGGATGTTCAGCAAGCAAGACCTCCACATCCATGTCCCGGCTGGCGCCATCCCCAAAGACGGTCCGTCCGCCGGCATCACGATGGCTACGGCCATTGCTTCGGCGTTTTCCGGCACTCCCGCGAGGCGGGATCTGGCCATGACTGGTGAGATTACCCTGCGCGGTCGCGTGCTTCCGATCGGAGGACTCAAGGAAAAGATCTTGGCGGCAAAACGAGCCAAGCTCACCACCGTCATCCTCCCACGTCGAAACAAAAAAGACCTTGAGGAAATTCCTAAACATCTCCTGAAAGGCATCCAATTGGCGTTCGTCGACACCATGGACGACGTCATGAAGATTGCCCTTCGGCGAAGAGCCAAGGCTGCGTCGACCTCGAACAAGCCGCCAGCTCCTCCTGCACCCGCCCGCATCCGGCCTTTACGATCCGGAAAAGGCAGACGACCGCACGAACTGCCTGCCACTTTGAGAGCCGGGCGCGTGCCAACTAGCTCATAGGATCGCGCCATGGCGCTTCCTATGGCCAAACCCCTTCAGGAATTCGCTCTGATTCAAGGGTTGAAGCGTCAGTTTGCCCAACACGCTCCGGGTCTCGTTCATGGCATCGGTGATGACGCAGCGGTGGTTGAAACCAGCTCACCGAAGTGGTGGCACCTTACGACGGACCTGCTCGTAGAAGGAATCCATTTCACCCTCACATCTGCAGCTCCAGAGTCAATTGGATACCGGGCCGCGATGGCCAACCTTAGCGATCTTGCCGCAATGGGAGCAGTCCCTCGGTATCTGCTCATATCACTCGCCATCCCTAAAAAGGTGAGTCAACCACAAGTCTACGGCTTGTACAGAGGGATGATGAAGGCATGCCGCCTCTATGGCGTGGCGCTGATCGGAGGAGATACCTCGGCATCCAAAGCCGGACTTTTTTTAAGCATCACACTGGTCGGGACTACCGCCAAACGCCGTGCGTTGTTTCGCCATGGTGCAAGGGTGGGAGACCAGATTTATGTGTCAGGCACCCTAGGAGACTCGCTCGCCGGTCTCCGCTTGTTGGCAAATAGCAAAACCTCTCGATCATCCCAAAAGAAGCGATCACAATTATCTCGCTCCCATCGACAATTTCTGATACGCCGCCACTTCCACCCGACAGCAAGGGTTGCCGAGGGCCAGTGGCTCAACAACGGACGGCTGGCCACTGCCGCCATTGATCTGTCCGATGGTCTCTCCGGAGATCTTCGACACATGTGTGCGGAAAGCGGTGTCGGAGCAGAGGTGGAGATTGAGAACCTTCCACTTTCACCGGCCTGCAGAGCGTATGCAGAAGCCTATGACGTCTCGCCGACTCAACTCGCGATCACCGGAGGTGAAGACTACGAACTTCTGTTTACCGCATCGCCGAGATCTCGGAGTGCGCTCGAACGACAAACGCGGGCACGAGGCTATCGCATTACCCGTATCGGGACCATTCGCCCGCAGAAATTTGGAATCCAGATGACCTCCCACGGCCGAACGCAGCCCCTGCCGCTGACCAGCTACGAGCATTTCCGCCGATGACAGGCGCGAGTAAACATCCCTCTGCTGGAGGAACTCGATCATTCCGCGCACTGCTACGCCAAGTGCTCCATTTGCAAGAATCGCCACAACGTACAGCGTTGGCCTTTGCGCTGGGTATCTTCATCGCCTTTTCACCGGCCTATGGTCTTCACACCGCGATGGTAGCACTGTGCACATGGCTGTTCGGTCTCAACTTTTTAGCGTTACTGGCGGGGGCGTTTGTCAACAACCCCTGGACGATCATTCCGATATTGGGCGTGACCTATTGGACCGGTGCCCTGTTGTTAGGTCGAACAGACGTGCCGACGTTCGATTGGCATGATTTAAGCTTCAGCGGGATCTACGACCAAGTCCTGCCATATGCAGGTCCCTTTGTGCTGGGAGGGCTCGTTCTCAGTGTGCTCGGAGCACTGTTGTCGTATCCTGTCGCGTATTTTTTCCTGGTGAAATATCGCCATAACTCAGAGACCCCCACCGCCAAGCCATTGCCGCCTTCAGACTCGGTGAGCTAAGATGCCTGGTGGTTATGGAACCTGCAGACCGACCGAATGCTCCGTATGATGGATCGGCACTAATCGCTGATCCGATTCACAAGTATGTTACCTTCACCGTTCCTTACGCGACTCCTGATCCGCACGAGCTCACCGAGAAAGATCTGATCGATTCTCCGTGGGTCCAGCGCCTACGGTACATTTATCAACTCCAAAGTGCCCGTTGGGTCTATCCGTCTGCCGAGCATACCCGCTTCGTTCACTCCTTGGGGACGATGCACGTAGCAGGACGATTCGCTCGACATCTATATCCCTTCCTCAAGAAAGTGGTCAAAGAGGTGCCGTCGGCCAATTATGTGGAAGAGCTCTTACGGGTCACGGCCTTGGTGCACGATATCGGACACGGTCCGTTTTGCCATTTCTTCGACGACAATTTTCTCCATGCCATGGGTCTCTCTCACGAACGCTTGGGGCAGATCATCATCCGAGAGCACTTGGCTCCGGTGATCAGGAAAATCCGCCGAAGCCCTTCAGGGCCCTTCGCGAAGGGAGAAGAACTCAATCCGGATCAGATCGCTCATCTGATTCTCAAAGAAAAGGGTAAGGATAATTCCCGGTTACCTCGATGGCTGAACATGCTCCAACCGGTGATCTCCGGAAGCTATACCGGAGACAATCTGGACTATGTCTTGCGGGATTCCTACATGTGCGGCGTCGCTGTGGGCCCGGTCGATCTGACACGGTTAATTCATTATACGATCGTGACCGACAAGGGATTCACCATTCATAAAACCGGGCTTCCCGCGCTCCAAATGTTTTTGAACACAAGAATGTACCTCTACTCCAACGTGTATTATCACCGTACGACGAGGGCCATCGACATCCATCTACGCGATATTTTCGGCCAGACGATGCCGCTGCTGTGCCCGCGCGATCCGCGAAAGAAGATGGAAGACTATCGCATCCTGACTGATTGGTCGCTCTTGGAAGAGGTTCGAGACTGGAAACACTCCCGCCACAAACTCCGCCGGCAGTTAGGGCAGGAGTGGGCAAGAATCTTGGACCGCGATATTAAATGGAAGATGGCCTACAGCACGACCTTGAAAGAAAAGGGGCAGGAGCGCGGAATAGCGTTTCCCAGTCATCGCCACTTCGAACAGCAGATTATGAAAGAATTGCCGGCAGGCCTGAAGCGACTCCCATTCCGGGTGGACATGGCCCTCCTGGATCCACGACCTGATCCTAAAGATCGCCGCGGAAACCCCTTATACGTCTTTGATCCCGGTACCGGCCAAGTCTCCTCCGAACCCCTCGAAGAGTTTCTGGATCTGCTTCCTACAAGACTCATTCAATTTCGGATCTATTCGCCAGACCATACTCATGACGCTGCCCTATCGCAAGCAGCTGCGACCGTCCTCAATAAGACACCGACCAGTCTTGAAACCAATTACTAGGGTAGCATCGTGCTTAGACGTTCGAGATAAGTCGTGCGATAGGACTGTCATGATCTAGACAGCGGGCTCATCCTGAGGCTCGCTAGGCCGACATTTTCAGTGACAGGCCCTTCAGCAATTGAGCTTTTTTCGTCTTCATAGTCTCTCGTTGTTTCTCCGACGGAAAATGTGCACCCCGTTTTGTCGACGGGAAGCGGCTTTCAAAGCGCTCAATCATTTCGAGCGCTTCGGCCTCCTCCCCGGCCAGAAGAAGCAGCTGCAGGAGCCGAAGGTAGGCCGGAACGAGCAGCAACAGGTGCCGGACTTCTCTGGCTTCTTCCACAACATAGCGATACCCTTGGATCGCGATCTCCTGATTAATCTTTTCATAGGAGAGCGCCTCAATCATCTGAATCCCCAGGCGATCCGTATCGGCACTGATGCAGCGTTCCCATTGCCCGTTGACCAAGGCTCGCACTTCCTCTGCTGAAAGTTGGACCCCTCCGTTTTTAATATTCCGACGAAGATTCTCCAGCACCCCTCTGGCTTCCAACCAAGCTCCATAGAGTCCAATCAGCACTCCGATACAGGGAGTTGGTCGTTGGCATCTCCCATCGAGAGGTGAAAAATTTTTCTTCGCCACCTGGGACGGCAAATACACGCGCCCATTCGACGCCGCGCACACCTCACAGATGTGGTCATCATCAGGGGTAATATAGAGATACATGCGGATCCCGGAACGATCGAAGATGTCGACGGCCAGTATGCGGCCGGCCATGATCTGCATCTGGTAGTATTGCCACACGACCAGAAGTCCAAGAATGCCCACCAAATAGATCGTCACGTCCGGAAATTGCCAGCCTTCAAGCATCGGCGCTCCCCTCCACCATTTAGATTCAGATGATTCCCACCATCAAGCATCCGACAGGTCATCTAAACATTCCCCTATCTTCTCAAATGGGTATAGGACTGTATCGGTAGACTTCCAGGCGTACTTGACTCTTCTTATGCCATTTTTACTTCGTCGCCGTTTCAATGGACGCTGGCAGGCATCCTGCACAGACTGAGATGACCGAACTCGATTCGTAAGGTTACTGGAGAGGAGGTTGCTATGAGGGTGAGAAGATCAATGCTGATCGCTATCTGTTGGATTTTCTTATCATTGGACGTTCCAGCCTATGCCCAACTCGGTGGGGGGCAACAGGGCGCAGAAAGAATTTTAAATGGAATGCCCCAGGAAATCCTGGCAAAGGTTCAATCTTTGGCTCAGATCATCCAGCAAAGCATCAAGGATGGAAAACTCACGGACGACGAGGTCCAGCGAGGCATGATGTCGGGTCAACTGGGGGAACGACTGAAACAGTTGAGCCCCGAAGCCGGGCAACTCTTGTCTGACATCAGCCAGGCGTCAAAAGATGGCAAGGGACCTGGAGAGGAGAGCTTAATGCCTCTGCTCGGAGGATTAGGCATCTCGCCGGAATAAGAAACACACACTCCCAGGACTACCCGTTACCACTAAACGACTGCCATTGGTTGCGAAAAGACAATCAGCAACTGGATGCCGATGAGGAGAAGGAAGAGTGCTCCTTTGAACTGACCCGTCTGTTCAGTAAGCGAGAATTGATGAGCGGCGAGCAGGAGGGAAACGATGGAGAGGGTAAACAGGAAGATTCTCATGTTGAGCCCCATATCCACTGGATGAACCAGTGGGTACGCTTGCGTTGTGCAAGGTCAATCGGAAATCATAGGGAAAACATGAAATGACAGATGGCTAGAATTACGGATCCGGCGCGCCAACACCAGAGCCTGGAACCGAGACCGGCACCGGACCTGCCGATTGCACACTCCCCTTGAACGGTAGATCCAGCAAGGCATAGGGATTCACGCGCGCGCCGTTGAGTTTCACACCCCAATGGAGATGGGGGCCGGTCGCTCTTCCGGTGGCTCCCACTTTTCCGACGATCTCACCAGCCTTTACCACATCGCCGTCCTTGACCAGCACTTCGGAGAGATGGAAATACATTGAGTACAAACCTAGCCCATGATCTAAGAAGACTCCCTTCCCGGAAAAAACATGATCAACAGTCAGCCGTACGATGCCGTCATTTGTCGCAACCACCTCGGTTCCGAGCGGAGCGCCGATATCTTCACCGTTATGAGGATTGCGGGCCTGACCATTCATGATCCTGACACTGCCGAAAATTCCGGTTCGCTTGCCGCTCACCGGTTCGACGAAGCCCGCCTGCCAGAACTTCGTGCGGGAATCGTTGGCCAGCATTTCCTTTACCTGTGCTTGTTCCGCCTGCCATCGAGCCAAACTTTTTTCATCAAGATCGACTTTGTTTTTAGGCAGCGTGAGGCGCTCAACGTGAAATTTCTCCTTGAGAACCTGGACACGGTACGTCAACGTCTGGCTTTGCTCCCCAGCCTGTACTTTGACGGTCAGTTCATGGATTCCCGGTTCATCTTGCAGGTCGATCCCGAGTAAGCCCACAAACCCTCTCCTCTCTTCAGTTCGCGTCTCAGGGAAGAAGCTGAGGGAACGGCCTAGAAACGTTCCCTCTACGCCGGTGACTCCACCCTCAGCGAGAACCTTGACCACCAATATTTGACCTTGCTTGCCACTATAGTGGCCATCGACGGCTTGAGCAGTCGGAATGGAACCAGCCAGGAGGTCGACGAAGAGCGAACCGGCGAGCAGAACGCCAACACTAAGCGTAAACCGTGCTCGTGTTGTGGGCCAGAAGTTCATGTCAGAACTCGTTCATCTTGAGCCTGTGGAAGGGCCTGGGAATTCAAGCATTCCCGTTCAGGGTTCGTTGATCTCACCACCATCGTACTTCCAACAGATAAGGCAAGTATGGCAGCTCGTCGATGCCTCCAGTTAAATATCGGTCTCATCGGTAGAACCGTCCCCCGGATACTTGGGAAATCAATTCTTCAACCCGTCGATTCACCGCGCTGAAAGGATCCATACAGAGAATCGTCTCTTCCCAATACCCGTTCAGCTTCAGATACGTCCAGTCCACGGTATAGGACCGATTCTTGGCTCTCGCGAACCGGATAAAGTCTCCACGGACCTTGGCCCTCGTCGTTTGTGGTGGCGTGGACATCGCTCGTTGGACGGTCTCTTCCTCTACCACCCGTTCAATCAGCCCACGAGACTCCATCAAGTAATACAAGCCCCGTGTCCGCTTCACATCATGGTACTGTAAATCCAACAAGGACACGCGTGGGTCGTCCCACCCGCAATGTCGCTTATCCACGTACGATTGGATCACATGTTTCTTGGTGACC
>Ga0105107_10002504_pt1 | contig 12106 bp, 12 predicted proteins | sample PPLLaktember2015_6_FD_79335 | JGI IMG/M metagenome (GOLD analysis project Ga0105107, IMG submission 79335) | Freshwater sediment microbial communities from Prairie Pothole Lake near Jamestown, North Dakota, USA - PPLs Lake P8 Core (1) Depth... | ecosystem: Environmental > Aquatic > Freshwater >... | reverse complement strand
CCCTTGCGCAGCTTCTCGAGCAGGTTCGCGCGGATCTCCTCGCGCAGCGTCCGCGGGCGGAAGCCCGCGGCGCGCAGCTCCCCGAGCGTACGTTGGGTCGGCTTCGACATGCGCATCCTCCGGAGCGGCTGCTTCACTCTAGCCGCCCTAGCGCGACGTCGGAGCCTTCCCCGTCAGCAGCCGGATGCGGTGCTGGATGATCTCGAGCTTGCCGTCGTCGTCCTGACGCAGGTTCGAGGGCAGCTGCTGCGCGCGGATCATCGCCTGGGTGTTCGCGATGCGCTCCTGGGTGGCCGGGTGGCTGGAGAGGAAGCTGCTGCCGCGGTCGCCGTACTCCTTGATCAGGGTGCCGAAGAAGCTGACGAGCCCGCTGGGGTCGTAGCCCGCCTTCGGCAGGGTCTGCACGGCGAAGCCATCCGCCTCGCGCTCGGCCTCGCGCCCGAACTGGTTGATGTACGCCATCGCCCCGAGGCCCGTGAGCAGATTGGCGGCCTGCGCCGCGGCGCCCCCCGCCAGCACCCCGACGCCGAGCACGCCGAGCTGCTGCGCGAGCGCCGTATTGCGCTGGCGCCGGTAGTTCTCGGCGACGTGGCGGTGGTAGACGTGGCCGACCTCGTGGCCCATCACGCCGATCAGCTCGCTCACGTTGCGCGCCTTCAGGATCAGGCCGGTGTGGATGTAGACGGTGCCGCCCGGCACCGCGAAGGCATTCAGCTCGTCGTCCTCGATGACGTAGAAGTCGTACTCGAGCGGCTGCGGCCCCATCACGCGCAGCAGGGCGGAGCCGAGGCCCGACACGTAGCCCACCACGGCCTCGTCGCGCAGGAACTGGAACTTCTGCCGCGCCTGCTTCTCGACCTCCGCCCCGAGCTGCCGCTCCTCCTCGATCGTGAGCGGCGCCGTCGAGCAGGCCAGCGCGAAGATCGCCAGCAGGACCCAGCCCCGGCCCCTACGCCGGATCGCGCTCACCGAAGCCTCCCTGCTTGCCGAGGGTCTCGGTCACGTGCCGCAGGATCGAGAGCACCGAGTCGTCGAAGCTCGCGTTGTCGACGATCGGGACGCCATGCTCCTCGGCGAGCTCGAGGATGTGATCCTGGATGCGCAGGATCGCGTCGAGGTTCTCGAGGTAGCGGTGCGGCGGCCTGCGTGCGGCCGTGCGTGCGCGGGCCTCGAAGCGGCTCTTGTAGGCCTCCGGATCGAGCGTCGCGACGGCGAGGAAGATCAGGTGCGCGTCGCTCGCGTAGCGCTCCGGGTCGAACAGGCCCGGAAGGATCGAGACGCCGTCGATGATCATGTGCGTGTTCTCGGAGATCGAGCGCTCCACCATGGCGCGCACGCCGACGGAGACCGTGGTCGCCTGCGCCCGGAAGCCTTCGACGACCGGGTCGTGCGCTTGTTCGAGCCCCGGCACCGCCTGCCACGCGTCGTACGACGAGGCGTGAATGGCCGGGGCGAGCTCGGGCGAGAGCATGATGCGCATGACCTGGCGGATCGAGTCCGTCGACGTCACGCGGGCGATACCCAAGCGGTGCGCGACCTCCTGCGCGAGCGCCGTCTTGCCCACGCCGGCCGCGCCCGCGAGCAGCAGGATCATCGGGCGCTCGGACTCCTGGAAGGCGCGCCAGGTCCGGTAGCGGCCGGCCACGCGCTCCCCCATCGTGCGCAGCAGGGTCTCGGCCACGAGCGCGCGGAGCTGGTCGCGGTCCACCTCGAACGCGCGCCGGCGCAGCAGCTCGGCCTCGAGCTCGCGCGCGACCTCGAAGGCCTGGTCGGGAGCGATCGCCGCGGCGAGCAGCGACTGCGCCAGCACGCCCTTCGAGAAGGGCGTGCGGTGGCCGGCCTCGACCACGTGGATGGTCCGCGGCATTCGCAGCGGCAGATCCTCGAGCCGGCGGTCCGCGCCGAACTCGGCCTCGATCAGGTCCGCCAGCTCCTCGCGCCGCACCAGCGGCCGCCCGCGGATCTTGTCGCGGATGCGGTTCGCGGCGCGGAAGGCGTCGTCGAAGCTGACACCGCGGGCCATCAGCGAGTGGACCATGATCCCGCGCATGAATGGACGCCGGCCGAAGGCGTCCTCGACCTGGGTTGCCGGCGACGCGGCACCGCGCCGGGGTGTCTCGGAGGCCATCGGGCCAAGCTAACGGACCGCGTTCGCGCGAGCGAGCCGAGCCGGGCCCCGGCGAACGCCGTGGGCGATTCGCAGAAACCACCCGCAACTAGCTTCCCGGCCAACCGTTTTCCGTTGACGACCGGTGCCGGGCGGCGGTACTGTCCCGCGCGGACGACCAGGGGGGGCTCGTCTTTGGCCTGGCGGGCAGAGCGGTTGGACCGTTCGCCGCGGAGTGTCGGCCTGCGGCTCCGCTCGCTCTCCTTGCGCGCAGATCGAGCGTCCCTCCCTGCCCCTCCGCACTCGCGTGCGCGCCGAGCCCGAGGGCCGGCGCGGGAGGCCAGGCCATGCGCACCATCGCGATCGTGAACCAGAAGGGCGGCTGCGGGAAGACCACCACCGCCGTGAATCTCGCTGGCTGCCTCGCGACTGCAGGCGATCGGGTGCTGCTCGTCGATCTGGATCCGCAGGCGCATGCCACGCTCGCGCTCGGCTTCGACCCCGAGACGCTGTCCGAGAACTTGTACGAGATCCTGGTGGAGCCGATCGGGACGAAGGGCGCGAGCCGCCTCGCCGAGGTGACCCAGCCCTTCAGCGATCAGCTGCACGTCGCGCCGTCGGGCATCGTGCTCTCGGCGCTCGAGCAGAAGCTCACCGCCGACCGCGCGGAGCAGCGCACGGAGCGCCTGGCCGCCGCGCTCGAGGCCGTCGCCGAGCGCTACGACTGGTGCCTGATCGACTGCCCGCCCAACGTCGGTGTGCTCACCTTCAACGCCCTGCGCGCGGCGCGCGAGGTGATCGTCCCGCTCGAGACGAGCGAGTTCGCCATCCACGGCGTGCAGAAGCTGCTGGAGACGATCGCGCTGCTCAGCGAGCGCGTCGGCCACGCGCTCGCGGTGCGCATCCTCCCCACGCTCTACGACGGCCGCACGCGCTACGCCCGCGACACGCTGGCGCAGATCCGCGAGCGCTTCGGCGACCTGTGCTTCGACACCGTGATCCGCAGCAACATCAAGCTGCGCGAGGCGGTGCGGCGCGGCGAGCCGATCGTGGCCTTCGCGCGCTCCGCGAACGGCGCCCAGGACTACGGCGCGCTCGCGATCGAGCTCTCGCTCACGCCCCCGCCCGAACACGCCGCCCCGAGCGCCGCGGCGGCCGCCCCGGCCGGCGCCGAGCGCGAGGTGGTGGTGCGCTACCGCGACCCGTCGGCCAGCGACGTGCGCATCGCCGGCGACTTCAACGGCTGGGTGCCGGACAAGAACGTGCGCTCGCTCGTGCAGGCCGAGGGCGTCGAGCGCGTGTGGACCAAGGTCCTGCGCCTGCCGCCCGGCACCTACCACTACCGCTACGTCGTGGACGGCGAATGGCGCGAGGATCCCGACAACCCGCAGGCCGAGCCGGGGCCGGTCGGGGGCCGCAACTCCGTGCTCGTGGTGCGCTAGCTCCGATGGCGCGCGAGCTGGCCGACGTGCTGCACCACTTCCTCGGCGACTCGGTGTCGGGCGAGCGCCTCGGCCCGGCGAGCCTCGCGCTGCTCAGCGAGCCCGACGACGCTTTCGCCGTGGCCGTGGCCTGGAACCTGGCGCACGAGCTCGCGCGGCAGGGCCTGGCGGTGGCCTGGGTGACCTCGCTCGCCGACGAGGAGCTGCTGCCGCCGGACGCGACGCCGGGCCTGACGCGCCTGCTCTCGCCCGCGCAGGAGCTGTCGGGCCTGGCGCGGGCCGTCTCCGAAGCGAGCGCCAAGCTCGCGGCCTCCCGCGCCCCGGGCCTCGTGCTGGCGCGGGTGCCGCCCGGCTGGATCGCGCCCGGCCCGGCCGCCGAGCGCACGCTCGCCTGGACGCTGCAGCTCGTGCCGCCCGACCTCGAGCAGCGCATCCGCGCGATCGCGATCGCACGGCGCGTGCTCGCCGCCCATCCGTCGGCCCGCGTCGGCGCCGTGCTGCACGAAGTGCGCAGCGTGCGCGAAGCGGAGCGCGCATTCACGGCGCTGGCGCGCGAATGCGCGGAGCGGAGCGACGCGCGCCTCACCAGCTACGGCTTGCTCCTCGACGAAGCCGAGCTCTACCGCTCCCTGCTCGCGCGCCGGCCGCTCGCGTTGCTGCGGCCCGAAGCGCGCGCGACACGCGCGGTGGCGGACGTGGCCAACCTGCTACGGGCCGACTTCGCGTGCGATGCCGACTGAGCGGCGCCCGCAGCGCGAACGGCTGGCCCTGCGCGGCGCACTGCTCCGCCTGACGCCGCCGCTCGAGACGATCGCCGAGGATGTGCTCGGCGTGGTGTCGCGCATCGACCTGATCACGCGCGACCCCGACGGCGCCGTTACCGTCGTGCTCGTCGCTCAGGCGGGGGCGGACCTCGCGCGGCTCGCCGAGGGCATCGCGCAGCGCACCTGGCTCGCGCCGCGGCTCGCGGACTGGAACCAGCTCGCGCCCCACCTCGCGCTGGCCGCCGAGCAGGGCGCACGGCTGCTGCTCGTCGCGCCCCGCTTCGACGACCGCACCCGCACGGCCGTCGAGGCGCTCGGCCGCGACGGGGTCCGGCTCGCCGAGCTGATTCCGCGCGGCGACCTCGACGTCGAGCTCCGGGTCCTCGAGCTCGACCCGCCCTCCGAGCCCACGCAGCCGCCCACGGCATCCCCCCGCCGCGAATCGGGTTTCCGCTCCGGTCTCCGCGACTGAGCGGCGCGGGCCGCGGCGCGCCCCACGGGGGTGATGCCGTTCCACGTCACCCCCGGTGACAATTTCTGACACCTCTGCCCCGCACCCGGCCACTTCCCTTCACGGGGGTGTGGACCCAGGGAAGGGGACTCAGCCGATGGCAGTAGAAGAGTTGGTTCCGACCGGGCATTCGGACGAAGCCCTGGTCGAGCGTGTGCGGGGCGGCGACTGCACAGCCTTCGATGCGCTCTACCGCAGGTACTTCGCTCGGATCTATCGATTCCTCGACCGGCGCATGAACAACCGCGCCGACGTCGAGGAGACCGCCCAGGAAGTGTTCATCAACCTGTTCTCGTCGCTCGATGGCTTCCGCGGCGAGGCGCCGTTCGCGGCGTGGGTCTTCGGGCTCACCCGGCGCACGCTCGCGAATCGCTTCAAGCGCAAGCGCGCAGCGACGGTGCCGCTCCCTGCGGACGACTCCGAGCTGAGCGACGAGAGCGGCGCGAGCGCCGGGCGAGATGGAGATCCGCATCTCGCTTACGAGTTCCACGAGCGGCTCCAGCGCTTACAGCGCGGCGTCGACGACCTGTCGTCCGACCAATGGGAGCTGTTCCGCTTGCGACACCTCGAGAATCGTTCGATCGAGGAGATCGCCCAGCAGCTCGCGAAGAGCGAGGACGCCGTCAAGTCGCATCTGTACCGCGCCCGCAAGGTGTTACTCGCGCGCTAGCCCGCAGCGGGCCCGCGAGACGGGGGCTCCGGCACGGTAGACTGCGCCCGTGCCGGAGCCCTTCGCTTCTCCGCTCGCGAGCGAACGCTTCGAGGTCGCGTCGCGCGGCGATCTCGTGCCCGGGCGGCTCTGGCAGAGCGCCGGCGGCAGCGGCCTGCGCGCGCTCGTGCTGATCGTCCCCGCCCTCGGCACCGGCAAGGACGCGCGCGAGGTGGAGACGCTCGCTCGGGCGATCGCCGCCGAGGGTTGGGCGGCCGCCGCGATCGACCTGCCGCTCCAGGGCGAGCGCGCGAGCGCGAAGCTCTCGGCGCGACTCGCCGCCTGCGCCGCCCAGCCGCCGGCCGCGGGCGGAGACCGATTGCTCTGGGAGGAGTTCCTGCGCCAGACCGCGCTCGACCTCGGCGCGACGCTCGAGGCGCTCGCGCGGCGCCGGGCGTTCGACGCGGAGCGCGTAGCGTGCGTCGCGTACGCGCCGGACGCTGCGACCGAGGCTTGGGCCGCGCGCGAGACGCGTGTCCGGCTCCTGCTGCGCGCCGAGCGCGACGCCGCTCCGGAGGAGCTCGTCGGGCGGCTCCGTCCTGCGCTCGGCGCAGGCTGAGGCCGGACGTCGCGCCTTGCCCGCGCCCGACCTATCGCTAACCATCCCGCCTCACCCTGGGGGTTCCGGATGCGATTCGTCCCGTTCGCACTGCTTCTCGGCTCGATCCTGGCGGGCGCCTGCTCGCAACCCGCTGCGACCGACGCCGACAAGGGCGACTCGACCCCGGCGATCCGCATCGGCGGCGAGGTGGTCACGGTCGGCGAGCTCGACGCGTGGATCAAGGACCAGCTCTTCGACCAGGAGACCGAGTCCGGCAAAGCCGCCAAGCTCTACGAGGTGCGCGCGGGCGCGGCCGAGAACCTGGTCGCGCAGCGCCTGCTCGACGCCGAGGCGAAGAAGCTCGGCACCGACGCCGACGGGCTGCTCGAGGCCGAGGCCAAGAAGCGGCTCAGCGTGACCGACGCGGACGTGCAGCGCTTCTACGACGACAACAAGAAGAGCTTCGGCGACCGCCCGATGGACGACATGAAGGTGCAGATCCGCGAGCACCTCGAGCGCCGCGCCGCGCCCGAGGCGGCCCGGAGCTACGTGCAGCAGCTCCGCGAGGCGGCCAGCGTCGAGATCCTGCTCGAGCGGACGCGCACGCAGGTCGCAGCGACGGGGCCGGCGCGCGGGCCCGAGGACGCGCCGGTCACCATCATCGAGTTCTCCGACTACCAGTGCCCGTTCTGCCGGCGCGCCGAGCCGACCGTGGCGCAGGTGCTCGAGCAGTACGAGGGCAAGGTCCGCTTCGTGTTCCGCCACTTCCCGCTGGACCGCATCCACCCGCAGGCGCGCGGCGCCTCCGAGGCCGCGGCCTGCGCCGCCGAGCAGGGCAAGTTCTGGGAGTACCACGCCGAGCTCTTCGCCGGAAACGCGCAGCTGGATCGCCCCGGCCTCGACGCCGCGGCGAAGAAGACCGGCCTCGATGCGGCCGCCTTCAAGACCTGCGTGGACACGCGCAAGACGCAGGCCCTGGTCGAGGTGGACGTGAAGGACGGCGAGGCGGCGGGCGTGAGCGGCACGCCCGCCTTCTTCATCAACGGCATTCCGCTACGCGGCGCGCTGCCGCTGGAAGAGTTCAAGAAGGTGATCGACGATGAGCTCGCCGCGAAGGCGAAGGGCTGAGCCGGCTCGGCTAGACCATCCTCGCGAGCAGTCGGTCGCGCTCGCTCTGCATGCGCGCCTCGCTCTTCGCCTCCACGTTGAGGCGGAGCAGCGGCTCGGTGTTCGAGGGCCGCATGTTGAACCACCAGTCGTCGTAGCGGACCAGCAGCCCGTCCATGTGCGACAGCTCGGGCGCGCCCGCGTGCTCTCGCGCCAGCGCCGCCAGGATGGCCTGCGGGTCGCTCACGCGGCGGTTCAATTCGCCGCTCGCGAAGTAGCGGCGCATCGGCGCGATCAGCGCGGAGAGCGGCTTCCGCTCACGGCCGAGCACGTCGAGCATCGCCACCAGCGCGGCGATGCCGTCGTCGGCGACCAGGGTCGGCGAGAAGCGGAAGTAGAAGTGCCCGGACAGCTCGCCGGCGAACAGCGCGTCCTTCTCGCGCATCGCGGCCTTCACGAAGGAGTGGCCCACCCGACACATCTCGGCGACGCCGCCGGCGGCGCGGATCTCCTCCGCCGTGGCCCAGCTCGAGCGCAGGTCGTAGAGCACGCGAGAGCCGGGCGCGCGCCGTAGCTGCGAGCGGGCCAGCAGGCCCGTCACGAGATCCGAGGCGACGGGCTCGCCGCGCTCGTCCACGAAGATCGCGCGGTCGGCGTCGCCGTCGAAAGCCACGCCGAAGTCGGCGCCGCTCTCGCGCACCGCCCGCTGGACGTCGGCGAGGTTCTCGACGTGCAGCGGATCGGCCGGGTGGTTCGGGAAGGTGCAGTCGGGCTCGAAGTAGAGCCGCTCGACGCGCAGCGGGAGGCGGGCCAGCAGCGGCTCGAGCGCGACGCCCGCCATGCCGTTGCCGCAGTCCATCGCCACGTGCAGCGCGGGGCGGCTCTCGCCCACGGAGAGCACGTGGTCGACGTAGTCCGCCACGACCTCCGCGCTGCGGAGGCCGCCCGGCTTCTGCGCCGGCGGCTCGCTCGCGATGCCGGCGGCGAGCTTCTCGATCTCGCGCAGGCCGCTGGCCTCGCCCACGGGAATGGCGTGCTCGCGGCAGATCTTGAAGCCGTTGTACTGCGCCGGATTGTGCGAGGCCGTCACCATCACGCCGCCGTCGGCGGCGAGCGCCTCGACGGCGAAGTAGAGCATCGGCGTCGCGACGAGGCCGATGTCGAGGACGTCCACGCCCTCCTCGCGGATGCCGCGGATCAGCGCGGCAACGAGCTCGGGAGAGCTCCGCCGGGCGTCGCGTCCCACCACGAGCCGGCGGGCCCGGAAGTGCCGCGCGACTGCCCTTCCCACACCATGCGCATCGCCTGCGCCGAGCTGATCCGGCACCACCCCGCGAACGTCATAGGCCTTGAAGATCGACATGGGAGCCGAGTCTACCCCGCATGCGCGCGGTGTCCGTCGCGCATCGGCTTGACCGGCCTCCGGGCGCCGGTCAAGCTATTCAGCATGTTCGGATTGGGAGCAACCGAGCTCATCATCATCCTGGCGATCGTCGTGCTGCTGTTCGGCGCGCGCCGCCTCCCGGAGATCGGGAGCGGGCTGGGCCGCGCCATCCGAGGCTTCAAGGAAGGCGTGTCCGGCAAGGACGCGATCGACGTCACTCCGAAGAAGGATGAGGTGACGGAGGGGAAGAAGCCGTAGCCTCGGGCTCGGCTTCCGGCGCGGGCGGCGGTTCGGGCAGCGGCTCGAGCGCGAGTCCGAAGCCCGCGGCCTCGGCCGGCACCTCCGTGAAGACGGCCACGAAGCGCCCACCGCGCGCTGCGGCCCGAGCGCTGGCGTCGATCTCGCTCTGCAGCACGGCCGGCGTTCGCTCGCGCAGATCGCGAGGCGTGCGCCCAGCGCCCGCCCACGCCGGCTCGCCGATGCGCGCGCCGTCGGCCGCGACGAAGTGCACGCGCAGGCCGAGCCGCGGATCCGCATTCGGCCTCGCGATCTCGCCCTGCACCACGAACAACGAGGGCGCGAAGGCGTTCTCGACGAACGCGCCCCGCACTTCGCGCGCCTCTCCATCCGCGAGCCCGATCGTGCGCGGCGACGGCCGCGCGACCTCGCGCATTGCCTCGGTGGACAGCAGCGGCTGCGCCCCGACGAGGGTCAGCAGGCCGAGTGCGAGCCAGGCGCCGGAGCGGAGCACGGTGCCGGCGAGCTTGCCGAGCGCGTGCCCCGGAGCGCTGCGGTGGCGCACGGGCGCCGGCGCCGCGGGCTCGGCCTCCTCCTTCTCGATCGGACGCAGGAACGGCTCGGGCGCGGCTTCGACCTCGCGCGGCGGTGGAGCCGGCGCAGGCCGCTCGATGAACTCCGCCTGGCGCGCCTCCGGCTCGACCGATCCGCGCAGCAGATCCCACTCCGTCGGGTCGCCGATGTCGTCGAGGGGAGAGCTCGCGCCCTGCGCCTCCTCCGAGCTCCCGAAGCGGTCGCGCGGGTCCGGCTCGGCCGCGGGCTTGCGCGGCTCCTCGTCGAACTCCCAGCGCTCGTCCTCGCCCGACTTGCCGGGGCGCGTGACGGTGTCGCCCAGATCCTCTCCGCCCGTGTCGAAGAGGTCGGCCGCGGGCTCGGGCACGGGCGAGCCGCCGGAGCCGGTGACCTCGGCCACCACCTCCTGGACGGTCTCTTCGAAGCTCGCGTCCTCCGGCTTCGCGATGAACGTCGCCTTGCACTGCGAGCAGCGCACCAGCCGGCCCTTGGCCGGGATGCGCGCATCGTCGATGCGGAAGCGCGTCGAGCAGCTTTCGCAGACGACGACCACGCACCCTCCTCGTGGCGGCCGCTGGCGCTCTCGCCAGTCGGCACTCGTGGTGGCTAGTGTCGGGCCTCGTGAGCCCTGCCGGACGTTTCGGACGCGCGGCGCCCCTGCTTGAGACGGACCAAGCGTGACGGATCGCTTGCGCCCCCTGCTGGCCCGGCGCCTGGTGGTGGTGACGGGCAAGGGCGGAACCGGCAAGACGACGGTGGCGGCCGCGCTCGCGCTAGCGGCCGCCGCGCGCGGGCGCCGGGTGCTCGTGGTCGAGACGGGGCGGGACGAGAACATGCCCCGCCTGCTCGGCCATCGCGGCGGCCCGGTCGGCCACGCGGGAGCGCGCGCGCCCACCGGCCCTTGGGTGATGCGTATGGATCCCTACCAGGCGCTCGCGGAGTACCTGAACCTGCAGCTCGGCGTGCCCCGGCTCGTGGCGCGCGTGCTCGACCAGAAGAGCTTCCGCGGCCTGCTCGACGCCTCGCCCGGCTGGCGCGAGCTGGTGACGCTCGGGAAGGTCTGGCACCTCGAGCAGGCGCGCGACGGCGGCAAGCCCCGCTTCGACTGGATCGTGGTCGATGCGCCCGCCACCGGCCACAGCCTCACCTTCCTCGACGTGCCGCGCGTCGTGGTCTCGGCGGTCCGCTCGGGCCCGCTGCGGCGGCACGCGCGCTGGGTCGAGGAGCTGGTGCGAGACCCGGAGCGCACCCTGCTGCTGCCCGTCGCGCTCGGCGAGGAGCTGCCCGCCCGCGAGACCGCCGAGCTCGTCGCCCGCCTGCGCGGGCAGGTCGGGGTGGCGCTCGACCGGGTGGTCGTGAACGCGATGCAGCCGGCGCCCTTCCCGCCCGAGCTGCCCGACCTCGACCGGCGCCTCGCCGCGCTCCCCGCGACCCCGGGGCCGGACCCGCGCACCTGGGCCGCGTGCGCGGCGCACCTGGCCTCCCGCCACGCCCTGAACCGCCGCTTCGCCGACGAGATCGGCGCGGAGACCGCGCTGCCGGTGGTGGAGCTTCCGCTGCTCGAGCGCGGCGTGCGCGGGCCGGACGATCTCGCCCTCCTCGCCGCGACGCTGCTCGCCGGAGAAACGCCGTGAGCGTGCAACACTCGCCCGTCGAGGCGTTGCTCTCGCGGCGCGTGATCGCCTGCGTAGGCGCCGGCGGCGTCGGCAAGACCACCCTCGCGGCGGCGATCGGGCTCGGCGCCGCCCGGCGCGGCCGGCGCGTGCTCGTGCTCACCATCGACCCGGCCAAGCGCCTCGCCGACGCGCTCGGCGTCGGCGCGCTCGGCTCCGAGCCGCAGGCCATCCCGCGCGAGCTGCTCACGCGACTCGGAGTGCCCGCCACGGGCGAGCTCCACGCCATGATGCTCGACATGAAGCGCACCTTCGACGAGCTGGTGACGCGCTTCGCGCCCGACGCCGCCGCGCGCGAGCGCATCCTCGCCAACCGCATCTACCAGCACGTCTCGGACGCGCTCGCGGGCAGCGCCGAGTACTCCGCGATGGAGAAGGTCTACGAGATGAGCGCGCGCCCCGAGTTCGACCTGGTCGTGCTCGACACGCCGCCTTCGGCGCACGCGCTCGACTTCCTCGAGGCGCCCGAGCGCCTGCTCGGGATGCTCGACAGCCGCCTGGTGCAGCTCCTGCTGCATCCCGCCATGAGCGCCGGACGGCTCGGCATGCGGCTGTTCCAGCGCGGCGCGCACCAGGCCTTCGCGCTGATCGAGCGCATCAGCGGCTTCGGCTTCCTCGAGGACGTCTCGGAGTTCCTGCTGGCCTTCGAGGGCATGTCCGAGGGCTTCCGGCGGCGCGCCGAGGCCGTGCGGAAGCTGCTGTTCGGACCCGACACCGCCTTCGTGCTCGCCGCGGCCGCCAGCGGCGAGTCGGTGGCGCACGCGCGCGATCTGCTGGCGCGGCTCGAGAGCCACGGCGCGAACGTGGTCGGCGTGGTCGCCAATCGTATCCGCGCCTGGCCCGACGGAGAGCCGCCGCTGCCGCAAGCGGAGCAGCGCGAGGCCTGGCGCGAGGACCTCACTCGCGCGTTCGCCGCGCAGAACGGCGACGCCTTCCCCGCCCGCCTCGCCGCCACGGCGGCGCTCGCCGTGCTCGAAGGCTACGCTGCGGCGGTCTCGCGGGACAGCGAGGCGACGGCGCCGCTCCTGGCCGCGGCTTCGTTGCGCGGGTGCTTCGTG
>Ga0105107_10002503_pt1 | contig 12107 bp, 11 predicted proteins | sample PPLLaktember2015_6_FD_79335 | JGI IMG/M metagenome (GOLD analysis project Ga0105107, IMG submission 79335) | Freshwater sediment microbial communities from Prairie Pothole Lake near Jamestown, North Dakota, USA - PPLs Lake P8 Core (1) Depth... | ecosystem: Environmental > Aquatic > Freshwater >... | reverse complement strand
GAAATCAATTTCATCATGCTGCTGGCACCAAACATTTTTCACACCATTTTCTTCAATCTGACATTTAAGAATGCAATCAATTCCTTTATCAAATGCAGTCTTAACTCTGTTGCAAATCTCATCATCTAAAAAGGAAAACTCCTTGGATCCCATTACTATCCTGTTAAGCATTTCCATTATCCCGATCATTGCACCATCGTTAAAAGTAATATATTTCCTGTACCCGCTTGTATCAGGAAAGAACTGCGGCCATCCTCCATTTTCATATTGAGCTTTAAGAGTGAATTCTATTCCCTGGATGCAAGCATTTTTATATTTCTCAATTTTTGTTTTAGTATAAGCATATGCCAGGTAGTTTATCTGCGAGTATGTTCCGCCATTATCAAATGTTGTGTTCGTTTCATTTTTCCCTTTCATTACAGAAGTCTTTTGTTCTTCTGTCAGGATTGCACGCATATCATAATTTTTTGGCCAGCCGCCGTTATTTTTCTGAAAGAGCAGGATGTTGTCAGCAATCTTTATTACTTCAGAAGGATCATACTGTTGTTGGTCAGGAAGGGGTCCAATCATCCTTTCTTCATCGTGAATATCATACCAATGATGAGAGCTGTCATAAAACTGAGAAAGTATATTATCAGAGTACTCTTGTGCACAGGAGATAAAACCAATTGCAGTTGAGAGCATTATAATTTTCAGCATTATATTATATCAGATTAATTTTTAACCTGATTAAAATACTGCTACTAAGGATTAAAATCATGTTTAAAATAAAAAGACTCCGCAATTAGCGGAGTCCATATAAAAAAATGCTTTACGATTTCTCTTTACAAATAAATCTTTTACATATCAATTCAATCACTAATCATATATTTCCCGGATAATCAACAATCGCAAAGTTTTTGTATACATCGGTATCAAAATTTTCAAACAACAAATCATCAATCTTTTCATATTCATAAGCTCGGTAGTAAAACTAAGGTGAAGAAAGGAGTATATAAATAGAAGAAATTGCTATTCATTTGTAGAATTACAGCTACCTTAATACTAAAAAGCTTCAAAATTAAAAAATTCTAAATTGAATTTAATCTAACCGGTAATCTTCTGACTCTTTTCCCTGTTGCAGCAAAGATTGCATTACAAAGTGCAGGAGCGCAGGCAGCAATTCCAACTTCACCAACTCCGCCTACTTTGTAATTATTCTGAATGTAATGAACATCAACAACAGGCATCTCGTTATAAGTAAGGATTTGATAATCATCAAAATTACTTTGCTCAACACCTCCATTCTTTATTGTTATTTCACCTTTCAATACGGCAGATAATCCAAACGCAATTGCCCCTTGCATTTGTGATTCCATAAGGTCAGGATTAACTACAATGCCGCAATCAATCACAACAACAAACCGATCAACTTTTATCCTATTATTCTCTACAGTTACTTCTGCAACTTCGGCACAGAAACTTTCATAACATTCGGAAATTGCTATACCCATTCCTTTGCCTTTTGGTAATGATTTTCCCCAACCTGATTTTTCAGCAGCAACATTAAGTACATTCTTTAAGCGTGAATTATCCGGCAACATATCTCTCCTGAATTCATAAGGATCTTTATTTGCTGCAAAAGCCATCTCATCAATGAATGATTCAACTGCAAAAGGATTTTGTGTATGATATACAGAACGAAGCCACGATATTGGAACATGTGTTGCAATTGTAGTCCCTGTTATGCTCATATTAGGAATATTATATTGAAGATCGACAGTTCCTTCTTTTATATCGTAATCCTTTGGAGGAAGCTCTCTGTAAAAACGCATCTGGATAATTGAAGGTGCAATTACATGATGAGAAAACTTTAATGGTCTTCCATCTTCAGTAACTGAACCTTTTAAAACATGCATACTTGGTGGACGATATAGACCGAATTTCATATCTTCTTCTCTTGTCCAGGTAAGCTTAATTGGTTTAGCACTTGCTTTGGAAATCTCAGCAGCTTCAACTGCAAAATCATTAACCAATCTTCTGCCAAATCCACCACCCATAAGAGTAATATGAACAGTCACATTATCTTCGTTCAATCCAAGAGTTCTTGCAACACTGCTTCTTGCATCTTGCGGAGTTTGTGAACCTACCCAAAGCTCTGCTTTTCCATTTTCAACTTTAGCAACACAGTTCATCGGTTCAAGAGGAGCATGAGTTATAAAAGGCACTTCATATATTGCTTCAATAACTTTCTCACCTTTTGCAATTTCCTTATTAACATTTCCTCTACCTTCCCATTCAAATCCTTCTTTCCTGGTATTCTTTATTAATTCATTACGAATATCTTCATTGTTCACATTAGCATTTGGTCCATAGTCCCAATCAATTATCAGTGCATCTCTTCCATTAAATGCATGCCAGGTAGAATCGGCGATAACAGCAACACCATTTGATATCTGAACCACTTCAATTACACCAGGAAGAGATTTTGTTTTAGTTGAATTAAAAGTTTTTACCTTCCCGCCAATTGAAGGGCAACGGCTGACAGCAGCGTAATAAATTCCCGGGACAACAATATCAATCCCGAATTTTGCTATACCATGAATCTTATCAGGTGTATCAACCCTGTGAATCCTCTTGCCGATCAATTTAAAATCTTTTGGATCCTTTAGCTTAACATCTTTTGGAACAGGCAGCTTGGAAGCATCTTCAACTAAATCACCATAACTGAATTTTTCATTATTCAATTTGTTAATTACAAATCCGCTTTCTGCAAGGCAGTTTTCAGGAGATACATTCCATCTTGATGCAGCAGCGGTAACTAACATTACCCTGGCAGTTGCACCTGCGATTCGTAGCGGCTCCCAGTTTAGTCTTATGCTTGTACTTCCACCTGTTGATTGATTACCATACTTAGGATCAGCATCTGATTGCTCTATAACAATTTTTTCCCAGTCCACTTCAAGCTCTTCTGCAATAAGCATGGGAAGTGCAGTTTTTACACCTTGTCCTAATTCTGATCTGTGAAAAATTATTGTTACCACTCCGTTTGAATCAATCTTAAGGTAAACACTTGGTGCAAAAATTTTCGGATCGTCACCGGTATTTGAAAAAATATTTTGTAAAGGAACAAATGAAGCAAGAAATAACCCTCCTCCGCTTAAGGTTACAACTTTAATAAATTCACGGCGTGTTGTCTTATTTGAATTTTCCATAATTACTTCTCCTCCGAAAGCTTATCAACAGCTTTTCTTATGCGATGATAAGTTCCGCACCGGCATAAAATTGAATCCATAGCATCATCAATTTCTTTTCTTGTTGCATTTTGTTCCAGCATTGCTGCGAGTGTCATTATTTGTCCCGGCTGGCAATAACCACACTGGGATACTTCAAGATCAATCCACGTTTTAAAAATCGGGTGGTCAGGATTTTCAGCTAAACCTTCTATTGTTGTAATAGAACTTTCACCAATATCTTCAACATTAATTACACAAGAACGTTCGGCTTTTCCATCAACATGAACTGTACAGCAGCCGCAGAGCGCTTCTCCACATCCATATTTTGTCCCTGTTAAACCAAGATTATCTCTTAAAACCCAAAGGAGTGGAGTGCCTGCATCTACTTCAACGGAGTATTTCTTTTTATTAACTGTGATTGTGTATTTCGGCATGTTCAGCTCCCGCTGTTATTTTACTCAGTTAAAAATAACTTAATGTAGTGGGAAGTTCAAGAGAGATATTGGATTGAGGAGAGAAAGTTGCAGCTACATTTGGATAAAATCTGGTGAAAGAAAAATCATTTAACAATAAAAATTATAGAATTAAATTCAGATGAATTCTAATAAATCCTTTATAAGATTTTCATTTAAAAGAAGCAAAAGTTATATTTTAAAACATTGATTCTAAAATAAAATTTTGAAGGACCTATGAATGTAAACGAAGCAGAAATAAAATGACTTACAAATTCTTAAAATCGATAAAAACCACATTTCAATAAAATGAAAATAAAAAATACTTTTTTGTTTGCTGTTTTATTTTTAGGCTTTAATCAGGTTATACTTCCTGGAGATGATAAAGAATTGATTAAGGTAATAACGTACAATATACGCGTAGCAGTTGATGAAGGAATAAATTCCTGGGATAACAGGAAAGAACGGGTCGCTGAAATAATTAAAACTTACGAAGCTGATATTATTGGCTTACAGGAGGCCTTAAAAATTCAGCTCGATGACTTAGTAAAACTGCTTCCTGATTTTACATGGGCTGGTGTTGGAAGAGATGATGGTAAAGAAGCAGGTGAGTATTCAGCAGTCTTATATAATAAAAAAAGGTTTGAAGTTTTAGAAGATTCAACAATCTGGCTATCAGATACTCCTGAAAAGCCATCAATTGGTTGGGATGCGGCCATTAAAAGGATTGTAACCTGGGTAAAATTTAAGGATATAGAAACAAGCAAGATTTTTTATCATTTCAATACTCATTTCGATCATTTAGGAGAAATGGCACGATTGGAAAGCGCTAATCTTCTTAATGACAAAGTTGCTGAGATTGCTGGAAAATCTCCGGCATTAGTCACAGGCGATTTTAATTTTAAGTTTGATTCTAAAGGTTATAAAATATTAACCGGTGGAAGAAAAAATTATTTATTTGATGCTCAGGAAATTGCTAAAGCAGAACTTTCCGATATAAATGTTACATTTAATGATTTTGGAAAATCTTTTGAAAATGGGAACAAGATTGATTACATCTTTATAAAAAATGATGTTGAAGTTTTAAAGCACCAGATAATTACAGATAAATTTGAAGGAAGATATCCTTCAGATCATATGCCTGTACTTGTTGAAGTTAGAATTGAATAAATAAAAAGACTCTGCAAGCTAAAGTAGGGTTTAATTATTAATCACCTTGTTATCTAATCGGTTGTTAGGGAAGTATAAACAACAAAGTTTTTATGCAGAGCCTTTTAAAAGGTTATCCGTATCATTACAATCATATCAAAAGAAAAAGAGACTCTGCAAGCTTATGTATATTCGGCGCCTTTGTTGTTCGAGTCGGCATTGAGAGGAGTACAAACATCAAAGTTAACTGCAGAGTCCGTTAAAAATTGAAAAGGCTTTACGATGTTTCCATACTAATCATATCCATATTTAGCACTTGCTCTGTTCATACTTTTCTTAACCAATTAAACATCATAAAACCTTTAGGTCAGAAGTTTCAGGTTTATCTTTAACAATGATCTTCACAATTTATCAGCAGATTGACCATCGTGACTCCAGTATTTATCCATCAATTCTTCATCTCTTCTTGACCATAATCACAAAACCAAGCTAAGACAAAACAAACAGATCGGCAATCGAACAAATTGCTATTATGTTGTCGAATATCTACTACTCGAAGCAGTCTGTTAATTCAACATATTCTTTTAGCCGGGATTTTTTTATTTTGGCCTGAGAAACAATAATTTTTTAAATAATAATGTTTGAAAAAGAAATCCAGTTTATAACCGATTTTAACCTAAATAAGATTAAAACGTTAGGTCCATCTTTTACGATTAATAAGCTTTTTGAAGTTAATCTGCACCCGGCCCTAATTAAGTATATTTCGGGAAGGCTTGAGTATCTTATTTACAAGGATAGAATGATACTTCTTGAAAATTCATCCTATGATTATTCCGGTGGGAAGATATCTGATTATTTTAGCCTTATTGCAGATGAGATGAAAAAGACGAAGAAACTTACATACAGTGAAGTGAAAGCTTACATTGAAAATGGTATTGTTTTTAATGCCAATTTTTGTGTACAGCCAAAATCAACTCTGGTTAATTTAATCTATAAAAATAGCGAATCGAAAGTAGTCGGAGAGATTAAAGTTTATCTCAACTATATCTACTACTATGGATATTTGAGAGATATTCTAAACTCATTTTTTACAAAGAAGAAAATTGTTAACCTGAGCAGGACAGAATTCTCATCAATCCTCGAGAAGATCGATGGTGAACTTCTAGCTGCAAGGAAGGAAGAAATTATTTCTGATGCTTTAAACTCAATAGCTGATTTTTATAATGATGGAGGCGTAAATAAATCTTCAATTCATTCTTCCCTCGCAGAAGCATTTATGAAAGATAAAAATCTTAGTGAGGAGGTTGTCAGGATTCAAAAATATACTAACGAAGGTAAAAGGAAAACAGAGATTGATGAATTAAAGGTAATTCTTTCTAAGAGTGAAGTGCTTCCGTATATAACTGAACAAAAAGCAGAAGAGACCGAAATTGAAATAGAAAGTGAAACACCTCAGATTAAATCTGAACTAAAACCAGTAGTTTTATCTGATTTTGAATTTGAAGAGGAAATAAGAAAAGTCAAAGAAGATAAAATTGAAAATGTTATTAAAGAAACTATTGATGAAGAAATTGAACATGTAAATGTAAAGAATGAGAAGATTGAAAATAGTAATAACTCTGAAAGAATTTTGAATATTGATGAAGATGAAGACAGCGTAACAAATGAGACAATTTTTGAAGAAGAAATTATTGATAATGAAATCGAAGAAAAGGGAAATGAAATAGAAGAAATTATTGAAAAGGAAATTCCTCCTGTAAAAGGAAACAAAGTTGAGAAAGATCTCCTTAGTTTTTTAAGTAAAAAAGAAATTGAAAAAATAGTGAGCATAATTTTTAATGAAGATGGTGATGATTTTGCAAACACAATGGAAAAGATTTCCGAGTGCAGTAATTATGAACAGGCTTCTGAAATTCTTAAATCTGTTTTTTTTACTTACAGGATAAATCCTTACACAAGAGAAGCCGTTGCACTTACAAATGCTGTATCCAATTATTTCCACCAGGAAAATTAATGTTCATTGATTATGCTGAGATTGAAGTTCAGGCAGGTAATGGGGGAAACGGTGCTGTGGCTTTCAGGAGAGAAAAATATGTGCCGAAAGGCGGGCCTGCCGGAGGAAATGGGGGTAATGGCGGAAGCGTAATTATAAAAGCTTATCACAATCTCTCAACTCTTTTAGATTTCAGGTACAGGAAAAATTATAAAGCCGAAAAAGGAGATCCCGGTGGTTCATCGTTAAAAGATGGAAAGGATGGAAAAGACATTTTTATAAAAGTTCCTATTGGATGTATCGTTAAAGATGCTGAAACAGGAAGGATAATTATTGATCTTAATGAAGATGGAAAAGAATTAATTGCCGCTAAAGGCGGTAAAGGAGGAAAAGGCAACAGCAATTTTGCTACACCAACAAAACAAACTCCCCGCTTTGCTGAAGATGGAAAGCCGGGTGAATATAAAAAATTAGTTCTCGAGCTAAAACTTATTGCCGATATTGGTTTGGTAGGATTTCCTAATGCAGGCAAATCAACTTTAATCTCCAAAATATCTGCGGCAAAACCAAAGATTGCTGATTATCCTTTCACCACTCTTGAACCGAATCTCGGTATTGTACGCTATAAAGATTTTGACAGCTTTACTGTTGCAGACATTCCGGGAATAATTGAAGGTGCACATGAAGGTAAAGGACTCGGCTTAAAGTTTTTACGGCATATTGAAAGAACAAGAATACTTTTATTTCTTATTGATATTACCTCTGAAAATTACCAGGGAGAATACAACGTCCTACTTAATGAACTTAAGAGCCACAGCAAAAAGCTTGCAGCAAAAACAAAAATTGTATCTTTATCTAAAGCAGATCTTGCTCAAAAAGATGATTTAAAAAAGATTAAGAAGAAAAAAATTAAAAATGCAGATTCGCCTTTGTTTATTTTTTCATCTGTTACAGGATACGGTTTGCAGGAGCTTGTTGAGTATTTGTGGAAGGAATTGAAAAGGGAGACTTAAGCGCAAATCAATTTAATTCAGTAATTACCAGGTTTTGGACCCGGAATTTTTCGTATCATTTTTAATTTTCAAGCCAAAGACTGATCCACTTTAGCAAGCTCAAGAAAAAGTAATTGAATTTATTTAGGCTAATTTGTAATGATTTATGAAATTAAAAACAATAATTTTTTTGTAAATAACTTCAAAACTGGGTATATTTCCCGCCTGAAATTTCTGGGCGGGGTAGCTCAGTAGGTTAGAGCAGTGGAATCATAATCCACGTGTCGGGGGTTCGAATCCCTCCCCCGCTACAATGAAATAAGGAGAAAAAGGATGTATATAGTTTTAGTTTCAATTTGTGCAGTAATATCGGCTTTGTTAATCATCATTGTTCTTATGCAGTCAAGCAAAGGCGGCGGACTTGCCGGAACTTTTGGCGGTGCAGGTATGGGAACTGTTTTCGGTACAAGAAGAACTGCCGATTTCCTAAGCAGAGCAACATGGTGGCTTGCAGGAACTCTTGCAGCTTTGGCAATTATTATTAATCTTTTCTTTTTGCCGGGTCAATCTTCTTCGGATCAGATTGATAGTATTATACAATCCGGTAGACAGAATGTACCGCAAACACCATCTTTACCACAGCAGAATAATCCGCCAACACAAAATCCGTAAACATTAATAAAATCAAAATTTGTCAGTCTGAGCTTGTCGAAGACTGACATTTTTTATCGGAGTCACACTTCGATAGACTAGAGTAAAAATTACTTTTAAAACTTTTCTTTAATTCAATTCGTACAGAGTCTCGATTATTCTATTCTGTACATTTCTGTGAAAATTCGCACCGCCTCTTGTAAATTCAAAAAAGATTGATATGATAAGATCATCTCCGTTTTCACAAGTAAGATAACCGGCTATTGAAGATACACCATTTAGAGTTCCTGTTTTACCATGAAAATTATTTTCTGCAAATGTTCCGATCATTCTGTTACTTAATGTACCGTCAATTCCTGCTATACTGAGTGAATTGTAAAAATCTTCAAAGTTTGCAATATCGAAATACATTTTTTCGAGCAAACCTGTTATTGCGCCAACAGTAACCTGGTCAAATCTCGATATTCCTGAACCATCAACCACTGCAGTTCCATTTGAAAAAATATTATTGTCAGAAAGGTATGTTAATATTGTTTGTGTGGAATAAAAAGAATTTCCTTGTTTACCATTCGCAACGGCACCAATGGTTTTGAATAAACATTCGGCAAGAAAATTATTACTTTCTTTATTGATTTCTTTTATGAGATCTCTTAATGTAATTCCTTTTTCAGATAAAGTTATTGCATCTTCCGGAGTAATTCCTATTTCCGAATTTAATTCAACATCAATCCCTGCATCTATCAGCTTACTTTTCAGAGATAGAGCAGCATTAAGCGGGGGATTATCAATATTAACAAAATAATTTCTTAATCTTCCTCTCTTCTTCTTCTGAATGATTTTTTTATTCTTATCAATTATAAGAGCAGATATCGGTGGAAGCTTTACATTTGCAACTTCATCAGTAATCCAGTCATCACGTGTATACATATCATCAAAGTAGGAATCATCGCCGATTATTTTTCCGGTTATTTTTGTAATACCTGATTCTCTTAGTTCAAAAACCATCTGCTGAAGATCATTGGAGGTAAAAAGAGAATTGCCAAATCCTTTTATATAAAGATTACCATCAACAATCCCGTCCGAAATATCTTGGTCATCACTTAATATTTTTGTATAAAGCTCATAATTTCCGCCCATTAGAGATAAAGCAATTGCTGTAGTAAAAAGTTTTGTATTTGAAGCAGGTATCATGGAAGCCATATGATTCAGAGAATAAATTGTATCTTCAGTTAACGGATTATAAATCAGGATTCCTGCTTTGGTTGTTGGTGGAAGGGAGGTAAGTATGTAATCGATTTTATTTTTTATTTCTTCTTTAGATGAGGCTATAAGATTAGAAAAAATTATTTGGCAAAAGAATAAGTACCTGAGTATTTTCATAAATTAATAATAACAGTTTTTCATATAGTATTTGTAATAATGTGTTATAATTTTATCTTATAGTTGAAGCGAAAATAAAAATATTATTGCTTCAAATAAAGGTTAGATCATTAGCACGAAAAAATCCGGAAATAATTTATGGCTGAAAATAAATCACAAAAAACTCTCCTCAAGGCTTATGAAGATACTAACTTCCTAAATTCTGCTGATGCCAGAATTTTAAGAATGCTTGCAGAATTTCTCCAACCTCAGGGAAAATTTAAGAAGCTAAGAATAATGGACACGATTGTTTTCTTTGGATCGGCAAGATTGATGTCGAAACGGGATGCTGTTAAAGTTTTTAATGAATCCAAAACAGTTAGTCCACACGATAAATCAAAGCCTGAAGAAGAATCGAGAAAGGCTCAATATCTTCTTGAAATGTCTAAGTATTATGAAGATGCAGTTGAACTTTCACGCAGATTAACCGAGTGGTCTATGAATTTGAAAACGCAGTCTAAAAGGTTTATAATATGTACAGGCGGTGGACCGGGAATTATGGAAGCTGCAAATAAAGGAGCTAAGCTCGCTGGCGGTTATTCCATAGGATTAAATATCAGCATTCCATTTGAGCAATTTGTTAATAAGTTTGTTACACCAGAATTAAGTTTTGAGTTTCACTATTTCTTTATGAGAAAATTCTGGTTCGCTTATTTAGCAAAAGCTCTTGTAGTTTTTCCAGGCGGATTTGGAACAATGGATGAATTTTTTGAATTACTGACTTTGATTCAAACGCAAAAAATTAAAAAGAAACTTCTTCTCGTTGTTTACGACAAAAAATATTGGAGTGAAATAATTAATTTTGATGGATTGGTAGATCGTGGTGTAATAAATAAAGCGGATCTCAATTTGTTTTCCTTCTGCAATACAATTGATGAAGTTTTTGAATTGATTACTTCACATTTTCAGAAAAATTATCTTGATAAAAAGGAAACAGAAGGAATGGAACCCAACCTGATAATAAAATAAAAAAAGCCTCTACAAGAGGCCTGCATCTATCATATCCTGACGGTGTGCTCTTCTTAAAGCTTTCAACTTTTCCATTCGCTTTTTAACAGAAGGTTTTACAAAAAAAGTTCTCTTTTTATACTCTTTAAGAACACCTGATCTTTCGTATTTTTTCTTGAATCTGCGTAGAGCTTTATCTATAGATTCATTTTCACCAATTGAAATTCCTACCAACTAAATTCACCTCGCTTTATATTGTTTGTTGAATTAATGATTCGATTAATTTTTTGTGCCCCGATTTCTGAAACTCAACTAAAATGGATTTTTGCCCGTTTGATAATATATCTTTACCGACAACCTTCCCGAAATCGTCCCAGTTTGTATGATAAATTGATTGTCCAATCTCGAAAGATTTTTGTGGAGAATAGGTTATACATTCTCCATTCTCAATTCCCTCTAAGGAGATTTTTGTTACTTTAACATCTTCAGTCATATCAATAATCATTGTGTGTTTGCACTTTTTACATTTAGCCCAACGCTTATTTTCATTGCCTGTTACTTCACCCGCTAATTCCATTTTTCTAAGCCCATTACAAAAACTACAAAAGGCTTCAACATTTTTTATTCTTGCCATAATACTTTTTTTATTAAAACTTAACTATTTAATATATCGAAGATTGGCTGGATAATCAAGAATAATTGGTAGTGCATGAGATACTATTATTCTATTTTTTTGGTTTACAAACAAAAACAGGTGTTTTTGAATACCTGATAACTTTCTCAGCTACACTTCCAAGCAAAGTATGAAGGATTCCTGTTCGTCCATGAGTAGCAATTACAATTAAGTCAATTTTTAATTTCTCTGCATATTTTATGATTTCTTCATAATCAATTCCCTTACGAATTGCTGCTTCTATCTCAATATTTTTATTCTTTTTAACTTTTTCTACAACCTTATCAAGATTGCTTTTAGCATCTTGTTCAATAGTTTTTATAATTTTTTCCTCTGAAAGATCCAGCGAACGGATTGTAAGAATCGGAGGTTTCTTCTCAAGAACATGTAGTATATGTAATTTAGCTGAGTTTTGTTCAGCGAGGTCTACAGCATAATCTGAAACAGAAATAGATAGTTTACTGAAATCAGTAGGTAAAAGGATATTTTTTATTTTGAACATAATCCCTCTATTAATTTATTTTGCAAAACTGATCTTTCAATTCATAAGAAGAAATATTGGAAACTACAGCAATTATATTTTTTCCGGTTTTTGTCATTAGAGTGCCTATACCG
>Ga0105107_10002502_pt1 | contig 12112 bp, 10 predicted proteins | sample PPLLaktember2015_6_FD_79335 | JGI IMG/M metagenome (GOLD analysis project Ga0105107, IMG submission 79335) | Freshwater sediment microbial communities from Prairie Pothole Lake near Jamestown, North Dakota, USA - PPLs Lake P8 Core (1) Depth... | ecosystem: Environmental > Aquatic > Freshwater >... | reverse complement strand
GTGCACGTTTCGGATGCCGCCCGGGGCCACGTCCACCCGCAGGACGCGGATCTCGTCGCGATTGATCAGCGCGACGTTGCTGACGCCCGTACCTGATGTCGCCGCAAGGGGGTTGAGCACGAGGGCTCCCGCCGTCCCGGGCGATTGCGCGACGGCCGACGACCCAATCCAGAGCATGGTCACGACCAGCGCCGATGCGAACTGCACTCTCAGCATGGTGCCTCCAGACCTTTTTCAACCGCCGCGGATGAACTTTCAACGTGAGCGTGTGAGCAGCGCGGCTATCTCGGATCGGCCGACCGCGTCGGCCATTTCGCCCGGCGTCTCGCATGCGTCGATGCGTGTACGCAGTGACACGTCTGCGCCGGCCTCCAGCAGCAGCGTCACCGCGGCGGCATTCCCTTCCGCAACGGCCATGTGCAGCGGCGTGTAGTCATTGATGCCTCGCTGGTTGGGATCGGCGTCGAACGACAGGAGCAGCGCGACGATCTCACCGACATCCGGCCGGCCGGCGGCGCCGGGCCTCGGATTGCTGCACGACAGCGCAGCAATGAGCGGGGGAAATCCCGCGTGATCGACCGGATTTGGATCGGCGCCGAGCTCCAGAAGCGTGGCGATGAACGGGAGCGGGCTGTGATAGATCGCATATTCCAGACACGACCCGATCGACAGCGGCATCGGGCCGTTCGGCACATCCCCCGGATTGTCGACGGCCGCGCGGAGCGCCTCCAGATCTCCCGCCCGAAATGCCGCGTCTATCTTCCTGAACTGCTCGTGCTCCCGGCGTCGATCGATCGCGACCATCAGTCCCCGTTCTTACTTTTTCCTTTCCACTTTCTACTTTTCACTTTCTCCTTGCCCCCTGCCTTCGCGCGGCCCGCGCATCGACTGATTGATCTGCCGGACCGCCCCCAGATGGTACGCGAGGTGGGCGATGCTGCCGATGACGCCGTTCAACGCGATCTCATCCACGTCTCTCGGCTGCCGAACCGCATCGAGCCAGCGCCGCGTCTCGGCAGCCAGGTCGGTGCGAAGCTGCCGCCACTGGTCGTCCGACACGCTCGTCCTGCGCCAACTCGCACTCCAGTCGGCGCCCTGAAACGGGTTTTCTCCCAGGCTCCAGCGGTTCATCAGCGACAAGCCGTAGCGAAGATGATCGGCATGCGCCGCGATCGACGAGCCGGTGGCCGTTACCGCCGAGGCATCGGCCGCCGATAGCTTGTCGAGCGAGCGCAGCAGGCCTTCGTCGCCGGCATTGAGCATGTACGCGCCCCCTTTCGGCGCGCCCTCGACCAGTTCGGCCAGCAGCGTCGCAAGTGTGTTCGCGATATCGCGCGTATTCATATTCACGCTCATCACTGACAACTGACAACTGACAACTGACGACTGACGACTGATAACCGCTGACTATTTCTCCGGCGGCAGACCCAGGTGGAACCGCGAATCGGCCGCGAGCGGGTTGTTTCTCGAGAAGCCGGGGTTCGCATTGCCCCAGAACTTTCCCGCCAGATACGTGGCGTTGCGCACGCGGGTCTGCAGGTCGAGATATCCCGGGCTCGTCGGCGGGAATCCCGAAAACGACTCGAAGTCGGCATTGCCGATAATCACGACGTCCACGCCGGGCTGCGAGGCGATCTCGAGCGCGTTCTTCACGCCTTCCTGCGTCTCGATCATCACGACGACCAGCATGTTGTCGTTGATGGTCGACCGGAAGGTTTTCGGCTTCTGAATGACCGGACTCCAGATGCTGCCCGCCTGGCCGCCCCCCGTGCTGCGGCGTGCAATCGGCGGGAATCGGGCAAACATCGCCGCCGAACGTGCTTCGATGGCATCGTCCACCGTCGGCACGATGATGCCGAGCACGCCGACATCGACCGCCCGCTGCACGCTGGTTTCCGTGGCGTCGGGGATGCGAAGAATCGGCGTGGCGGCAGCGCGCGGGCACGCGGCGATCATCTTCTCGATTTCGTCGAAGCGAAGAGTGGAGTGCTGCGTCTCGAATCGCGAGAAATCGTATTTCGCGGCGCCGTCGCAATACGCCTTGATGTCGAACTGCGTAATCGTCTGGCTGAAGACCTGCCTGCCCTCGAGGAGCTTCTGCTTGGTGGCGTTATACAGCGGCTGAGACGGATCGTCCATGAACGCCTTGACGGCCCAGCCCCAGGGGCGGCCCGGATCGATCGGCGTCGGCGCCGCCTTCCCGGGTGCGCCATTTGGTCCGTGCCCCGGACCGGCTTGTCCGTGCCCTCCCGCCTGGCCCAGCAGTGCGACGGACGATGCGAACATGATGCCGGCGAGCAGACAGCCGACCAGGATCCCCTTTGCGCGTCGAACGATCATGGCGCCTCCTGCGTTGAAGTGGATCGATGAAGTCGGGCAGTCTAGCACGCGAATCATAGTGCTCAGTTGTCAGTCATCAGTTCTCAGTCATCCGTTGTCAAAACTCTTCACAGCGTCGACAATCCAGATTCGAGCGTCGGACAGATCAGTTCGGGCACCAGTTCCTCACGCGCCCGCCGCGTGTCGCCCCAATGCGGGACGCGGCCGAGGCGAACCAGGTCGCGGGTGAGCGGCGACATGGTGCTGGCCATCATCGCGGCATTCTCGCAGAGCCACGCCGCGGCATACACGAGCGCAAACGGGACGCGCCTGGGCCTCGGATAACCCCACACCCGGCACGCCGCGTCGAGGAACTGCTGCAGCGAGATGGGCTGCTCATCGCCGACATGATAGATGCCGCGCACGCCCGGCTTGAATATCGCGGCTTCGGTCGCACGGAGGAAATCAGCCGTCGACAACAGGTGGTAGAGTGTCGGCTCCTTCCACACGCACAGCAGGCGGCGTCTTGCCAGCCAACGGGCCGCCTCGATCATCAAAATGCCGCGTCCGTAGATCATGCCGAGGCGGAGCACCACCGGCGTCGTGGCCGCATGCGCCGTCCGATCGAAGAGCAGGCGTTCTTCGTCGAGCCGCGTTTGGGCGTGCACGGAGATCGGCCGCCGATCGAGCCGGCCGGTTGCGGGCTGCTCGACAGACGAGGGACCTTCGACGTGGGGAAAGGACGCGAGAATCAATCGGCCGACATTGGCCTCGACAGCCGCGGTCACGAGATGGGAGAACCAACGGGTGTTGGTCTCCGGTAGAAACTTCTCGGGTCGCGGCGCAAAGAGCCGTCCGGCGAAGTGCACAATGACGTCGACGCCGCTGACAGCCGGCTTCAGCGTTTCCGGATCGGCGAGGTCGGCTCGAACCGGTCGAACGTTGCCGGCCGATGCGAGATCCGTGGCAAGCGGTCTGCGGTGATACATCAACCGAAGTTCGCGCCCTCCCGGAACGAGATGGCGCGCCAGAATGCTGCCGAGATTGCCGGCAGCGCCTGTGATGAGGATGGTCACACGTCAGGCAAACCGCTCTTGCGCGCGTTCCCGCGCCTTGCGCGCCTCCTCCTCGCGGTTACGAGGCGGCGCGCTCGTGGTGAGCGATCTGATGAGGCGCTCCGCCGTCGTCGTCACCTCCTCGACCGCTCGATGAAATGCGGCTTCGTTAGCGCGCGACGGGCTGTTCATGCCGCTCAACTTGCGAACGAACTGCAGGGCCGACGCGCGGATCTCGTCTTCCGTCGCCGGCGGCGCGAAATTAGCCAGCGTCTTGATGTTTCGGCACATTCCTTCACATTAAGTGGTAGACAGGCCGTGGTCAAGGGCTCCTCAACGGGCTTCTCGACGCGTCCCGGGAGCTCGATGTCCAGCATCGCCTGCTGCACGACCTTGACAAACTCCTTTGCCCCGAGCCCTTCGATGACCTGCGTGTTCGCGATGCGATCTCCCAGCCGCTGCCCCTGGCGGTCCTGGATGACGGCCAGAGCTTCCAGACAGATGGCGACGACGTTCAGCCCTGGGACCACGAGGATGAAGTTGCGTTTCGCCGATGCGAGGCGGCTGCACGGGCGGCCGGTGTGGAGATCGGCGACCACGAGTCCGAGAAGGAACTTTCCGATGCTGTGCCCTGGCAGGAAGAGCGCATCGCGGAGGAGCACATACACGGCGGCGAGCAGCAGAAAAACCGCGGAGCCCTGCGTTCTGAAACCCACGAGACAAATCACCACGAGCGCTCCGTCGATCGTGGCCGCGGCGACGCGCTTTCTGAGGTCTGCTTTCGCGTACGGCGAGACGACGCCTTTCGCCATCCTGTTCATCACAGGAAAATACGCCAGGCCGAATGCTGCCGAGAGCACACCAAAAAGTACGAAGGTCGCTTCGGGAGTCATGACGCGTGACTCACTGCGCAGGGCGGCGGTCGACAATTCCACCCGACGCCATTTTTCACTCGAACTTCAGTGTTGCCGGATCGATCACCACGTGTCGGATGCGCTCGCGTCGCCATGTGTACGTAATGTGCACGAGACCGTCGGACGTCTGAATGACAGCCGGATACGAATACTCGCCGGGGCCGCTTTCAAGAACGTGGACGCCCTGCCACGTCAGGCCATCGCGTGAGAGGGCGACATTGAGCGGCGTACGCCCCTTGGGGGTGTGGTTGTAGACGAGAAGGTGGCGGCCGTCTCTCAGCGTCACCGCGTCGGTGCCCGCGCTGGGATTCGGCAACGCGGTCAGCGCCACGTCCGACCACGTCTGCCCGCGATCGCTGGACCACGTTTCGAACAGCCGCCCCGACCGGGTGCGGCCGATTGCCTGCAGCCTGCCGTCGGCGTGCGTCAGAATGCTCGGTTGAATCGCGTCGATGGGCGGCGCGGCGGCGCTGGTCGGCGGACGCACGATGTGCCACGTCTTCCCCCCATCGCCGCTGCGCTCGAAGTGCACGCGCCAGGTGCTCGGCGTCGTGGGTGCTTCCGTGCTGCTCGGGGCGAGAATCGTTCCGTCCGACAGGCGCACAGGTTTGTTCTTCACGGGCCCGAGGAATCCTTCCGGCAGCCGCCGCGCGCCGCTCCACGTGCGGCCGTTGTCTCTCGACGTACGCGCCATCCCCCACCACGCGCGAGGATTGGGACCGACCTTGTAGAAAAGCGTGAGCTCTCCGCTGCGCAGCTCGAAAAGGACAGGGTTCCAGGTGGGATGCCGCGTGCCATCGGGCTGCTCGCCCGTTGCGACTTCGACGGGAGCCGTCCAGGTGCCGTTCATCCGCCTCGACACCCAGATCCCCACATCGCTCGCGCCTTCGCGCGTGCCGCCAAACCACGCGGCAACGAGGCCCTCGCGTGTTTCGGCAATCGTCGAGGCGTGAACGCTCGGAAACGGCGCCGACTCGAAGATGAACTCGGCGGTCACCGGCGCCTGCGCGCTGATGGACGCGGACGCCGCCAGTAAAAGGGCCATCGCGGTGCGCATGCGCCTCCTCATCATTTTTGCGTGACGAACACCAGATACATGTTTGCGTCGCGAGGCGCCGCCTCGTTGTTCGATCCCAGCGTGAGGCTTTGCTCGGCATCGACCTCGCGCGTGTAGAGCCGCATCGCCTGGCCGTTGACGGTGATGCTGCCGGCCGCCGGCTGGAACTGAGCCCTGAGCCAGCCCGGCACGGGCACTCGCGGATCGTGAGCGATGGTCACGATCGTTCCGGCCGAGACCGCCATCTCGACGAGATCCACTGCACTATAGCGCTCGTCGCCGTCGGCCACCTGAATCCAATCGGCGCCGGAAAGGCTCGCCGGAAGATCGTCAAACCTGTAGTCGCGATCGACGTAGACGTTGCGTCCGTTGGCGGCGTTGGTCTCCACGTGCACGATCGACGCCCCCGGGCCCGAATACTCCATCGTCTTGACGAAGCGGCCAACCATCGCCGGCCGCGATGATGCACGCTGCGCGCCCGGCCGGCTCGTCTCTGCCGTGAGGTTTGGATGGGTCGGACGCGCAGCCGCCAGTCGGACGGCCGGCATCGCCGGCATCGTGGTGGACATGCCGTTTGCGGACACGAACGGCCGCGACTCGATGGTGATGCTGGCGGGCGGCATTCCGGCAGACGTTGCCCTCACCACGATGCTCCCGGCCGTACGGGCCGCCCGGACGGCGACGCGATTGATTCCAGCTTCCAGATCGAGAAATGGGTGGTTCACCGAATTCACTTTGCCGCTGTTGTACCCACCGCGCCAGATGCCGGGCCCCTCGACCTCGAAATCCACGCGCTGCTGGACCGTGGGGTGACGATTGCCATCGGCATCAACCGCCTCGACGTCGATCAACACGACATCCTGACCATCGGCTCGCAGCCCGTCATCATTGGCAATCGCCTTCAGGGTGAGACGAACGGGAGCTCCGGCGGTGCGTTTCGTCTGCGTCGCGACCGCTGTGCCGCCGCGCATCGCGACAGCTTTGATTTCTCCACGCTCCCACACAACATCCTTGAACGTGAACAGAAACTCGTCGGAACGTGCGCCCTTCCCCACTGACCTGCCGTTGACGAAGAGCTCCACCGACTCGGCATTCGACACGACAAACACGGTCTTCTTCGTCCCGGCTGGATAGGTCCAATGGCCGATGATGTGGGCCTGCGGCGTGAGATCGAACATGACCCGTGTGACGTAATACGCCTCTTTCGGCAGCCGCACCCCATCCACTTCGCCGCTCGCCCGCGCGACTTCAGCCGGGACACGGCCGCCGCTCGTCGAGTCGCTGTAGATCCAGTTCGCGCCGCCGGAGTGCCATGCCGGCGCGATCTTCCTGAACTGCGTGACCTGATTCACCGCGAACTGCTCGGATGTCAGGTGATAGGTCATCCCCTTCGCCTCTGGATATCCGAAGTTCGGCGGCGAGTCGTCGTCCCACACCCGTCGCGGCGATTCCTCCCGGTTGTACTCCCCTTCGAACACCGGGAGGTGCGCAATCTCGCGGCCGCCTTCGGTGCCGACGGCGACGTCCATGAACTCCGCGGTAATCTGATCCGGACGCCGATGCGCGTAGACGCGCCCGCCGTGCGGGTCGTACTTGTCCATGTACCCGCGCAGCTCGCGCGCATGCTCGCGCGTCACCTTCTGGTTGCCGCCTTCCCACACGAGGATCGACGGGTTGTTGCGGAAATAAATGACGGCGTCGCGGAACGCCTGCGCGCGCAACAGCCATGCGGCACCCACCGTGTCGGATTCGCCGTCCACGCCCGGCTGATCGACGATGAGGCCGAGCCGATCGGTGGCGGCAATCTGCGACGGCCCGCCGGCGGTGTGACCCCATCGAACGAAGTTCGCCCCCGCCTCGCGCATCTGTCTGAGCGTGTAGAACTGCATCCAGTCGGGAATGGCGGCGCCGAGTCCGGGCCACTCGTTGGTGCTCTTCTGTCCCCAGCCACGCAGCTTGAGCGGCCGGCCGTTGATGGACAGTCCGCGATCGACATCCCACATCGCCGTGCGGATGCCGAGCGGAATCTCGACCGCATCGACCGTTCGTCCCGCGACGCGCAAGGTATTCACGACGCGGTACACGTGCGGGTATTCAGGCTCCCACATGCGAGGGGATGGGAGTGCCCCGCTCATCACGAGCTCGTCTGACGCGCCGGCGGCCACGCTCTTCGACTGCGTCAGCACGAGCGCGACCTCGCCATCGGCGTCGATGATTTCTGTACGCAGCTCGACGTTGGCCACCTGGCCGCGCTCGTTCTTCACGGGCACTTCGACCGTGACCTGTGCGGCGGCATCGGTGATGCCGTGCGCGTAGGCATATGCTCCTGCCGTCTGCAGAAAACTGTACAGGGGCAGCGGAATGTGCAGCGGATCCGTGATGTGCAGCTTGACGTTCCGATAGATTCCGCCGTGCGCCGGATGCCAGTGGGGGTTGTTCCAGGGAATCTGATCGGCGCGAAGCTCGTTCGGGTTCTCGGGAATCATCTTGTTGAGCTCCGACTGGATCTCCGCGAGCGCGCCTTCGAGCGGATCCTTCATGAAGCGGTTGTCGGCCATCACCGCGAGCACGTTCTGAACGCCAACGCGAAGATGCGGCGTCAGGTCGAAGCCGAACGGCGTGAAGCCGGTCTTGTGGACGCCGAGCCGGGTGCCGTTGAGATACACCTCGGCGATCTGTCGCACACCCTCGAACTCGATGAAGACTTTCCGCCCGCGCCAGGCTGCCGGGACCGTGAACGTCTTGCGATACCACGTGCGGCCGCCCCATTGCACCTGCTCGCCGCGGTGGCCGGGGGTCGACGGGTTGTCGAACGTATCGACGTCGTTGTAGGTGTGCGGGGCCGACACCAGGGCCCAGGCGCCGTCATCGAAGTGCTCGGCCGAGGCTCCAGACGGGTCGTCCTTGATGAATCGCCAATCCGGATTGAAATTCAGCGTCTCGCGAGCGGGATCCGACGGTTGCTGCGCCTGGTGTGGCGACACGCACATCAATAGCAGTACTCCGCAAAGAACAGTGACCCTCATCGAATGGCCTCGAGCCGGGATTCTATCGTTTTCTGTGCGGCATCTTCTCGAGCATGCGTTGAGTGAGCGTCGTCCGCACCGGCGAGAACTGGCTCGCCGCCGCGCGAACGTAGGGTTGAAGCTGTCTCGCGGCATACCCTACATAGCCGATCTGTCGTATCTCGGTCAGCGTCTGCCTGTAGTGATCGAGCAGCGCCGCCCCGAATAGCTGTCCCGTGCGGAGCGTGCCGGCGCGGATCGCCCCCAGCGCGAGCATCGACGACGTTTCGTAGACAGATCTGTTCTGCCGAACCGACTCGGCCTTGAGCTCCGTCCACAACTGGCCGATCGTCTCGCGCGACGGGAGGCTCGAGGGCTTCATCCGTCGCGCCTCGTCTCGAATCGCGTTCCATTCGTTCCGGAGGCCCGGCACATCGAGCGGCGGCGTGTTCACGGACGCCGCCAGCCGGGACGAGGTGCGCTCGAGACCGTCGAGCATCTGATCGACAGTGGCGAACTGCGCGTCTTTCTCGAGCAGACCCTGCGCTTTCAGCGCGTCGGCAATTTCCGGAATCAGGTGGCGCCCCATCCCGCAGACATCGGCCATGGCCGCCAGCACCCACACCGGCGAGGCCCGAAAGGCCACGATGCCGAGCACTTCAATCGCGTTGCCCGCCGTCCGCCTTACGAGGAAATCGTCAGGCAGGTGATCTCCGACGGCGTACACACCTTCGACCTCGCCGACCTGTTCGATGAGGAAGCGAAGCGTCGTATCGACGAGGTTCTGGTACAGCTGGCTGCGGCGCACGGCCGCTGGAAGCGCCACCTCGCCGACCTCGCGCGCCAGGCCGGCGCTGAGGCCCAGAATGGACCGGACGAGCCGTTCAGGAAGCGAGATCAGATAACTTCGCATGGTCGCGCCGTTTGAAGCCTTCCCGTCTTCCAATCTTCCGTTCTTCTGTAGAAGAACCGCGTCATTGTCACCTTATTTTCTGCAACGAAATCACTTGCCTGAACATTCAGAACAATCGCCCCGTCTCGCCCAGCATCGCCTTCCTGACGAGCGGCAGCGGCAGCGGCCCCAGGCTGATGAACGAGTCGTGGAAATTCTGCAGCGTGTACTTCGCGCCCATCCTGGCCTGATAGTCGCCGCGCAGCTTCAGGATCATCAGTTTTCCCATCGTGTAGTAGCCGTACGTGGGATCTGACGTGCCGCGTTTGCTTTCCGATATCGCGGACGGCCGCGTCTGATACCCCTCTTTCACGAAGAACTCCTCTGCCTCGGCGACAGTCATGCCCTCCGTGTGCATCCTGATGCCGACGATGAAGCGTGCATCGCGAAGCAGCGCATCCTGAATCTGCGCGAGCCGGTACCGGGGGTCGTCGGCGTGAAACCCTTCGTCGATGACCATCTGCTCGCAGTAGTGCGCCCATCCCTCGCTGTTGGTTGCGGCGCCGAACACCTTGCGAATATCGGAGGGAAAGTTGCGGGCGTAGAGAAATTGCAGGTAGTGGCCGGGCCAGACCTCGTGCACCGACACGTTGGAAATGGCGGCGAAGTACCACATCTTCATGAACTCGTTCTGTTCCGCGCGTGTCGCCTTCGCGTCCGGCAGCGTCATGTTGTAGTACGCCTCCGTCGCGACGGACTCGAACGGCCCCGGAATGTCCATCGATGCCGTCGTCGTCGCGCGCAGAAACGGCGGCGTCTCCTCGACGCGGGCCGGCGCCGCCTTCGGAATCGTGATGATGCGCCTGTCGGTCATGAAGCGGCCGAGCGCGTCGAGCTCGGCCTGAGTCGTCGAGAGCAGCTTATCGGCAGGGGGATGTTCGGATTCGACAACCTTCAACACCTCTATGGGTGTGCGCGTCGGATCGATCAGGCGCGCCGTCTCCGCAAACGCAGCCTGGTTCTTCTTCAAATCGCGCCCGGCGATGGCGACGAGCTCGTCCAGGGGCAGCTCGATCATCTCGTCGGCGGCCAGCTTCCGCCTGAACGTCTCCGCGCCGAGGGCGAAATCGCCGCTCGACCGCTTCAACAGATCGTTCTGGAGCCACGTCTTGTAGTCGGCCAGCGCGGCGATGACGGCATCGTTGGCTGCCTGAAACTCTCCGAGCAGCGCTTTATCGGCCACGTCCGGAAACGCCGAAGCAACGGCCGTCTGGAAGAACGCACGATTGCCGTCCATCTGCTCGATGGCAATCTCCGTATAGATGCGCGGCGGATTGTCGAGGTTCTTTCTCGCCTCGGCCAGCGCCGCGGGCATCGCATTCTCGCGTGCGATGAGCTGCCGCAGGCGCTCGTCGGCGGGCGCGAAATTGCGCTTGATCATGATGTAGGCCGTACGGGTCAGACCGCTGCTGTAGCTGTCTGGATCCCGGGCCCACGGTTTCACCGTCTCGAGCGTGAGCAGGCGCGAGTCGATTGCGCGGAGCAGCTGTTCGTGGTCGAGCTGGTTGCTGGCCGACAACGTGCGGGCGTCGATCGCGGCGACCCGCTCGCGGAATCGTCGCGCCGATCCGATCGCGTCGTTCACGCCCTGGCGCGAATAGTCTTCGATGCGATCGTTGTAGGTGTGAATGCCGAGGTATGTCGCGTATGTCGGATTCCGTCTGTAAAGATCCTGCAGATACGCTCGAGCGACCTCATCGAACGCGGTATCTCCCGACGGCGCCGCCGCTGGTGGCGGCTGAGGCGCCGAGCTGCATGCGGAGATCACGAGCATTGCGAGGAATACACGAAGACATTCTTGATTCATCACTTTCAAGCCTCGATCGTCCTCGCATTGTACCCAAGTACGTCCGGCTTCAGCTCGACCTCAACTCCGATGTCTAACCGGAGCGTGTCGCGCGTTGGTGAGATACGTTCCGGTGAGATATCGGACGGTCCGGCCAAAGTCGAACACTACGCATGCCGGATACGACGTACGGAGCGGGGGTACAATGCGAAACGATAGACGAGGTGAGTCATGACGCTGCGCAGCACAGTCGTGTTCCTGGCCGGCCTTGTCGCCGGCGCCGGCATTGAGTCCGTTCTGGCTCAACAAGAGGGCATTGCCGGACTCAATCACGTGGCCGTCAGCGTCGCCGACTACACCACGGCGACGAGCTTCTACGCGAAACAGATGGGATTTCGCGAAGCATTTTCGTTCCGCGACGCGAACGGCGCACCGTACTTCACGTACTTTCAGATCAACCGCGACACGTTTCTCGAGGTGATGCAGGCGACGCCGGAGCGGCCTGCCGGCTGCCCGCACTTCGGCCTGGAAGTGCAAAACCTCGATTCAGTCGTCGAGCACTTACGGCGCCGCGGCGTCGAGGTGCGGCCACCCTCGGTGAGCCCACGCACCGGCACCCGCATCGCCCTGGCGATCGGCCCCGGCGGCGTGAACATGGAACTGCTCGAGATGGGGCCCGGATCGCTGCATCGTAAAGCGATCGAAAGTTGGAAGTAGGCTCTAGACTGACGGGATGACAGAGGCCATCGATCTGGTGAAGCGCTGGATCCGCTCATCGGCGCGCATCGTCGCGCTGACCGGCGCCGGCATCTCGACAGAATCAGGCATTCCCGACTTCCGCGGCCCGCAGGGCGTATGGACGAAGAACCCGAAGGCGGAAAAGCTGTCGAACATCCACTACTACATGTCGGATCCCGAGGTGCGCAGGCTCTCGTGGCAGCAGCGCCTCGTCCATCCGGCCTGGCACGCAGCGCCGAACGCCGGCCATCGCGCACTCGCGGAGCTCGAGCGCGCGGGACGGCTG
>Ga0105107_10002501_pt1 | contig 12115 bp, 7 predicted proteins | sample PPLLaktember2015_6_FD_79335 | JGI IMG/M metagenome (GOLD analysis project Ga0105107, IMG submission 79335) | Freshwater sediment microbial communities from Prairie Pothole Lake near Jamestown, North Dakota, USA - PPLs Lake P8 Core (1) Depth... | ecosystem: Environmental > Aquatic > Freshwater >... | reverse complement strand
TCCGACGGGTTCTCCATGACTGCCGATTCATCGGCCTCGAGCACCAGATATTCCGGCTTGAGACGCGCGGCGGTGATTTCTTTCTGGAGCATGGCGAGCAATTCGGGATCCCCCAGTGATACCGGGCTCAGATTGACGAAGAAGCTGGCTTGGCGGCCATCGCGATGCAGTGCGGCGAGCGATTGCACCGACTGACGGATGACCCAGTGATCGATGGCCGTCAGCAAACCAAGATGTTCCGCGGCGGGCATGAATTCGCCGGCGTGGATCAGTTCGCCATTGCGACCGGCCAGTCGCAACAGCACCTCGAAATACTCCTCCGGGTCGCCATGAAGATTGACGGTGGGCTGGTAGGCCAGCTGGAAGCCGTCTTTTTCCAGCGCGGTTTTGAGCCGCGCCTCCCAGTCCTGCGCCGCGCTCGCCGTGACGGACGGCGCCGGCCGGCGAATCTCGGTCAAGGTTGGAATCGGTGCCAGCGCCGGCACGTCCGCTGCCGCGGGTGCCTCGGCCACGGGCGCCGGTTTTGAGGACGGGACTGGCACCGGTTTCGGGGCGGGCGCGGCCGCCGGTGCCGGCCGGGACGGTCGTCCGCCCTGGCAGGTCTGGTAGGCCTTGTTCAGCACCGCCTGCGCGTTCTCGCAGTGCTTGTCGATCACCACCACGCCGATCGTGCCGTCGCAACGGAAGCTTTTGCCGCCCTCGCTGAAGGTGGTGTCCTTGAGCGTGGCGAGTAGCGCAGCCACGGCTTCCTTGATCTGGCTGTCGCTCATGTTGTGCAGCAACGCGGTGAATTCGTCGCCGCTGAAACGCGCGAGAATCGCCGAATCGCCGAGCTTGTCCCGGAACAGGCGCGCAATCTTGAGCAGCAGCCGGTCGCCGGCGGCGTGGCCGAGGCTGTCGTTGATCTCCTTGAGCTCGTTGAGATCGAGATAGAGCAGGGCGCTCTGGCTGTCGTTCTGTTTCGCCTTTTCCAGCGCCTTGGTCAGCTCCTGGGTGAAGTGATGGCGGTTGAAAAGCCCGGTGAGCGGGTCATGCTGGTTCAGGTATTGCAACCGGTTCTCGACGGCCTTGCGCTTCGAGACGTCGATGACGACGCACTGCGTGCAATTTTCGCCGTTGAGCACGATCGGCGAGATCGCCAGCTCCGCGTGAAAATGCTGCCCGTCCTTTTTTGCCGCCAGGAATTCCTGCGGCTCGGGCGGATTCGGCGAATTGACCTTGCGCAGGAGTTCCTTGAAGCGCACATGGTCGGATTTGGAGACCAGATTGAGCAGGGGCACGCCCTCAAGTTCGGCCAAATCCTCGTAGCCGAACATCTCGAGGTAGGTCTTGTTGGCGTCGATGTGCATGCCATCCTGGCAGTAACAGATGGCCTCGCGCGAGCCTTCGATGATGGCGCGGTTTTTGTTCTCCACCTCGTTCAGCGTCAGCGACATCTTCTGGTATTTGCGGCGCTCCTCGGCCACGTGCAGCTCGCGTTCGACGGCGGGCGCCAGCCGCGCCGACTGGCTTTTCAGCACCACGTCGTGCGCGCCGTTGCGCATGATCTTGACCAGGTCCGGATCGCGGATGTTGCGGGTGACGACGAGGAAGGGAATGTCGAGATGCGCGCGCTTGACCAGGTCCAGTGCCAGTTGCGCGCCGAAATGCGGGAGCGTGTATTCCGACAGCACCACGTCCCAGGCTCCCTTTTCGAGCGCCGCCTGCATGGAGGCGAGGTCCTGCACGCGCTGATTCTTGAGCATGAAGCCGGCCTTGCGCAGCGAGGCCACGGCCAGCTCGGCGTCATCCGGTGAATCGTCAACGATCAGTAGGCGTAAGATCTTTTTTTCCACAAATCCCTCTTTCTCAAAGACTATTTTAGAAAAACGCCCCTGTAAACCCGGTTTTCAGGCTGAAAACCGGGGAAAGTGCGGATAAGCCGAGATTCAAGTATGGCAGCAAAAATCGTTCCAGAGGGCATTTTCTTGCCCTCGGGCGTGCATGGCCCCCGATCCAGCGGAATAGGCCACTTATCGATCACGCCAGGCCGCCTGATTGTCATCCGGCAAACCCTGTATAGGCTTGCCCTGCGGTGGGGTTGCGCAAGCAACCGCCTTGAAACAGCGGGTTTTGCCCAGGGACGGGTAAACCACCCGGGGGCGAGCCGTAGGTGTCGCGAATGTCCAGTGGACATTCGCGCCGGCGAGCGCCTCGCCAGGGATGGCGAGGCTGGACGACCCTACAGGGATGTAACGATGCGCTTTTGCTGCTACGAAGCCATCGCGCATCGAGGTGAATTGACTGGAATTGGAACAGCAGGCAAGCGACAAGGGGCATACCATGAGCGGCGCACATCGTTTGGGAACAGCCAGGGAACTGAATCAACCCTACGGCGGGACACTGGTTAATCTGCTGGCCGATCCCGGCCGGGCCGCCGAACTCAGGGCGGTTTCGCGCGATCTGGTTTCGCTCGATCTGTCTCCGCGGCAGCTCGCCGACCTGCAAATGCTGGGGACCGGCGTGTTCTCGCCGCTGACTTCCTTTATGGGCCAGGCCGATTACGAGGCCGTGTGCGCGGGTATGCGTCTCGCCGACGGCAGGCTCTGGCCGGTCCCGGTGACGCTGGATGTGCCGCTGAAGTTCGCCGAAAACATTGCGCCGGGCCGGCCGATCGCCCTGCGCGATGCCGAGGGCACGCTCATGGCCGTGCTTACCGTATCGGAAATCTGGCAGCCGGACCGGGGCGCGGAAGCGCAGTGCCTCTATGGCACGCGTTCCTTCACGCACGCGGCGGCAAACCAGTTGCTCAACGCGAGCGGCGAGGCCTGTGTCACCGGCAAGCTCGAGGTCGTGGAGCTGCCGTTGCATCATGACTTCGGTCCGCTGCGCCTGACGCCGGCGGAAGTGCGCACGCAACTGGCGCGGCGCGGCGTCACGCGCGTGGTCGGCTATCATCCGCGTCATCTCATGCATCGCGCGCACGTGGAGTTCACCAAGCGCACCGCCTACCTGAACGACGCCGTGTTGCTGATCCAGGCCGCCGTCGGCCGCCGGGGGCTGCACGATCCCGATCATTTCTCCCGCGTGCGTGCGTTGCGCGCCGCGCTCGGTCACTACTCCTCGCAGGTCGCGCAGCTCAACCTGCTGGAGTTGTCACCGCGCCATAGTGGCGCGCGCGGCGTCATGTGGCATGCCATTCTGCACAAGAACTTCGGTTGCTCGCATTTCATCGTGGAGCACGATTACGACGATCAGGGCGAGGGCGCCACCGGCAATCCGCTGTACGGGCAATACCACGGGCTCGACTCCGTGACGTGGCATGCGCAGGAGATCGGCATCCAGGTGGTGCCATTCCGCAACCTGGTGCTCGAGGAAGACCAGCCGGAAAAACTGCTGTCGCCGCGCGGCGCCAGCCGGCGCATGAAGGGCCGGATCCGTGAAACGTCGCACGAACAGAATGCCGAGATCGCGCACTGGTTTTCCTATCCGACGGTGCTGGAGGAGTGGCGCAAGACACTGCGCCACGGTTTCACGCTGTTTTTCACCGGCCTGTCGGGCGCGGGCAAATCAACGCTGGCGCAGGTGCTGTATGCGCGGCTCAAGGAGCAGGAGGCGCGCCCGGTCACGCTGCTGGACGGCGACATCGTGCGCAAGAATATCTCCTCGGAACTTGGATTCTCGCGCGAACACCGCGACATGAACGTGCTGCGCCAGGGCTACATGGCGAGCCTGATCACGCGTCATGGCGGCATCGCCATCTGCGCGCCCATCGCGCCCTATGCCAACACGCGCGCCCAGGTGCGCGCCATGGTCGAGGAAGACGGTGATTTCATCGAGATTTACGTGGCCACGCCGCTGGCCACTTGCGAGACGCGCGACCGCAAGGGTCTGTACGCGCGGGCGCGCGCCGGCCTGATCAAACAATTCACCGGCGTGTCCGATCCCTACGAAACGCCGGCCAGTCCCGAGATCGTGGTGGATACCTCGTTGCAATCGGCCGGCGAGGCGGCGGACAAGATCCTGGCGTATCTCACGGCGCAGGGATATCTGGGTCACGGGAGCACGATGCAGGCAGAACAGCACAAGGTCAGGCACGAACCGATCACGCTCTGGACGTCAGGCTCCGGCAGCTTGCCGCAGACCTTGTCCTCCGGTAATTCCGCGTCGTCTCCCGGCGCCGGGAAGCGGCTTCACAAGTAATCAACGCCCGCCGTGCGGGTCGGGCGCGGCTAGTTCGCCGCGTAAGTTGCGCCGGTAGAATGTCCCGCGGTGAGCGGGAAGGCCACGAGATGATCGGCTTGCACGCGGATGCCGACGAGTTCGCCGATCGCATGATCGGCATGACTCGGAAACAGTGCCAGCAGCCGGCCGCCGCTGGGCAGGCGCAAGGTATAAAGTATCTCCGCGCCGCGAAAGGCCTTCTGCGTCACCTTGGCCCTGAGCGGACTCTCCGGGTCCGGCACGATGTCATCCGGCCGCAACAGCAGTTCGAGCTGTGCCCCCCGCCCCCAGTCATAGGCGCGATTGCCCTTGTGCACGCCGATCTCGGTTTCGATCGTCTCGGGCGTGAGCAGCGTACCGCGCAGGAACACGCCCTGGCCGATGAAATCGGCGACGAAGCGGTTGGCCGGCTCGTGATACAGATTGTAGGGTGTGTCCCACTGCACCAACTTGCCCTCGCGCATCACGCCGACGACGTCGCCGAGCGCGAAGGCTTCGTGCTGGTCATGCGTCACCAGCACGCCGGTGGTGCCACGCTGCTTGAGAATCTCGCGCACCTCACCCGACAGGCGTTCACGCAGTTCGACATCGAGGTTGGAAAACGGCTCGTCGAGCAGGATGAGATCGGGCTGCGGCGCCAGCGCCCGTGCCAGCGCTACGCGCTGCTGCTGTCCGCCGGAGAGTTCGTGCGGGTAGCGTCCGCCCATGCCGCCCAGGCCGACAATCTCGAGCATTTCGCCGACAAGCTTTTGCTTCTGCGCGCCGGTGATTCCCCGCAGGCCGAAACCCACGTTGCCGGCGACGTCCAGGTGCGGAAACAGGGCGTGATCCTGGAACACCATGCCGAGGCGGCGTTTCTCCGGCGGCAGGGTGAAGCCCGGCTGGGAAACCGCGCTGCCGTTGATCCAGATGTCGCCCGCGCTCAGCGGGTGAAAACCGGCGATGGCGCGCAGCACGGTGGTTTTGCCGCAGCCGCTCGGCCCCAGCAGGCAGACGATGCTGCCGGCGCCGACGTGCATCGACAGACCATCCACCGCGAGGCGGCCGTCGTAGCGGCATTCGATGTCATTGAGCGCGAGTATTTCTTTCACGAATGAATGGCGGATAGATTCAGATGATTACTATTTTAGCCACAGAGGTCACAGAGTACACAGAGATGAAAAACAAACGGTTTTAGCTCTGTGATCTCTGTGCCCTCTGTGGCCAGATTCATCTTTTATGGATTCTTGAGCAGGAATTCGAGCAGGGCCTTCTGGGCGTGCAAGCGGTTTTCGGCCTCGTCCCAGACGACGCTTTGCGGCCCGTCGATGACCTCGGCCGCCACCTCCATGCCGCGGTAGGCCGGCAGGCAGTGCATGAAGACGGCATCCTTGTTGGCCAGTTTCATGAGCGCGCCGTCCACCATGAAGCCGGCGAAGGCCTTGATGCGTTCCGCCTTTTCATGCTCTTGTCCCATGCTGGCCCAGGTGTCGGTGACGACGATGTCCGCACCGCGCGCGGCCTGCTTCGGATCGTGATACAGCGTAATGCGGTCGCCACTGGCTGCGACGATCTCGGCCTTTGGTTCATAACCTTTCGGCGTGGCGATATCGAGCCGGAACCCCAGCAGGCGCGCGGCGCTGATCCAGGAATGACAGACATTGTTGCCGTCACCGATCCAGGCGACTTTCTTGCCGGCAATGTCGCCGCGCTTTTCGATCCAGGTCTGGATATCGGCAAGCAACTGGCAAGGGTGATCGAGATCGGTCAGCGCGTTGACGACCGGCACCTGCGAGTGTGCTGCAAAGCGTTCGACCATCGCATGCGAATTGGCGCGGATCACGACGATGTCCACCATGCGCGACATCACGCGCGCGGTGTCTTCCACCGGTTCGCCGCGATCGAGATGGGTGTCGCGCGGCGAGAGGAACAGGCTCGTGCCGCCCAGTTGTGCCATGCCGACCTGAAACGACACGCGCGTGCGCGTGGAAGACTTCTCGAAGATCATCGCCATGGTCTTGCCGGCCAACGGTATGTGCCGCTCGCCGCGCTTGAGCATGGCTTTCATTTCCATGGCGCGCGCCAGCACCCGCTTGAGTTCCGCGGGTGTCAGGTCCGGCAATGTCAGGAAATGACGCGGTTTCATTTTTCGATGAGAAAGGCGCGGATCACCTGGTCGAGCTTTTCGACCACCAAATCGGCTTCGCTGTCGGTGAAGATGAGCGGCGGCAGCAGGCGCACCACGTTTTCCGCCGTGACGTTGATCAGAATCCCGCTTTCCAGCGCGCGTTGCAGGAGTTCCTTGCACGGCCGGTCCAGCTCGACGGCGAGCATGAGGCCGCGTCCGCGGATTTCCCTGACTCCCGGGACATGGCCGAGTTTTTCCTTCAGTCCCGCGAGCAGGCGTTGACCCAGCCTGGCGGCGCGCTCGGCCAGCTTGCCCTTCTCCAGTTCGTCGATGACAGCGAGCGCTACGCGACACACCAGCGGGTTGCCGCTGAAGGTGGAGCCGTGGCTGCCGGGCTTGAAAACATTCGCCGCTTTTCCGTGCGCCAGGCAGGCGCCGATCGGCACGCCATTGCCGAGTCCCTTGGCCAGCGTCATGACGTCCGGCACCACGCCTTCGTGCTGGCAGGCGAACCACTTGCCGGTGCGGCACATGCCGGACTGGATTTCATCCAGCATCAGCAGCCAGCCGCGCTCGTCGCAGATCTGGCGCAGGCCCTTGAGGTAGCCGGTGTCCGGAATGGAAATGCCGCCTTCGCCGGTGATGGGCTCGACCAGCACCGCGACCACGTCCTTGTTGCGCTCGCCGATCTGTCGCACGGCAGCGAGATCGTTGTAGGGCACGCGATAGAAGCCCTGCACCAGCGGCTCGAAGCCCGACTGGATCTTGCGGTTGCCGGAGGCGGAGAGGGTGGCGAGGGTGCGTCCGTGAAAGCTGCCCTCGGTGACGATGATGCCGGGCGTCAGGATGTCGCGCTGATGGCCGTAGAGCCGCGCCAGCTTGATCGCGGCCTCATTGGCCTCCGCGCCGGAATTGCAGAAGAAGGCGTTGTCCATGCCCGCGAGCTTGCACAGGCGTTCGGCCAGCTGTTCCTGCAGCGGGATCTGATACCAGTTCGAGGTGTGCAGCAGCTTGCCGGCCTGGTCGCACAGCGCCGCGGTGACGGCCGGGTGCGCATGCCCGAGGCCGCAGACGGCGATGCCCGCCAGCGCATCGAGATACTTTTTGCCATCGGTATCCCACAGCCACGCGCCTTCGCCGTGCGTGAAGGCCACGGGCAGGGCGGCAAAGAGAGGCATCTGGTACGAAGACATTTTTTTCGTGCACCCTAAAAAGACAAAGGCGCCTTGCGGGCGCCACTTAAAGCAAAAATTCTACCCCCTGCGGGCAAGAACGCAAGGGCCAAAAAGCACGAGGCCCGGCATGGCCGGGCCTCGGTCAGCGATTAAGCTGTTTTTATTATTTAGAAGCTGCCTCAAAACCGTCGCGAGCGGCCGTCAGCCGGGTGAGGACGGAGCGCAGGAACCGGAGTGGACACGACAGTCCATGAGGATTCCGAGCACCGCCCGATCCCGGATCACGGACGCGCAGCAGGTTTTGAGACAGCTTCTACATCTGCGGCAGGCCGTGGCCCACACTGCCCGCGACCATGAAGAACAGCATCGGGAGGGACAGCATGGTGTTGGTGCGCGAGGCCAGGAAGGCGACGCGCGCGGCCTTGGCCTTGGTGGCGTCATCGGCCTGGACCAGGCCCAATACCTTCTTCTGGTTGGGCCAGATCAGCACCCAGACGTTGAAGAGCATAATCGTGCCGAGCCAGGCGCCGACGCCGATGGAGGCGGCCGCCCCCTTGAGCATGAAGGCGTTGCCGAGGCCGACGCCGGAGCGTTCGAGGTAATAGGCGCCGAGGAGCCAGGTCGCGAGCGCGGCCCAGCGGAACCACAGCAGCGCCTGCGGGGCGACGTGCTTGGTGATGCCGGCGGCGGTGTTATCGGCCTTGGCCTTGGGCAGGGCCACGGCCTGGACGAAATTGAAGTAATAAAGAAGGCCGATCCAGATGATGCCGGCGAAGATGTGCAGCCAGCGGACGATAGTCAGTTCCATTTTTTTCTCCCGTAACTTGTTGAATGACGATGAATGTTCAGACCGCGGTCTTGACCAGGAAATTGACGACGAAGAAATACAGGATCACGGTCAGGATCAGACCGCTGATGATCGTACCGGTAATGGAATCCAGCGGAGTTTTCATGGGTTCTTCCTCTTTCTGAATGGGCTTGGAATTGTTGACTGCTTTCGTGGGGCGCTAGGGTAAAGCAGCTTCCGGCCTAATTCAAGCGTCCTGATTCGGAGTGATTCAGTATGATAAGGCGGTTCTGACAGGGACGTTTCCGCATGCCAGTCCAAAATCCGTTGCAGCGTATTGCGCGTTTCTTTCTGCGCCCGCTGTCCACGCTATCCAACCGCCTGGGCAACCGGTTCTACATCGGCCTTGCGGTCATGGTCGGCCTCGCGGCCGTGTTCGCCATCGCCACCGGTTCGACCGCCGGCATGAAGAACAAGGCCTACGACCTGATCATGAAAGCGCGCTTCCAGCATCCCGCGGCCGATCCGGACATCGTGATCGTGGACATCGACGAGTCCGCGCTCGCGGCCATGGCGCCGGAATACGGCCGCTGGCCGTGGCCGCGCAACATCATGGGCGAGCTGGTGGAGGGCATCGCGGCGCAGCAGCCGAAGGCGATCGTCTTCGATATCGTCTTCAGCGATCCGGACGTGTTCAACATCGACGGCGACCGGTATTTCCGTGACGTGATCGCCGCCACGCCCAACACGTTTTTCCCGATGATCCGGCTGACCCGGGAAAATGACTCACGGAGCCAGCTGCGCGTCATGCAATTGCCCGGTGTCTCGAAACTCGATCCGGCGGCGTCCGAAGCCGCCACCCTCGCAGTGATCCTGCCATTCTTCTTCGGCGTGCTCACCGACCACCGCCTCGGCACCAACAACATTTACACCGGCGAGGACGGCATGGTCCGGATCTACGGTATTTACGCCGACGAATACGGCTGGCGCGTCGGTTCGCTGCCGGCGAATGTGGTGGCGGGGCTGGGAGTAGCGCTGCCGGGCCAGGCCGACATCCTGCTCAACTGGCGCGGCAGGCCACCGTCTTACCCGCGCTCGTCCTTCCACGAGGTTTATCTCGATCTGTTGAAGAGCAAAAAGACACGCCCCGTGGACGAGTTCGCCGGCAAGATCGTCATCATCGGTTCCACCGCGCCGTCGCTGTTCGACCTGAAAACCACGCCGGTGGCCAAGACGCACCCGGGCGTGGAAATCCTGGCGACCGCGATCGACAACCTGAAAAATGGCGACCACCTCACCGAACTGCCACCGTGGTTTTATATCCTGGTGACACTGGTGTCGCTCGTGCTACTGACCGTCGCGTTCGTGTACAACATCGACCAGCGCGTGGTGAACCTGACCTTCACCGTTTTGCAATCCGGTTTCCTCGCGGTGTCATATCTCGCGCTCAACTTTTCCACGATCTTTGTCGATCTCACCGCGCCGTTTACCTTCTGCCTGGCGTATTTCGCCGTGGCCCGTTTCAATTACATGTTCACGGGCTTCCGCCGCAGCGGCCAGCCGTTTTTTTCCACGGCACTCGATGAAGGCAATCGCTGCCGCGTGGTTCTGGCGCAGTGCCACATCCACCTCGGGAACCACCGCGCCCGCCTCGCGCTCGGCGCCTCGTTCAAGAAACAGGTCGGCCGGTCGCGCTACGGGCTCGTCACCGCGCCGTTTTTCAAGGGCATGCCGCTGTTGCATGCCTTCTTCCGCGACACCGCCGTGTTCTGCTGGCTGGTGCCGGAGGAAAAGTCCTCGGCGGCGCTGCAGGACGTGGTGTCCGTGATGGAGCGTTCCCTGCCGGCGGTCAGGAAATCAGCGCGCCGCGCATCAATGAATGGCCCTGTCGCGACCTGGCTGGTGCACGGGTTTTCCTTCACCGTGGACGCGGGAGAGACCTGGCGCCTGAAAGGAGAGGAGGGCATGGCGAAATTGTTTGCGCTGGCGGTAAAAGTGGAGTCTGCCAGGAGCAGCGGTGTTGTCCGCGTCGTCACGACGAAGGAATTCATCGAATCCTGCCGGACAGCGGAGGGTTTGAAGGTTTCGGAGGAACTGGAGAAGGCGGGGTTGAAGTTTTAGTTTCTTCTTCGTTTTCGTCGTCCCCGCGAACCCTCCCTTCTTGTCATTCCGGCGAAGCTTGTCCTAATCGGTGGCGCCGCAGGTCTTGTGTCGCCTTCGGCGACGCATACTTGTGGGTGGCTGACCCACGGCAGGTTACTTTGGACTCGGACCATCCCTGGTCCTCGCCCTGCGGGCAGGCTTCGCCTGTCCAAATTCGATCCCATCGAATTTGTCTTTGCTCGTGCAAAGACAATTTTGCCGGGAGCAAAATTGGGCGAACTTTAGTTCGCCCGCAGGGCCCGCGCCAGGGATGGCGCGGGCCAAAAGTAACCAAAAGAAACACACCCCGGAGCGCTCGCCGCTCCACAAAACGAAGCGGTCCCCTCCGTTCCTCACCCGAGCGGGCGCTCGCCAACTCGTCGGCTGCATAAAACGCGGCTCGACTCGAACAGGGGCTCGCTTCAATACCCCCGCTCGGGCTGCGGTACTCGGCGCGCGCTACGGGAAGGTGAGCACCCCACCTCAATCCCTGGCAAGGGTGTTCTTTTCCACCCCGTATGGCGCGCCCGAGCATCGCAAGGCTTTGGGCAAGCGCCCCGCAGGGGTCGCGCACAGGGATGTGCGCGACTGATACACGAGACAGGACGTCTCGTGTATCAGCGCCGGGCCCCAAAGCCGCGGAGCGCAGGAGAGTGCGCCATCCGGGCGTGCTTTCTCTTGGTGACTTCTCTTTGCACGAGCAAAGAGAAGTCACCCGCCCGCGGTGCGGAAACCGCAATTACACATGCGGGCGAAGCCCGCTCGAGTATTTATTTCCTGGATTCCCGCTCCCCGCTTACTACATGCGGGGACAAGCTTCGCGGGAATGACAACTGAGAGCTATCGCGGGAATGACGGAAAAAATTAACTCAGGACCTTCTGATCCATCAACAAATTCAAGGTAAACCTCACCCCGAACCCTGTCGTATCCGTCGGAATATGCGCCAAGCCACCCTTGTGATTGCCCGAGGACAAATCCACATGCACCCAGTCCGGATCGTTCACTAAAAACTTTTTCAGAAAGGTTGCGGCCAGAATATGGTCGGCGTCGTTGTCGAGCGTGCATTGCTTGATGTCGGCGATGTCGCTCTTGAGCGCGTTTTCGTAATCCTTCGGCAGCGGGAACGGCCAGACGCGCTCGCCGGAGGCATTGCCGGCTTCGATTAAAATTGGAACGAATTTCTCGCGGTTGGTGAGCGTGCCGCTCATGCGCGTGCTGAGGGCGCCGACGCAGGCGCCGGTGAGGGTGGCGTAATCGACGATCAGTTTCGGTTTCTGTTGCGAGGCGAAATAGAGCGTGTCGGCCAGAACCATGCGGCCTTCGGCGTCGGTGTGGACGATTTCAATCGTCTTGCCGTTGGCGGCCTTCACCACGTCATTTTGTTTATAGGCTTTCGGCCCGATGTGGTTCTGTGCCAGCGCGAGCCAGCAGTCTATTGGAAAACCCACCTTCAGTTCGGTGAGTGCGAGCAGCGCACCGAGCGCCACGGCGCTGCCTTCCATGTCCTCGTGCATGCCGTGCATGTACTTGGCCGGTTTCAGGTTGGTGCCGCCGGTGTCGAAGCAGATGCCCTTGCCCACCAGCGCGAGCGCAGGTTTGGATGATGGCTTTTTCGGTGTGTAACGCAGATGCAGGATGCCGGCGTCCGGTTCCGGGCTGCCCTGGGCCACGGCGAGGAAGGCGCCGGCGCCGCGCGCCTT
>Ga0105107_10002500_pt1 | contig 12115 bp, 15 predicted proteins | sample PPLLaktember2015_6_FD_79335 | JGI IMG/M metagenome (GOLD analysis project Ga0105107, IMG submission 79335) | Freshwater sediment microbial communities from Prairie Pothole Lake near Jamestown, North Dakota, USA - PPLs Lake P8 Core (1) Depth... | ecosystem: Environmental > Aquatic > Freshwater >... | reverse complement strand
TTCACCTCGGTGACCGTGATGCCCTGCACGCCGATCGCGGACAGGGCCTCGCGCACTTCGTCAAGCTTGAACGGCTTGATGATTGCGGTGACAAGTTTCATGTGATGTTCCCTCGGTGTGGACGGGCGCGAGCGTTGCCCGCGCCCGCCTCGATCAGAACGTCTTCTTGACGTAGATGACGAAGGCGTCGTCCGCCGTGTTCAACTGGTTCGCGTCGGTGTAGAAACGCGCCTTGGCGTTGCTGTCGGTGTAATAGAGCCCCGCCTCGAGGTTCTTGAACATGCCCGACGGCACGGTGTAGGAGACCCCGATCTTCCAGTCCTCGTAAGACGCCTTGCCGAAGTTCACGAAGTTGCCGGTGGTGGGGTCAATGTCGTCGTTGCCGTCTTTTGCAACATCGAGGATCCCGAAGTGCGCGTTCACGGCAAACCCGGTCTCGCCGATCGGGTAGTTGCCGAAGAAGTCCAGGTACCAGGTGCCGTCGGTCTTCTGGCCGGTCGGGCGGGCGCCGAAATAGTCATCCATGCTGTAGGAAAACTTCAAGCCCAGCCATTTCCAGCCGAGTCCGGCGTAGATCTCCCAGGTATCGGCGGATACTGCCCCACCGATCTTGTTTCCCGGGTAGTAGTAATAGATCGTCCCGACGTCCCAGTAGAAATCGGAGCTACCGAAGTTCTTCTTGAACCCGCCGTAGAAGTCCCACTCGAGGCTCGAGGTGTTGTACGTGCCGAAATCCCGCAGCCAACTTACGTTGCTCGCCCACGTCCCGGCATAGAAGCCGGTCGAGTGGCCGTAATCGAACCCACCCTGGACCGCCGGGTCTTCCGCAGTCTGTGTGATGCCGCGGAAGATGTACTCGCTGAAGAGCCCCACGTTGGCGGTGAACGTGTGCGGCGAGTCCTGCGCGAGCACGGGCGCGGCCGGCGCGGTAATTGCGGCAGTCGCCGCGGCGAGTAAGAGCTTTTTCATTCGAAACCTCCCTGTACAGGTGAAGAGACAAAATGCACAGGTGCTCAGCATTTCGTATGCCAGCCAGATTATTGTTTGTTAAACAATGACTTGGCGTCCTGCGCCCGGACTTGCCAAACGTGGAGGCACCGTAATGGGGCGCGAAATTGGGCTGCCTGCACCATTTGGATGCCACCGTATGTGCCCCGTGTGACTTCGCAAGGTCGGCGAGGGCTGGTGCTAGACTGGCCCGGCGTTTAGACGGACGAACGATGCAGCCCACCCAATTCATCGATGAGCTCACTGCCAAGCTCGGTAAGCTCGCGGCCACGAGCCCCGCCCGGGATGTGGAGAAGAATCTCCGCGCGCTGCTGTCGGCGGGCCTCGCCCGCCTCGACGTCGTGACCCGCGAGGAGTTCGACGTGCAAGCAAAGCTGCTCCTGCGTACGCTTGAGAAGCTCGCTGCCCTCGAGGCGCGGCTCGCCGAACTCGAGCGTCAGCAGGCCGCACCGACCGAGCGCTGACCGCGTCGGCGGGCGCCGGGGCTCGGGCGTTCTACCCTCCGGGCTCAACTCCTTCGCCACGCCGCGATGCCGCTTGCGGTTCTGAATTCCCGTGCTTTGGCCGGCCTGCAGGCGCCGCCGGTCACCGTCGAGGTGCATCTCGCCAACGGTCTGCCGAGCTTCACCATCGTCGGTCTGCCCGACACCGAGGTGAAGGAGGCTAAGGACCGCGTGCGCGCGGCGCTCGTGAACTGCCGGTTCGAGTTTCCGGCGCGCCGCATTACCGTCAACCTCGCTCCCGCCGAGCTGCCCAAGGAGAGCGGGCGCTTTGACCTCCCCATCGCGCTGGGCATCCTCGCCGCATCGGAGCAGATTCCCGCCGCGCGTCTCGGCGACTACGAGTTCGCCGGCGAGCTGTCCCTTTCCGGGGAGCTGCGCGCGGTCCGCGGGGCGCTCGCGATGACGCTGCATGCGGCGCGTTCGGGCCGCGCGTTCGTGCTGCCGGCGGTGAGCGCGCGCGAGGCCGCGCTGGTGCGGGAAGCCGTGATCTACCCGGCTGCCACGCTCCTCGATGTGTGCGCACACTTCACCGACGAGAGGCCCCTCGTGCGGTTCGCGGGTGCGCCCGCCGAGGAGACCGTGGAATACCTCGACCTTGCCGACGTGCGTGGGCAGGCGCACGCCAAGCGCGCGCTTGAAGTCGCGGCGGCGGGTGGACACTCGGTCCTGATGAGCGGGCCGCCCGGCACCGGGAAGTCGATGCTCGCAGCGCGTCTGCCCGGCCTGCTTCCGTCGATGACGGACGACGAGGCGCTCGACGCGGCAGCGGTGCAATCGCTCGCGTCAGGCGGTTTTCGCGTCGAACGCTGGCGGCAGCGCCCCTTCCGTGCGCCGCATCACACGGCTTCGGCCGTAGCGCTCGTCGGCGGCGGCGGCGATCCGCGACCGGGCGAGATCTCGCTCGCGCATCGCGGCGTGCTGTTCCTCGACGAGCTGCCCGAGTTCGACCGGCGGGTGCTCGAGGTGCTGCGCGAACCGCTCGAGTCGGGCCGCGTGTCGATCTCGCGCGCTGCCCGCCAGGCCGAGTTTCCCGCGCGCTTCCAGCTCATCGCCGCGATGAACCCGTGCCCATGCGGCTATCTCGGTCACTTCAACGGCAAGTGCCACTGCACGCCCGATCAGGTTGCGCGCTATCGCGGCAAGCTCTCCGGGCCGCTGCTCGACCGGATCGACATCCACATCGAGGTGCCCGCGGTGCCCGAGGCGGAGCTGACCGGGCACGCGACCGGAGAGCCGAGTGCGACGGTGCGCGGGCGTGTCCGCCGCGCGCGCGTGGCGCAGCTCGAGCGCCAGGGCAAGCCGAACACCGAGCTCGCCGCGCGCGAGACCGAGAAGCACTGCCGGGCGGACGATGCGGCTACGAGTCTCCTCAAGACCGCGATCGCGCGGCTGAACCTCTCCGCACGCGCGTACCACCGGGTACTGCGCCTGGCCCGCACGATCGCGGACCTGGCGAGTGCCAGCGCGATCGGGTCAGCGCACATTGCCGAGGCGGTGCAATACCGACGCATCGACCGGAGTCTTTGAGTGGCGACGTACGCAATCGGCGACGTGCAGGGGTGCTGCGATGCGTTGCACGCGCTCCTCGGGGAGGTCGGCTTCTCGCCGTCCCGCGACACGCTGTGGTTTGTCGGCGATCTCGTGAACCGCGGCACGCAGTCGGCGGAGGTGCTGCGATTCGTGCGTTTGCTCGGCGAGCGTGCCATCGTCGTTCAAGGCAACCACGACCTGCACACGCTGGCGGTGTCGGCGGGCAAGGCGAAGCGGCGCGCCGACGACACGCTCGAGGACCTGCTCGCCGCACCCGACCGCGACGTGCTGCTCGACTGGCTGCGCATGCGTCCGTTGCTGCACGTCGACCGCGAGTACGTCATGGTCCACGCGGGCCTACTGCCCTCGTGGTCCCTCGCGCAAGCCGCCGAGCTGGCCGCCGAGGTGGAGGCCGCGCTGCGTGCGCCCGCGCACCTCGAGCTCTATGCGTCGCTCTACGGCGCCAAGCCCGCCGCCTGGAGCGATGCACTGCGGGGCCCGGAGCGATTGCGCGTGATCGTGAATGCGATGACGCGAATGCGCTTCTGCACGCCGGACGGCGCGATGGACTTCAGCGTGAAAGGCGAGGTGGAGAAAGCCCTGCCCGGCTACCTGCCGTGGTTCGAGGTGCCAGACCGGAAGACCCGCGGCGTGCCGATCGTGTGCGGGCACTGGTCCGCGCTGGGGCTGCGGGTCACCCCGGATCTGCTGGCGCTGGATACGGGGTGCGTGTGGGGTGGACGCCTGACGGCGGTCCGGCTTGAGGATCGGCGGATCTTTCAGACGGCATGTGCCCTTGCGGCAGACCCAGCTCGCGCGCGATGATGCCGTGCACGCGCTGCGTCAGCTCGCGGCGGTGCTGGCTCTCGGTGCTGACGTATGGCGCGAACCTCAACTCGATCGCCATGAACGGCATCGCCGCGATCCGCCAGAGCGACTCCGCGAGCGACGTGTCGTCGACGTAGACCGGCGCGTCGGTGTGCGCGCCGTCGTGATCGACGAAGCGCAGCGCCACCGGGAGGACCAGGGCGCGCGCGTCGATCGCGGGCTGCAGCAGCGCGGCGTGGAAATGCCTGAGCGAGCGTCCGTCGGTGGTGGTGCCTTCCGGGCAGACCGCGACCAGGCGTCCGGTCTCGAGGGCCGCGACCATGCGCTCGTTCGTGCGCCGTGCGTGGCGGCGATTGCCGCGCTCGATGAAGAGCGTCCCGACCCGCCGGACCAGATCGCCCACGATTGGCCAGTCGCGGATCTCCGACTTGGCGACGAAGAGGCCTGGCGTCACCGCATACACGGCGAAGATGTCGAGCCAGGAGACGTGGTTCGAGACGAGAAGGCAGCGCTCCGGCAGCGTCTCCGGCGCGTTGTGGCAGCGGACCTCGACCCGTAGAATCGCCAGCAGCTTGCGTCCCCAACGGCGCAGCTCTTCATCCTGTGGTCCGGGCGGGAGCGACGCATAGCGGGTGTGCACCACCCACAGGCCGCGCACAACGTGCGCGACGAGGCGCAGGATGCGCGCGAGGCGGACGGGAACAGGGGTGGCACGACGGGTCATGGCGGGTATCGAGGCCGGCATTCTAGACGGGAGCGACCGATGGACAACTGCGTTTTCTGCAAGATCGTGGCAAAGCAGATTCCGGCAAACATCGTCTACGAGGACGAGCACACAATCGCGTTCATGGACATCGGCGCGGTGAATCCCGGCCACATGCTCGTCGCGTGCAAGCCGCACGTGGAGAACGTGTTCGGCCTGGACGACGCGCTCGCAGCCGCGGTCATGCGCACGACGGCGCGCGTCGCACGCGCGCTCAAAGGCGCGTTTGCGCCCGAGGGCGTGAACCTGTTTCAGGCGAACGGCGCCGCGGCCGAGCAGACCGTTTTCCATTTCCACGTGCACGTCCTGCCGCGACGCACCGGCGACGGGATGAAACTCGTGTGGCCGGTCCAGAACCCGCCGCGCGAGGAGCTGCAGCGCAACGCCGAACTGCTGCGCGCCGCGCTCTAGGTCACGCAGCGCGCCCGCGGGCGCGGGTGGGTGGCGCTGGTGGTTAGTTGCTGGTGGCTAGTGAGAAACCCGGGTCTGGCCGTTGACGGACAGCAGGCGGACGCGCTCACCCGGCTTGAAGACCTCGTCCGCTTCCTGGACGATCGCGCGGTACTCGCCGTTGTCCAGGCGGACGGTGAGCTCGATGCCCTCCTTGCGGGTCAGGCCCTCTTCCGCCGCGGCGCCGAGCAGGCCGCCTACGACTGCTCCCGCGACTGCGCCGACCGCCGCGCCACGGCCCGCTCCGATCGCGCTTCCGCCGATCCCGCCCGCGACGGCGCCGGCCCCGGCGCCGATCGGCGTCTTCGTGCCCTCGATGGTCACCGAGCGCACGCTCTCGACGATGCCCATCCGGACCGACTGTTCCTTCAACGCGTCCTGACGGCTGTAGACGCTGCCCGAATTGCTCGTGGCGCAGCCGGCCAGCACGGCCGCCGCGGTGAGCATCAGGCCGATGACGAGCGATCTCGTTCGCATGCACACCTCTTGCGCACTCAGAAGATCGAAGCCCCGAAGTTCCGGCGGTAGCGCGCGCCGATCTCGGCGCGGGTCGACCGGTGATTCTGTCCCCCCCGCGACGCGACCTTGATCGCGCCCATCAGCGAGGCAAGGCGCCCGATCACCGGCCAGTCGAGTCCTGCTGCAATGCCGAAAAGAAGGCCCGCCCGGTACGCGTCCCCACACCCGGTCGGGTCGACCACTTCCTCCGGCTCAACGCTGGGAATGTCGTGACGTTGACCCCTGGCGTAGATCGTGGACCCGCTCGCGCCCTTTGTCACGATGAGAGCGTCGACCATTCGGGCAAGTTCCTCGACCGGGCGCCCGGTCTTCTCGACCAGCATGCGGCCCTCGTAGTCGTTCACGGCCAGGTAGCTCGCCGCGTCGATCATCGCGAGCAGCTCCGGGCCGTCGAACATCGGCAGGCCCTGACCCGGGTCGAACATGAACGGAATGCGCGCCGACGCGAGTTCGTTCACGTGCGCCGCCATCCCCGCGCGCCCGTCGGGCGCCACGATCGCGAGGCCGGCCGCAAGATGCGGGCCGATGCGGTTCTCGTGCGAGTGGTTCATCGCGCCCGGATGAAAGGCGGTGATCTGGTTGTCGTCCAGGTCGGTCGTGATGAACGCCTGCGCGGTAAGCGTGCCGGGCACGGTGCGAACCTGATCGCGCGCGAGGCCGAGCGAGTCCAGGCGCGCGAGATACGGCGCGGCATCCTCCCCGACGGTCGCCATGATCACCGGGTCGCCGCCGAGCAGCTTGAGGTTGTAGCCGATGTTGCCCGCGCAGCCGCCGAACTCCCGCCGCAGCTCCGGCACGAGAAAGGCGACGTTCAGGATGTGGATCTGCTCGGGCAAGATGTGCTCCTTGAACCGCCCCCGGAACACCATGATGTTGTCGAAAGCGATCGAGCCGCAAATGAGGATTTTCATCGGGTCAGCGGTGATAGAAGAGAAAGATGCGGTAGCCGCTCGCGTTCAGTCCCGCGGCATCGATGTGCAGCTTTACGGGCTGCTCCGCGCCGGCGGCGAACGACCCGGCGTCGGCCCGGAGCGCTGCGGCGGCGTCCAGGTACTCGCGCGGTGCGAGCACCCGGCGCGCAACCGGCTGGTCGGCGGCGTCGGTGAGCGTGAGCTCCAGGTGCGGGAACGCCTGCGCGAAGCTTGCGCGGTTGCGCAACGCCGCCGAGAGCGTGAGCATGCCCGGCACGCCGCGCTCTGCGGCGAGCTCGGACGCCTCGATGCTGACGAGTTCGACGTGGTGCGGCAGCGGAATGGTGCAGCCCACCCGCTTGCACGCGCTTTCGATCCACGGCCGCGACTCCGGGACGAGCAGCGCAAGCTCGCCGCGATAGGCGTACGCAAGCTGTCCTGCCAGCGTCAGCGCCATGACGAGCGCAGCGAGACCCCAGAGCGCCGTGATCACCGTCGAGCGGCGCCGCGCGCGTGGACCGAACTCGAAGTCGGAGTCGTCGTCCGAGACCGAAATCTCCGGCTCGGGCGGCGCGGCAGCGACGACCGGCTGCGAGACGACCGCCTCGACTTGCGCGAGCGCCTCGGTGTGCGACACCGGAACCGACGGCGTCGAGACAGGTGGCGATGCGGGCGCGTCCGCGTGCGGCGGCTCCGGTTCGTCCTCGGTCACGAGCGTGCTGCGCGCGTCGAAGATCGTTGCACACTTTCCGCAGCGCACTTGCCCGTCGCGTGCCGCGAGCTGCTCGGGGTAGACGCGGAAAGCGGTGCCGCACGCGGGGCACCGGGTGCTCATCCTCATCGTCGCACGCCCTCCAGGCAGACCCAGCCGTCGTCCGCGGCGAAGTGCGCCATCGCGAACCACTGCGCGTAGGCGGCTGCGACTGCGTCCGCCTGCGGCGCGAGGATGCCCGCGAGCGCGATTCGCCCGCCGGGCCGGCAATGCGCGGCGAGGACCGGTGCGAGCACGATCAGGGGATTCGCGAGAACGTTCGCCACGACCAGATCCGCGGGGTGCGCGAGCGCGACGTCGCTGCCGACGAAGCGCGCCGCCACCTCGTTGCGCGCCGCGTTCTCGCGCGCCGTCGCGACGGCGGCCGGATCCACGTCTACTCCGACGGCCGCACGTGCGCCGAGCTTCAGCGCGGCAATGGCCAATATACCGGATCCGCACCCGTAGTCGAGCACGCTCGAATCGGGACGTACATGCTGCTCGAGCCAGCGCAGGCAGAGCCGCGTCGTCGGGTGGCTGCCCGTGCCGAACGCGAGCCCCGGGTCGAGTCGGATGTTGAGTGCACCCGGGTCCGGCGCCGCGTGCCACGACGGCACGATCCAGAGCCGCTCGGAGATGCGGATCGGCGCGAACTGCGCCTGGCTCGCCCGCACCCAATCGGTGTCACCGACCTCCTCGACTGCGAAGCGCGGCGCTGCGCCCAATCCGGCATCGGAAGCCGCCGCAGCAAGCACTTCGTCCACGTCCGCGTCGGCCGCCACGAGCGCGCGAATGCGCGCCCGCGCCCACGCACCTGCGGAACCGGCATTCGGCTCGTCGAAGACCGGCTGCTCGTCGGGCGTGCCGGCGAGCGCGTCCTCGACGGTGGCCGATGCGGCGCCGTGCGCGAGGAGCGCGTCGCTCAACGCGTCGGCCGCCGCGGCGTCGACCTCGATGACGAGTGCGCGCCAGGCCATCCTTCGTGGCCGCCCTACTTGCCGCCGCGCTTCGCGGCCTGCGCGAGCTTCTGCTCGAGGTAGTGGATGCTCGTGCCGCCGCGCACGAACCGCGCGTCGGTGAGGAGCTCCTGGTGCAGCGGGATGTTGGTCTGGATGCCCTCGACGACCATCTCGGAGAGCGCGATGCGCATGCGGCGGATCGCCTGGTCGCGCGTCGCGCCGTACGCGATCACCTTGCCGACCATCGAGTCGTAGTGCGGCGGCACCGTGTAGCCGTGATACACGTGCGAGTCCACGCGGATGCCCGGCCCGCCGGGCGGGTGGTACGAGGTGATGCGACCCGGCGAGGGGGTGAACTTGAACGGGTCCTCGGCGTTGATCCGGCACTCGATTGCGTGGCCGCGCACGATCACGTCGCGTTGCCGCACCGACAGCTTCTCGCCTGCCGCGATGCGGATCTGCTCCTGGACGATGTCGACCCCGGTGACCAGCTCGGTGACCGGGTGCTCGACCTGCACGCGCGTGTTCATCTCGATGAAGTAGAACTCGCCGCCCTCGTAGAGGAACTCGAAGGTGCCCGCGCCGCGGTAGTTGATCTTCTTGCACGCCTCCACGCAGCGCTCGCCGACGCGCGTGAGGATCCGGGGCGGGACGTCGACGGCCGGCGCCTCCTCGATGACCTTCTGATGACGCCGCTGCATCGAGCAGTCGCGCTCGCCCAGGTACACCGCATTCTTGTGCTCGTCGGCGAGCACCTGGATCTCGATGTGCCGCGGGTTCTCGAGGAACTTCTCCATGTAAACGGTCGGGTTCCCGAACGCCGCCTGCGCCTCGGTGCGCGTGAGGCTGACGGCGGACGGCAGCGCCGCCTCGGTGTGCACGACGCGCATCCCGCGCCCGCCGCCGCCGCCGGCCGCCTTGATGATGACGGGGTACTTGATTGCGCGCGCGATCTTCACGACCTCCGCGGGATCCTCAGGGAGCGCCCCCTCCGAGCCCTGGACGCACGGAACGCCGGCCTTGAGCATCGCCTGCTTCGCGCTGACCTTGTCGCCCATCAGGCGGATGTTCTCCGGCCGCGGCCCGATGAACGTGAACCCGCTGCGCTCGACCTTGTCCGCGAAGTCGGCGTTCTCCGACAGGAACCCGTAGCCCGGATGGATCGCCTCGGCGTCGGTCACCTCCGCCGCGCTGATGATCGCCGGAATGTTGAGGTAGGACGCGGCCGAGGGCGGCGGCCCGATGCACACCGACTCGTCGGCGAGCTTCACGTACTTCGCCTCGCGGTCGGCCTCGGAGTGCACGACCACGGTGCGGATGCCCATCTCCCGGCACGCGCGCTGAATGCGCAGCGCGATCTCGCCCCGGTTGGCGATCAGGATCTTCTCAAACATGCCCGACGCCGCGCCGCATCACTCGATCGCGAGCAGCGGCTCGCCGTACTCGACCGGTTGCCCGTTCTCGGCCAGGATCGCTTTCACGACGCCGTCCTTGTCGGCCTCGATCTCGTTGAGGAGCTTCATTGCCTCGATGATGCAGACCGTCTGCCCCACCTTCACGGTGTCGCCCACCTCCACGAACGGCTTGGCGCCCGGCGACGGCGCGCGATAGAAGGTGCCGACCATCGGGGACTTGAGGACGTGCCCCTCGACCTTGGACGGGACCTCCGCGGGGGGCGGGGGTGCAGGCGTTGGTATGGTCGCGGGTGCGGCCGCCGCCGGTGCGGGCAGCATCGCAACCATCTCCGGCACCGCCCGCCCGCCCTTGACGATCTTGACCTTCTCCTCGCCCTCGGTGATCTCGAGTTCGGCGATCCCCGATTCCTGGACGAGGTCGATCAGCTTCTTGAGTTTGCGCAGATCCATGTCGGGTCCTCCCCTGTGCCGGGCGGTGGTCCGCCCGGCCCGATTTCTAGGATTCGAGCCTAGTTCGCCACGACACGAGGGGGCAAAGCCGCTCCGCGGCGCCCCCTCGTGCGCCCCGATGTCGAAGAAAGCGATGCCTGTGGTATCGGTTTCATCCTAGCTTGCGAGCGCGTATTCGAGCGCGAGGTCGTAGCCCCGGCTTCCCAGCCCGCAGATCGTCCCGACCGCCAGATCGGAGAAGTAGGAGTGCCGGCGGAAGGGCTCGCGTGCGTGGATATTGGACAGATGCACCTCGAGGAACGGGATGCCCACCGCGGCGAGGGCGTCGCGCAGCGCGATGCTGCTGTGCGTGAAGCCTGCAGGATTGACGATGATGTAAGCAAATTTCTGTTTTTTTGCCGCATGTACCCGGTCGATGAGCGCGCCTTCCTGGTTGCTCTGGAAGGCTTCGAGCCGCGCCCCCTGCATCGTTGCGGCCTTGGACAGGCGCTGGATGATGTCGCGCAGGGTCTCGCGACCGTAGATCTCCGGTTCACGCGACCCGAGCAGATTCAGGTTCGGCCCGTTCAAGACGAGGATCTTGCGCGTGGGCGCCCCCCGTCGGGTCCGCGCGGCGTTCGGCGCTCTAGCCATCCGGCAAGTTTGCCGCAGATCCCTGATGTTGTCTAACCGCTGCCTTCCTGTTCGCCGAACATCGCTGCCTTACCGCCCAGCAAAGGGGTGATGATTCGCGTCAGTTCGGCCTCGGAGATGAGGCCGAGGTGCGTCGCGACCACCGTCCCGTTGCGGTCGAGGATCAGCGTATAGGGCAGTGCGCCGGCCCGGTTGCCGAGACGCCGCGTCAGGTCGATGACTTCCATCCCGGCGACGAGCACCGGATAGCTAACGCCGAGCTGCGCTGCCGACTTCCGCGCGTTGTCGGCAGAATCGACGGCGATGCCTACAATTTGCAAGCCTTTAGGCGCTAGTTCGCCGTGGATACGCACCAGTCCGGGGATTTCCTCGAGACAGGGCGGACACCAGCTGGCCCAGAAGTTAACTACCAAGACCCGCCCTTGCCACTGCTTGAGCGATCCAGCCTGCCCCGAGAGATCCTCGAATTGCGAGACAGTGAGTGCTGACACTGCTGCCGTGTCCGGCGCCTCCGACCGCAAGGTGAGATGAACGAGGAATCCGGCAGCGAGGGCGACTGCGGCCGCGACCGCGACCAACACCGCGCGCAGCGGCCTAGTCATCCGCGTTCATGAGGGCCAAAACGGCAGCGATACCCGCGCGCTCGATCGCACGCCCCCCAGGGCTCGCCTTCAGCGCGGCCCGCTCGTCCTTGGCCGCATAGATGGCGAGGTTGACCGGCACGTCGTCCCAGTCGACCCGCAGCACCGGGACGACCCGGGCCTCGTCGCCGCAGTAGTGGCGCACCTCGGACACGTCGTACGGCACGTTCCGGTTCAACAGGAACAGCTCGACCGCCTTGAGATCATCGGTGAACAGCTGGAGGTCGACGTCGGCGTACCGCCCGGCCGTGCCCTTGAGCACCGGGCCCGAAAGGTAGGGGCGGAAGGCTGCGAGCAAGCGCATCGCGCCGAGCGCCGCCTCGCGCAGGGCGCGGACGCGGTCCCGCTGCTCGTCGCCCTGATAGAGCGACTGGTACGCGCGCAGCTCCGCCTCGACCTCCTCGTTGGCGGGCAGCGATTCCGTGTCCCCGGCGCCGAGCTGCCGGGCGGCCTTGCGCTTGGCGAGCGCGAAGTTGTCGACGCCATCCTCTGCCATCAGGCGCGCGGCGACGGCGGCAATCCGGGCGCGCATGTGCGACTGCTTTGTTCTGGTTTCTCGAGCCATTCCGCCCTGACCTGCGCGTGCCCTGCGCGTTCCGCCATCGATCATACCGCACCGGAATTGGGCAAACGACCGCTTACAATCCGCCGGCATGCACATTCACATCCTCGGGATCTGCGGCACCTTCATGGGCGGCATCGCGCTGCTCGCGCGCGACGCCGGGCACCGCGTGACGGGCTGCGACGCGAACGT
>Ga0105107_10002498_pt1 | contig 12118 bp, 9 predicted proteins | sample PPLLaktember2015_6_FD_79335 | JGI IMG/M metagenome (GOLD analysis project Ga0105107, IMG submission 79335) | Freshwater sediment microbial communities from Prairie Pothole Lake near Jamestown, North Dakota, USA - PPLs Lake P8 Core (1) Depth... | ecosystem: Environmental > Aquatic > Freshwater >... | reverse complement strand
CTTCAAGCCAATCGGAGGATCTGTACCAAAGGGCTTTTACCGTAACCCACTGACTTTTCGGCGCCGCTTTACAGCCCCGGAGAAATGGTTGCGGCTCTAAAGAGACCACACCCCCCGGTTCGGTGTGGAGAGGAAGGAAAGGGAATTGAAAATACCAGAGAACAAAACGGCCGTCATGGGCAAACCCTCCAAACCGGCCTGGTACCAGACCATCCGCAAATACGAAGCTCCAAGCATCCCTAAAGCCGTTTGGCAGCTTGTGGATACCTTTATCCCTTACATGGGCCTGCTGTATATGATGCATCGAAGCATACAAGCCGGTTTGCCTTACTGGGTCACCCTTGTCCTGGCCGTGCCGGCAGGCCTTCTCTTGGGGCGCATTTTCATTTTTTTTCATGACTGCGTGCACAGCTCCTTTTTCGCTTCCCGGCGGGGGAACGCTATCCTTGGAACGATCTGTGGAATTCTGACTTTCACGGCTTATGGAGACTGGCGGAGAGTTCACGGCGTGCATCATGCTACGGCCGGGAATCTTGATCGGCGCGGGACCGGCGATGTCTGGCTCCTTACGTTGGATGAATATGTGGCGGCCTCCAAGCTCAAACGGCTGAGATACCGGCTTTTTCGACATGCTCTGGTCCTTTTCCTTCTGGGACCCATATATGTGTTCCTGATTGCCCACCGATTCCCGCACAAAGGAACGGGGAGAAGCGAGCGCTTCAGTGTGTATTTCACCAACCTTGCCATCCTGGTCATCCTTGTTTCAGCGAGTTCGACCATCGGTCTCTTGACCTATGTTCAGATCCAATTGCCGGTGCTTCTCCTTTGTGGCGCCATGGCCGTCTGGGTCTTCTATGTCCAGCACCAGTTTGAGGGCGTGTATTGGGCCCGTCAAGGCGATTGGGATCCGATCAGGGTCGGAATGGAGGGCAGTTCCTTTTACAAACTGCCCAAGGTGCTCCAGTGGTTTACAGGGAACATCGGGTTTCATCACATTCACCACATTCGACCACGCATCCCCAACTATAACCTGCAGCAATGCTGCGACGAAACTCCCGATTTGCCGATCGTCCATCCCCTGACCATCCGAAAAAGTCTGAGATCGGTGTTTCTCAAACTCTGGGATGAGAAACAGAAGGAGATTGTTGGGTTTGACTCTCCCGGGCGCTCTGCCCGCGGTTGAACCGGGGCAACGGGCCGGAATTCCATCCGGAGATGATCCTTGTATCCTCAGGCGTTGATCGTTAGGCGGACGACCCCGAAGGAGGCATGGGGGTCCGGCGATTTGACAAGGAGGTCATTGATGAATGGATCTCCAAAGGCTAAGAAAGATCTCTGATCAAAGTCCAGACCCTAGGCTGCCTTCTTGTTATTCACCCGGGAGGGGTGAAGGGCGTGACGTTTCTGGGCCGGAAGCAGGGCTTTTCGCATGCGGACCGCCCGGGGCGTGATCTCCACCATTTCGTCTTCGCGAATGAAGGCGATGGCCTGCTCGAGGGTGACCGGCTTGATGGGAGAGAGGACGACGTTTTCATCTTTTCCTGCTGCCCTCATGTTGGAAAGTTTCTTTTCCTTACAGGGGTTAACATCGATGTCCTCACCTCGGTTGTGTTCCCCCACGATCATTCCCTCATAGACCAGATCGCTCGGCCCAATGAAGAGACGGCCGCGCGGCTCCAGGTTAAACAGAGCATAGGGCACGGCATTTCCGGTGCGGTCAGCCACAATGGAGCCGGTGAACCGGCTCGGGCACTCCCCCCTGAACTCCTCATAGCCGTCAAACAGGGAATTCATGATGCCGGTACCCCGCGTGTCGGTAAGAAACTCGTCGCGGTATCCGATCAGTGCCCTGGCCGGAACGGAAAATTCGATTCTCACACGACCTTTTCCGTTATTGACCAAGTTGATCATCTTTCCCTTTCGAAGCGAGAGCTTTTCGGTCACCACTCCGAGAAAGCGTTCTTCGCAATCGACCAGGAGCGACTCGATGGGTTCAAGCTTCCGGTCGTTCTCGTGGCGGTAAATGACCTCAGGCCGACCCACGCAGAACTCGTAGCCTTCCCTCCGCATGGTCTCGATGAGGATAGCCAGCTGAAACTCCCCACGGCCCTTAACCACGATACTGTCATGGTCTTCGCCCCGTTCTACTTGGATGGCCACATTACTGCGTGCTTCTTTCAGCAGGCGCTCGTATATCCGGCTGGACTGGACATAGGTTCCGTCTTGTCCGCCAAAGGGCGAGGTGTTGACCGTGAACTTCATCGACACGGTGGGTTGGTCCACCGTGATCCTCGGCAATGCCCGGGGAGCTTCCCTGTTGCAGATAGTGTCGCCGATCTTGACCTCCTCGATGCCGGCCAGGACCACGATGTCACCGGGCTCTACTTCGTCCATGTCCCGGAGTTTCATGCCGTCGTAAACCTGAAGCCTTGATACTGTGAGAGGTTTGCTTTCACCGGATGCGCCGATGCAAACCAGACCGTCCCTGGATCGCGCTCTCCCGCTAAAGATCTTTCCCACAGCCAGTCGGCCCACGTAATCCGAATAGCCCAGGTCGGAGACGAGCATCTGGAAGGGCGCTTCGGGATCGTGAGACGGCCCCGGGATCTCTTCGAGGATCGTGTCCAGGAGCAGGTGGAGATTCTGTCCCTCTTCGCCAAGCGTTTTCTGGGCAATGCCTTCGCGGCCGACCGCATAGAGGAGAGGAAATTCGAGCTGGTCGTCCGTGGCATTGAGGTCGATCAAAAGATCATAGATTTCATTGAGGACCTCATCAGGGCGGGCGTCGGTCCGGTCAATCTTGTTGATGACCACCACGATCCTGAGTTGAGCGTCCAGCGCTTTTTTCAGAACGAACCGGGTCTGGGGCAGGGGACCTTCCGAGGCGTCAACCAGAAGAATCGCCCCGTCAACCATGGATAAGGCCCGCTCCACTTCACCGCCGAAATCTGCATGGCCTGGAGTGTCAATGATGTTGATGCGGACCCCTTTCCACATCACGGAACAGTTCTTGGCTGCAATGGTGATGCCGCGTTCCCGTTCAAGGTCTAGGGTGTCCATGAGTCGCTCGCCGAACTCCTGGTTAGCTCTGAACAAGCCGCTTTGGCGAAACAGGGCGTCCACCAGGGTTGTCTTGCCATGGTCAACATGGGCGATAATGGCAATGTTTCTCAAACTGTGGTTTGTCGACGCACTGTGCATGATTCAAAGGGCTTCCTTATTCCTTTCCAGATTCTGACAAGTCGAAAATCTAATCCTCCGGGCGGGAATTGCAAGTATTTTGATGAAAATAGATCCCCATAAACCAAAAACTTGGTTGACTATTCGAAAAAGGAGGCTATAATAAAGACATTCAATGAGGCCCGCCTTTGTTGGCGGGCTCTTTTCCTTCTCGGGGAATACCTATTCGCTGAAATCTTTTTAGACCTGTTCCCGTTTGCTGGTGTTCAGAACCCAACTTAAAAGATTGAGATGAACTACTGCATGGTCGGGGAAAGCCACCCCGGATTTGCGCGAATTCTCCAAACTGGGAATAGGGTATTCCGGCATCAATAGTGAGCGCAGGCGAAAGGATATCTCCTAGGCCGTCTCTGGCAGGAAAGGATATTTTGCAGAGGCTGTGAAGTCTAAGAAAGGACAGAGGATTGACTGACGTATGAATCAACAGTTCAGAAACAGAAAGAGGACGGTGAGGCACAAAGTGAACAATGAAGATAGAGGTCTCGGGCTCATTGGCAAGAGATTCGGTGAGCTTGTCGTCCTCAGGCGTTCGAGAAGCGGCAGAGTAGGCGCATGGATTGCCAAGTGTGATTGCGGGAAACTTGCGCTGGTGTATGACTACCTTCTAAAAAGCGGAGACACAAGAAACTGCGGGTGTAATTCAGCAAGCCAAGAGCTGAGTGTTTGAAGGCCTCCTGCCAAACGGTTTTCAACGCACCGACTGCGTGCGCAACCAAAACGAACAATCAAAGATTGCTACGCCGAATCCCGACGCCGTAAGCGCGATGCAGCCAATCGTGAGAGGCTGTGATGCATTATGTGCTGATCCAGGGTCCTTCATATCGTGATTTGGATTTTGAGGCCAGGGAACAGATCCGTGAAAACCTGAGGGAAAGCCTGGAAGCTCACGGCATTCGATTCCTTCAATACGACTGGGTCTGGGATGAAGAGGACCGGTGTCTCCTCCTCGTGGGACAGTACGAGAAGGCGGAAGAAGCCCGGTACTGGATCGGTGCGCTTGAGTCCATGGGGTTCACTGTCTTAGTTCGCACTCGTTTGCCAGGAGAAGAAACAAAGAGGACCACCCGGACAGGGATCAAGATAGCCTTGAGACCTGTTCGGAGCGAAGACAAGGAACTCCTTCGCTCCTTTGCGGAATCTCTATCTGAAGAAGACCTTTACTTTCGTTTTTTCAGGCACGTCGAGCCCACCGAAGATCTTCTTCAAAAACTCGTACAAATCGACCCCACGAAGCAGACGGCCATTTTGGCGTTGGTCGAGCGTGGAAAGACAGAGGAACTTGTAGGGGTCGGCCGCTCCTTCATTGATCGTGAAAGAGCGACTGCCGAGGTGGTCCTGACGGTAGGGGATGAATATCAGAACAAAGGAATCGGCCGCGAACTTCTGCTCCACTTGATTTCCCTTGCCAGGGCGCAGGGGCTCAAGGGTTTGACCGCGCAGGTTCTTGCAGACAATGCTGCCATGCTGCGCCTTCTCCGGTCCCTTGAGGGAATCGAGTACGATATTCAAAGGAGGCTTGACGCGGGCGTGTTTCAACTGGATATGGTTTTCAAGTAGACGAGAGAAGAGGAGCCTGGAGCCGCACAGGATCCCCGACATCACGGAAGAGGAGATCTCCTTTGCCAAGAAGGTTCTCGGCTCCTGCTTGACCGAGAAGCATCTTGGATTCCTCTTTTTTGACCATCATGAGTCCCACGCGGGCTGGTAAGTTGGAATCCAGAACCCCTTTGACAACTTCACGGCTGGGTTGCTGAGTAGCCAGGATAAGATGAATGCCTGCCGCTCTCGCCTTCGCGCCGAGAAGACTGACTTGCGTTTCGATCTCTTTCCGCTTCTTGGAATCACCCGCTATGAGGGCGTAGTATTCATCACAGACACAGACGATTCGCGGAAATAGGCGCCCGGTAGACCTTGCGTACTGATTCAAGTTATCCACTCCAGCCTTTTGGAAAGAGACATATCGTCGCTCCATCTCAAGCACCAGTCCCTTCAGAATACCCTCGACTGGCTGGGCGTCTGGAAAGACGAGACTTTCGGGGGTCAGCAGGTAGGGTGAATCCGCGAACTCGTTGAACGCCGTACGCTTGGGATCGATGAGCACGAAGCGAACAGTCTTTGGGGTATTCGAACGGATCAGACTCTGAATGGCGACGCGCAGCCACTCCGTCTTACCGCTCCCCGTGGTGCCTGCCACCAGAAGGTGGGCGTTTACCGGGTCATTGAGATCGGCGACACGGAGCTTCGCATTAAGGTCTATTCCAAGGGGGACAAGGGCAGAGCCTGTCACAGGGTCGCCGGCGGACAATTGATGTTCCACGTCAGCGAATCGTATGATCTGCCGATCCGGCCTTTCAACATCCACGACGGCCCGGCCAGAGTCCACTCCGATGAAAGGCGGTTTACTCAAGCCCAGCCTGAGTTGAAGTTCGCGAGCGAGCCGCTGGATTTGCTCCAGCTTGATCCCTCGACCCGGAGTGATGGGAAATCGGAAAAAGGCAGGACCCGTCACAGGGTCACCTGCCAATTCGACCGGTCGGCCGTATTCTCGGAAGACTTCGGTCAGCCTTCGGCCGAGCGTTCTTGCGCTCTGAGAGGCTCTGTCCGTTGGGGCTGTCGGAGTTTTGGGAGCCTTGGCAGTTACACCTGCCAGATTGCCGATCAAGGCAAGAAGTTTTTCTTGAGTTGAGAGGATATGTTCCTCGTTGAAGAGCAGTTCTTTCATCTTCGGCTGAAAGGTGATCAACGCAAGCACGTGACGGAAATCGTTGCGGCTTTTTCTTTTCGCCCTGTTCTGAGTGAGGATGAGATGGTAAAGGCAAACCTGGGAGAGATCAGCTTCAGGAGAGGTACGTCCGAGTTTGTACTCTTGGACGCACCATTTGCCTGAGCGTGGAAGTCTCAACAGCGAATCTGCAATGCCGGTGAGTCGCACCGGTTCGGACCAACCGGCAGAGAGAAATTCCGCTTCCAGGGGGACTTCGGCTTGCAGGGCCACCCGGAGATGTTCCCATGAAAGAGCTCTTTTGCGGCCTTCAGGGTTTCTCGCTACCCAGGCCAGACCCACCAACCATTCGCAAAGAGCCTGAACAGCCTCCCATAAATTGAGAACTCCTGAAGAAGCTTCCTGGAGTCTGACCTTATCCCTTGTCAGTCTCGGCCCAAGAAGCATGTCGTAGGTATGGGGAGCGAGATGTGCATGCCAGATCTCTTTGTCGAAATCCAGGGTTTCGAGGAAGGAGAAGGCATTTTTGAGGGGATCCGGGCTTACAAGCTCCGCCGCGGTTTCATGAAAGAGGCGACCCAGCAGGGCAGAAGAAGGCGGGACAGAGGCGTCACCAGAGGATTCTGAAGCACGGCGGATGTGCTCGCGGAGATCGTGCACCGACAAGGTAACCGTCATTCTGCGTCCTCCTCCCTGGAGGACAAAACCTCAATGGGTCTGTAATCGAAAAGCACCGCCGGAGGCCCTTGGAGCCAGCCTATTCTGCCCGGATGCCTTTTGACGATCTGTTCAATGAGAGGAACGGTTTGATGGATTTCTTCTGCCAGTTTTTCAAGCGAAATGACCTTACGCTTCTTCAAGATATCGAGGATGTTGTTCATAAGCTCTGAATCGGTTTCCTCCGGAGTTTCCGAGGCTCCAACAATTTGACCGAAAAACGCAGTCAGCCCGTTGTCGAGGTTCTGGAATAACCACTCCTCAACCGTCTTCGGGCTGATTGCCTCGCCACCATCATGGAGGTCGCCGGACCTTGCATCAGAGATCAGGCTTCGCAAGGCCTGCAGGGCCGCAAGAGTTTCCACGTCGGGCTGGCACAGGGAAACGCCTTTTTCCACCAAGGATTCCAGGCGGCTTCTCGTCACCACCGCGGTTCTGCCGATGGGAAGCCGGCCGTCTCGAATCAGGACCAGCTCAGATCTCTTGTTCCTGGAGCGCCAATCCGTCAGGCGTTTGAGCCTAGCGGCCAGGCCTCTCATGTTTTGATGATTGCAAAGGCTTAGCGCAATGCGCTTGTGGCCATGGCTGAGCAGTAGGTCGATATCTTTGTCAGGGTGTCTCTTCTTGCGCCATTGCCCGCCCAAAGTTTCAGCAAGCAGAGGCAGGCCATGGGCAAGGGTCGCGTCCGATTCCGCCTCGTCCTGAGCCATGGCCGCGGCGCGTCTGCGCTCGAATTCCTTCCTGAGAAACTCCATGGGGTCTTGCGGCGGAGGGGCTTGGCCTGTCTGAAGTTTTTCAAAGAGGCTGCCCGCAAAGGCGATGATTTTCCGAGCGGGATACGCGGCGGTTGGGCCGAAATAAGCATCCAGATCAGCGGCCTTTATAGGCCAAAGAGTCTCTTGGAGGTGTTTGGCTCTCAAAGGGCCAAGGTCCCCGCTCCACGCGAGGCGGCTTTGAATGAGCAGATGGGCAAGCTTTTTGTCCAAGGGATTGAGAGTCTCCCACCTTTGCGCGATACGATCGAAATCTGCTTCACGGATAGCTGCCTTGAACCTATCAAATACCGATGACTGGATGCAGGAAATCAGCAGGGCATTGTTACTGGAGTTGAATAAAGAGGCGGCCATTTGGCCGAAAAGGAAAAGACTCTCTTCATCATCCTTCGAGGTTTGAAGGGCCTCTATCTGATCAAAACAAAAAGCCACAGGCATGAGCGGGCTTGCGAGTCGGCAGAGAGAGAGAACCAGTTCTCTGGCCCCATCCTCTGTTTGTCCCTCTTCGTTTCCGCTGATGCCCATTCGTGCTGCGGCCTCATCGGGCAGACGGTCTTCTCCTTTGAGCCATGCGCCGGCCTCAAGAACGTGATGCCCTGTGATGAGGTGAAAGAGGACCCTCTGGAGGGAAAAACCGATCTGCGCCTCCCGTTCCAGCCAGGGAAGGAGAATTCGTTTCCATCCGCTATGATCTCGGTTTGCCGGATTTGTGATCCATTTGAGCCATAATGCGGGAGGGCGGCGCTTGTTCCTGTCTCCTTCGGCAAAACGGCAAGCCACCAGGCGTTGGAGTTGCGTGGTTCCGTCTGGAAACCGGTGCAACAGATCTTCGACGAATGTCTTGCGCAGGTGCTGCCAGAGCCTGTGAGGACTGGTCTGCAAGCGGCAGTAAAGAAAAACACATCGGCCGATGTCGTTCGAGCCGCCTGGTGCGGTGAAGCTAGTCCAGTGTCTCTGGAGACGGCTCAGGAGATGAGTTTTGCCGCTCCCGGCTCCACCATGAAGGAGCACAGAATCGCAGTGTCTTGAAGTCCTGACGTTTTCAAAAGCACGGCAGCAGGTGTCAAAAGCCTGAGCATGGATTTCCGGCACGTCTTGCAGGCTTTCCCATGCATCTTTGACAATGGTCTGCCTGAAAGGGTTAGGAATAGCGGCGAAAGGATTTACGTTCATGGTATGTCCTTAGGCACGATGCCGACATAATACGTCCCTTGTTCATCCCGCACCAGCTCATCACGCTCATCCGGCGACAAACTGGACGGAAAGTCGTGATGATGCAGCGCGACCTTACCCTGAAGCGCGAGAGATAAAACAATTTTGTCAAAAACGCTTTTTGCAAGCCCCACGGAGCGGCGCAGCTCGCGAACGGATACGAGCGCTCGCCTCTGCCCAGGGGGTTGAAGACGGGTCACTGCCATAAGGATGAGAGGTTCCGCTTCGCTGAAAGTCCTTTGGTCTGGGGTAAATTCCGGGGACGGCGCTTTTGCTGTAGGCCTGAGACCAAGTTCACGACCTAAGGTTTCATGGATCGCTGCCAGGGATATCCGGAAAGGAGCAAGGAGTCTCTGTACAGCGGTGATGTCTTGGATGGTTTTGTCGAGATAGGGCCCTGGCTCCGGCGGTTCCAATCCGTATTTGGCTTTTACCTTGCCGTACTTGGGGTACTCGTAAACCTGCTTGGAATAGGAGAGAAGCTCTTTGAGATCTTTCGCCTGATATCCAGGGAGTCTTTTTCTTAGCAAGCCGATGAGCTCCTTTTCGGTCAAAGGACCAGCTGCCAGGGCATTCAGGATTGTGTCCAGTGCCATTTTGCGTGGCTCAGACAAACAGAAGTAGAGTGCCTTTCCCGGCTGCCAGAGATATAGCATTCCCCTTTCAGCCAGTTCATTCAACGCGGTCTCAACCATTTCCAGGGGCAGTTTAAGGCCTGTCTTGATTTTCGAAGCGCTTGCGACCAGACACTTGGTCATAAAGGACAGGATAAGGTCAGGCAGGACTGTGCGGGGATCGCGATCCCAGAACTTCTTATGCGGCCAGGTGAAGATCTCTCCGAGCGCGGTCATTTCGCCGAGCAGGATGGTAAGGTCTTTCGAGGATATCCGAAAAGATCCGGCCAGTTCTTCACTGATCTGAGGAATAGATTTGGGCGCTTGGGACTGGTGCAGGATCCCCTCCAAAGCCCCTCGAAGTCCTTCTATCATGATTGGCCTCCGACCGGGAGAAGTAGTCAAAGAATGATGGGGCGCAGGATAGCAGAGGTCATGACTGGTCGTCAACCGGCGCTCCGATTTGCAGGGCATGTTTGATTTTGGAGCGGAATGGTTATAGAATTCGTTAACTTCAATAGGGACATTTTCATTGACACATTCCGCTACAAGAGAGTTTGATCCTATCACACATCTTCGGGGAGCCGATTGACAAGAGCATATTTATCGTGCAGACTTATGCATACAATGGCGCATATTACTGGAGGTCTTTATGCGAACCACCCTCAACATAGAAGAAAAGCTCATCCATAAGGCAGAAGAACTGACCGGCATCCATGAGAAAACCCATTTGGTCCGACTAGGGCTTGAAGCGCTTATTGCCAGGGAGAGCAGTAAGCGGCTGGCCAAACTCGGGAGAACCGAGAGAAAGCTAGGGATGATACCGCGCAGGAGAGGTCCGGCGGGACGCAATGGTTCTCGTTGACACTTCAGTATGGGTAACTCATCTCCGGGATGGAGAAAGCGTCCTTGAAGGCTTGTTGGAGGACGGCCATGTCATGTGCCATCCGTTCATTCTGGGCGAACTCGCATGCGGCAATCTCAAGAACAGGACCGAAATCCTAGAGCACCTCAAAGCCCTTCCTATGGCCACTGTCGCGGAACATGGCGAAGTGCTGCGCTTCATAGAGGATAATCGTTTAATGGGCAAGGGATTGGGCTTTGTTGATGTGCATTTGCTTGCTTCCGCTGTTTTGAGCGCAATCCAACTCTGGACACTTGATAAGAGACTCCATCAGGTTGCTCTGAAAATGGGGTTATCGTTCTGATTTGCCGCAGCTAATCGCTTGTCAGACTAGGCAAATAGAGGCGCGCCATACATATCGCCCGAAAAGATTTACTCTCACCTTGTTTTTCACAATTCAGACTTCCGGTCAACCTTCGGGGACACCCAAACGTGACAGAATCCACATTAACGGCCTATGGTCTATCACCTTTGAGTGGGAGATTAAACCCTGACGAGAGCTTTTGCTGGACAGACCCTAAGCACAAATCGGTCGGGCTCGAAATCGGCGAGGGCTCTGCCGTTCACCTCCACCTTTCGGATGGGGCGGGGCAGGGGAGGCATCACAACGATGCCGCCCGCCGGCACCGCCAGGTCACCCTTCAGTTTTACCCGTAGGGTGCCTTTCCCTTGGATGCGCAGGGAGTAAGAGAGGTTCCCGTAATAGGTGGGCAGATTCTTGACCCCTACGGTAGAACCGTCCGACAGCCACTCCTCCGCCACTCCGGCGGCGATGACCAGAGAATCATCCTCTTCCCGCTCATAGGCGAACATCGTGCAGATGGACAGCATGTACTCTGCGCTGATCCAGGTATGAGGCAGATCACCAATGAAGCTGGGGCCTGAAGGATCACGCCAGGAAATCTCCGGCCACTGGTTCCACACCGGGATGCGCCGGTCATCGAGCATGAATTCCAATACCTCCAATGCGTCGCGGCGTCTGCCGAGCCTCACCAGGGCGCCGATGATTCGGATTTCATAAGCACTGTAGTTGCTCCAGGCCACTGCGCCGTCCTGCCGCTTGCGGAAGCCCTCCAGGTATTTGTCGAAGGTGTTGTTGATCTCGGACTGAGGGAGCAGATGGAGTTGGTCCAGCAGATTGACGGCGACAGAGGTCGCGGTTGGGTCGAAATCACCGAACTCCACAGACCCCGGCACAAAATCGATTTTGTGCCGCGCGATGGTAGCCCTGAGAGACGCTGCTACATCCTCGGAAAATGAATCTCGCAGGTCAGCGAGGCGCGCCGCCTCTGTCGCATCCCCCAACACTTCTGCCATGAGAGAGGCATCCCTCAGGCCCCTGATGCCCCAGAAGTCGTCCCAGTAGGCGTGAACCGGGTGGGCCATGTACCCTTCGTGGCTCATGGATTCAGGCAGAAGGCCATAGCAGGCCTGTTTTTCACCGCTTTCGTATTCCTTTGTGAGCCGCTTGCTGCGCAAGCCTTCCATGTAAGCCAGGGTCTTGGCCACAGCCGGCTGCATTTCCACCAGAAACGCTTTGTCGCCCGAGAACCGGTAATACTCCACGACCGCGTAGATGAATTCGCCGTAAGCGTCGAATTCCGGGAGCCACTCTGTGCCTTCCCGATCCGCGCAATCGGGGATGTTCCCGTCATCAGACTGAAATCCTGCATACCAGCGAATGAAATCCCTGATCGCTGTGGGATAGCCCGCCCGTAGCAAAGCAGCGCCCATGATGGCTCCGTCTCGGATCCAGGAACGGTTGTAGCGGCGGGGCCCCGGGTGGAGCGCTGGGCCGTCGCGGTTGATCAGGATGTGAGCGGCCGCTGTCCTGAAGGTGTCGGCCATGGCCTGCATCTGTGGCGGCACCTGAATTTCGACTGCGCCAAGCTTCGCTTTCCACTCCCGGACCGCGCGAGCGAACTTCTTGGAAGTG
>Ga0105107_10002493_pt1 | contig 12129 bp, 5 predicted proteins | sample PPLLaktember2015_6_FD_79335 | JGI IMG/M metagenome (GOLD analysis project Ga0105107, IMG submission 79335) | Freshwater sediment microbial communities from Prairie Pothole Lake near Jamestown, North Dakota, USA - PPLs Lake P8 Core (1) Depth... | ecosystem: Environmental > Aquatic > Freshwater >... | reverse complement strand
GTCTGGGAGGTCCCGATCCCGATGTCGGACGCCTTGAAGCCCGTCCGGCCGAGGGACCGGTAATTCTTGATCTTGGCCGAAACCGGCGCGGCCGGCTGCCCCGCCGCCGCAGCGGATGGTCCTGCTGCCAGGGACGTCCCCACGCCCGCCAATCCCGCGGCCGAGGCCTTGATGAAGTCCCGGCGGTCCATGCCTTTTCGCTCGTTCATTGCGTCTCCTCCTGACCCAGGCCTGTGTTTGCTTTGATTATATCACGCCGGAAATAAAAAGGGGCGTGGGTCTGCGAGGGCCCACGCCCCGGAACTGCCGCATCAGGGGAGACGATCCCCAGGGGGACACGTCCCCAATCTGAAATCTACTTCTTCTTGGCGGTCCACTCCACTTCGGTATCCCGCCGCATGGTCGTGCCCTTCATGGTGTCGCCGTCGACCGTGCCCTTGTACTCCATGACCATCTCGCCGCGGGGTGTCTGCATGACGGCCTTCCACTGGATGGCGTTCCCTTCGATGGTCCCTTCGGCGACGATCGGTTCGCGGGGTTCGCCGCCGGGGGGCCCGGGCATCGGCATGGTGACCTTGATCTTGTTGCCTTCCTGGGCGATGGTGATCTCCCGTTCCATCATCTGGCCTTCCCGGCCCGGCGTGGACATGACCCACGTGCCGGAGACGTCTGCGGCCCAGGCGGCGAGCGCGAGGACGGCCACGAGGGCCAGCACTGCGATTGAAACTTTCTTCATGATCGAGACTCCTTTGTTATGATAATTGCCTTCATATGATTAGACTTAACGACTGCTGGTTTCTTCCCGTTCTGGCCCGGTTCCGCGGCGCTATTCCTCCTGACGGATGACGGCCAGGACGGTCCGGCCGGCCGCGGCCAGGGTGTTCTTGTCGATCTTGTCCAGGGTGTCCCCGACCGTGTGCCAACTCGAGGGGAAGCCGCCGCGCCGGGCGTCGTAGTCGATGATGTCGACCGTCGGGATGCCGGCGTGCCGGTTGATGTAGAGGTGGTCGTCGATCAGGGGATCGGATTCGGTCTCGACGAAGTAGCCCGCCAGTCCCAGCCCTCGGGCCGCGGCCCAGACCTTCTTGACGACGGCCGGGGCGTGGTACATCGACGTCCCCTCCATGGGGAAGGCGGCCCCGGAAGCGCCGACCATATCGAGCAGGATGCCGAACCGGGCCCGGTAGCCTTCGACGTGGGGTTTTTTGGCCCAATACTGGGAACCGAGGCCCCAGGTGTCCTCGGAGACGCCCCTCCAGTTATTGTGCGCGCCGAAATCCTCGAGGTCGAGAAGAAGGATGTCGACGCCCACGGCCGGCTTGTCGAGCGAGAGGCAGCGGGCGATCTCGAGCAGCACCCCCACCCCGCTCGCTCCATCGTTAGCCCCCATGACCGGCTTGAAGTGATTGGCCGGGTCGGGGTCGTGATCGGCGAAGGGCCTGGAGTCCCAGTGGGCGCAGAGGAGGATCCGGTCCTTCTTCTCCTTGGCGAAGGAGGCGATGATGTTCTTGCCTTCGAGCGGCCGGCCGTCGTAGGCCCGGGCCTTGAACGCCTGGACGACGACGTCGGGCGTCCATTGCTTGAGGGTCTTGACGAGCCATTCGGCGCAGGCCGCGTGGGCAGCTGTGCCCGGCACGCGCGGCCCGAACTCGACCTGTTTCTTGACGAAGTCGTAAGCCGAATCCGCGTCGAAGACCGCTTGCCCCGTCTTCGTCCCCTGCCCTGCGCCCGGCTGGGCGCTTTGCTGGCCGCCGCAGGAGAACGCGGCGAGCAGGACCAGAGCGAATGGAAGGAGCACCGTCCGTTTCATCATTTCTTGGACTATTATACGCCATTTTTAATATAATCCGCCCTTCCGCACATCCCAAAGGAGGTCGGCATGAAAAAAGGCGTCCCTGCGGCGCTCAGGCTCTCGGTCATCCTCTTCCTGGTCATGGCCTTCACCGGATCGTTCGCGGCCCCGCAGGCCGCCCCGGCCGGCGGCCCCGGCGCTGCGGCGCTCACCAAGCATCTCCGCTGGCGCTCGATCGGACCGGCCAACATGGTCGGCCGCATCTCCGATTTCGAGGCGCTGGACAGCGATTTCTCCCAGGTTCTCGTCGCTTCCGCCTCGGGCGGCGTCTTCAAGTCCGTGAACGCCGGGACGACCTGGGAGCCGATCTTCGAGCGCTACGGCTCGGCCTCCATCGGCGACGTCGCCTTCTTCCAGAAAGACCCGAACATCATCTGGGTCGGCACGGGCGAGGAGTGCGTCCGCAACAGCGTCGCCTGGGGCGACGGCGTCTACAAGTCGACCGACGGCGGCAAGACCTTCACCCATATGGGCCTCGAGACGACCCAGACGATCGCCCGCGTCCTCACCCACCCGACTGATCCCGGCGTCGCCTATGTCGCCGCGTCCGGCCACCCCTGGGGCTACACCGGCGACCGCGGCCTCTTCAAGACGACCGACGGCGGCACGTCCTGGACCAAGCTCGCAGGCGGCCTGCCGGACGACGGCAAGACCGGGGCCATCGACCTGGTCATGCACCCGGCCGACCCCCAGACCCTCTATGTCGCCTTCTGGCAGCGCCTCCGCCTGCCCTGGCGATTCGACTCCGGCGGCCCGAACGGCGGGATCTTCAAGACGACCGACGGCGGCGCGACGTGGACCAAGCTCACGCAAGGGCTGCCCCCGGGCGAGATCGGCCGCATCGGCCTGGCCATCTCCCGCTCGAATCCCAAAGTCCTCGTGGCCATCGTCGAAGCCGCCTTCCAGCCGCAGCAGACTATCCGCGAAGGCAACGAACAGAAGCCCAACCCCGAGTACGAAGACATGACCAAGCTCGGCACGGGCATCTATCGCTCCGAGGACGCCGGCGCGACCTGGATGTATATGAGCCGCCAGAACAACCGGCCGTTCTATTACAGCCACATCTACATCAATCCCGTCGAGGACAAGTGGGTCTACTGGCTGGCCTCGAATATGAGCTTCTCCCCCGACGGAGGCAAGACCTGGAATCAGGTTGGCGGCCTCCACCCCGACTTCCACGCGATGTGGCTCGACCCGCTGAACAAGAACCGCTTCTATGTCGGCCAGGACGGCGGCGCCTCCCTGTCCCACGATCACGGCCGCACCTGGATCTTCTTCGACAACTTCACCGCGGCCCAGTTCTACGCGGTCAGCGCCGACATGCGCGATCCTTACTACGTCTACGGCGGCCTCCAGGACAACGGCTCCTGGGGCGGGCCGTCGATGCACCGCGAGGGCCAGCTCCTGACCGATTTCTGGTACAACATCGGCGGCGGCGACGGCTTCCACACCCAGAACGATCCCACCGACTGGCGGACCGTTTACGTCGAGAGCCAGGGCGGAGCGATCCAGCGCGTCAACGTCGAGACGCGCGAGTCCAAGCAGATCCGCCCGACCTCGATGAACATCGTCAACTACAAGGATTACGTCAAGCCGGCCCCGCCCGCGAAGAAGGCCCCCGGGGCGAAACCCGCGGCCAAGCCAGAGGCCAAGACCGAGCCGACGCCCGAGGAGGCCATGCGCGCCAGGAGACAACAGGAGCGCGGCCCCTTCCGCTTCAACTGGTCGACGCCCATCGTCTTATCAGCCCACAACCCCTCGACCGTCTACTTCGGGGGCAACCACCTCTTCAAGTCCGTCGACCGGGGCGACCATTGGATGATCGTCAGCCCCGACCTGACGACGAACGACCCGGCCAAGATCACCCAGCCCAAGCCGACCGGCGGCATCACGCCCGATGTCACCGGCGCCGAGACGCACTGCACCATCATCACCATCTCCGAGTCGGCCCGCGTCCCCGGGCTCATCTGGGTCGGCACCGACGACGGCAACGTCCAGGTGACCCGCAACGGCGGCGTCAACTGGACCAACGTGCGGGCGAACATCAAGGGCGTGCCGCCCGGCCTCTGGTGCAGCCGCGTCGAGGCCTCGCGCTTCGACGAGGGCACCTGTTACGTGACCTTCGACGGCCACCGCTCGGACGATTTCCATCCCTACGTCTTCAAGACGACCGACTTCGGAAAGACATGGACGGCGATCGCCGCCGGCATCCCCGACGGCCAGCCCGTTTACGTCATCCGCGAGGACCCGGTCGCCAAGGACCTGCTCTTTCTGGGCACGGAGTTCGGGGTCTACTTCAGCCGCGACGCGGGCGCGAGCTGGTCCAGCCTGCTCCTCAACATGCCCACGGTCTCTTTCCACGACCTCCTCATCCACCCCCGCGACTACGACCTCATCGCTGCGACCCACGGCCGCGGCATTTGGATCCTCGACGACATCACGTCCCTGCGCAAGGCCACCGACAGCGTCCTCGGCCAGGACGCCGTCCTCTTCGAGACCGAAAAGCCCGGCACCCGCTGGCTCCGCGTCGCCCGGGGCGGCTATGGCCGGGGCGATTTGTTCTTCAAGGGCGAGAACCCGCCCGACGGGGCCCTCATCAACTTCTATCTCAAGGCCAAGCCGGGGACCCCGGCCACCCTCGAGATCGCCGATCCCGCGAACCCGGTCATCAAGACGACCTATATCCTCGACGCCGCCGAACCGGGCATCAACCGCGTCGCCTGGGACCTCCGCTTCGACCCGCCCGCGGCCACGACCCAGACCCTCGTCAGCAATATCAAGAGGCAGATCGATCCGGCCCTCCTGCGGGCCGACCTCACCGGAGAGCAGAAGGCCGCCCTCAAGGACGCCTTGGCCGACCTCGACAAGTGGGGGACGAACTTCCGTAAAGTCGGGGATATCCAACGCCGCGTCTTTGCCATCATCCGTCCCGGGGGCGGCATGTTCGGCGGGATGGGCGGACGCGGGGGCATGGGCGGCCGGATCGCCGAGCCGGGGACATACCTTGTGACCCTGACCGTCGGCGGCAAGACCTTCACCGGCAAAGCGACCGTCCGCCTCGACCCCATGCTCAAGGGTCAATAGCCGCTGAGAGCGGTGTTTCTTTGCCATCTTCCGGGAGTCCTCTCGAGGCGGCGAGGGATGTTGCCTCGATGATCCCCGTCCGTGGAGAGGGGAACGGCAGGGAGCGAAGTCCCCGAAGCGACCATCAGCGCCGCCCCGGAGCGACACGGAGGGGCGGTGCCGGGAAGAAACAAGAGAAGAGCTCTTCTAAGATGCTCCGCAGAAGTCCGGTTCCGTGTATCTCCACCGAACTTCTGCCCTCCGCTCACTTCGTTCGCTTCGGTCGGAGCTAGAGGCATATCCCGAGCAAAGCCGGAGAGAGGATACCCGGAATCTGGAGAAGAGCCTAAAAAAAGGGGGGGGCGCCCCGCGAGGGGCGCCCCGCCTCATCTCATTTGAATAATGGGTCGGGGCTGACCTTGATCGTCTTGGTGGCAATGTCCTTTCCGTCGACGCTGAGCGTTACTTTGTACTGGCCGTAGTCGACGAGGTTGATCCGGCCGCGGCGCCCGCCGCCGGGCGGCCCGCCCGCGGGCTGCTGAGCGGGATCGACCCGCCGGGTCAGATTCCAGGAAGCCTTCTGGAGGCCCTTCTTGGCGTTGCCGGTGAGCTCCTGGACGAGGTTGCCTTCGAGGTCCTTGATGACGATCTTGACCGCCTTGGGCTCGCCCTTGAGATAATAGTAGATCGTCGATCCGACCGCCGGATTGTCGACCTTGGCGAACTCGCCGTATTGCTCGCCGCTCTGGATGTAGCGGTTCCAGCGCACGGTCTCTTCGGGATCGAAGAGATAGGCGTCCTTGGCCAGGTTGTCCGCGGTCAGCTCCTTGAGCGGGGCGATGTCGGCGATGTAGATGCCCCGGCCGTAGGTGCCGATGACGAGGTCGCGGTCCCGCCTCTGGATGGCCATGTCGCGGACGATGACGTTGGGGGCCGAGGTCGAGAACGCGGTCCAGGTCTTGCCCTTGTCCATCGAAACGTGGATGCCGGCGTCGCCGGCGATGTAGAGGACGTTCGGATTATCGGGGTCCTCCTCGACGTCGAAGAGGGGGTTCATCAGGCCGCCCGAGATGTCCTCCCAGGTCTTGCCCAGGTCGCGGGTGACGAACAGGTAGGTCTTGTCCTCGTTGTGGGTCCGGTAGCCGCTGAAGCCCACGTAGCAGGTGTTCTCGTCGTGGCTCGAGGGGACGACCCTTTTCACCCAGCGATCGAAGGGGATCAGGGCGCCCTTGACGCCGGGCTTGGCCTTGCCGGTCTTCATGTCGTAGAAATTGGCGGTGATGTTCGTCCAGGTGACCCCGCCGTCGGGCGACATCTGGACGTTGCCGTCGTCGGTCCCGGCCCAGTAGAGGCCGGGCTTCTTGGCCGATTCGGCGAAGGAGTAGATCGTCGCGTACTGGAGGTTGGTCTTCTTCGATTCCTCGATCCGCGTCTTGTCGGCCCGGGACAGATCCGGGCTGATGGTGACGAAGGTGTCCCGGTCGCCGCGGCTGAGGGAACGGTGGACGAACTGGGAGCAGATGTAGACGATGCCCGGGTTATGGGGGGAAAGCACGATCGGGGCGTTCCACTGATAGCGCTGGGCGGGCATGCCCTTGGCCAGCTCTTCGGGGGTCGTCCGTTTCGCCAGCTGCGACATTTCGCCGGTCGAGAGGTTCTGCCGGCTCGACGACCCGAACTGGCTCTCGTAGTAGATCCAGTCGGGATTCCACCAGTCGCGGACGACGTAAAATCCGTCGCCCGTGGGCAGGTACCGCCAATCGGCGGCGAAGACGCCCCAGGCGTTCCGGGTCTGCGACGGCCCGATCCAGGCGCCGTTGTCCTGGGTGCCGCCCATGACGTTATAGGGCTGCTCGTTGTCGGCGGCGATATCGTAGAATTGCTGGCCGCTGACCGTCGATTTCTGGCTCCAGTGCTTGCCGCCGTCCCACGTCTCCCCCGCCCCGCCGTCGTTGCCGCTCAGGATGTGCTGGCCGTTCTGCGGATCGACCCAGAGGGCGCGGTGGTCGACGTGGAGCTTGTAGGCGCCCGTGTCCCAATTGGCCCTCTTGAGGGTCTTGCCGCTGTCGGTCGAGACCGTAGCGTAGGTGTCGGGGCAGTAGATCGTCTTGTCGTCGGCGGGATCGACGTAGATGCGGGCATAGTATCCGGCCTCGGTCTGGTTGACCGCAAAGCTGCCGCCGGTGTGGGCGTATTCGGTCATCCGCTTCCAGCTCTCGCCGAGGTCGTCGGACCGATAGATGATGCCGTCGCGCTTGACCGGCGCCTGGTTGCGGAGGACGCCGGCATAGAGCATCTCGAGGACGTGGCGGTTGGTGACCTGCGAGCGGCCCTTGGCCTCGCTCGAATCGGCCTTGGGCGCCTCGCGCTTGTGGAGGGCCTCGATCTCGTCGATCGCGGCGACGATGTCCTTGTTCTTGGCGTGGATCTTCCGGGCCGCGGCATTAAACGTGGCCAGGTCGATCCCGGACTTCGTCAGGAAGTCCTTGTCGGCGACGAGCTCGTTGAGCTTCTTGACGAGCTCGGCCTCGTCGGCGGCGACGATCGGGGTGAACTTCGGTGCCTGTTTGGCCAGCTCGGCGTTGATCTTGGCGGCCTTGAACTTGTCGAAGGACGAGCCCTCGGCGAAAAGGCCTGCCGCGCCGCCGCCGCCCATGCCGCCGAACTGCCCGGGGGCCCTGAAGTTGGCCGCGCCGTCACGCTCGGCCAAGCCGAGGTTGACCTGCTCGTCGAGCCGGGCGTAGACGATGTTCGGGTTCTTCGGGAACATGGCCAGGCCGACCCGGCCTTGATCGGTGTTGTTGGGCAGGCCCGCCTCGAGCTTCTTCCAGGTCTTGCCGCCGTCGACGGTCTTGTAGAGGTGGTTGCCGGGCTGGCGGTCGATATAGGTCCAGCTCCGCCGATAGAGCTTGTAGGCCTGGGCGATGACGACATTGAAGTCGCGCGGATCGACGACGAAATCGCCGACGCCCCGGTCGTTGAGGGGCCAGAGCTTCTCCCAGGTCTTGCCGCCGTCGGCGGTCTTGTAGAAGCCGCGCTCGCTGTCCATGGCGTTGTCGTAGAGCTTGCCCTCGGCCGCGACGTAGACGACATCCGGGTTTTTGGGGTCGACCTGGATCTTGTTGATGAAATAGCTGTCTTTGAGGCCGACGTTGGTCCAGGTCTTGCCGGCGTCGGTCGATTTCCAGACCCCGTTGCCGCGGGACGACGAGCGGGCGTGCATCGGCTCGCCGGTCCCGAGATAGAGGATCTTGGGATCGGACGGGGCGATGCCGAGGGAGCCCATGCTCATGCTGCCGTACTTATCGAAGATGGGCTCGAAGTGCGTGCCGGCATCCTCGGTCTTCCACAGCCCGCCGCTCGCGGTGAGGATGTAGTAGGTCGTGGATTGCCCGGGGGGCACGGCGAATTCGGCGACCCGGCCGGCGAAATTGACCGGGCCGACCCAGCGCCAGGACAGCTGATTGAGATCGTCGGCCGTGACCTGCGCTTGGGCCAGGACCGCGCCCCCGGCGCCCAGGACGAAGCCCAGGGCGAGAAGGGCCATGAAGAGACGGGATAGACGGGTAGGCATCGATACTCCTCCTGTGGATGTGTAAATGGACGGATTCGGCACGTCGCTGTTTGGACGACGAACGGCCGGATTTTCTTCCATATTCAGGGACCGGCCGCCAGCCCGACCCCCGGGCCGCGCGGACGGAGCCTAAGGAGTATCACACCGTCTCCGCCAAGTCAATCGGTGACAACTCACTCAATACGTCTGTTTGTCACCGGCGGAGGACGGGCCTCGGTCTTGCCCAGTCAGCGCTTGCGGGCGACCATCCGGACGAGGTTCGAGTCGGGCCCGCCCCAGTCGCCCGTGCCCTTGATCTCCTCGTAAGAGACGATCTCGAAGCCGGCGAAGGCTTCGCGAGGCGCGCCGGGGCCCAGGGCCCGGACCATGGGGGCGTGTCGCCGCTCGGGCGTGCTGATGAAGTGCTCATAGACCACGAGGCCCCCGGGCTTGAGGGACGTCCGGAGGCGTTCGACGAAGTCCGGATCGTCGATCGGCGCCCAGGCGAAGATCAGGGCGATCAGATCCCATTGGTCCCGGCCGAAATCGAACGCCGCATAGTCGTCCTTCATGGCCGTGATGCGGACGCCGGCCGCCTCGGCGTTCCGGGCGGCCGCGGATACGGCTTCGCCCGAGATGTCGAAGCCGGCCACAGTCCAACCCGCGCGGGCCAGAGCGACGGCGTTCCGCCCCTGGCCCATTCCGGCGTCGAGGGCTCGGCCCGGCTTGACGTCTTTAACCGCCCCGAAGAGAAATTCGCTCGGGGTGCTGGCAAATCCGTCCTCCTCCGGCCTCCCGGTGAGAGCGGGCCGGCTGAAGGTCTTGTCGTAGAAGATCTCGACCCCGTCCGTCCGGATCGAGAACAGCCGCATGATGACGCCGAAGCGGCGCTCGATCTCCTCCTTCGGCAGCTTCTGACGGCCGAGCTCCGCGGCGTAGTCGCCGAAAGCGTTCGGCGTGAGCGGGGCCGCTTTGAACCAGGCCAGGAAGTCCTTCCAGATCTGCTCATCGCCGGGCAAGGCTTGCGTTTGGGCCTGGTCCGTGAGCGCGGCGCCGGCGATGACGAGAGCGCCAAACGCCAGGAGGAGGAGTCCGCGGGCTGTCAGGTATCGGCGGCGGCTCATGGGCATTCTCCCTTCAACGAGAGCATTCGTGACATGCGGCTCTCCCGTTTATCGTAGCAGCGAAACGGGGCCGAGTCCAACATCGCGGCGGCCGGTCGGGGATTGACTTTCGCCTACCGTTCCATAATGATCGGGCCAAAGGTGAGAAACCCATGAAACACAAAACGCTCGTTCCCGCCCTGCTGGCCTCAGCGCTCATCGCGCTGGCCGCCGCCACGACCGGTCAGGTAGAGCCAGAAAATCCCCTGTTCGGGTCGTGGAAACGCCACCTGGAGCTCAAGGCCGGCTCGGAGTTCGGCCTGGAATGGGTGTCCGTCGGGCCGGTGATGAACAGTGCGAGGGCCGCGTGCATCCAGGGCGATCCCACGCGCCCCGGAACGCTATACGCCGCCTTCGGCCCCGGCGGGCTCTGGAAGACGACGGACAACGGCCTGACCTGGAAGCCGGTCTTCGAGAACCAGGCTGCCCCTGGGATCGGAGACGTCGCCCTGGCCCCTTCGCGTCCGGAGACGGTCTGGCTGGGGACCGGCGTCGACCTCAAGAAGCCGCGCAACTTCACCATGCCCGGTACGGGCGTCTACCGCTCGGACGACGGGGGCGCAACCTGGCGCCATCTCGGCCTTCAAGACTCCTTCCACATCGGCAAGATCGACGTCCATCCGGCCAATCCGGACATCGCTTTCGTCGCCGTCCACGGCCACTACTGGACGACCAATCCCAACCGCGGCCTCTACCGGACGCTCGACGGCGGGGCCACTTGGGAGCACGTCCTTTACGTCGACGAGCGCACGGGGGCCAACGACGTGATCATCGCCCCCTCGGATCCCTCGATCGTCTATGCCACGACGTGGGAGAACAACCCCGGCGTATCCGGTTCATCGAGCGGCGTGTGGAAGAGCGAGGACTCCGGGAAGTCCTGGCGCCGTCTCAGCGGAGGCCTGCCAAGCGGTCCGAAGACGGGCCGCATCGGCCTGGCTGTTTCCGCGGCCGACCCGGCCAAGGCCTATGTTCTCGTCGACAACTTGAACAAGAGCGAGACGCGGGGGGCCGAAGTCTACAAGACGAGCGACGGCGGCTTGACCTGGGCGCGGACCCACACCGACGACCTCCTGATCTTTCCCCAGATCGGCTGGTATTTCGCCGATATCTACCTGAACCCGAAGGACGACGAGGAAGTCTACACCCTGGGCGTCCGGATCGCCCACAGCCGCGACGGCGGCCGGACCTTCGACCTCCTCGGCGGGGACGTCTTTCATCTTTTCCCCAATCCGGCCCAGACCCTCCATCTCGACCACTGCGAGATGTGGATCGACCCCGGCAATCCCGCCCATCTGGCGGTCGGGAACGACGGCGGCGTCTATACGACCTTCGATCGGGGCCGGACGTGGCTCCATCACAACAACATCCCCGTCGGGGAGTTCTACGACATCTCCGTGGACAATCAGGATCCCTACAGCATCTACGGCGGGACCCAGGACGATGCCTCCGTCTTCGGGCCGGCGAGGGAATGGGACGCCCGCTACGCCGACGGCTGGCGCTACGTCTGGCTCGATCCCTGGTCGGGGGGCGACGGCTGCTACACCTTCGCCGACCCTGAGGATCCCGCGACGGTCTACTTTTCCTCGCAGAACGGGGCGGCGCGCCGCCAGGACACGCGCACCGGGCAGTCCGTATCCATCATGCCCCGGCTGCCGAAGGGCTTCAAAGGCCAGGCGGAGTACAATTTCATCACGCCCTACTTCATCTCCCCCCACAACCGCCTCACCCTGTATCATGCCGGCAACTACGTCTTCAAGAGCTCCGACCGCGGCGACACCTGGCGTCTCATCAGCCCCGACCTGGCCCGCTCGGCCGACCCGGCCCGGCTGTCGACGGCCGCGGGGGCCATCGCCGAATCCCCTCTTGACCCCGGCGTCCTCTACCTTGGCACGGACCGGGGCGCGTTCTGGGTCACGCTCGACGACGGCGGGACATGGGTCGAGCGGTCCTCGGGCCTGCCGCCGAACTACATCCGCTCGATCTGCCCGTCGCGCTTCAGCCGGACGAGGGTTTATATCGCGGCCCCGGGCATCAACCGGGACGACCTCGGCTGCCGGCTTTTCGCAAGCGACGACCGGGGCCTGACCTGGACCTCGATCTCGGCGGGGCTGCCCGACGAGGTCGGCTACGCCGTCCTCGAGGACCCGACCAACGAGGACATACTCTATGCCGGGCTGCTGCGGGGCGTCTACGTGTCGGTCGACAGGGGCCGGACCTGGGCCCTGCTCGGCCAGGGCCTCCCGGCGGCGGCCGTCTCCGACCTCGTCATCCAGGAACGGGAGATGGACCTCGTCGCTTCGACCTACGGGCGGGGGATATTCGTCATGAACGTCAGGCCCATCCAGAAGGTGTTCGAGAAAGGGGCCGCCCCAATCGATGTCCTCTGCCACCCGCCGCGGACCCGCCTGCCCTTGGGGAACGACACGCACCGGGCGGGCAGCTTGAGGACGGTCGAAAAGGTCCCCCTCACCTTTTTCCTGACTCGCCCGCGAGACGTC
>Ga0105107_10002492_pt1 | contig 12130 bp, 7 predicted proteins | sample PPLLaktember2015_6_FD_79335 | JGI IMG/M metagenome (GOLD analysis project Ga0105107, IMG submission 79335) | Freshwater sediment microbial communities from Prairie Pothole Lake near Jamestown, North Dakota, USA - PPLs Lake P8 Core (1) Depth... | ecosystem: Environmental > Aquatic > Freshwater >... | reverse complement strand
TGCGCACCCCCGGCAAGGAATTCGAGAAGTACTACAACCGCGCCCGGGACGAGAAAGGCGTGCGCTTCATCCGCTCACGGCCCCACAAGGTGGAGCCGCTTCCCGATTCGGGCAACCTGATGGTCCATTTCACCACCGCCGAAGGGCGCGTCCTGCAGGAGGAGTTCGACCTGGTGGTGCTCTCCATCGGGCTCCAGACCTCGCCGGAAACCGTGGCGCTGGCCGAGCGGCTGGACATCGAGCTGAACTCGGACCGCTTCGCGCAGACCTCGCCCTTTCGGCCGGTGCAGACCTCGAGGCCCGGGATTTTCGTCTGCGGCGCCTTCCAGGCCCCCAAGGACATCCCCGTTTCGGTCATGGAAGCCTCGGCCGCCGCCGCCGAATGCGGCGAGCTGCTGGCCGCCGTGCGCGGCTCAAGGGTAAAGCAGGTGGTGGAACCGACGGAGCGCGACATTTCCGCGGAAGACCCACGCATCGGTGTCTTCGTGTGCAACTGCGGCACCAACATCGGCGGGGTGGTAGCGGTCCCCGAAGTGGCCGCCTATGCCCGCGCCCTTCCCCACGTGGCCTTCGTCGAGGAAAACCTCTTCACCTGCTCCCAGGACACCCAGGACAAGATGAAAGAAATGATCCGGGAGCACAACCTCAACCGCATCGTCGTCGCGGCCTGTTCGCCCCGTACCCACGAAGCCCTCTTCCAGCAAACCATCAAGGAGGCCGGCCTCAACAAGTACCTCTTCGAGATGGCCAACATCCGCAATCAGGACTCGTGGGTCCACCAGTCGATGCCCGAAGCGGCCACCCAAAAAGCCAAGGATCTGGTGCGCATGGCCGTCGCCAAGGTCGGTCTGCAGCAGCCGCTGGCGGAATTTCAACTCGGTGTGTCCAAAAGCGCCCTGGTGGTGGGGGGCGGCATTGCCGGCATGGAAGCCGCGCTGTCGCTCGCGACCAGAGGATACCCCGCGACCCTCCTGGAAAAGGGGTCCGCCCTGGGCGGCCACGGTTTGGAGCTGCACGCGGCCTGGGACGGCCAGCCCGTGGCACCCTATTTGAACGACCTGATCGGCCGGGTGCAAAACCATCGCGACATCGAGGTCCTTCTCAATGCCGAGGTCCAGGAGGTGCAGGGGTTTGTGGGCAACTTCCGGACCACGGTGCAAGCGGGCGGCAAAACGCGCGAGGTGGCCCACGGCGTGGCGATCATCGCCGTCGGCGGCCGCTCCCTGGAGCCCGAGGAATACGGCCGCGGCCAAAGCGACCGCATCTTCGTCAACCTGGAGCTGGACCGCGCCATCACCCGCCAGGACCCGCTGGTCGCCGGGGCCCGGTGCGCTGCCTTCATCCAGTGCGTGGGCTCGCGCGAACCCCAGCGCCCTTACTGCAGCCGCGTCTGTTGCAGCCATTCGATCGAAAACGCCCTGCGCCTGAAGGCTCTCAACCCCGAAATGGACGTCTTCATCCTGTATCGCGACATCCGGACCTTCGGGTCGCGCGAAAACCTGTATCGCCAGGCGCGCGCGCAGGGCGTGGTCTTCATTCAGTATTCCCTGGAGAGCAAGCCCGTGGTGGCGGTCACGGCCGGCGGCAAGCTGCAGATCACCGTGCAGGACCCCGTTTTGCAGCACGCGCTGGTGCTCGCGCCCGACATCCTGACCCTGGCAAGCGCCGTCGTCTCCCACGACACGGACCCGCTGGCCAAGCAGTTCAAGGTGCCGATCAACGCCGAGGGCTTCTTCCTGGAAGCCCACATGAAGCTCCGGCCGGTGGATTTCGCCACCGACGGCGTCTTCGTGGCCGGTCTGGCCCATTACCCCAAACCGATCGAGGAGTGCATCGCCCAGGCCAAGGCCGCCGCCTCGCGGGCCGCCACGGTCCTGGCGCGGGACAGCATCATGGCCGGCGGGGTCGTGGCCCTGATTCACAAGGAACTCTGCTGCGGCTGCCAGGCCTGCCTGCAGTGCTGCCCTTTCGGGGCCATCAGCTATCTGGAGCAGGAGTCCCGCTGCGAGGTGAATCAGGCCTTGTGCAAGGGCTGCGGCACGTGCGCCGCCACCTGCCCGTCGGAAGCCATCAGCCTGCTGGGTTTTTCCCACCTGCAGCTCTACACCCAGATCGACGAGGCCCTTTCGGCGTAAGGCCGCGACAGGGCTTAGAGCGAATTATAAGGAGCGTTTGACCCATGGACACCCCATTCGAACCCCGGATTCTCGCCTTCCTGTGCAACTGGTGCAGCTATGCCGGCGCCGACCTGGCGGGCGTGAGCCGCTTTCAATACCCGCCCAACATCCGCGTTATCCGGGTCATGTGTTCGGGAACGGTTTCGCCCCACCACGTCATCCGGGCGTTCCAAAAAGGCGCCGACGGCGTCTTGGTGGCCGGCTGCCACATCGGCGACTGCCACTACATCAAGGGCAACTACTTGACCCTCAAGCGCATGGACTTCCTCGCGGGGCTGATCGCGTTTTCCGGCTACCAGCCGGAGCGCCTGCGCCTGGAATGGATCTCTTCGGCTGAAGGGGTCAAGTTTGCCGAGGTCATCCGGGAGTTCACCGAAAAGATCCGGGCGCTCGGCCCGGCCCCCGGTTGGGCGGCGGTGCCCCTGGCGGTGGGCGCCTGAAGAGGAGCTGGGGCCTCTCGGCCGCCCGGCGAGCCGACCGCGCGCCTATTTTTTGCCGGGACACCCGCATGCGGGGGTAGAACGGCACACCACGAGGATCGAACAGCAGGATGCAATCATGAATGTCACCGTTAAAAAAATTCTCGAAGAAGGCCGCGCCGATGGCGTTTTTGCATACAGAAGCGTTCATGGCTGCCTTTTCCCCTTTCTTTTCACCAGGGAAAACATGGACGCCCTGGAACCCTGGAAACCGTTCAAAGCGCGCTACCCGATTGCCAAGCTGCTGCTCCTGCAGGCCCGTCAGAATCCTGCGAAGACCTACGGCGTCGTGGTGCGCGGCTGTGAAGAACGCGCCATCAACGAGCTTTTCAAATGGAATCAGCTCCAGCCGCGGCAGGTGATCCTGTTGGGTCAGGCGTGCTCGGCCGAACTGGCCCAATACTGCGAATGCTGGAAGCCTTTTCCGGATCAGCTCCACTTCGGGGAGGCGGTGGCGGGTATTCCCCAAAGCCGCAGGGTCGCGGAGATTCAAGCCAAGGCCGGCGAAGAGCGCCTGGACTGGTGGCTCTCGCACTTCAACCGCTGCATCAAGTGCTTTGGCTGCCGGGATGTGTGCCCCGTCTGTTTCTGCACGGAATGCAGCCTGGAGCACCAGGCGCTTATCCCGGCCGGGGTCCTGCCGCCGGACACCTCATTTCACCTGGTGCGCGCGCTCCACATGGCCGGCCGCTGCATCGACTGCGGCCTGTGCGAGGAGGTCTGCCCGGCCAAGATCCCCCTCAGGGCCCTTTACAAACGGGTCAACACCCTCGTTGAAAACATCTTCGACTACAAAACGGGGCTTCCCGACGGCCTCTCGCCTTTCAGCATTTTGGGGGAGGAAAGCGCTCTGCCCGACGGCAAGCGCTAGCCCCCGCCGGTTCGCCCCCTTTCGATCGCCATAAAAAAACCCCCCGGGGCTGCAAGCCAGCCCGGGGGGTTTTCGCTTTCAAGATCTGCCGCGGGTTCAGGCGGCGGAGCTCGTTTCCGCCGCGGCAGCCTTCGCCACGGACCGCAGCGCGCGCTGGAGGCCCGTGGCCTGCAGCTGTTGCGCCGTGATTCCCAGGCGCTGGGCGTCGATGCCCAGGCAGAGCCCCAGCAGCTGGTGATAATAGAGTGATGTCAGCATGCCGCCGGTTTGACCCGATTGGGCCGCGCGGTCCTGAATCCAGTTGAACTGGATTTGGCAGTAGGGGCAGATGACGCATACCAGGTCGGCCCCGGCTTGGCGCGCCGAATCCAGCTTGGCCCGCCCCAGGTTCTCGGCGAGGGCGTCGTTAACGCCCGAAAGGGGGGACCCGCAGCATTCAAGCTTTTTGGCCCACGGGATGCTCTGCGCCCCGGTAAGGGCCACCAGGGCATCGAACTTTTTGGGCGCCAAGGGGTGGTCGAAGGCCACCACATTTGAGGGCCTCAACAAGTGACAGCCGTCGTGCACAGCGACCTTGAGCCCGTCGTAGGTCGCGGTCAGCCGTTTTTGGATGGCGCCGGCGCTCAGCAGGTCGTGATAGACCTCCAGCACGCTGAAAACCTTCACCTGCCCGCGGTAATACAGTCCCTCTTTGGACAGCATCCCGTTGATGTCCCGCAGCAGGCCGAGATCCTCGTCCAGCAGCTTCTGCGCCTGTTTCAGGCTCCCGTAGCAGCAATTGCAGCTGGTCATGATATCCAGGTATTTTTTTTCCGCCAGGGCCAGGTTGCGCGCCGCCGAGAGAACATACGCCTTGAGATCGAAGTTTTTGAGCGGGTAGCCGCAGCAGCCGAACTCCGCGACATCCTCGAAGACGACCCCCAGGGCCCCGAGCACCGCGTTGGTGGCCGACTCGTAGTGCTGGAGCCTGAGAGACGTGACGCAACACCGAAACAATGCCAATCTTTTCATTGGACCCCTTTCCGATCACCGGCGAACTCTCTTGCAACCGCCCTTGAAATCGCCTGGTTCTTGAGCACATACAGAACGTCCGCAACCTGAACGGATTGCGGGCACTGCTCCTGGCACTGGTAACAGCCCACACAATCCCAGAGCATCCTGGAATCGAAAATCAGGTCCCACTGCCGCAGCTTGACGGCATACATGATCTGATGGGGCAGCAGGCCCAGTTTATGCGCCTCGTCGGGGGTGTCGCGCACCACCGGGCAGGCGCTGGTGCAGGTCATGCACCGGTAGCAGGCGGCGTAGGCTTCCGGCTGCATCCACCGGGCGGCCGTGTTGAAGACCTTTTCATTGCCGGGCACAACCAGGGGCTGCGGGGTCTGCCGAAGTGCGGCCAGACCTCCGGTGCTGGCAGCCCCCAGGGCTGTTTGGAGGGGGCTTTGATAGTGCTCGATGTCCGCCGCCTGCCGGGCGCCGACACCGCGATGCACCGAGAGCGGCGAGAGCAGCAGAAACTCCGGAAGGCCTTTCTGGAGAATGGTCTCCTTGACCGCGAACCACAGATCGGTCAATTGGATTCCCGCCGGGCAAGCCTCCGTGCAGCGGTTGCAGCTGGTGCAGAGGTGCAAGCCCTGCTGCAGCAGGTGCACCTGATCGGCCGTCAGGGGGTTGTCCGCCGCCAGGTCCCTGATGGCCGGAATTTTTTCGGAGGGCAGAATGAATTCGTTGGGCACCTCCGCCACGGTGACGCCCACGGAGCATGCCAGGCTGCACGCCCCACAGTGCATGCAGGCATCCAGTTCCATCATCTGTTTGGTGGCCATGTTGGCGGGCGACGCGGTCTGCTTGTCCATGACGGCATTGGTCATGAGGCTCAGGGGCGTCGTGAAGAAATGAAACATCTTGCTGAAAGGGACGTAAGCCAGACCCAGCATGCAGGCCAGGTAGTGCAGCCACCACATCAGGACCGGAAAATTCAGCTCGTCCAGCCGCAGCGCGAACCGCTTGCCGGCCTTGGCCACCGCAAAGCTGGTGAAAGCCCAGTTGGGCTTCGCATGGCATTCGGCGCAGGCCATGGCGTGCAATTCCTCGCCGGCCTGCAGCGTCTCGCGATCAAAGGGTCCCGTCATGTTTGGTGAGACCACGTGGAATTGGTCCACCCAGTAGGCCTCGAGGGTGTTCAGTTCCTCTTCATCGAATGCCGTCGCGTACACATCCACCATGTCCAGATAGCTGGTGTGCGAGGTGATTTTGCTGGCCTTGAGCACGAATCCCGAAAGCAGGACGACCGCTAGGATAACGATCAGGACGGTATCGGCCTTGCCGGTGCGGAGGCGCGGCGGGGCTGCGAAGAAGCGCCTTCTAACGGCCATCACCACCCCCACGATGACCAGCAGCCCGGCGAAGTCGCGGATGAAAACGTAAGGGTTGGCCGTCGACTGGTAATTGCTGAAAAGCTTGGCGGTGATCAGCCCGTCCATGGCATGCAAGAGCAGCAGGATCATGAAACCGCCGTAGAGGCAGATGTGCATCACCCAGCGGTACGGGCTTCTTTGCAGCAGCCGGCGCTGCAGCAGGACGTCCATCACAAAAACGCGGATCAGGGTGAAGAGCCTGGGGCTGAAGATCGTGGCCGCAATGCCTTTGAGGGCGGCGCCGAATCGGGCCTGGGGGGACGCCGGCGGCGACCCTGTGCGGATGTCGTGGCGGAACCAGGCGGAGATGCGGTAAACGCTGCCGGCAGCGAAAACGGCGAGGGCGAGATAGAGCAAAACGGTTTCAATCATAACGGATATCCTCGATGAGAAAGGGATAGTGACCTTTTTCCCCAAACCCCCGGTGGCCAAGACTTCCCGCACTGGAAGCCTCGGGGGCGATCGACTCTTCTCCGGCAGCCCCCGCTTCCGTCGTTGGTCCGGGCACTTCGCGGCCGGCTGATGGCCTCACTCGGTCAGGTAGCGGTGCATCGCGACTGCCGCCAAACGCCCTTCGCCCATGGCGCTGATGACCGTCGCGCCGCCGGAAACGATGTCGCCGCCGGCCCAGACCAGGGCCTTCGACGTTTTGCCGAGCTCGTCCACCACCACGGTGCCGCGTCGCGAGGTTTCCAGGTCCGGGGTGGTGGAGGCGATCAGGGGGTTGGGCGAGGTCCCCAGGGAAACGGCGACGGTGTCGATTTCCATGATGTATTCACTGCCGGGAATCGGGACCGGGCGGCGGCGTCCGCTGGTGTCGGGTTCGCCCAATTGCATCCGGATCAGCTCCATGGCGGCCACGTTGCTGCGACCGTCGCTGATGAACGCGATGGGTGCGCACAGGAAATGAAAATGGATGCCTTCCTCTTCGGCGTTTTCGACTTCCTCCAGGCGGGCGGGCATCTCCGCCCGGGTGCGGCGGTAGATGACGTTGACCTCCTGGGCGCCCAGGCGCACGGAGCAGCGGGCGGCATCCATGGCCACATTGCCGCCGCCGATGACGGCCACCCGTTTGCCGATCTTGATGGGGGTGGCGTAGCGGGGGTGGAGGTAGCCTTTCATCAGGTTGGTGCGGGTCAGGAGCTCGTTGGCCGAGTAGACCATGTTGAGGTTTTCGCCGGGCACCCCCAGGAATATGGGCAGCCCCGCCCCGGTGGCCAGATAGACCGCGTCGTAGACGCCGTTTAACAGCTCGTCCAGGCTGTAGTTGATCCCGATCACGGTGTTCAGGTGGAGCTTGACGCCCAGCGACTCCACGTAGGCCACTTCGCGCTGGACGACGTCCTTGGGCAGCCGGAACTCCGGGATGCCGTACATCAGCACGCCGCCGGCGACGTGCAGGGCCTCGAACATGGTCACCTGGTGGCCCCAGACCGCCAGGTCCGCCGCCACGGTCAGCCCCGAGGGGCCGGTACCCACCACCGCCACTTTTTTGCCTGTCGCGGGGGCGATTTCCGGCATGGATGAGGTCCCTTCAATCCGCTCCCAGTCGGCGATATAGCGTTCCAGGCGGCCGATGGCGATCGGGGCGCCTTTCTTGTTGAGGGTGCAGGCCAACTCGCACTGCAGCTCCTGGGGGCAGACCCGGCCGCAGATACCCGGCAGCGAGGTCTTGCGCTTGAGCACCTGGGAAGCCCCCTCGACGTCGTTTTCCTGAAGATGTTTGATAAAATCGGGGATGTCGATCCCCACGGGGCATCCCGCCTGGCAGTTGCGTTTTTTGCATTGGATGCAGCGGCGCGCCTCCTCCATGGCCATTTCATAGGTGTAGCCGGTGGCCACCTCGTCAAAATTGTGCCGGCGCACTTCAGGGGACTGCTTGGGCATCTCGAGTCGGTTCAGATTGATTTTGGCCTTGGCACGCTTGGCCTGCTTTTCCTGCCCGGGCTCCTGGGTCTTACCCGTGTCTTCCCCATTTTCGCCGGAAGTCGGGGATTTTTTTGATTCGCTCATGAATTCAACTCCTCGTGTGGAAAAAAAAGGCCAAAGCGGCAGACGCAATCTCTTGGTCCCGGGTGCCCGGAATTGCAGCCCCCTCGCCGCCTTTGGCCTTCGGCGCTGCCGTTAGGGCGGCGGCCCAGCGGCTCCGCGGCAGCCACCGACGCCCGGGGCATCACCACTGGGAACACCCGCGGCACTGGAACCCCTGCTGCAACAGGCTGTCGTCGGCGTAGGTGCAGCGGCGGGCCATGAGAACATCCCAGCCCTGGACCTTGTGGCCGTCAAATTCGGGCCCGTGGACGCAGGCGAAGCGGTTGGCGCCCGATACCGTCAAGCGGCAGGCGCCGCACATGCCCGTGCCGTCCACCATGAGGGGCGTCAGGTGCACCATGGTTTTGATGTCGTAGGGGCGGGTCATTTCGCTGACCACGCGCATCAGGCAAATCGAGCACATCAGCACCACCCGGTCGATGGGCTTGCGGGGATGTTCGGCCAGCAGCTCGCGAATGGGCAGGGTGGCGCTGGTGGCGGCGTTTTCACCCTGGGTGCCCGCGGCCAGGATCAGGCGGTCGCTCACGGCCGCCAGGGGCTCCCGACCAAAGGCGGTTTGGGGGTCGGGGGCCTGCAAAATGGTGGTGATGCGATTGTCACGTTCCTTAAGGGCCTTGAGGATCGGGACGATGGCCGAAACCCCATACCCGCTGACCACCGTCAGGACGTGCCCGTAATGATCGATTTGCGCCGGGAGGCCCAGCGGCCCGACGAAGTGCGCCAAGCTGTCGCCCACCGCCAGGGTCCCCATCTGGCGCGTGGTATCGCCGACCTCCACGTATACGAACTCCACCGTCCCCGCTTCCCGGTCCCAGCCGCTGACGGTAAACGGCACCCGCTCGCCGCGCTCATCGACGATGAGGATCACAAACTGCCCCGGTTTGCATTTCTCGGCGGTCATGGGGGCCTTGACGCGCATGCGATGCACCCGGGGAGCCAGCGTTTCGTGTTCGACGATAGGAAACATCCTGCAACCTCGTTGTTTGTCCCGGTTGAAAAGATTCCTGCCGGCAGGGCTACGCGACCTTTTTCTCGACCTTGGCGGCACACAGCGCGCCGTCCGGGCATTTCCCGCCGGGGAGTTGTTCTTCCATGACCGCGCCGGGAATGGCGATCATCCCCAGAGGCAGCACCTCGTTCATTGCCAGCGGCCCCTCCCACAGGGCGCTGCGGGTCGTTACACGAATGGTCTGACCCTCCCGCAAGCCCATGCCGAACCCGTCGGCCGGATTCATCTCAAACTTGCCCGCATGGTGCGAGGCCGCCAGGGTTTCGCAGGCCAGGAGCGGCCCGCTGAAAGACGACGTCAGCATTTCCGTGGCCACCAGGGCAAAAGAAAACTCCTCGTCGACAATTTCGCCGGCGGACGGCGGCGGGTCGAAAACCGGTGGCAGCCATGGCGGAAGCGCATCGTGAAACAGCACGGGGGTCCCCGCATGGGTCTCATCGGGGCACGGCCACTGCACCGTCTTGGCGCCGGATCGAATGCCTGCGTAGGCGGGAACCTGCTCCCGGATTTCGGTCAGCACCGCTTCAGCGTCTTTGTAGACAAACCCCTCGGCCCCCAGGCGGGATGCCAGCTCGGCCAGCACGCCGATGAGCGTGCGCGCCTCTCCGGGCGGTCGAAGCACGGCGTCAACCGACTGAACCCGGCGATCACCGGTGGTCATTGTCCCGCTTTTCTCGGGAACCGAGGCCATGGGCAGCACGACATCGGCGTCCACCAAGGGGCCCCGCACATCCAGGACCACTACGAAATCCAAGGGCGCCAGATCAGCTTGCAACGCCGCCATGGCGGTCCCTTCGAGATTTTCCAGGACCACGACCGCCGCCCGAACGCGCCCCGAGCGAATGGCTGCCAGGACATCGACGGGATCCGGGTTTTCGGGGTTTAGCACCTGGCCGGGGAGCAGGTGCGCGATCATGCCCATGTCCCAGGCCCCCTGGAGGTTACCGTTGCCGTAAAGGGGTATGAGGCCGCCGCCCGCCCGGCCCAGACTTCCGGTGATGCGCGCCAGGGTGACGAGCGACTCCACAATCCCGCCCGCATCCGGGGCATCGGCGACTCCCAAACCATAAAGGATGCTCAGCCCGCCGGCCTCTCCCAGGATGCAGGCGGCGTCCACCAGCATCTCCTGGGACACGCCCGTGATGCGTGACACCACTTCCAGGTCATACGGCCCCAGGCTTGTTTTCAGTTCCTGGAGTTCCGATCCGTAAGCCGCGGCGAATTCGGGGTTCTCGCGCTTCTCGTCCAGCAGCACCCGCATCAAGCCCCGCAAAAGGGTCTTTTCGGTTCCGGGATAGGGCCGCAGATGCATGTCGCTGTATTTGGCGATGCTCACCAGGCAGGGGTCGATCACCACGAGTTTCGTTCCCCGCAAAACGCCGTCGCGCAGGGCCGTGCCCGCAATGGGGTGCGTGGCGGCGGGATTGACCCCCACCGCCAGGACGGCCGGCGCCTGCCTGAGCGCGTCGATGCTGTTGGTGGCCGCCGCAACTCCCAGGTTTCTTCGCAAAATCTCGGAGGCCTGCAGGCGGCTTGGGGGCCCCAGGCAGCCGATCATGTTTGTTTTCAGGATCTTGCGGGCGAATTTCTGCAGCAGGTAGAGTTCCTCGTTGGTCGCCCGGCCATCGGTGAGGACCGCCACCTCCCCGGGTCCGAAAGAGTGGAGCTTTTCAGCCACCCGGTCCAGGGCTTCCGGCCATGCGGTTGCCGCATATCCGCCACTTCCCCGCACCAGGGGCGATTTCAAGCGCCCAGGGTCCTGAAGGTAGCCCTTCAGCAGAAATCGTCCCTGAACACAGGCCTGCCCGTGGTTGGCGGGTCCCTGGGGGTGCGCTTTGACCTCCAGGATGCTCCCGTCCGCGCTGGTCTTGTACATCATCCGGCAGCCCGCCCCGCACAGCGGACACACGGAGGACGTCCATTTGGGGTCGATTTCTTTGCGATACAGGGTCATGACGAGGTCGCTCAGTTTTTCGCAGACCTCCGTGATTTCCCGTCGGGCTTCCCCTTGAGTGCCATCTTCGCGCTCGCGCAGCGCCCCTACCGGGCAGACGTCCACACACGCCCCGCAAAACTGGCAGCCCGCGGCCGGCAGGTCCCGCCCAAAGGGCGTGCTCACTTCCTGGCGGCCTTGCGCCTCCCGAAAAACGATCGCTTTGGCCCCGCGGACTTCATGGCAGATCCGCACGCACCGGCCGCAGCGCACGCACAGACCGTAATCCCGCTCGAAATACGCTCCGGCAGGCAGCACCTTGCGGGGGTTGCCCGAAGGCGCCAGATACGGAAAATCGATGCCCACGACGGCCACCAGCTGCTGCAGTTCGCACGTCCCGTTGCGCGGACAGCCCAAACACTCCCGGGGATGGTCCTGTAGGATCAGCCGCAGCATCTCCCGGCGGAACTCAACCAGCTTCTCCGTGGCCGTCTGTATGCGCATCCCTTCCTCGACGGGTGTCGTACAGGCGGCGGGCAGCCCCCGGAAGCCATCGATTTCAACGGCACACAACCGGCAGGAGCCGCTCGGTGCCAGGGCAGGGTGGTAGCAGAGGCGGGGAATGACAACCCCCGCGTCGTCGGCGGCCTGCAGGATGGTCTGGCCCGAACGGGCCTTGACTTCACGATCATTGACCCAGATGTTTATCTCACTCATCCTCTCCCCTATCATTTTCCCAATCGCACGGTCGTCAAGTAGTGTACCTGAATCAAAGCTGGACAGGTATATAGAGTTAAAAAAAACGGATCTGTCAAGGGAAAACTGGCTTTCAAACCGCATTCGTTTAGGCTTCAAACGACTGCCGGGGCTTGCTTTTTAGAGATGAGGTGCAGCATGAATAAGCCTCCCTATGAAGACAAAAAACCCAAGTACCCGCCTCCCTTTTCCATCGTTTTACCGAGGATGAACGTCGCGTCCTGGAGATGGCCGCTGACGGTCGCCCCCTGGCCGCCAGTGGCCGGACAGGTTTTCCGGCGTGACACCGGAACGAAGGTGTAAGGGTCTCGGCAAAAAATAATGCCACATCTTGCTTGTTTTTTGGCCCGTCCTCGGCGTTACATCCGCCGGCACATATCGCGATATGCGCCGACGGATGGGCCTTGATGACGAGCCAAAACCCTTCGCCATATTG
>Ga0105107_10002490_pt1 | contig 12133 bp, 11 predicted proteins | sample PPLLaktember2015_6_FD_79335 | JGI IMG/M metagenome (GOLD analysis project Ga0105107, IMG submission 79335) | Freshwater sediment microbial communities from Prairie Pothole Lake near Jamestown, North Dakota, USA - PPLs Lake P8 Core (1) Depth... | ecosystem: Environmental > Aquatic > Freshwater >... | reverse complement strand
GTTCGGTGACCCGGACGTGCACTTTCACGTCATTCCGCGCTACTCGGGCGCGAGGAACTTCATGGGCATGGCGTATCAGGATGCCGGCTGGCCGGGGCCGCCGGCCCTCAATGTCGACGTCATACTGGATGCTCCGGCCCGCGACGCGCTCGTCATGGAGTTGCGCCAGACGTGGCAGCGCGCCGCGCCGTAGGCGTCGGGGTTTTTAGTTGAGCCTCAGCCTCCGGGTCGCGTATCGGCTGGATCTGTACATGCTGCGGGCTCTCGCGGCCCCGCTCGCCTTCGTGCTGGCGGCCGCGCTCGTCGCGCAGCTGCTCGAGCGTCTGCTGCGACTGTTCGATCTCGCCGCCGCCACGGGCGCTCCCGTCTGGTCGGTGTTCACGATGGCGGCGCATCTCGTGCCCCACTACCTCGGCATCGCGCTGCCTGCGGCCTTCACGGTCGCAATGTTCCTGACGCTCGCTCGACTGAGCGACGACAGCGAGCTCGATATCTTGCTGACGTCGGGCCGCTCGCTCGCGCGCGTGGCGCTGCCCTACTTCGCGCTCTCCCTCGCGCTCGCGGCATTCAGCCTCTACCTCGTCGGCCATCTTCAGCCGCTCAGCCGTTACGCCTACCGGGCTGCGGTCCATGAAGCCCTGAACACACGCTGGGATTCACGGGTGGAAGCAAATCGATTCGGCACTGCCGGCGGCGGCCTGGTGTTCAACGTCGAGGCGACCGATCCCGACAGGCGGCACCTCGAAGGCGTGTTCGTGCAGCGGCGCGTGGATGGCATAGAGGAAATCACGACCGCGCCGCGCGGCCGGCTGGTTCCCGCGGCCGGCGGGCGCTTGCTGCTCGAGCTCGACGATGGGCTGATGGTGCGCGAGGACGCCACGGGCAGAGTCTGGTCCGGGAAGTTCACGAAGGCGCTGTTCAACAGCGACTTCACTCCCTCGCCGCCGCCGTTTCGTCAGCGCGGCGACTCGGTGCGCGAGCTGACGCTCGCCGAGCTCTGGCAGGGAATGCATGACGGCAGCACAACGTCATTGGCGCCGCAGCGCCTCGCGGGGGAGTTCCACGGCCGTCTCGCACGCTCGCTCTTGCTCCCCTTGCTGCCCCTGCTCGCCATCCCGCTCGGCATGGCGGCAAAGCGCGGCGGACGCGCGCCCGGGGCGGTTTTCGCGGGACTCGCCCTTCTCGTGCTCAACCACAGCCTGCAGTTCGGCGAGAGCATGGCCGAAAGCGGCCGGGCCGATGCCATCGTTGCCGTGTGGGCGCCGGTGGCCGTATTCGCGGCACTGTGCCTCTGGATATTCCGGGGCAGTCTCGCCTGGCCCGGCGACAATCCCCTCACTCGCGCGGCGAGCCGCGTCGGCGATGTGCTGGAGCGGCTGCGGCGTCGCGCTGCCGGAGCGCGGGGATGACGAAGACGCTTGCGGGGTATCTCCGCCGGCGGGTCGCCGCCCGCACACTGACATTGATCGCCCTGTTGACCGCGCTCATGCAGGTGCTCGAACTGCTCGACAAGACCACCGACGTGCTGGACCGCGGGCTGGGCATCAAAGGACTCGCATACTACGCCTTACTGCGAATACCGGCCGAGATCGTGCTGGCGCTGCCGCTTGCTGCGTTGCTCGGCACCATGTGGGCGTTCCACGACCTGGCCAGGAACCACGAGATGATCGCGGTCCGCACCGCGGGCGTGAGCTTGAGGCAGATCGTGACGTACCTGCTTCCGGTGCCGCTCGCGGTCGCGCTGACGCACTTCGTGTTGTCGCAGGCCGTGATGCCCGACGCCGAGGCCGCGCTGCAGTCGTGGTGGGTCGCCACGGCGCCGCCCGAGGAGGCGCCGCAACCGAGCTGGATCCGAACGAGCGCGGGGCCGATCTCGTATCTGGCCGCATCGCCCGATGGCCGGCGGCTCACCGGCGTGAAGATCTACCAGCGCGGCGAGAACAAGCTGCTCGCGGCGCGCATTTCAGCGCGCACGGCCGAATGGCAGCACGGCGCCTGGCAACTGCACGACGTCGAGCAGCTGCGTGTGACTGATCGCAAAACGCAGCCTGCGAAGGAGCCGACGTACGTATGGAAAACGAACCTGCGGCCGGACGACGTGCAGCGCGCCGAGATCGCACGGCCGAGCCTTTCCAGCGCCATGCTGATGGACGTCATCGGCGGTGAGCGCGCTGCCAGCCGGCCGATCAGCTACTACCAGACCGCGCTCTATCGCTCCTTCGTGGCCCCGCTCATGCCCTTCGTCATGCTGCTCCTCGCCTTGCCGGCGGCGCGTGGGCTGCCGCGCCACCTCGAGGGTGGCGCCGCCCTGGTGCTCGCCCTCGTCCTCGGCCTCGCCTACTTGTTGTGCGACGGCCTCATGGCAGCGCTCGGCACGAGCGGGCAAGTGCCCGCTGCCGGGGCCGCACTCGCCGCACCGGCGCTGTTCTCCGCGGTCGGTCTTCTCCAACTACATTTCTCCGAGGGCCGATGAACCTCTGGATCGAGACTAGTGGCCTCGCGCGCGCCGAAGCGCTGTTCGGCGTGCCGCCGCTCGAGCGCCTGCGGCGCAGCGTTGGCCGCCTTGCCGCCGGCGACACGGTAACGCTTTCCGGATCCGGCGCCGACGAGGCGTCCTGGCCCGGGGCTCGGATCGACGCCGATGCCGCCCCGCTCGGCGTGCGCTTGCGCCGCGCCCTCGCCGAAGGCAAAGGCCGGCTCGTCGCGATCGACGCCGCACACGTCACCGACCCGCGCCTCATCCGGTTCCTGGCCTCGGCGTCCGCCTGCGTCGCTTCTCGCGGCGAGGGCACACATCGCGCCACCGCGCTTTGCCTGGATCGCTCGCTGACCGACGCGATCCCCAGCGATGCGTCGAGCCTGCAAGCCGTGGCCGACGCGCTGCTAGCCTGCGGGGCGATCGCGGTGCTCGACGAGGCGGCGTTCCCCGCTTACATCGACAAGCTGCGGCGGGCGCTGCCGTGGTGGCAATATGTGGTCGAGGACCCTGCCACCCGGCGCAGCCTCGAGAAGCGTCTCTTCTGGGACAACTACAAGGGCTCGACCGACCTCCTGACGCGCTGGGTGTATCCGCCGCTCGTGTGGCCGCTCGTGCGCCTGTGCACGGCGTTGCGGATTCATCCGAACGTGCTCACGTCGATATCGGTCGTCCTGGCCTTCGCTGCGGTCCCACTGTGGGCAGGCGGCCATTGGCTCGCCGGATTCGTCTGCGCCTATGCCATGAGCGTGCTCGACAGCGTGGACGGCAAGGTCGCGCGCCTGACGCTCACGGACTCGAAGATCGGCAACGTGCTCGATCACGGTCTCGACATCGTGCATCCGCCCTTCTGGTATTTCGCCTGGGCCTGGGGACTGGGCGCGCGCACCCCGGCTGATCCCCTTTACCTGGCGGCGGTGTGCTTCATCGCGTTCTACGTCGCCGACCGGCTGATCCTCAGCCTGGCGAAGCGCAGGATCGGCTTCGCCCTGCATGCTGCGACACGGCTCGACACGCTCGCCCGATCAGTGATCGCGCGGCGGAACATCACGATGACGATCATGGCGATCGCGCTCCTCGTCGGCCAAGGCGAGGCCGGATTCATCCTCGTTGCGGCCTGGCAGGGGCTTACCTTCGCCTGGCACACGGCGCGCACCGTCTGGCTCGGTTACCTGAGGCCTCGCCCGGCGCGGCCGAAAGCAGAATGAGCGGTCTCAGCATCGTCCCTGTACGCACTTCCGCGGAGCTCGACCGATTCATTCGTCTCCCCGAGCGCCTCTACGCGGCTGACCCCAGCTACATCGCGCCGATTCGCCACGAGTGCCGCAAGGCTCTCTCGCCACGCACGAACCCCTACTTCGAGCACGCCGAGGCCCAGCTCTTCCTGGCGCAGCGCGCAGGCCGCGACGTGGGGCGCATCAGTGCCCAGATCGACCGGCTCGCGCCGCAGCCCGACGGACATTTCGGCTTCATCGCCGCCGAGGACGACGCCGAGGTGTTCGGCGCACTCTTCGCGGCGGCCGAGGACTGGCTGCGAGCGCACCGGCGAAGACGTGCGATCGGCCCTTTCAACCTGTCGATCAACGAGGAATGCGGCCTGCTCGTCGCCGGATTCGACACGCCGCCGATGATGCTCATGGCGCATGACGCGCCGTATGCCGCGCAGCGCCTGGAGGCCTGCGGCTACGTCAAGGCGAAGGACACGATTGCGTATCTTTACGACATCGCGCGCGACATTCCGCGCGCCGCGCGCCGCCTCGTCGACACGCGCCGGCCCAGGACACTTAAGGTACGCGACCTCGACCCGAGCCGCTACCTGGAGGAATTCGACCTCGTGACGGCGATGTTCAACGAAGCCTGGGCTGCCAACTGGGGCTTCGTTCCGTTCACCACGGCGGAGATCCGGCACATGGCGAAAAGCCTCAAGCCGCTGATTGCGCCGAGCAGCGTCGCGATAGCCGAGATCGACGGCAAGGCGGCCGGGTTCGGCGTGCTGCTGCCCAACCTGAACGAGGCCATCGCCGATTTCGGCGGACGCCTGCTGCCGTTCAACTGGCTGACCCTGTACTTGCGCCTCCGGCGGGGAACCCGCACCGCCCGCGTTCCGCTGATGGGGATTCGGCCCGAGTATCAGGGCGGCGTGCTGGGCGGCCTGATCGCATTCGTGATCATCGACCGGCTGCGAAGCGCTGCGCGCGCGCGCGGCATCCAGAAGGTCGAGCTTTCCTGGATCCTGGAGGACAACTGGCCAATGCGGCGAGTCATCGAATCGCTCGGCGCCGTCCCCTACAAGACCTACCGCCTGTACGAGAAGGCACTCGCTTGAAGCCACCCCGGGGACTCACTGCACTCGTGCTTGCCGGCACGCGCCCGGGCGGCGATTCGCTCGCGCAGCACGCCGGCGTGAGCCACAAGGCGCTCATCGAGGTCGGTGGGCGCACGATGATCGAGCGCGTCGTCGCCGCGCTTGCAGCCGTGTCTGAGTTGGGGCGGATCGTGATTGCGATCGACCGTCCCGAAGTCCTGTCAGGGCTCCCCGGATTGGCGGCGCCGGCGTGCCCGAAACCGGTGAGCTTCATGCCGGCCGCGGCCAGTCCGAGCGCGAGTGTGGCTGCCGCGCTCGAGCGCGAAGGCACGCCGCTGCTCGTCACCACGGCGGACCATGCACTCCTTGCGCCCGGGTGGCTGCGCGAATTCCTCGAAGCGTGCCCCGCCGAGGCCGACGTGGCGGTTGCGCTGGCACGCAAGGACGCGGTACTCGCCTGCGCGCCCGGCACGAAGCGCACTTTTCTTCGCTTCGCCGACGGCGAGTTCTCCGGCTGCAATCTTTTTTGCTTTCAGAGCCCCGCTGCCCTTGGCATGGTGCGTCTGTGGCGCGAGCTCGAAGCGCACCGCAAGTCCCCGCTGCGAATGATGCTGCAACTGGGGATCGGAACGGCGTTGCGCTATCGGTTCGGGACCTTGCGCCTGCAGGACGCTCTGTCGCGGTTGGAAAGTCTCTCAGGAGCGAAGGTGCGCATCGTCGAGCTGGCGGATGGACGGGCCGCCATCGACGTCGACAAACCCGCCGACCTGGAGCTCGTGCGCGTTCTCGCCGCTAGCTCGTAACCCCCGCCAGTCCAGGCGCTCCCTGGTCGAGGATCGGACTGGAGGCGGTCCAGGCAGCAGTAATTGCGCGGCAGCGCACGAGATCTGCCGGAAAGTCGAGCTCGGCCCAGTGCAGCGACTCGATGGACTCGAGCCGCACCGGCACGCCGCTCTTGGCGAGACGGTCGATCGCCGAGAGGTACCACAGCTTCACCCCCTCCGGCGTGCGCATGACCCGCTCGAGCTCCGCCACGAAGTGCGCCGCCCCCGCGGGGTCGAACCTCAGGAAGCCGATGGACTCGCCCGTCACCTCGCCCGGCGGCAAGCTCTTGCCGATGGCGACGAGGCGATCGCCTTGCCCGCAGACCTTCATGTCATCGGCGTCGTAGACCGGCTTGCGATCGATGGTAACCGTGATAGGCGCAGACGCCGCGGCAATGAGGCGGCGTGCGATCTCCGCCTCGAACAAGGTGTCCCCATTGAGGATCAGGCAAGGACCCGCGAGCTCCGAGCGCGCCATCCAGCAGCTCGCAAGGTTGTCGGCCAGTTTGTAGAACGGATTGTAGAGCGTACGTACTCGCATCGATCGCGGGGCGTGCCGCTCGATCTCACGCTCCACGAGGTCCTCGCGGAAGCCCGTGATCACCACGACGTCGAGGACGCCCGCCTCGGCGAGGTTGTTGAGCTGCCATGCCAGCATGCTGCGCCCGCTCAGGGGAAGCAGGCATTTTGGCATCTGCTCGGTATGGGGAAGAAGACGACTGCCCTGGCCAGCGCTCAGGATGATCGCCTTATACGGGGTACGCGAGGCCATTATCTGCAATGCATGCCTTTGGGATTCGGAGGGAGATCGCGAGCAGGTCGCAGCGGCGCGCAGACCGGGCCGCCTTGCGCCCGCGCCGCACTCGAGTGACGTCCGTTCCTAATCGGGTAAATTTTCTCTGGTCCGAGTCAGCAGGACAATCAACGACTTGCAATCGTCGAATGATACAGCCTGGACACATGCACGGTAAATCCTTGCGTGCGGGAGTGCACCCGAGACCCGGTCAGCCCACGCTGAGCTTGAGGCGCCGGATGAGCTCACCCCACTTCTTGCGCTCGGTGCCGAGCCAGCTGCGGAACTGCTCCGGCGTGCCGCCGTCGAGGTAGATCGCCCGACTTTCCATCTCCTTCTTGTAAGCGGGCTCCGAGAGCACCTTGTTGATATCGCGGTTCAAGGCCGCGACGATCGCGGGCGCAGTGCCGGCCGGGACGAGGATTCCGTAACCGAGCACCGATTCGTAGCCCGGCAGCATCTCGCTCATCGCCGGCATGTCGGGCAGCATCGGCAGGCGGCCCTTGCTCGTCACCGCCAGGCCGCGAAGCTTCCCTGCCTGCATCAGCCGCATCCCGGGATACGCCGAGTCGAACTGGAGGTGGATCTGCCCGGACATCAGCGCGGCGTTGGCCAAGGCCCCGCCCTTGAACGGCACGTGGACGAGGCGGATGTCGGCCATGGCCTGGAAGAGCTCGGCGCTCAAGTGCTGGGTGGTGCCCGGACCGCCAGAACCGAAGTTGAGCGCGCCGGGCTTCTCCTTCGCCAGCTTGATCAGCTCCGGCACGGTGTTCACACCCGAGGCGACGCTGACCATCAGCATGAGCGCCGTCTCGCCGAGCTTCACCACCGGCAGGAAATCCTTATCGGGGTCGTAAGCGAGCTTCCTGTAGAGCGACGGATTGATCGCCAGGATCGGGTGGGTCGCGAAGAACAGCGTGTGGCCGTCGGCCTCGGCGCGCGCAACGGTGCTCGCCGCGACACCCCCGCCGGCGCCGCCCTTGTTGTCGATGACCACCGAGCGCCCCCATTCCTTGCTCAGCGCGTTCCCCAGGGTGCGCGCGTGCAGGTCGGCGCCGCCGCCCGGCGCGAAGGGCACGAGCATGCGCACGTTGCGCACAGGAAAGTCCTGGGCGAGTGCGCTTGCGGAGACGGCGGTACACGCGAGCGTGGCCATCGCAGCCGCGCAGAGGTCGACGACACGACACTTACTCATCATGAGACAGGCACTCCTCGGGTAGGCGCGGCTGCGCCGCGATTGCAGCGAAACGCTGGCTGAACGAACGTCCCGATATCGACGAGGCGGCCGGGACGGCCGGGGCGGCGCCCCATTGCCCGCGATCAATCCTGGCCGGAAGGAAATTGCAGCACGAGCGCTTCGAGGCCGAGCGGGCCGGCGCGGATCTCGAAGCCCAGTTCGCTCGACTCCACGGCGACCATCGACCAGCGCGGAAATTCCTTGCCATCGAGCGCGAGACCGCCGTTGGCGACGAAGACGTAGTAGCCGCCGCCCCGCCTCGGGTCAGGTCCCATCGTGGCCATGCCGGCCCCCAGCCGCACGATGTGCGCGGCCATGTCGTCGTCGGTGATCTTTGTACTGCACCACCAGCGGCTGCAGCGCCGATCGGCCGATCGTGCCGGAACCTGCCGGGAAGAGCTGGAACTGCGTCGTGCCGTGAAAATGCGGCAGCACCGTTTCATTGGGATTGAGGTCCGACATGGTGGCCTGCGGTCCGGGCGCCACGCTGGTCGAGGACCGCGGCCCGAAGAACTCGGTGCCCCAGTGCTCGATGCCCGAGCCGGGGGACTTGATGACGCGCCGCCTGGCCAGCGCCTCGGTGCTGCTCATGGTGTAGATCATCCATGGCTCCTCTGGTGCTTGCCGGGAGGATGGGCTCGGCGGATCGTCGGCGACACGACTTTGTCCGAGACGTGGAAGTCCCAGACCGCGGCGCCACCGCTCTTCACAAACTCCTCCAGCGCCTTCGGCAGATCATCCAGGCTCTTGAAGGTCTTCCCGGGCAGCCCGAAGCCGCGCGCGATCGCCGCGAAATCGGGCCGGCCGAACACCGATCCTTCCTCGGGCATCCCCTCCGAGCGGAACTTGTGCACTTCCGAGCCGTACGCACCGTCGTTCATCAGGATGATCAGGATGTTCATGCGGTGTCGCTTGATCGTCTCGAGCTCCTGAATGTGCATCATCAGGCTGCCGTCGCCATCGAACAGCACCACCGGCCGGTCCGGGCGCGCAGCCGCGACCCCCATGGCGAAGGAGATCCCGTTGCCGATCGCACCGAACTCGCGCAGTGTGAAGAAGCGTTCCTGCGGGCGCGAGGGCATCTGCGCGAAGAACCACGAGCAGTGGCCCGAGGAATTCACGAGCTCCCAGTCGGCAGGCAGCTTGTTCTCGAGCGCTTCGACCGCATCGCGCGGATCGAGCAGCCCGGGCTCGATCTCGAACACATGGCTGTCCGGTTTCGACTCGCGAATGCGCGCCGCCATCGTCTCGGTGCGCCACGGCTTGGTGCGCGCCGGCAATGCCGCCGTCAGCGCCTCCACGCCCAGACGGGCATCCGCGCGCAGGTGGTGACGCGCGACAACCTGGCCCTGGTTCATCGCCACGGGATCGACGTCGATGTGCAGCGTCTTCGCCTTCGGCCAGAGCTGACCGCCGCCACCGGCGTGGTACGCGAGCGAGCCGCCGACCGCGATGATCAGGTCGGCCTGCGCGAGATACTCGAGCCCGACCTCGGGCGTGAAGCTGCCCGCGATCCCGATGCAGTACAGATCGTCGTGGAACAGCCCTCGCGCCGGCAGCGTCGTGGTCAGCAGCCCACCCGTCTTGGCGGCCAACGCGCGGCACGCGGGGCCCGCCTTGGCTTCGACCGCGCCCAGGCCGGCGAACACGACCACGCGTTCGGCGCCAGCCACCAGCTCGGCGGCTTTGGCCACGTCATCGGGGTGCGGCGGAATCGGCGAGGGGCGCGGCAGCAGCTGCTGCGAGGGCGTCGGCAAGCTCTCCGGGCCTTCCCAGGGCCGGTCCTGCAAATCGAACGGCACACCGATCACCACCGGACGCCGTTCGCGCCGTGCCTGCAGGAACGCGTCGCGGACCACAACCGGCATGCGCTCGGGCAGGTGCGCGATCTGGTAGGCCGCGCCCGTTGCCGTGATGAGCGGCGCCTGATCGATCCCCTGGTTGTACCACCCGCTCCTGAGCGGCGCCTCACCGGCAAACACGACCAGCGGCAGATGGGCACGCACGGCCGCCGGGAGCGCCGTGATCAATTGCGTGACGCCGGGCCCGCAGGTGACCGTGGCCACGCCAACGTCCGACGTCTTGCGCGCGTAGGCCATCGCGGCCGCAACGGCGCAGTGCTCGTGCCTGACGTAGACCATCCGACATCCCTGCTGGGCCAGTCGCGCCCCCCAGTTCATGTTCGCATCGCCGAGCAACGCAAAGCAGGTGCTCACGCCCTCCTGGATGAAGGCCTTGGCAAGGACATCGTAGACACGTGGTTTGGCTTCGTTCGTCACCGTTTGATCTCCTCCAGGTTGGCGTCTTGCTCCCTCGCACCGTCGGCGGCTGCGATCCTCTACCGTCATCCGATTGGGGTGCGGTCGAGTATAGGCAGGATAACGGGGGTGTCAACGGCGGCGGCATTCGTGTATTTCCCGCAAAGCCGCTGGCCCAGCTTGCGTTGGGTGACGTCGAGGCCGCATCGGGCCTGCACGTCGAGCCAGAACCACGGGTCGACACCGAGCCCCATGCCCAGGCGACACGCGGTCTCGGCTGTGATACTGCGATCACCGGCGCACACGAGGATTCACCGGGCCCAACGACCGTCAGCGATCTCGACGCTACGCGCCAGGCGCGCGGCCGCGCAGCGAGTCTGCGATCGCGGACAGGGCATCGGCCAACCCTCGAACCACGTCTGGCTGCGGCAGCGGCACCTTGAGGCTGCGCACCCCCGTGGCGGGGTCGTGCTCGACCCAGGGGTGAGCCGCACTGCCGCCATCACCGGCTGCGGACAGCGCGGAGGCGAGCTGCGCGCCGACCTCGATCAGGGCAGTCCACGGATCCGAGGTCATGCGCGGCGGTGGGGCGGCGTTCGTGTCTTGCGTTGCTCCGGCCATATCGCCGCTTTCGATGTTCGCACCCGCATCCGGACCCAGCGCCTCCGGCGCGGCTTCGACGCTCGCCGCCTCTTCCGCCGGCGTCACCGTCTCGGCCTCACCCATACGAACGGTCACGCTTTCGATGTCCTTCATGAACCTATTGAGCCGCGAGCCGCCGAGCGAGATCTCGTTGGCACCGCCGTCGAGTATGCCCGCCGACAGCGAGCGCTTGAATGCGAGCACCGACAGCATTCCCTCCTCGATCGTGCCCTTGGCAACGAAGTTGATGATCTGCACGGGCCGCCTCTGGCCCATGCGGTGGATGCGTCCGATGCGCTGCTCGAGGATCGCCGGGTTCCACGGCAGATCCATGTTGACCAGCGTCGAGGCGTGCTGGAGATTGAGGCCGGCTGCGCCCGCGTCGGTCGACAGGAACACGCGGCAGCCGGGATCGTCGCGAAAGCGCTCCAGCAGGGCCGGCCGCTTCTCCGAGGGGATACCACCATGAAAACTCACGTACCCGATGCCGCGCGCGTCGAGCCTGCGAATGACGATATCGTGAGTTCGCCTCCACTGACTGAACACGACGGCCTTGGCATTGGGCTGAACGATGAGCCCATCGAGCGTCGCCGCCAGCTCGTCGGCCTTGACGCCGTGGTCGGTCTCCTGGTCGAGCAGGTACGTGCTGTTGCAAGACATACGCATGTTCTGCAGCGCGCAGGTGAGTCGGCGCTGGTCGGCTTCCGACAGGAACTTCGTCTTGCGCCAGCGATGGACGATACGCGCGACGATGTCGGCGTTCTCCTGGTGGTGCTGCATCTGCATCTCGGTCATCGGGACCAGCAGGTTCTGGTCGGTACGGCTCGGCAGCTGCGTGAGCACCTCCGATTTTCGCCGGCGTATCATCACCGGGGCGAGGGTATCGCCGATCTTCTCCAACCCCTTATATCCCGTGACTCGCCCCGTATCGTCCTTGACCTGATGCTCGTTGAGCAGCTTCCAGGTGGGCCCGAGCCGGTGCTGGTCGACGAACTGGACGATGGATACGAGCTCCTCGAGCTTGTTCTCGAGCGGGGTGCCGGTCAGCACCAGAGCATAGGGACTGTCGATCCGCTTCAGGGCCCGTGAAGCGATCGTGTTCCAGTTCTTGATGCGCTGCGCCTCGTCGACGATCACCAAGTCCGGCGCCCATGCGGCAATCAGATCGAGATCGGACTTGAGCTTCTCGTAGTTCGTGATCTTGCAGAAGTCGTCTTGCGTGAAATCCCGCTGCCGCTGCGCCCGCCCACCGGCCATGACCGAGGCCAGCCGCCCGCAGAAGCGCTCGATCTCGCTTCGCCACTGGTACTTGAGCGAGGCAGGACACACCACGAGCACCCGCGCCACACCGAAGTGACGTGCCAGAATCTCCATCGCGGCAATCGCCTGCACGGTCTTGCCCAGGCCCATCTCATCGCCGATCAGGGCACGCCCGGCGCGCACGGCGAAAAGCGCGCCCTCAGCCTGATACGGATACAGCGGGATCCTGAGAAGCTTGCCGAGCTTGGGGTCAGCCGCAGCGCGCGGAAAGAGGTCGGCGAGAGCCGCTTCGCGGCGGATCGCATCGCGCCGGCCGGCGACGAAATCGAGCGCATCGT
>Ga0105107_10002489_pt1 | contig 12133 bp, 7 predicted proteins | sample PPLLaktember2015_6_FD_79335 | JGI IMG/M metagenome (GOLD analysis project Ga0105107, IMG submission 79335) | Freshwater sediment microbial communities from Prairie Pothole Lake near Jamestown, North Dakota, USA - PPLs Lake P8 Core (1) Depth... | ecosystem: Environmental > Aquatic > Freshwater >... | reverse complement strand
CTGAAAGTACTATTTTCTGAATCCCTGAAGGTTGCCAATTGCAAATCGTCCGGGGATGAGACTTCATACGTTGTGTTACTCTTTAGATTAAGCTTAATATTCTGTTGAATTATGTCTGTGTTGCTTCCCCGGTATAAAATGATCACTGCCTGGTCTTTTTCTCCATTATAGAATATAATTCCCGAAAAGTCTGAATTATTTGAAGGCCGGATAATTTCAAAAATCCCATGAGCTTTAATTTCATTCAGCTTACGATAATGGACACTTTCCTTAATGATTGTATCTCTTTGTCAGGAACTTAACAGCGACATATCAGCAGCCAGACCCAGAATATGAACCGGCATTATTCTTTGGACATTTCAGAGGCCGTCAATCCATCATTTCGCCAAATATGCAAATACTGATAGCGGTCCCATGCAATACTGACTATATCCAAAGCACCGTCCCCATTAAGATCAGTAACCCTCGCACCCAGATGACTTTCTTTTCCATGATCTATCTGTATGGGTGTAAAATTTGCTTTCCCGTCATTCTTCCATATCTGAAGCTTCAGATCCGGACCTTTGTGTTCTGCTGTAATGATATCAGGGTAATTATCACCATTCATGTCAGCAACATCAAGATTGTTCAGGGAATACTGGGTGACAATAGTTTGCCTGCTCCAGCTTTTCTGAGTTGGATCTGCAGGATGTTCAAACCAGTAGAGACTTGCATCCGGATCGGGACCCGGGGATCTTTCCTCAGTGACAACAATATCTGCTTTACCATCAGCGTTGATGTCTGCCACCTCAATCCGATCCGCATCAAACTTTGTCCTCCCCAGGGAATAATGTGCCCAGTTCCCTTTATTGTTTCCCGGATTTTTCCACCATAAAATCTCCATTCCTGATCTCTCTTCCTCTCCTTCACGTCGTCCTGCAACAATGTCCGGTAATTTGTCACCATTGATATCACCAGTATCAAATCCTTCGTCTGAAGCTTCAGGTGCAGCATGGATAACCGGCCATTCGTCTTTTTCAGAATACTTACCGGGTATTTCGAAATAATAGATGCCTTCCCCCGTAGCTAAAAGAATTTCGTCCCTGCCTCCCGGAATAATTTGACCGGTACGGTATCCCTGGCCATTTACATGTGAAGTAGGAGGAACCTCGCCAATTTTAATGCTTTGCCATGAATTTCCACCGGCATCCTTTGCCCTAAACCAATAAACATCCGGTAGTGCAGTAGCTATTATATCCCCGTAATCATTATCATCCATATCGATGAAAAGAATTCCGTCTACATTCATTCCAAGATCAATTCTCTCCCATTTATTTGTCATGTCGCCCCCCGGATTTCGGTAAAAATATCTTCCTGCCACTATGTCTTTATAGCCATCTCCGGTTATGTCCATCATATCCAGGCCAAAATATTTCATCCATACAGGCTCGTCCCAGTCGCCCCATTTGCTTCTTTGGCTATCAGCCTGAATATAGTGCCATCGATCCAATGGGATAACTGAATGCTCATGGCGGCCTTGCCTGTCGACCTTACAGGCAGCACATATAATAATCAGGCATATTGCAGTTATTGTTTTTTTCATAACAAATCGAGTAGGCCTTTCTCAGAAACCTGATTAGTTCCAGTATAGCCTGTTATTTACGATGTAATTAAACATTTCCTGGTAAAGAATAAGTTGTATATCCAGTATTCTGTTATATTTTACCATAGATTCATCGTTTCCCTCTATTAAGGAACCGTGTGAGCATTCAAAAGTAAAAGACATTGTGCCGGACAAATGATGCAAAGCGCTGACCAGGTTAAACGATCTTTTAGGAGGAAAAGCCGGATCATCATCTTCAATACTCAATGTCCAGCCTTCTTTAGAATGAGGCATGTTCAAAGATCTGTAACGCTGGTTCAGCTGGCTTGCTAATTCAGCTACCCTTTTCTTCATGAATAACGGAGTATGATAGTTTTGCAGCATAGATGGAACCAAGCAACAGCATGAATGCAATGAAACAGTGATATCGGGAGCTTCGTCACGGGCTATTTTCAGGATGGCTTTCGTTTCTTCTGCCATCGGAGAAAAAAATTCATCATGCATTATATTTATACCATTGTCATTGAAGTAGGCGCCCAGCATACCTACATCACCCTTCATGGGATGGAGACCTTTACATTGGGGGTGCTTCCACCATGTCCCGTCTTTCCGGGTGCCCTGAGCGTATTTGGTCATCATTTCACACGGAAGGTTGACAAAGCTGTCATAAGGGCATCTTTTCCGTCCATCCGGATTCCCGGAGGGGATAATGATAACCCTGCACTGATCGACATATTTCTTCAGTTCCGGCCAAGCCCTGCCACGGTAATCCTTACCGGTCTCAGATATATGAATCAGGTTCACCAGACCTGCTATTCCTTCCCCTTCTGATCCATGTACCGGTCCCACAAAATATACGACAGGTTTTGTACAGGAATCTTTTTTTGCATAATAGGCGGCATTTCCTGCTCCTACAGCCGAATTATAATTTGCCTGAGACTGAAAGTCATCCTTTTGACCATAATATACAGCATAAACCGGTAAACCTCCGGGAGTGCTGGCTATTACTTCAGCCTTTCCGGTTTTAAGGCCCTTTATTTCGGCTTTGATATCTGAAAGTCTTGATTTGTAAAAACCAGGGATATCTTTATTGTTTGGCGGATCGCCCGGATCAATAGGATTTTGAGATAAAGTGATCTCAGAAGATAGTATAATGACTGACAGAACAAGGTGTTTAATCACTATTTTTTTCATTTGAGGTAAATTAAATAAGGAAAATGGCATCGGATAGGGAGAAGTAAATTGAAAAATACGGGAGGGTTTTTCCCTCCCGGTTTTATTATTCGTAAAGAGGATTTTGTACAAGTTTTGGCGCTCTGTCCATTTCACCCCTTGAAATCGGGAACCAGTATAATTTATCATGCCAGACTTTCTGAGGAGCTGCATATGCCTGCATCCATTTAGTCGTTGTCACACCATTTTCCGTTACTTGCGTGATATCCACGCCATAAACGTACTGAGCAAAATTTGCCTCGAGGGTTTTCCACCTTCTTTCATCAAACCACCGTTTATTCTCAAAGGCCAGTTCAATGTTCCTTTCATGACGCAATGCTGTTTCAATATCACCTGTGAAATTGGGAAGTCCGGCACGGTTCCTTATAATATTTATGTATGCGGTGGCAGTCGGAATGTCACCAAGCTCTAACGAAGCTTCGGCATAATTCAACAGTATCTCGGCATAGCGGATCCAGATACATATATTCTGATTCCGGTCAGTAACACCTTGTACCGCATCGTCCATCTGTTTCTTTATCAGATATCCTGTATATGGTGCATTCTGAGGTGACACAGGACCCTGCCGTGTATCCAGCCCAAACCTTTTACTTATTTCCACTCCGTTTTCTTTAACTATTCTGGTTCTCCGGTCATAGATACCAAGCGGATCTATAGAAATCATGTCAGGTGGACGCTTTTGCCACAGAGTGCTATCGTATAGAATACTTGCGTAAAACCTAGGTTCACGATTGTGATAAATATTTTCATTTGTAAATACTGACGAAATATTTACATATTCTTTATTGGCATTAAATGTAAAATGGTCAAAGAACTTCGAACCATCCTTCATTTCATAATCATCAACCATGTTCCCGTAAGGAGCATTGTTCCCCCAGCAATTAAGCCCGTTGGGACCGCACCACCTGTTTGTCCACATTGCAAATCCAACATCCAGTCTATACATCCTGCCCCAGATAACTTCTTTATCTGCCAGAGTATAGGCTTTAAAGAAATCGAAGTATTTTTTAGCAACAGCATCCTGATCAGGAGCTCCAAAATCAGACAGTTCACATGTTCCAAGATCCATAACTGCTTTCGCTGCATCCCTTGCTGCTGTCCATAAAGCATTTCTGTCGGGATTGCTATAACCTACATACTCACTTCCAGCCTGGCCATCTGCCATAAGATCACTTGCTGCAAACAACAGCATATTTGATTTAAGAGCCATAGCAGCTTCTTTTGTGGGCCTTCCCATTATCGAATTACTTTTGAAATCGAGTAGCTGTGCAGCATCATCACAGTCTTTAGCAATGAAATCAACGGTTTCCTTGAAAGTGTTTCTGCCAATTTCCGAGAAATCGGCTCCCAGCTGATTGGGTTGATCAAAAATCGGAACGCCACCATATACACGGCATAGTTCATAATAAAATACGGCTCTGAGAAAGATAGCCTCACCTTTTAATATCCCGGCACTTGCCTGGTCAGGCATTTTGTCAATATTGGAAATGAAGTAATTTAATCTCTGAATATACTCAAACCTGCTCCAGTTCAGATGACCACGGTCAGTTCCGGCAACATCCGGACTTACCTGTGCTCTGTCATATTCTGTCAGGCTTCCGCCCTTTAAATAGGTGTTTTCTGTTGTAAAAGGACCTGTTCCATAATGATTGCCACGCTGAACATTGCCATTGGGAAGTGCTTCATAAACGGCATTCAAATATCTGCTGGCAAGGTTAGCATCCGCCCAGATGAGAGGGTCGGAATAGCTATCCAGGGGAGTTTTATCAAGAATATTCTCACTGCATGCAGGGAGCAAAAACACCAGGATAGCGAATAAATATATGTTTTTAATATTTCTTTTCATTATAATAAATTTTAATCATTTTCTAAAAATGTATGTATCAGAAGGATATTTGTGCACCCAGGGAGATTATCCGCTGAAGGGGATACGAACTGACACCTGCCTGTTCAGGATCGGTGAAATCCTGAGCTGACCAGAGCGTCCACAGATTTTGTCCGGAGAAATAGATCTTCATATCTTTAGCCCTGACTGATTTTAAAACACTGCCGGGAATGGTATAGCTAAGCTGGAGGTTTTTCACACGTGCAAATGATATATCATCATAAAAATAGGTGCTGACAAAATCATCTGACCTCCAGTACTCATCTGACCAGTTAAATGCTCTGGGTCTTGTACCGTCAGTATTTTCAGGGGTCCATCTGTCTTCGGAGTCCCTCACAAAGTAATTGCCTGCAAGTCCTCTCTGGATATTGGTATCCAGTCTTCTCCATGCTCTGCCGTGACCCTGTATAAGTGTGCTGAATTCCCAGTTCCGGTATTTAAGGTTCAGGTTTAATCCAAATGTCAGTTCCGGAGTTGAGGTTAGAGGGAATAATTGCCTGTCTAAACCATCTATCTTTTTGTCGTCATTATAATCCTCCAGGATCAGGTCACCTGGTTCGGCTCCTGAAACATGAGGATAGGAATTCACATCTTCCTCGTCATCAAATATACCAATCCACTTATAAAGCAGCAAGGCTCCCTGAGGTAAACCGGTCCTGACCTGCCACTCTACAGATTGTGCAGGTTCGTCAAATTCAATGATTTTATTACGGGCAAAATTCAGGTTGCCATTTATATTATAGCTGAAATCCCCCCTGGTGTCATTGTATCCCAATACAAGTTCAAATCCCTTACTGTCAACAATACCAAAATTTTCATCCGGAAGGGAAAGTCCTATAAACTGAGGTACCGATGCATTTCTCTCAACAAGGATATTATTACGTCTTTCGTAGAAAAAGTCCGTGTTAAAGGTAAACTTATTTAAGAAAATTGATTCCCAGCCAAAATTGTAGATGTTTGCCACTTCCCAGGTTATATTGGGATTTGGAGTTCCTGATGGTGAAAGACCAGCTTCATAAGTTCTGTCTGTCCCCAGTGGAGCTCCTGTGGAAAATCTGTACATGGTCAGGTACTGAAATGCAGAAACAGCATCATTACCCATCTGTCCCCATGAGGCTTTAAGTTTGAAAAAGTCAATAAAGCCAATACTATTTTTCCACCACTCTTCGTTGGACATTCTCCAGCCCAGAAGCACTGAGGGAAATGTGCCCCAGCGTCCCGATTCCTTTGAGAATCTTAAGGAACCATCCCGGCGAAGGCTGAACTGCAACAAATATGTACCATCATAATCATAGCTTATACGTCCGAAATAATTCATTCGTGCATCAAGTCCGATTGAGGCACTGTTTGTCTTTTCCTCGTCACCGCCTGCAAAAAGGTAGGGCAGCTGATCTGAGAGAAAATATCTGCGGGAAGCAGTAAATGTCTCCCAGTCATCTTCACTTTGCTCGAATGCAACAAAAGCATCTATATTGTGAACAGCCCCCAAAGTATTCCTGTAGTCAAGTCTTACCCTGGGAGTTTTTGCAAAAGACTCAGAAGAGGTTTCTATCAGATACGGTTCCGATACAGCTACCTTAGATCCTATAAGAAAATCTGATCCGTCTTCCTTTCCCGTATTTCCTGCAGCCAGATAAGCATCCTTATCAAAGTAATAAAGAGTAAATGGTCTGTTGAAGTATTTATTTCTCCTGTAATAAATATCATATGCATACTGCCCGGTTAAACTCAATCCTTTTACCCATGGAATTTTCAAAGTGGCAGAAAACATATTGTTGCTATAATAACGTTTATCCCGATCAAAACCTGGCACATTAGTAGAAATGACCACTGGTTGAAGCCCTCTTTCAAAATCCGGACCCGGCAATCCGTTGGGCCAGAATGCGGGGGAGGTGGGCCACATCCTTGTTGCCATATCAAAAAGTGTATACTCAATATCAGGACGATAGAAGGTGCCTCCTGAGTATGTGGAATAATTTCTGTTTTCCTGTATCCCTGCCAGATCAATAGCGAAATTCAGGAATTCATTAACTTTTATATCAATATTAGCCTTTATATTATGTCTTTTATAATTGGTCGAGTTTGATTCATAGAGTCCATTGTCAGACTGGTTGCCATAGGAAACAAAATAACTTATATTCTGGGATCCGCCATTTATGGATAAACTGTGGTTTTTGGAAGTGGTGTAATCCTTAAAAACCGCATCATACCAGTCGGTATTCGGATGTGTCCATGGATATTCTCCCGACTTATACCTGGCTATATCATCAAGAGAGTATCTCATACTTGCCTCGGGAGTTCCCTTATATGACTGATATTCGCGAATCATTGTAGCATAAGTTGCAGCATCAGTCATATCCGGTATCTTTGTTGGCGAAAGGAATCCATGAGAATAACGGTATGAAAGAGTTGGGGCAGTATTTAATACCCCGCGTTTTGTGGTAACAAGGATAACCCCATTGGCTGCCCTTGCACCATAAATTGCAGCTGATGCATCTTTAAGCACTGATATGCTTTCTATATCATCCGGGTTCAAAGAGTTTATATCGCGGTCGGTTATACCATCCACAACAATCAAAGGGGAATTATTTCCAAGTGTCGCGTTACCCCTGATGCGAATAGTGGCTGCATCATCTCCGGGATTTCCTGATCCCTGCATGAATATTGCACCGGGCAGTCGGCCTGCAAGCATATTGGATACTCCGGAAACAGGAGCAACGGTCATCTCATCTTTGTTAATCTGAGTTATTGAACCAATTACATTGACTTTCTTTTGCGAACCATAACCGATCACCACTACTTCTTCCAAACCAGTTAGTACCTCAATCAGGGTTACGTTAATCTGGGTTAATGTTCCAATAGTGACTTCCTGTGTTTCCATCCCGATGAATGAGAATGTCAGACTTTTTGCTCCCCGACTGGCTTCAATACTGTATTTGCCGGCAATATCGGTCACCACTCCCTGAGTTGTTCCGGTGACAACAACGTTTACGCCGGGTATCGGGGAACCATCTTTGTCGGTAACAGTACCGGTTATTTGTATTTGCTGTAAATTAAAATCAGTTTCTGCTTCTTTATTAATCAATAATACTTGTCTGCCCTTAACAGCATATTTAATTTCTGTTTTTGCCAGGATATTATCCAGAACTTCTGTTATATTTTGGTTTTCGGCCTGGATATCCACTTTTTGGAAAACATCTATCATTTTTGAGCTGTAGAGGAAAAAGAATTCGCTCTGACCCTCTATTGCGCTCAGGACTGTCTGGATGGGAACATCCTTCATGTCGAGATTCAACCTCGCAAACTGCGAGTATGTTTTGCTTCCGAATACATTGAAAATTGTAACCAAAAGAAGAAGGTTCGTTAATTTCATAATTCTGAAGGTTTTACCCGAACAAACCTTTAATAAAGCTGTTCGTAGTACATTAAAGATTTTTTTCATAAATTTAAATGATTTAGACAGTTAATAAACTAAATCGCATTATATACTCATTAACATGGGTATTAATGCTTTAAAAATGTGCAGGGAGGCCGGGAAGGGCTTCCTTGCTTTTTAAGGTTAAATAGATTTGTGCTTCATAGGCAAGGTCTCGTTAGGTCAGTTTACAGGTTAATTAATCTTACTTCACTTTATAAGGTAGTTTTTCTCTTTCCCACAACAATTTTTGGTTTCAGGTACTGCCTGTCATTTATTGTTGTACGGTTATAGATTTTATATGTTATCGGGCTGACAGTCTTTAACATCTGCATAACATCCTCAATGGATTCATCAATAAACGTGGCTGTGTATTTCAGTTCAAGAAGATCGGTGTTCCTTATCTCAAAAGTTACATTGTATCTCCTGCTAATCTTTCTTAATACTTCCTCAAAAGGAGTGTCGTTGAACCGCAATTTATTCTCTTTCCAGGATATATAGGTTTCCGTGGAAACATCCCGAACAATAACTTTGTTTGTTTTTGTAAAAAAGACTGCCTGCTGGCCGGTTCTTAAATCAATAGTCTCTTGTCCGGCTATTGCTACTTGTATTTTCCCCTCTTCAAGGGTTGTCTCTATCCGGTCATCATTATCATATGACAAAACATTGAACCGTGTACCTGTAGCAGAAACACTCACTTTTCCCAACAGAACAACAAATGGCTTTTCCGTATTTGTGCGAACATTAAAAAATGCTTCACCCGATAGTTTTACTTTACGCTCCCTAATATTATAGTCTGTCGTATACTCTATTTTACTGCCTGAATTCATAACTATATATGTTGAATCGGCAAGATATATATGAGCTTTCTCTCCTTCGGACGTGGTTACAGTTGTTGATGCGACAGTAATTTGTTTGTTTGATTTTTTTTCAGTAAGCCAGAGAGTTAAACCACCAATGGCAACTACACAGGCAACTGATGCTGCGGCTATCAATAATCTGAAATTTTTCTTATTCAGTGTTACCACATGATTATTTCTGATAATCCCAATCCCCAAATGTTTTGAAATATCCGACCATGCTTTGTCAGTTATAAAATGGTCAAGCTTTGTCTTTATCCCCGTTTCATGCCATAACTCATTTTCCTCATCAAAGATCCGCCGGTTTCCGGAATCCTTTTCGAGCCATACTTTTAAAACATCCATCTCACTGTCCGAAATCTCTCCGGATAAAAATTTAATTACCAGAGTTTTGTTGTCCAATTCTTCCCTCATTGATCTATATTAAAATTTATAATAATACAAGGAAAAACGATTTTACCCTTACTTTTAAGATGAAGTACCAGACTTTTCTGTCCGGCACTCCCCTAAACTAATCTAACCTCTGTAAGAAATCCTCCGAACCTCTTAAGAATAACTACATGAATTAATACAAATAAGTTAACCTTTATCCTTAAGATGCCAGTTAAATTTTTCCAGCGTATACCTGATTATTTACAGATCAGAGAAAGATACTTATTAAGGGAATAATCACCATTTTAAGGGAGTCTTTCAACTCGAGCCTCAGTATCTGCAGCGCTTTTGACATTTGCGCTTCAACTGTTTTTACTGAAATATGAAGGTTTTCTGCTATTTCACTGTACTTAAGACCCTCCACCCTGCTTAAGTTAAAGATTCTTTTGCACTTAGGAGGGATCTTACCTAGAGCAGTGGCGATATTATCATTTAGTTCATCAGCTATGAGTGATTCATAAGGAGAGACTTCCCTGTTGTCAACATAAACAAGTTTGTAAATCTCGATATACTTCGATTCAACCTTTTTCCGGCGAAGCTTGTTAATGCAAATGTTCCGGGTGATCTTAAAGAGGAAAGCTTTCAGTGACTCTTCCGGATCAATATCTTCCCTCCCTTCCCATATCTTAGTAAAAACCTCCTGTACAACCTCCCGCGCTTCTTCCGGATCATTAGAGTATTTATTGGCAAAACAACACAGGCTCACATAGTACTTTCGAAAGAGCAGCTCAAAGGCCTGTTCATCTCCAAGTTTTACTTTCAGGGCAAGCATATCTTTCATTATAGCCTGTTTAGGTTTTCAGAAAAGGGTTGGTTTAAAAAAATCCCAGCTAAAACATTCTTTTCACAACAACCTGGCAATTTAGGTATTTATTAACAGAATTGAGAATATAAATATTTGTTTTTACATTGCAGTAATAGCTGATCTGATATCAAAAGTTTTAGACCTGAATGGAATCGACTTTATTTTTATATTATCTGAGGTTTAATAGTTACTGTTCATATATTTATTCCTTAATTCGCAGGAACAATATCTTTGATAACTGATTTTGTGTCAGTGAAATATTAAACACATTATTTCTGGTATTCTTGAAATCTATCAATTGTTCCTTATCTGTCGATGAGACTTCATAAATTGTGTTACTCCTTAAATTTAACTTGATATTCTGGCTGATATTGCCTTTATTATTTCCACGATAAAAAATAATTGCAGCCTGATCTTTTTCCGTATTATAGAAAACGACTCCTGTGCAATCTTCTTCATTTGAAGGCCGGATAATTTCAAAAATCCCATGAGCTTTAATTTCATTCAGTTTACGATAATGGAAACTCTCCTTAATGATTATATCTCTTTGCCAGGTTTTTAACAGCGACATATCTGCAGAAACACCCCAGACGCCAATCATACAACTGCGGCAATACATCCTGAGCAGTTCGGGATCCTGAAGCTCGTCAGGCCGGTTAGTCCATCTCTCTATTTTTTCCAATGGTAAGAAATTTGCGGCTCCAAGCGCTTCAGATATATTGGTCCGTGCATGCTCCAGCCCATTCCTGTTCCCGTCACGGATCCAGTGGATCTGGCAGATTGAATTGGTCAGCTCATTGATCATACGTCCACCGCTCATGCATCCTTCTATAAAAAGATCAGGGTGCGCATTGCGAACTGCTGTGAGTGCCTCCTGAAAAGCAATAACGTTTTTCATTTTGCCTTCACGTGATTCAGTTGCAAAAAAATCCTGATCGTATTTCCACCAGTCCATATAATAATCATTGCGAAGCTGACTGATATGTTCAAGCAGTTTGGATTTGAAATCATGACCTGCCAGATCGAGCAAATATGCCTTCATAAAGGGGACATACCTTCCCGGCTGATCTACTTCCGGTGGTATATTATTTGTATCGGCCACAACCAGTTGGGGGCAACTCCATAAACCCGGTATCAAACCATTGTCCCTGACAAATTTAAGAGCCCCTTCAAATTCTCCGGGTTTGAATTTGTCGGGGTGCGGCTGCCATTTCCCTACAGACTCATACCATCCGGCATCAACTACAAAAACGTCAAATTCATAAGGTGCCATAGATTTTATCTGGTCCTTAATGAATTTCTCAGTCAAATTAAAACGAACGGAATACCAGTGATTATATATAAACGGGAATATGGATTCGGGCATGCTGTATTTTGCATGAGCCAGTTCATTCCGTATGTCCAGCCATTGTTTCCGGTCGGCTGCCTCATCTGTTTTTTTAAGTAGCGTAATCTCCAGAACCGGACCATTGATTTTTTCACCTGGAAGTAAAGTCAATTGTGTTTCTTCAGGAGGTAAATAAACGTTTAAATCTGTTGTTTCTGCACCTTGTCTCAGGTCGAATCGCCAGCCTCCGCTCCAGTTAAGAGCAAACAGACACTTAAAATCATCTTTCTCTATAATCCAGTAAGGTACATCTCCTTCAGTTCCACTTCTTTCTGATGAATACATATCGGAAAACAAGTGTAAATTCTGACCTTCTGAATACTTTTGCTGAACTGGCTCATAGGTCAGGGCTTTCCACCATTTTAGGGTTCCGGAACCTGAAGGATTGTCCCATAAGGATTCCCAGACCTAAAATTTATCAATATTGATTGTTTGACGGGAAGTATTTGATAACGACATGGAGTAACTCAATAAGGGAAATTGCCTGGAAACCGAGATTTGCCAGGTTACGTCTAATCCGGATAATTTTTGTGT
>Ga0105107_10002488_pt1 | contig 12138 bp, 13 predicted proteins | sample PPLLaktember2015_6_FD_79335 | JGI IMG/M metagenome (GOLD analysis project Ga0105107, IMG submission 79335) | Freshwater sediment microbial communities from Prairie Pothole Lake near Jamestown, North Dakota, USA - PPLs Lake P8 Core (1) Depth... | ecosystem: Environmental > Aquatic > Freshwater >... | reverse complement strand
GGCGGCCCGGGGAGGCGGTTCGCGCTCGAGGCGCATCCGGAACTGCTCGACGATCGCGCGTTCGCCCTCGGCCTCGATGTACACGCCATGCGGTGTGTTCTGGCACCACCCGGCGATGCCGAGCTCCTCCGCGAGCCGGTACACGAACGGACGGAATCCGACGCCCTGCACCGCGCCGCCGGCGGCGATGCGCAGGCGCTCACGCATGCGCCGCCTCCACGCGCCCCTCGAGCCAGTCGCACCACTCGTCAATGCCCGCCCCGTTAGTACAGGAGGTCTCGAAGATCAGCAGGTCCGGATTGACTGCCCTGGCATTGCTCCGGATCACACCGACGTCGGCGTTGACGTACGGCAGGAGGTCGACCTTGTTGATCACGAGCACCGCGGCGTTGCGGAACATCCCCGGATACTTCAGCGGCTTGTCGTCGCCCTCGGCCGTGCTGAGCACCACGACCTTCATGGCCTCGCCCAGATCGAAGTTGGCCGGGCACACCAGATTGCCCACGTTCTCGATCACCACGAGGTCCGCGCGATCGAGCTCCAGCCGGCCCAGCGCGTCGTTCACCAGGCGCGCTTCGAGGTGACACCCGCCGTTGGTCACGATCTGCACCACCGGCACGTCGTAGCGGGCCACGCGCTGCGCATCGAGGTCGGTCTGCACGTCACCCTCGATCACCACGATGCGGAGCCGATCTCGCAGCCGCTCGATCGTGCGCTCGAGGAGGCTTGTCTTGCCGGCGCCTGGCGAGCTGACCATGTTGATGGCGAACAGGCCGTTGGCCTCGAACGCCAGCCGGTTCTCGGCGGCAATCGCGTCGTTCCGCTCGAGAAGCCTGCGTTCGATCGTGACGATGCTCATGAGACTCCCGCCCCTTCCTCCGCCAGGCTCGCGGCCCGATCACCTGACTCGTCGTCGGCCAGCTCCAGGTACATGACCTGCAACTCACGGCCCTCGACCATCTCGACGCCGACGTCGCCGCAGGCCGGACACGCGAACCGCGGAAGATCCAGGTCGAAGCGACTCCCGCACGCCCGGCACACCGCGCGCGCCGGCACCCGCTCGATCACCAGCTCGGCCTGTTCGTAGGGGGTGTCGCGGATGATCGCGCCGAAGCAGAAATCGAGCGACTCTGGCACGACGCCCGCCATCTCGCCCACGCGCACGTGCACGACGCGCACGCGCCCTCCGAGCTCTGCGGGCACGTGCATCCGCACGAGATCGAGGATGCCGCCGGCGATGCCCAGCTCATGCATCGATGGCCTCGCGCTCACACACGCTCAGCCGCACCACGTCCCGGACCGTGGGAAGCGCGGCAGCCACCTCGGGTGAGAGGGACAGCGTCATCGGGCGGATCTCGGCGATCGACACGGTGATGAGCTCGATGGACGGCAGCGGCCCTCCAAGCTGAGCCGCCTCGATGAGATCGCGCAACCCGATGTCGTGCGCCGTCAGGGCACGCGGGAAGTCCGAGGCGTACCGGGGCCGGATCACCGACACCGTGCCAGGCGGCTGGCCATCCGTCGTGGCGTCGATCATCACGATGGGGTCGAAGTCGCGCAGGTATTCGAGCAGGTGGAAGCCGCCGGTGCCGCCGTCGACGATCGAGACCCCGCTCGGCCATGTCTCGCGCCGCAGGTACTCGACGGCGTGCACGCCGACGCCCTCGTCGCCCATCAACACGTTTCCGATGCCGAGGACGAGGCGCGCTGGCATCTCCCGCCCCCTCGCCTACTGACGCTCGACGAACCGCGACCCGGTGACGATCGAGGAGATCTCGCCCTTGGCTTCGACGACGTCGTGGAATACGGCGAGGTAGACGTGGATGCCCGCGAACAGCAGGAATCCCCACATGCCCAGGTGGTGCCACTGGCGCACCTCGGCGTCGCCGCCCATCAGCGGCGTGACCCAGGCGAACACTTGCGGCAGCCACCAGGTGCTCATCGGCGCGTACAGCGCGAACCCTGTCGCGACCATGAACGCCGTCAGGAGGAAGATGACAAGGTAACTGAAGGCCGCGAGCGGATTGTGCCCCACGTAGTCGACCGGCTCCTTCTGCAGTTGAAGCACATCGACCCTGACGACGTTCCACATGCCCTGCAGGCGCTTCTTGATGGCGGACGGACGGAAAACCAGGAACGCCGACCAGCGCGCGTGCCGGTTGCCCATGAACAGCCAGTACACGCGCAGCACGAATGCGAAGAGAAAGACGTAGGCAGCCGCGAAGTGCGCCAGCCGGACGTACCCGAACCAGAAGCTATTCCACGCCTCGCTCGTCGTGAGCACGGCGGGGGGCCGGCCGATCAGGAACCCCGTCGGCGCGAGCACGAGGATCGAGGCGACCGTGATCCAGTGGTACAGGCGCACGGGCCATTCCCAGATGTAGACGCGCTCGTAGGTGGGCCGTGCCATGGCTCGCGTCCTCAGAACGTGTTGAGGTGGTGCACCGACCGCCCGTGCTCATCGTGCAGGTGCACGGCGCAGGCGATGCACGGATCGAACGAGTGAATCGTGCGCAACACCTCGACCGGCTGATCGGTGTTGGCGACCGGCGTGCCGATGAGCGACGACTCGTAGGCGGACATCTGCCCCTGCGCGTCGCGCGGAGACGCGTTCCACGTGCTCGGCACCACCAGCTGGTAGTTGTCGATCTTCCGGTCGCGGATGACGATCCAGTGCGCGAGCGCGCCGCGCGGAGCTTCGGTCAGTCCAACGCCGCGCGCCTCCGCCGGCCAGGTCGAGGGGTCCCATCGGGTCGTGTTTGCCGTGCGTGTCTCGCCTCTCTTGATGTTGGCGAGAAGCTGCCCGTAGAACTCCTTGGCCCAGCCGGCGATGAGCTTGGTTTCCAGTCCCCGCGCCGCCGTTCGTCCCAGCGTCGAGAACAGCGCTGTGAGGGGCACGCCCAGCTGCTTCAGCGTGCCGTCGACGATGTCCTTGACCTCCTGCCGGCCCGACGCGTATGCGACCAGCATGCGCGACAGCGGCCCGACTTCCATCGGCTGGCCCTTCCATCGCGGGGTCTTCATCCACGAGTACTTCTGATTCACTTCGAGCTGCTCGTAGGGCGGTTTCGGTCCCGTGTAGTGCAGCTTCGTCTCGCCCTCCCAGGGATGCTTGCCCACCTGGTCGCCGCCGGCATAGTCGTACCAGGAGTGCGTCACGAATTCCTGCACCTCCATCGGATCCGCCCCGTCGATGGGCAGGATCTCCGCCAGGTTGCGATTGAGGATCACCCCGCGCGGGAACTTGAACGCCCCGACGTCGGCGTAGCCGTTCACCGGCAGGTCGCCATACGCCATGTAATTCGACAGGCCGCTGCCGATGGCGCCCCAGTCCTTGTAGAACGAAGCGATGGCCAGGAGATCCGGGATGTAGACCTGGTCGACGAAACGTTCCGCCTCTTCGAACAGCTGGCCCACGTGCGCGAGCCGTTCGGCGTTGATGGCGTTGACCTCGTCGATGTTCAGCGAGCACGGGACGCCGCCGACCAGGTAATTCGGATGCGGGTTCTTGCCGCCGAAGATCGTGTGGACCTTCACGATCTCCTTCTGCCATTCCAGTGCCTCGAGATAGTGCGCCACGCCGATCAGGTTGACCTCGGCGGGCAGCTTGTAGGCGGGGTGGCCCCAGTACCCGTTGGCGAAGATGCCGAGCTGGCCGCTTTCCACGAACGTCTTCAGTCGCCTCTGCAGGTCCGTGAAATAGCCCGGTGAGCTCTTCGGCCAGCTCGACAAGGACTGGGCGATCTCCGACGCCTTCTTCGGATCCGCCCCGAGCGCGCTCACCACGTCCACCCAGTCGAGTGCGTGCAGGTGATAGAAGTGCACGACGTGGTCCTGCAAGTACTGCGCGCAGAACATCAGGTTTCGAATCAGCTCCGCGTTCGGCGGCACGGTGATGCCGAGCGCGTTCTCGACCGCCCGGACCGACGCGAGCGCGTGCACCGTGGTGCAGACGCCGCACGCCCGCTCGGTGAACGCCCACGCGTCGCGCGGGTCGCGTCCCTTCAGGATCAGCTCGAAGCCGCGCACCATCGTCCCCGAGCTGTAGGCGTCGACGACCTTGCCGTCCTTCACCTCCACCTCGATGCGCAGGTGCCCTTCAATCCTGGTGATGGGGTCGATGACGATGCTGTTGGCCATGGGACGGTCCTCGCCCTATTGCTGTCCGTCGCGTTCCAGGCCTTCACGTTCCTGGTCCACGATGACCTTGCGCTTGCGCACGGACGTCAGCGCCGCGTGCGCCACGATGCCGGCACCTGTCGCGACCGCCGCGGTCATGCCGACCGCGTCCGCGTTCGCTTCGATGCTGAGCCCTGGCAGGTTCTCCAGATGTGAGTAGAACGGCCCGTTGTCCCAGAAATTGGCCTCGCTGCAGCCGATGCAGCCGTGGCCCGACTGGATCGGGAAGCTCACGCCGCCGTTCCACCGTGTCACCGCGCACGCGTTGTACGTCACCGGCCCCCGGCACCCCATCTTGTAGAGGCAGTAGCCGCGCCTCGCATTCTCGTCGTCCCACGACTCCACGAAGAGGCCGGCGTCGTAGTTCGGCCGGCGATAGCAGGTGTCGTGGACGCGGCGGGAGTAGAACGCCTTCGGACGGCCCACGGCATCGAGGTCGGGAATCGTGTCGAACGCCAGCAGGTGCACGATGGTGGCCGCCATGACCTCGCCAATCGGGGGACACCCGGGCACCTTGATAATTGGCCTGTTGGTGATGATTTCGTGGATAGGAGTCGCCCCCGTCGGATTCGGCCGGGCCGCCTGGATGCAGCCATTGGAAGCGCAGCTGCCCCACGCCACGATCGCCTTCGCGCCCTCCGCGGCTTCCTTCACGATGTCGAGCGACGTCCGGCCGCCGATGCAGCAGTAGACGCCGTCCGCCCCGGTCGGCACCGAGCCCTCCACGAGCATCAGGTACTCGCCGTGGTGCTTCTTCATGGTCTCGTGAAGAGCGGCCTCGGCCTGGTGACCGGCCGCGGCCTGAAGCGTCTCGGTGTAGTCGAGGGAGATCTTGTCGAGAATGATGTCCGAGACGATCGGGTGCGAGGACCGGATGAAGGACTCGCTGCAGCAGGTGCACTCCTGGAAATGGAACCAGACCACCGGGAGACGTGGTTTGGTCTCGAGGGCGTGCACCACCTGGCCGACACTGGAGGACTCGAGGCCGGCCGCTGCAGCGAGCCACGCGCAGAACTGAAGGAAGTCGCGCCGGGAATGGCCCAGGCTCTCCGCCTGCTCCCAGATGGTCGGTGACCTGCGCATAGGGCCTCCCGGGGTAGAAGAATCCTGTTGGCAGAGACAGGCATATGGCGTGCCACGCGCGAGGTTGCGCGTTGGCGTCGTTCGCTCGCGCGCGTCGCCGGCCGTCACCTCGGCGGCTGCGGGTTTTCACGCTGTAGAGTGTGCGACTTTCCGCACAACCCGGTTGCCGTCAGCCGCCGCTGGCCGCCTGCGTTGGCTGTGCGGACATTGCCGCGCCTCAGGGGACGGCAGCGTCATTGCTTTCTCGTTGTACAGGCGTCACCCGCCGGGTCGCGCCGTCCGAGGGGGCCATGGCTGAAACCACGCACCAACTGCTCACCGTTGCCGAGGCGATCGCGACCCGACGGTCCATTCGCGCGTACACCAGCGACCCGCTCAACCGCGACACAATCCGCCATCTGCTGACCGCCGCCGTACAGGCGCCCACGGCCCTGCACGGCGAGCCATGGGCGTTCGTCGTGGTGCAGAACGCCGAATTGCTGATCGCCATCTCGAAGCAGGCCAAGAGCAGTTGGATCAAGGAGACCGCGCACTACCGGGACCTTCACGCGGCAGGGCGCGACGACAATGCGGAGAAGTACCTGCAAACGCTGGAGCACGACGACTTCAACATCTTCTACGGCGCGCCGGCGCTGATCGTGATCTGCGGCCGCCCGATCAGCCCGTTCGTCTTCGCGGACTGCTGGCTGGCCGCGGAGAACCTCATGCTGGCCGCCTGCGCGCGGGGCCTGGCCACCTGCGTCATCGGATCGGCGGTGCCCATCCTCAACACGCCCGACGTCAAGCGGGAGCTCGGAATTCCGGCCGACGTGTCAGCCGTCGCTCCAATCGTGGTCGGGGTCCCGCGAGGAGAAGCCCCGCCGGTCTCCCGCAAGCCGCCGGAGATATTGACATGGAAGTAATTCGGTCCTTGGTCCTTGGTCCTTGGTCCTCGGTCCTTGGTCCTCGGTCCTCGGTCCTCCGTTCGGAGTTCTCCGTTCGGAGGTCGCCGTTCCGGGTTGTGAGTTGTTCGCTGTCGGTCGTGAGTTGGTTCAGTATCTTCCTGGCTTCGCCTTGAGGACGCCGAGCTGGAGCAGGAGGCCGGTGAAGTCGTACATCCGGCGTTCGCGGATGATCTTGCCGTCTCTCAGGTCGAGGACCAGCACGCCGTGGATTTCGAACCGGCGGCCGGTCGCGGGCACGCCGAAGAGGTCGCTGGTGTGGGTGGCGTGGACGCGGAACAGCTGCGCCACGCGGTCGCCCTCGATCAGCCGGTCGTCGCTCTCGAGCGTCCAGTCGGCGAACACCTTGAACAGCTCGCGGTAGGACTGCTCGATCGCCTCACTGCCGGTCACGGTACCGAAAATCGGGCTGTGAACGACCCCGTCGGCGGCGTGGGCCGAGGCGAGACCGATGGGATCGCGGTTTCGCCAGTGCTGTTCCCGATCGCCCAGAAATGCCAGGACTTCGTCGCGTGTCATCCCCATCCCTCGATGTGTGAAACCCCGAGCCCAGTCTCACCACGCCTCAGACGGATGTCAAGCGGCTCCTCGGCAAATCAGCCACCGCATCGGCTCGCGACGAGCGCGTCGACGAGCGCGAGATACTCCGGACGAGTCACGGACCGCTGCCCCTGTCGCGTCTTGTGCGCCACGACCATGTCGACCGCCGGCAGCACCGTGATGAACTGGCCGACCGCGCCGATGCCCGTGTACGCACCCCTGTAGGCGTCCCGATCGAAGGGACTGTCCCAGATCCACCAGAGGAGACCGTAGCCGAACGGCCCCTTCCGGTACGCTTCCGGGTTCATCTCCGGCACGCGAGTGACCGGCGTCACCATGCGGGTCACCCAGTCACGCGGAATCAGCGACTGGCCGGCCCAGCTGCCCTGCCGCAACATCAGGTAGCCCACACGCGCCATGTCGCGCGTCGACAGGTAGAAGTGATATGCCGGATGTATCGATCGCCGCGGGTTGTTCGACTTGCGCTGCTGCGCCACCGCGTAGTCCTGCATGCCGAGCGGGGCGGCGAAGTCCTTCGCGAACGCGTCGTAGATGGTCTGGCCCGTCTCCTGCTCGAAGATCGTACCGAGCGCGTTGAAGTCCCAGTTGTTGTAGAGGAAGTAGGTGCCCGGCGCGACCGATCCGCGCGCCGGTGGCTCCCCCACCGTGTCGCCTCCGGCCGCTGACGCCGCGTTCGCCGCCGGGTGATACACCCCCGACCTCGCCGTCAACAAATCCAGCGTCGTCGCCTCCAGTTCGCGAGGGAGCAGACCCTGCACGTCGGTGATCTTCATCGCCTGCAGGGTCTTGGCGAGATCGATCGTGCCCGCGGCGACGTACTTGCCGAACATCATCGCGAGGAGGCTCTTCCGCACCGAAGCCAGGTAACTCACATGCTCGAGGTCGCCGTACTCCCAGAGCACTTTGCCGCCGACCACGGCGACGACCCCGGTCGTGGCCATCTTCCCGGCGAGCGCGGTGGCTGCCTCGAGCCCCGGCCGGCAGTAGCCGAGCGCCTCGGGCTCGGCCTTCTCCCACGCCGCGCCCGGAAACACCCCGGCGCCATTCGCCGGGGGCCCCGACTGCACGGCCTGCCAGCCAACGGCCTGAAGCGTGCCGTGGCCCGCCCCCGCCACAACCAGGCACAGGCGCAACCCGACGAACGCTGCTGCAAAATATCGTGTCAGTCGCACAGGCGAATACTACAACCGCCGGGCCTTGGGCCTTGGGGCTGGGGGCTTGAGGCTGGCGGCTAGCGGCTGGCTTGCCAGCCGAAGCGGCGAGCGAAGCGAGCGCCCCGCGAAGGCTGGCCGATAACCCGAAAACCCCGCTCGCCCGATCACGATAGCGCGATAACCGGATTGTCGATATCTCGATCGGGCCGCTAAACCGCTTTGGCGCTGGGGTCTGGCGTCTGAACTGGGCGCCAGGAGCACAGAACCCCTGAACCAGAACCCCGGAACCAGAACCCCGGAACCAGAACCCCGGAACCCCGGAACCCCGGAACCCCGGAACCCCGCGAACCCCCTACGAGATTCTTCAATCCCGGGCGGTGAGGTATACGGCAAGCGGCGCCAGCAGCAGGCACAGGACAACGCCCCCGATGAGCATGCCGTGGCTGGCAAGGATCGACGCGATTGAACCAGACACCTCCGTGAGCGAGACGGAGAACTCAGGCATCGAGATGCGGCCGGCAAATGTGGTCGTCGACTCCCACATCCACGAGAGAGCCCGCTGGAACCAGGCGGCTGTGGCGCCGAACACCGCGCCGGCGACCCCGATGACGGCGGCGAAACCGATCGCCTGGGCGACCGTGATCGGCCGTACTGCCTCGCGGGCGGCGTCTTCACGGGCGCGCATCTGGGCGCGCCACCAGACGAGGCTCGAATCCGGCACTCGAGCCGTGAACCGCGTCACATCGCTCTCGTCTTCGAACGTGCCCGCCACGGCCGCCAGGTCGCGGCAAATCGCGCAGCCCTCGACGTGGGCACGCAACTCCGAGCTGGCCCGACCCGGCCAACGCCCGGTGTACACGGCCGTCAGCACGTCAGCCTCCTGCGTGCATTCGAGCGGCCCGCGAGGATTCGCGATGAATGCTAGTAGGCTTCTCATGACGTCACTTGCCCGGAGCCCGGTCGACGCCCAAGATCGACGCCAGCCGCCGGCGCGCCCGAAACAGCATCAGCTTCACGCTCGCGAGCTTCACGCCCAGCGCGGCGGCGATCTCGCGATGCGATGACCCTTCCGCGTAGGCCAGCCACAGGAGGGCCCGTTCGCGCGGCTTCATCGCGCCCAGGGCACGGGTCAGGTCCGTTCTTCGCTCGACTCGTCCCGCCGGGTCGTCCGGCGACGCCGACAGTTCCTCGTCGTGGGACACCGTCGCGGGGCGTCCGCGCCGGCGCCGGTGGCTGTCGCGCGCCAGGTTCGTGGCAATCCGGAAGAGGGAGTTGCGGCGGTGCGCCTCGCTCTCGTAGGTCGCGCGCGCGCGCAGGAAGCGGTAGTAGGTCTCCTGCAGCAGGTCGTCGGCCGCCGTCCGATCCCCGGTCAGCCGCGCCAGGTACGACCACACCGATCGCGCGGTGCGGTCGTAGAACGCCCGGAAGGCGTCTTCGTCCATGGTGAAGACGACGTCGGCTGCCGTGCCGGCCTCGGCGCTGATGCCGCGGACGTCGGAGACGGTCATGTCACGAATGGCCACGTGGACTCATTTCGCCGGCATCAGGCCCCGGGCGTTTCGCGGCCGGCGACCGCCGGTCCATCGAGCAGGCCCAGACGCCTCGACAGCACATACGAGACGAACGCCGAGATGATGAACCCCGCTCCGAGCGACAACGCGATCACCGCCACGGTGAAGATCGGCTCACGCACGGTCTCGTCGACGCGGCTGCTCACGTAGTGCAGGCCGACGCCGGCCATGGCCAGCACCACTCCGGCCTGGACGGACCAGAGGATCCGGGCGAAGGGCGCCCCCATCGAGCGCGCGCCGGGGTCGAGGGCAATCGGGGCGGACTGCAGGAATCGGCTCCCTGCCGGAGATTGGACGTACGCCAGCAGCTCTTCGTTCGCCGAAAAGCGGTCGAGCAGCTTCGTGTGCGCCTCGGCCTGGGTCTTCGACAGGCGGTGCCAGCGTCGATAGTCCACGAGCGTCCGTACGATCCACCCGAACGCCGCCAGCATCGTCACCGTCATCACGAAGATGGCCACGCCGGCCATCATGACTTCCCACATCTGCATCTCCTCGGACCGGCGATAGCCCGAGTAAACGTCCACTTGCTCCAGATAGTAGGCCGGACTGCGGCGGACTTCCGGGTGGTCCTTGAGGAAGGCGGTCAGGAGCGGATAGGGCGCCAGGTAGGCGTCGTTCGACAACAGACCCGGGTCGAGCTTGAGAATCCGTCCGAGTGATGGCGGGTACTTCTGCAGCACGCGGAAGAACTCCTGGCGGACCTGAGAGGCGTTCGGATCGGTCGACGTCGTGACACGCGGCTGGCTGACCTCGACGGTCTGCCCTTCGCTGGCGGGCGCCGGAGCCGCGAAGGCGGACTCGACGGACGGTCGCAGGGCAACCAGGGTGACGAACGCGGCCGAGACGATGAGCGCGGTGTGCGGCATGCGGAAACTCCTCGTCTCTCTAGTTACGCGGGCGCGGATGAACGGTTAACGTGCCCGTGATTTCGCTATACTCAGGCGTCGTTGATCAGGAGGCCTGATGGCTAAGAGTGAAGGTTCTGGAGTTCTCAGCACGATCGCCGAGGGCGTGGGTCGCACGCTCGGGCAGGTGGCGGGAGGCGTCGACACGGTGACGACCTCGACGGCTGCCGCGGTGGCCGGCGCGCAGGATTTGGTCGCGCAAGGTCAGGAGAAGGCCGCCGAAGTCGTCAAGGCGGCGCGGGCGCGCGTGACGAAGGCCGCGACGTCGGCACGCAAGGTCGCGAAGAAGGCCACCAAGACCGCGAAGAAGACCGCGAAGCAGGCGAGCAAGGCCATGACGCGGGCGCAGAAGGCCGTGAACCGGAACCGGACCGCCCGCAAGGCCGCGAAGGTCGCGAAGAAGACGGCCAAGACCGCCCGGAAAACCGCGAAGAGCGCGCAGAAGACGGCTCGCAAGGCGGTCGCCAAGGCACGCAAGGCCGTAAGCCGCCGGCGCTAGACACATCGTCAGATACGTGGGGGCGGGCCGGCCAACGGCCCGCCCTTCCCTCGCAGAGCAACTCACCGCGAAGCGGCGCCGGCGCGAGCCGCAGGCTCGCCGAGATCACAGCCAAGAGCTGGCACCATGAAGCGCATCAATGGACTGCCCGCGACCGCCCGCTACGCCGCGGCGTCGGGGGCTCTTCTCCGTGACCTCCGTGTGAACTGACATCGAAGCCAGCGTAGTCACCGTACTCGCACGCGTGCCCCATCCGTCAGCGACTCCCCCGGGTACGCGACCACGCGATCGCCGGCCGAGATGCCGGCGACGACCTCCGCGCCGAGTTCGTTGCGCTGACCGATCGTCACTGCCTTCCGCACCAGCACGTCGTCGTGCACGAGGAACACGGCCCACTTCCCTTCGAGCCGGAAAAGGCTGCTCGTCGGCACGGTCACGGCGTCGGCCTTCTCCCAGGTCACGATGCGCACCTCGACGCGGTAGCCGTCGCCGAGCTGGGCGCGCGCTTCTGGCGGGTCCGCGAAGTCGATGATCACGTTCACGCGCTGCTCTTCGACACCGAGGGCCGAGATCTTCATGAACCCGGCCGGCTCGACGCGCTGGACGCGTCCGCTGAGCGCCGTCTCACCGCCCCAGCGCTCGATCATCACGGCGGCGCCCTGCTGCACCTTCACGGCGTCGGTGGACAGCAGGTCGGACACGATCTCGAGATCCTGCAGGTCCCCGATCTCGATGAGCGGGGTGCCGGGACCGACAACCGCTTCGCTTTCCTGGACGCGTTTGAGGACGAGGCCGCCGATAGGCGCTGTCACGGTCACGGCGCGTCCGCCGGACGCCTCGCCGCGCGAGATCAGAACCGCGCGTGCGGCGGCCACCTCGAACTCGGCCGCACGGATCACGGACTCGGCGGTGGTCACGCCCTCCGAGGCCGACTTCAGAGCGGCCGCAGCCGCCTCGTACGCCTGCAGCGTGCCGTAGCCGCTGTCGAGGAGCGACTTCGCGCGTGCCGCCTCGGTGGAGGCATGATCGCGCTCGACGATCACGCGCTGGCGCTCGCTGCGGGCGCGGGCGAGCGCGGCTTCGGCCGATCGCACTCTGGCTTGCGCGGCCACCTGCGTCCGTTCGTCGAGCGGCGCGAGCGGCGCCGGCTGGATGGTCGCGAGCGTCTGGCCGGCCTTCACGGTATCGCCGGGACGGATGTCGATGCGCGTCAGCCGGCCCGCCACGGGCGCCGACACCATGAAT